>Ga0079306_1000275_pt1 | contig 53822 bp, 48 predicted proteins | sample Methanotroph_Enr_FD_79181 | JGI IMG/M metagenome (GOLD analysis project Ga0079306, IMG submission 79181) | Enriched soil microbial communities from Old Woman Creek wetland in Ohio, USA - Methanotroph_Enrichment_5 | ecosystem: Environmental > Terrestrial > Soil > Wetlands | place: USA: Ohio... | reverse complement strand
GCGGTCCTCGTAGGTCCGCATGTAGCCGTAGGTCATCACGATGGAACTGATATCCGGGTTCACGAAGTCCGGATCCCAGGCCAGGGCGTCGGAGACGCTGTTGATGTAGTCCCAGCGGCCCGTATTGAAGCCCACGAAGTGCGGCGCGAGGGCGGCGCGGATCTCCATGAGCTGGAAGCACTGCTCCAGCTGCTCCACCAGCACGTAGACCTTGATCGTCCCTTCGGGCAGCCCGAGGTGGGCTTCCAGAGCGAGGAGCAGCGCATTCCAGTGGGCGGCCTCCTCCGCCGTCTGGATCTTGGGCAGGTAGAGGGCGAGGCTCCGGCCCGCCGCCTGCAGGGCCGCGGCGTTGTTCACGACGAAGAGCACCAGGTCGGCGATGGAGGCGGAGAAGCCCGCCCCGTCCAGCCGGAGGTGCCGGTCGTCCAGGTGCAGGCCCCGGGCCCGGTAGAGCACCGTGGTGAAGTCGAGCTGCCTGCGCCAGTCGTCGAGGATGGGGTGGCCGAAGAAGCCCCTGGCCCAGGCGTTCATCTCCCCGGCCACCTCCTCGGCCACCTCGAGGAAGAGGGGATCCCGGGCGATGGCCAGCTTGAGGTTCCGGTGATTGTCCAGAGACATGGTGTCCACCTGGCCCAGGGCGTCCTCGCCGTCGAACATCCAGCCGTCCGCCCCGGAGAGCAGGGCGTAGGCCACGTTGCGGATGCCTGACCGCACCTCGGCGCGCGGCTTGGTGGCCGGCCCTGTGCCCTGGATCCACTGGCGGGTGAGGTCCGGCGGGATGACCGCCCCGTCGAAGGCCCCGGACCGGGCGTCCGCGACGCGGATCTGCGTCCCGGGGATCAGCGACGCGGGATCCAGGAACCCGATGCGCTCTCCGGCCTCCGCGCGCCGCTTCCGGCGGGCGAGGCGGGCGGCCAGCAGTTCCCGGCGGCGCGTCTCCAGAGGCGCCAGGGCCTCCAGGGCGCGGAGCACCCCGGGGGTGAGGACATCCCGGTAGGCATCCAGGATCCCGGACTGGAACTCAAGCTTCGAGGTCATCGCGTTCCTCCTCGCCAGGCCCCCGACGGGCGGGCCCTGGCATTCTCCTGGAATTCCCGGGATGGCGACAGCTCCCCGCCCTCCGGCCCCGTCGCAGCCGCGGACCCCAGGAGGGCATTGTCCATATTTTTAATAACAATATTAAGGTTTTCAATTCTAAATATCCGCCAGCTTCTGTCGAAACCGTTGTCATAACATTTCTCGAGGAAACCTTTGCGAACCAACCTGCCCGTCACCCAACACGAGCATGTCCTGCCCGAGGAAGCCCTCCTCATCAGCGAAACGGATCTCAGAGGGGTCATCCGTTGGGGGAATCCCGACTTCGTGGAATCCAGCGGGTTCCCCCTCCACGACCTGCTGGACGCCCCCCAGAACATCATCCGCCACCCGGACGTGCCCCCGGCCATCTTCAAGGATCTCTGGGACACCCTGAAGGCGGGTCGTCCCTGGACCAATATCGTGAAGAACCGGCGCCAGAACGGGGACCACTACTGGGTACAGGCGGACGTGAGCCCCCTCCGGAAGGACGGAGCGGTCTCCGGCTACGTCTCCATCCGCGGCAAGGCCACGCCGGAGCAGATCCGGGCCGCGGAGAAGCTCTATGCCGAGGTCAAGGACCGGAAGGAACTGAAGACGACCCTGCGCCAGCGGATGCAGTCCCTCCCCCTGGCCACCCGCCTCCGGCTCGCCCTCGGCCTGCCCTTCGTCCTGGCGGGCCTGGCTCTCCTCTCCGCCGAGGTCGCCCCCGCTTCCCTGGCCTTCAAGGGCCTGAGCGGAGCCTTCCTCCTGACCGGCACCTGGGGCTGGACCGCCCTCTCGGAGGCGGACCGGCCCCTGAAGACGCTCTTCCAGGCCATCGATCGCGCCGACCTCACCCACCAGATCCCCGTCGCGGGCGCCGGAGACGTGGCCCGCGCAACGTCCTCCTTCAATGTCCTCACCCTCCGCTTCCGCCGGATCATCCGGGAACTGGGCCGCGTGGCAAAGCAGATGGACGGCGTGGCGAAGGAACTGCAGGTGTCCTCGGAGGAGGCCTCGGCCGCCACGCAGCAGATCGCCCGGTCCGCGGAGGGCCAGCAGGAGACCACGGCCCGGATGGCCGCCGCCGTCACCGAATTCTCGGCCTCGGCCACCCAGGTGGCGCAGAACGCCAGGGAATCCCTCCGCCTCGCCGACGTGTCGGTCCGGACCGCCAGCGAGGGCACCCGGGCCGGCCAGGACGCCACGCAGGCCATGACGGAGATCCGGCAGAGCACGAGCGCCATGGCGAAGGCCGCGCAGGTGATCCAGGAGATCGCCCGGCAGACGAACCTGCTCTCCCTGAACGCGGCCATCGAGGCCGCCAAGGCGGGGCAGCAGGGCAAGGGGTTCGCCGTGGTGGCCGAGGAGGTCCGCAAGCTGGCCGAACGCTCCGCCACGGCGGCGAAGGAGATCCAGCAGCTCATCTCCCAGACGGATGCCGCCGTGGGCGAAGGGGATCGCAAGCTGGGGGCCCTGGTGACCCATCTGCACGAGATCCAGCAGAGCATCGAGGGCGTCTCCCGGATGGCCCAGGAGATCGGCACGGCCTCGGAGGAGCAGGCCCACACCAGCGAAGAGGTGGCCAAGCAGGTGGAATCCACCGCCCGGGAGGCCTCCCAGGTGGCCAGCGCCTCCACCCAGCTCGCGGCCAGCGCCGAAGAGCTGTCCACCCGCGCCGAACGCGTGCGGACGGTGGTGGCGAACCTGGCCCGCACGGTCGAGGTGTTCCAGGTTTGAGCGGCGTTCAGCGCGCTCCGGCCCCGATCCTCAGCCCCAGGCGGATCAGCCGGCAGGCCCTCGCCGCAGCCGCCTCCAGGAGGGGGGCCCCGCCGGCCAGGCACGCCTCCAGGCTCATGGGCCCCGGCGGAACGGCTGCCAGGGCGTCGATGCCGGAGGCCAGCAGGTCGTCAGCGCCCTCCGCCAGTCCCCCGGAGAGGCAGACCACGGGCGCGCCCTGGCGCTTCGCGGCGGCGGCCACCCCCACCGGGGCCTTGCCCATGGCCGTCTGGGCATCCGTGCGGCCCTCCCCCGTGAAGACGAGATCCGCGCCGCGAATCCGGGCCTCGAAATCCACGGCCTCCAGCACGATCCCGACCCCGGGCCGGAGCCGGGCCGGCGTGAAGAAGAGAAGTCCCGCCCCGAGCCCGCCCGCCGCGCCGGCCCCGGGGGTCGCCGCCACCTCGCGGCCCGTGTCCCGCGCGGCCACGCGGGCGAACACAGCCAGGGCCGCGTCCAGCTCCCGGACCATTCCAGGCGTGGCGCCCTTCTGGGGCCCGAAGGTGGACGAGGCACCGCGCGGTCCGCAGAGCGGATTGTCCACGTCGCAGGCGACGAGCATTTCGGTCTCCGCCAGGCGGGGATCCAGCCCCGCGAGCTCGATGCGGGTGCGCCGCGCCAGGGCGGCACCGCCCTCGGGCAGGTCGGCCCCGGCTTCATCGAGGAAGCACGCGCCCAGGGCCCGGGCCAGACCCGCGCCGGCGTCGTTGGTGGCGCTGCCGCCGAGGCCGAGGACAATGCGCCGGTGGCCCCCGTCGAGGGCCGCCCTCACCAGCTCCCCGGTCCCGAAGGTGCTCGCGAGGCGCGGATCCCGCCGCCCCCCCGGCACCAGGGTCAGCCCCGAGGCCGCGGCCATCTCGATCACGGCGGTGCGGCCATCCCCCAGCACGCCCCAGGCCGCCCGCACGGGATCGCCCAGGGGCCCGCGCACCTCCGCGTGCCGAAGGCGACCACCGGTGGCGGCGACCAGGGCCTCCACCGTCCCTTCGCCGCCGTCGGCGATGGGGATCTCGACGACCTCCGCCTCCGGGAACACCGCGCGGATGCCCCGCCCCATGGCCGCCGCCGCCTCGGGGGCCGAGAGGCTGCCTTTGAAGGAATCCGGGGCCACGATGATGCGCAAGGGTCCGCTCCCGAAGAAGGTTCCCGTCATCATAGGGCCCTCTTCCGCCGGGACGCCGCCCCCCGTAGGCTGGATGGGCCCATGCGGATCCGCCTCCTGATGTGCCTGTGCCTCGCCTGCGCCCTGCGGGCCGGGGAGCCGCCCATCGAGGTGAACCCGAATCGCCCCACCTTCGCCAACCCCGCCCTCACCACCCAGAGCGGCGTGGCCGAGCTGGAGTGGGGCGGCCAGCAGAGCGCGCTGCGGGACGGCGGTTCCACCTTCGGGACCCCCACTCTGCTGAAGCTGGGGTTGCTGAAGGACCTGGAACTGCGGCTGGCCACGCCCGGCTACCTCCGCCTGGCCGCCCCCGGCACGGAGACCGTCACCGGCCCCGGGGACACGAACCTGGGCGTGCAGTGGTGCTTCCGGCACGGCGGCCCCTTCGGCCTGGATCTGGCGGTGCAGGCCAACCACACCTTCCCCACCGCCAGCGTCGCGAAGGGCCTGGGGAACGGCGCCCCCAGCGACGGCCTGATCCTCCTCTTCAGCCGGGACACGGGCCCCTTCCACCTGGACGTGAACCTGCTGGAGACCTGGATGGGGCGTCCCCCGGACAGCGGGGGCGGACGCGTCCGCCAGCCTGCCGCCACCGCCTCCCTCAGCCGGACCCTCTCCGGGACCTGGTCCCTGACCGGCGAGGTCTACACCATCGGCGGCACGGAACTCAACCCGCGCATCGTCTCCAACCTGTGGGCCCTGGGCTGCAAGGTCTCGCCGCGGCTGGTCCTGGATGCGGGCGTGGACGTGGGCCTCACCCGGGGCGCCCAGAAGGTGACCTTCATGGCCGGGCTCACCGTGGGCCTGGCCCGGTTCCGCCCGGCGCGGTGAGCCCGGAGGTTAAGAGTGCCTAACAAAACCCCGACGGGGCCGCGAGGAAGCCAGGTGGGATGGACCGTAAGGAAGGGCCCGCAGGGCGATGCGGGACATCGTTCAAGGGCCCTGACACGGCGGGGCGCCCACCTGGCTTTCCCCCTCCGGGCGAGGGCCGGCGGGCGTCGCGATGCCGCGTCGCGCTCGTCGCGCGTAGTACCCGCTACGCGTCTTCTCGCCTTCCTCGCCTCGCTCGCCCGGCGGCCCTCGCGCGGCCCCCTGGGGGTTTTGTTAGGCACTCTCTAAGGGGCCAGGGTGATGTCCCCGGCCCAGGTGGCGATGCGCAGGGAGTAGGCGCCCTTCCCCTGCCACTCGAAGCTCCGGAACAGCCCGCCCTTCTCCCCGCCGAAGGCCCGGGCGTGGATGTCCCCGGCCCACACGGAGGCCTTCACCCGCCCATAGGTCTCCGGGTGGGGAACGGCCACCTTGAGATCGCCGGCCCGGATGAACAGGTCCTTGTTCCCTTCAATGGGGCCCACCCGCAGGTCGCCGGCCGTGAGGTGCACGCGCAGATCGCAGCGGAAGGGGACCTCCACCCGCGCATGGAAGTTCTGGTGCGGGGTCTGCTCAACCGACAGGCGGGCCTGGGTGCCGGAGCCCTCGAGGCGGACCTTCGGCTGGACGGAACCGCCCCCGTTCCAGGCCACCACGATGGCGTCTCCGGCGCCGCTCTCGATGTCGTAGTCGCCGGCCTCCAGGTCCAGCGTGAGCTGGCCTCCCTGACTGAAGGGGATCTGGGTCCTCTGGACCGGGGCCTGGGCGGACAGGGCGAGGCTCGCGAGGGCAACTGCCGTCAGGCGGAGGGATCGGATCATGGTGGACTCCCTGGCATGCTCTACGGGCCCTCCGGCGAAGCGTTTATCCTCCGCGAGGCCCCATGCGATGATGCCGGTCATGGACGCCCCCCTTTCCGTCAAGCGCCTGCTGGAGCAGGTCAAGGCCCGCCTCGAGCCGCCCTTCGCCGCCGTCTGCGTGGTGGGGGAGGTGTCGAACTTCAAGGGCTCGGGCCGCCACTGGTACTTCACGCTGAAGGAGGAAGGCGCGGCCCTGCAGTGCGCCGTGTGGGCGGGCCAGCAGCGGTTCCTGGCCCATCCGCCCGCCAACGGCCAGCGGGTGGTGGTGAAGGGCAGCCTGAACCTCTACGTGGCGGGCGGCAGCCTCACCCTGGCCGTCACCCACTGCGAGCTGGCGGGCCAGGGCGATCTCCAGGCCCGGTTGCGGCAGCTGGAGGCGGAGCTCCGCGCCGAGGGCCTCTTCGACCGGCCCAAGCGGCCCCTGCCCCGCTTCCCGAGGAAGCTCGGCGTCGTGGCGGCCCTGGGCGGCGCGGCCCTGCGCGATGTCCTCGAAGTGTCCTCCCGCCGCGCCCCGGGCATCGACCTGCTCGTCGCCCCCGCCGCGGCCCAGGGGGAGCGCTGCGTACCGGAGACGCTGCTGGCCCTGCAGGAGGTCCAGGACCCCTTCTGGGGCTGCGAGGCCGTGCTGCTGGTGCGGGGCGGCGGCAGCCTGGAGGACCTGTGGGCCTTCAACGATCCGGCCCTGGTGCGCGCCGTGGCGGCCTGCCGGCTGCCCGTGGTCACCGGGGTGGGGCACGAGATCGACACCACCCTGGTGGACCTGGCCGCGGACCGCCGCGCCGCCACGCCCAGCCAGGCGGCGGAGCTGGCCACGCCGGACCGGGCGGCCCTGGCGGCGGACCTGCACCGGCGCGGGGAGGCCCTGGCGGCCAAGCTGGCCTGGCGCCTGCGGGGCTTCGAGACCACCCTCAACCTCCTCACGGACCGCGGCCTGGTCCGGGCCGAACCCGCCGGCCCGGCGGCGAACCGCCTGTCCGCGCTCGTCCACCGCCTCGAGCTGGCCCATCCCCGGCGCCGTCTCGACCAGGCCACGGCCCGCCTCGGCCTCCTGCGCCAGCGCCTCGCCCACGCCGCGTCCGCCGCCGCCGGGGAGGCGGACCTCCCGCGGGTGCGGGAGGCCCAGCGCCGCCTCGCGCCGGCCATCCTGCGTGCCTGCCAGGGCCGGGACCAGAGGCTGGCCGTGGGCCTGGAGCGCCTGAAGGGCCTCGATCCCACCGGACCTCTCGGCCGGGGCTTCGTGCTGGTCCGCGATGCCGGCGGCCGCCCCGTCACCTCCGCCGCCCGCGTGACGGCCGGCAGCCCCCTCCGGCTCACCTGGCGGGACGGCGAGTGGACGGCCCGCCCGGAGGCCCGGCTGGAGGGCTGATCCGCTGCGGCAGAGATGACAGCCGTCACAGGGGAACTGTGGGTAGATTGCTCACAAGACAGGTCGCCCCCTCCCGGTTCAGCCCACCGCCTGGCCCCAGGACGCCCCCATGACCGCCCCCGCCCCCGCCCGGTCCGCCCTGCTGCGACGCCTCCTGGCCGGTGCCCTGCTCCTGCTGGACCTCGGGCGCCTGGAGGCAGCCCCGAGCCGCCGCGTGCGGGTGGGGATCTTCCCCAATCCCCCGGCCACCTCCATGGATGCGCGGGGCCAGGCGCGGGGTTTCCTGGTCGACATCCTCCGGGAGGTGGCCGCCCGGGAGCACTGGGAGCTGGAGTTCGTGCCCGGCACCTGGTCCGACTGCCTGGAGCGAACCCGCTCCGGCGCGCTCGACCTGCTCCCGAGCGTGGCCCACACGCCGGATCGGGCCACCTACCTGGATTTCGGCAGCGTCCCGTCCTTCACCGCCTGGAGCATCCTCTACGCCAATCCCCGGGCCCGCATCCAGAGCATCCTCGATGTGCGCGGCCGGAGGGTGGGCGTCATGCGCGGCGACATCAACGGCGAGCACTTCCAGGCCCTCTGCGCCCGGTTCAACATCAGCTGCACCCGGGTGGACTACCCCACCTTCGATGCGCTCTTCGCGGCGATCTCGGCAGGCGAGGTGGACGCGGGCGTCACCGTCAATTTCTACGGCTACGCCCACGAGTCCCGCTACGCCCTCCAGCGGACCTCGGTGATGTTCGATCCCTTCGACATCTACTTCGGCACCGCCAAGGGCCGGAACCAGGATCTCCTGGCCGCCCTGGACCGGTATCTGGAGGCCGAGCGCAAGGATCCAGGTTCCACCTACCACGGCATCCTGGGCCGCTGGCTCAACCCGGTGCGCGGCCAGGCGCTGCCGGCCTGGGTGGTGCGGGCCGGACTCGCCACCTTCGCCCTGCTCCTGGTCGCCGCCGGCACGGTGCTGGTCTTCCGGCGGCGGGTCCAGGCGGCCACCACGGAGATCCGGAATCTGGCCTCGGGGCTGGAGCGAGAGCTGGCCGGCCGGCGCCTGCTGGAGGAGCGGATCCTCCGGGTGGCCGAGGGGGTGGGCGCGTCCACAGGGGAGTCGTTCCTCCAGGACCTGATGCACCACCTGGCCCAGGCCTCGGAAGCCGACATCGCCTTCGTGGGGGAGAAGGTCCCCGGGCCGGAGGGCAGCACCACCATCCGCACGCTGGCCATCTTCAAGGACGGGGGCGCCGCGGAGAACCTCGAATGGCCCCTGGCGGGCAGCGTCAGCGAGCGCGTGCTGAAGGAGGGGCTCTGCATCTTCCCCGCCGGCGTCCAGGAGGCCTTCCCGCAGGATCCGGGCCTGCGCCAGACGGGCCTCCAGAGCTACGTGGGCTCGGCCCTGCAGGATTCCGGCGGGAAGGTGCTGGGCCTCATCGGCATCTGCAACCGTCACCCGCTGTCCAATCCGTCCCTGGTGGCCTCCCTGCTCCGGATCTTCTCGGCCCGGGCCTCGGCCGAGCTGGAGCGCCAGTACGCGGAGCAGGCTCGGCTGGAGCTGGAACGGCAGATGCAGCACGCCCAGAAGCTGGAGAGCCTCGGCGTCCTGGCCGGCGGCATCGCCCACGACTTCAACAACCTCCTCACGGCCATGCTGGGCCACATGAACGTGGCCCAGCTCAAGCTCGCCCCCGAATCCCCGGCCATCCCCCACCTTGAGAGCCTCGAACGCATCATCCACCGCGCCGCCGACCTCACCCGCCAGATGCTCGCCTACTCAGGCAAGGGCCGCTTCGTGGTGCGGCCCTACGACCTGAACCAGGTGGTGCGGGAGATGACGCATCTGCTGGAAGTCTCCATCTCGAAGAAGATCGCCCTCCGGTTCCACCCCGCAGAGTCCCTGCCCCTGGTGCAGGCGGACGCGGCCCAGATCCAACAGGTGATCATGAACCTGGTGACCAACGCCTCGGATGCCATCGGGGACCGCGAGGGCACCATCCGGCTGGCCACCAACGTCGCTGAGCTGGACCGGCCCTACCTGGACCAGCTCTACCACGGGCAGGACCTCGCGCCCGGGACCTACGTGGCCCTCGAGGTGTCCGACACGGGCTCCGGCATGAGCACCGAAGTGCAGGGCCGCATCTTCGAGCCCTTCTTCACCACCAAGGTCACGGGCCGGGGCCTCGGGCTCTCGGCCACCCTGGGCATCCTGAAGGGGCACCACGCCGGCATCCGGATCTACAGCGAGCCCGGGCGCGGCACCACCTTCCGCCTCCTCTTCCCCGCCTGTGCGACCTGCTCCGGAGAGGATGCCCCCCACGCGCCGGCCCGGGTCCCCAGGCAGGTCGGCACCGTGCTCCTGGTGGACGACGAGCAGATGATCCGCGAGGCCGCCGGCGCGGCCCTGGAATCCCTCGGGCTCAAGGTAATGACCGCGGTGGACGGGCTGGACGCGGTGGAGGTCTTCACCCGCGAGAAGGACACGATCGACCTGGTCCTCATGGACCTCACCATGCCCCACATGGACGGGCGGGAGGCCTTCCAGCACCTCCGGCGGCTCCACCCGGGCGTCCCCGTGATCCTCAGCAGCGGCTACAACGAGCAGGAATCCATCCAGCAGTTCCTGGGCCGGGGCCTGGCGGGCTTCCTCCAGAAGCCCTACACCCTCCAGGCCCTCGAGAAGGCCGTGCAGGAGGCCCTGTCCCGCCGGGGCCAGTGAACAGTCAACGGATGGTAAGGTCGAATATCCCCCCGGTGCCCCATGCCCCTGCCCCCGAATGACCCTGCGGCGTCCCCGGTCCCCGCCGATCCGCGGCTCCTGGAACCCGGGACCGTGGTGGGCCGGTTCCGGATCGAGGAGGCCCTGGGCACCGGTGGCATGGGCACGGTGTACCGGGCCTGGGATCCCACCCTGGAGCGCAGCGTGGCCCTGAAGGCCCTGCGGCCCGGAGGCGAGCGGGAGGCCGGCGCCCTGGAGCGGTTCCGCCGGGAGGCCCTGGCCCTGGCCCAGCTCAATCACGCGCATGTCTGCCAGGTGCATGACTGGGTGGAGGCGCCGTCGGGGACGTACATCGCCATGGAGCTGGTGCCGGGCCAGACCCTCGACAAGGCGGCGCGGGACCTGAGGGCCAGGGACCGGCTCCGGGTGATCCGGGCCGTCGCCCAGGCCCTGGAGGCCGCCCACGCCAAGGGGCTGGTCCACCGCGACCTGAAGCCCGCCAACGTCATGGTGGCCCGCCGCGACGGCCACGAGCCCCTGGTGAAGGTGCTGGATTTCGGCCTGGCGCGGCTCATGGATCCCGCCGCCCCCGCGGAATCCCTGCCCACCCCGCCCCCCATCCCCAGCCTGGACCTGCTGACGTCCCTCCAGACCTCGGCCCCCTCAGGAGACGGCCGCGACGTCACCGCCCGCCAGTCCAGCCACCCCTCGCGCGCCGCCCAGGCCGCGCAGGAGGCCTCCGACGGCCCGTCCTGGGACCGCCTCACCCAGGCGGGCACCTTCATGGGCAGCCCCAGCTACGCCTCGCCCGAGCAGATCCAGGGCCAGGCGGCGGGACCCGCCAGCGATGTCTTCTCCCTGGGCATCGTGGCCTGGGAGCTGCTGTCCGGGGAGCATCCCTTCCCCGGCGAGGGCCGGGCGCGGATGCAGGCCATCGTGAAGGGGGACCGCCGGACGCTGCGGGGGAAGCGCCTTCCCCGGGCCGTGGCCGAGCTGCTCCGCGGGATGCTCGATCCCCATCCCTTCCGCCGCCCCACCGCCGCCCAGGTGGCCCGTACCCTCGACGGACTGCTGCGCCCGCGGAGCGCCCTGAAGTGGGCGGTCGTCTCCGCCGCCGGCGCCCTGGTGTTCGCCCTCGCGGCCTACGGCTTCCTCCGCCGCGGCATCCTGGACGACCTGACCCGCGGCGGCCCCGCCCGCCTCGCGGTGATGCCCTTCGTGAACGAGACGGGGGATCCGGACCTGGGTTCTACGGCCCGCCTCCTCCTTCCCGAGATGCTGGAGGCGGCCCTCCGCGGCCACGCGAAGCTGGCCCCCCTCGATGCCGATACCCTCTCCCGGGCGATGGCCGCCCTCCACATGCCCACCCAGGGGAACCTGCCCCTGGCCGACGAAGCCCGTGTGGCCTCCGCCCTGGGCGCGGGCCTGATCCTGCGGGGCACCCTCCGCCGCGAGGAGGGCCACACCGTGGCCCTCGCCTTCGAGCTGCGGGACGCCAAGGGCCAGCTCCGCCGGGCGGGCACGGTCCGGTCGGCCTCGGCCAGCGCCTCCGTCTCCCTGCCCCTGGCACGGAAGGTGGCGCTGGACATCTTCAAGGCGGTGGATCCCCTGGGCCACGACTCGGTCCCGGCCCTGCCCGACGCGCCGTCCGAGGCCGTCGACGCCTACGCCAAGGGCGCGGCCCTGGTGGACCGCGGGGATTTCAAGGACGCCGCCCCCCTCTTCCGCGACGCGGCCCAGCGGGCTCCCGATTTCGTGCCCGCAGTGCTGGGCTACGCGCGGTGCCTCAGCCGGCTGGCGGACGCGCCGCCCGAACCGGTGTTCCAGTGGGCCCGGTGGTCCGCCCGCGCCCAGGGCAACCGGGCCCTCGAACTGCGCGCCCTGCACTACCTCATGATCCGCCACGGCGACCGCGGCGCCTGGGATGCGGCCGACCGCACGGGCCAGGAGGCCCTGGCCCTCGCCCGCGCCCTGGGTGAGCCCACCTTCGAGGCCGGCATCCACACCACGCTGGGCGTCCATCTCCAGCGGCGGGGCCGCTCCGCGGAGGCGGAGGCCGAATACCTCAAGGCGGTGGACATGTTCCGGAAAGCGGGGGACCGTCTCTCCGAGACCCGCGCGCTCAACAACCTGGCGGTGCTCCAGAAGGAGCGCGGCGATCTGGCCGGCGCCGAGGCCCGCTACCACAGCGCCCTGGCCACGGTCCGGTCCCTGGGCGACCGCTGGGGCGAGTCCTTCCTGCTGAACAACCTGGGCGACCTCGCCCTGGCCGAGCCCGGCGCCCTGGACCGCGCCGAGGCGGACTACCGCCAGGCCCTGGCCGTGCGGGCTTCCATCGGCGACCAGAACGGCCTCACCTACACCTACATCGGCCTGGCCAGCGTGGCCCAGGCGAAGGGTGAGCTCGACCGGGCCCTCGGCCTCGAGGCCCAGGCGCTGGAGCAGGCGCGGAAGACCCAGCTGAAGCCCATGGAGGGCGTGGCCCTCTACAACCTGGGTGAGCTGAACCGGGATGCGGGCCGGTACGACGTGGCCAAGGGCTTCTACCGGCAGTCCCTGGCCCTCCACCAGGAGCTGAACGACACCGGCATGGAGGCCCATGCCCTGGCCGGCGAAGCCGAATGCCTGGCCCGCCAGGGACGGAAGACCATGGCCCGCGCGCTCCTGGACCGCAGCCGGCTCCTCTCCGCCGAGGACACGCCCTACACGCTGCGCGCCCAGGCCTGGGTGGCGAAGGTCGAGGGCAAACCGGACGAGGCCAGGGCCCTCTTCGCCAGGGCCCTGGCCGCCGCCCGCCTCCAGGCCCCCGAGATCGTCCGCGAGCTGACGGCAGCGGCCCGCTGAGGCGGGCTATCCTGGCCCCATGAAGCTCCTCCTGGTCGAAGACGATCCCCGCGCCGCCCGGGCCCTGGAACGGGGTCTGCGCGAGGAGGGCTTCGCCGTGGAGGTGGCTTTCGACGGCGAGGAGGGCCTCTTCCTCGCGCGGGAGGGCGGCTTCGATGCGCTGATCCTCGACGTGATGCTGCCGAAGCTGGACGGCTTCACGCTCCTGGCAGAGGCCCGCGCCGCCGGGGTGTCCGCGCCGGCCCTGTTCCTCACGGCCCGGGATGCCCTGCCCGACCGCCTCCGGGGCCTGGAGGCCGGCGGCGACTACCTGGTGAAGCCCTTCGCCTTCTCCGAACTGGTGCTCCGGCTCCACAACCTGCTGCAGCGGGCCCCCGCCACCGGACGCACCTGGACCGTGGGCGACCTCACCGTGGATCCCCTGCGGCGGCGCGTGTACCGCGGCGGGGAGCGGCTGGACCTGAGCGCCCAGGAGTACGCCCTGCTGGAGCTTCTCGCCCGCAACGCGGGCCACGTGGTCACCCGCACGCGGATCGCCGAGGAGCTCTGGGACCTGGCCTTCGCCGGGGACCCCAACCTGGTGGACGCGGCCATCCGGCGCCTCCGGCGCAAGGTGGACGACCCCTTCCCGGAGAAGCTCATCCAGACGCGGCGCGGGGTGGGCTACACGCTCGAGGCCCGGGATGCCTGAGCGGCGGCCGGCCTCCCTGACCCTGCGCCTCGCCTCGGCCTATGCCCTGGTCGCGCTGCTGCTCATGGGCGGGAGTTCCATCGTGCTCTACCGCGCCCTGGCCGATGCGGGGTGGCGCGACGACGCCGAGGACGTCCAGCACGCCACCCGCATGGTGGCGCGCCGGATGGAAGAGAGGGGCCGCGTGGAGCCCCGCGATCTCGAGGGCGATGCCGGCGTGCGGGTGCGGGTGCTGGACCCCCGGGGCCAGACCCTCCTCGAGGGGCCGGGCATGTCGATGCTCGCCCCGGCGGACCGGATGCCCTCCGCGCCCTCCGGCCTGGTCCAGATCGAGGGCCCCGGGGATACGGATCTGCTGGTGGAGTGCGTGCCCTGCCGGGGGGGCGTGGTCCAGGCCGCCAAGGACCTGGCGGCCCGGGAGCGCCTGCTGGCCCGCTACCGGGAGTTCCTGGCCCTCAACGCGGCCCTCGTGGCGGCGCTGGCGGCGCTGGCGGGCTGGTTCATCGCCCGGCGGGGCCTCGCGCCCCTGGCGCGGCTGGCCCGCGCCGTGGCCGGGATCCGGCCGGAGACCCTCACCGCACGGCTCTCCGCGGCCGAGGCGCCCCGGGAGCTGCAGGCCCTCACGGCCACGCTGAACGGCGCCCTCGAACGCCTGGAGGAGGCCTTCTCCCGCCTGGGGACCCTGAACGCGGACATGGCCCACGAGCTGCGCACGCCCCTCCATGCCCTGCGCCTGGAACTGGAATCCCTCGCCGGAACCGTGACGGATCCTGTGCTGGGCGACCGCCTTGGCGCGGCCACGGAATCAGTCGATCACCTGGGCGCCCTCGTGGAGCAGATGCTCTTCCTGGCCCGCACCGAGGATCCCGCCACCGTGCTCGACCGGCAGGATCTGGACCTCGGGAAGGCGCTGGCGGAGGCGGCGCGCCCCTTCGAATTCCTCGCCGAGGAGCAGGGCATCGCGCTGCGGGTGGAGGCCGCCACGCAGGCCCGCGTCCAGGCGGATCCGATCCTGCTCCGCAGGGCCGTCCACAACCTGCTGGCCAACGCCCTGCGGCACACCCCCCGGGGCGGTCAGGTCACGCTCACGGGTACCGCCCAGGGGGCCGAGGCCGAGATCCTGGTCCGGGACACCGGAGAGGGCATCCCCTCCACCCGGATCCCCCAGCTCGGCCAGCGCTTCGCGCGTCCCGACGCCTCGCGGAGCCGCACCACGGGGGGAACGGGACTGGGCCTGGCCATCGTGCGGAGCATCCTCCGCCTGCATGGCGGAACGCTCTCCATCGAAAGCAGCCTCGGCCAGGGAACCACCGTGCGGATCACCTTCCCCCGGACCTGATCAACCCGTCAGGCCGGTGTCATGGGGCGGTCAGGCGCGGGGACTAGCCTGGGCGCATGTGGCACCGGTCCCCCGTTCCGCCCCTCGCATTGGCCCTCCTGGCGGGCGCCTGTACGCGTCCGCCGGCCGCCGTCCTGGATCCGAAACACACCCTGGTGGAACTCCAGCGGGCCCCGGCCCGGATCCCGGAGGGGGATCTCGCCTCGGCGCTCACCCGCCTGGCCTGGAAGGACCATCCCGACCTGGCCCTGGCGGAGGCCGAGCTGGGCGCGGCCCGGGCGGGCATCCTCACCGCCATGGCCCGCCCCAATCCCTCGTTCGGCTTCGGCGCCACCCGGGCCGAAGGCGTGCCGCAGCCCTGGACCCTCACCTACGGGCTGAACCTCCCCATCGAGACCGGCGGGAAACGGGATCTCCGCCTCCGGCAGGCCCGGCTCCAGGTCGAGCTGTCCCAGCTCCAGGTGGCGGATACCGCCTGGAAGCTGCGCATGGACGTGCGCCGATCCCTGGTGGACTGGCTGCAGGCCCGCGAGGCGGCCTCCGCCGCCGACCAGGAGGCCGCGCTCCGCGCCGCGTTCTTCAAGCTCCAGCAGCGACGTTCGGCCCTGGGCGAGATCGGCACCCCAGAGGCGACCCTGGCCGCCCTGGAGGCCCAGCGGGCCGCGGCCGCCCGGTTCACCGCGCAGGCCGAGGTGCGGCGGGCCGCGTCTGCCCTGGCCCTCGCCGCAGGGGTCAGCCAGGCCACCCTGGAGGACCGCCTCCGGTCCGAGCCCCCTGTGGATCTCACCCTGCCCCCGCCCCTTCCGGCCTCGGAGGCGGACGCCCTCATCCACCGCCTGGACATCCGCCGCACCCTGCTCGCCTGGGAGCAGAACGAAACCACCCTGCGCCAGGAACTGGCCCTGCGCGTGCCGAACGTCCAGCTTGGGCCCGGCTACAGCTTCGACCAGGGCGTGAAGAAGTGGATCCTCGGTTTCACGGTGGACCTGCCGCTCTTCGACCGGCGGCAGGGCCCCATCGCGGAGGCCGTGGCCCGCCGGAAGGTCATCGCAGCCCAGCTTCGCCAGGAGGAGCAGCGCGCCCTGTCGGAGGCGGACCTTGCCGCCGCCCGGCTCGCCGATGCGCGGGAGCGGTTGAAGGCCCAGGTGGAGGCCCTGGCGGCGCAGGAGGCCCGCCTGGCCGCCGCCAAGCGGAACGTGGATCTGGGAGGCCTGGACCAGGCTGGCTGGCTGACGGCCCGACTCGAGGCCACCCAGGCCCGCAGCCTGGCTGTGGAGGCCTGGGCCGAAGCCCAACGGGCCCGGCTGGCCGTCGAAGGGGCCTACCAGAAGCCGCTCGATCCCGCCGAACACCCCTTCCGACTCGATGGAGTGGCCCCATGACTCGATCCCACCCCCTCTCCCGCCGTTCGCGGCTCATCCTTGCGGGCCTGGGCCTCGCCCTCGCGGCGGGCATCGGCACTCGCCTGGCCTTCGGCGGGGGCGTCGCCGACGCCGACGATGCGCCTCCGCCCCCGCCGGAAGCCCGCCTCGAGAAGGGAACGGATGCCACCGCCACCCTGGTGCTGGCCCCCGGCCAGGCCCAGGCCCTGGGCCTCCAGACCGTGGCGGCCGTGGAGACCTTCCAGGCGGAGGCGCTGCCGATCCACGGCGTGGTGCTCGATCCCCTGCCCTTCCTCGATCTGGACGCCAAGCGGCGGGCCGCCGCGGCCTCGCTCCGGGCCGCCCAGTCCACCGCCGCCGCCGCCGCCGCGGAGCTGTCGCGGGTCGCGGCCCTGCATGCCGTGGATCGCGGCGCCTCCGACAAGGCCCTGCAGGAGGCGCAGCGGACCGCCGCGGAAGCCGGGGCGCTGCGGACCGCGGCGGAGGGCGAGGCGCGACGGGCCCAGGCGGCCTGGGCCCAGCAGGGCCTGGCGTCGGTCGATGGCCTCGCGGATTTCCGGCGCGTGCTGGTGCGCCTGGACCTGCCCCTTGGGCTGCCGGCACCAGCGCCGCTCCCCCGCACCCTCGTCGCCACGTCGCCCGCGGTGGCGGGAACCCTTCCCCTGCAGGTGCTCGGCCTGGCGCCCGGCGGCTCCCCCCTCACGGGCGGTCTGGCCCTGCTGGCCCTCGCCCCGGGCAAGGGGCTCCGGCCCGGGCTTCCGGTGGATGCCCACCTGCTGGGAACCGCCCTGACCCACGAACTCATCCCGCGGTCGGCGATGGTGTGGTCGGGCGAACAGGGCCAGGTGTTCGTGCAGGTCGGCGAAGGCCGGTTCCAGCCGCGGCCGGTGACCGTCGCGTTCCCCTGCGAGGCGGGGCTGGTGCTTGAGCGGGGCCTCCAGAAGGGCGACCGCGTGGTGGTCCAGGGGGCGCTGGAACTGCATGGCGAATTCGGACGCCTCTCGGAGGGCGCCGCCATCGGGGCCGGGGGCGTCTGATGCTGAACGCCATCGTCAAGGGCGCCCTGCGCCTGCGGGGCCTGGTCATGGTGGGCGCCGCGCTCATGGTGGCCTATGGCCTGTACAGCGCCGCGCACGCCCAGCTGGGCGTCTTCCCCGAATTCGCCCCGCCCATGGTCACGGTGCAGACATCCGCCCCGGGCCTCTCGCCGGAGGAGGTGGAACAGCTCGTGACGCTGCCCCTGGAGCGCGCCCTCAACGGCGTGCCCGGCCTCGCATCCCTGCGGTCCCAGAGCATCCAGGGCATCTCGGCCATCGACGCCACCTTCAGCGAGGGCACGGACATCTACCTGGCCCGCCAGCAGGTGGCCGAGCGCGTGGCCGAAGTCGCGGGCCATCTGCCCCAGGGCACGGGCACGCCCGCGCTGGCCCCGCTGGCCTCCAGCACGGGCTACATCTACGCCTTCGTCCTCACCAGCGCCACCCGGTCACCCATGGCACTGCGCACCTACCTGGACTGGACGCTGCGGCCCAAGCTCCTGGGCATCCCGGGCATCGCCAATGTCTCGGACTACGGAGGCGAGGTCCGGCAGCTGCAGGTGCAGATCATCCCCGGCCGGCTGCAGGCCCGCGGCCTCACGCTCGACCAGGTGCGCCAGGCCGCGGCCGCGGCCACGGGCATCCGCGGCGCGGGGTTCGTGGACACCCCGGCCCAGCGCATCGTGCTCCGAAGCGCGGGCCAGAGCCTCACGCCGGAGGCCCTCGCCCGGGTGGCCGTGGCCTCGAAGGAGGGCGCCGTGCTCCGGATCGGGGACGTGGCGCGCGTGGCCTGGGCCCCGGCCCCGTCCACCAGCGCCGCCATGGTGGACGGCCGGACGGGCCTCACCTGCGAGCTGTTCATCCAGCCCGGCGCGGATGTCATCGCCGTGACCCGGGCCATCGAGGCGATGCTGGGGGCCCAGGGGCCCGACCTGGCCCAGAACGGCATCCAGCTCCACGCCCCCACCTTCCGCGTGGCCTCCTTCATCGAGACGGCCGTGGGCAACGCCCGGAACGCCCTGCTGCTGGGCGGCCTGCTGGTGGTGCTCGTGCTGCTGGCGTTCCTCCGGGATCCCCGCACGGCCTTCATCTCCCTCACCGCCATCCCGCTGTCGCTCCTGGCGGCCGTGGTGGTGCTCGTCCACCAGGGGTTCACCCTCAACACCATGACCCTGGGGGGTCTCACCATCGCCCTGGGCGAGGTGGTGGACGACGCCATCATCGATGTGGAGAACATCCTGCGCCGCCTGCGGCTCGCCCGCGCCGCGCAGGACCCGCGGTCCGCCCTCCAGGTGGTGCTGGACGCCTCCATGGAGGTCCGCGGCTCGGTGGTCTTCGCCACGGGCGTGGTGGCCCTGGTGATGTTCCCCGTGCTCACCTTCTCCGGCGTGCAGGGGCGCATCTTCGCGCCGCTGGGCTGGGCCTACCTCTCCGCCGTCCTGGCCTCCCTGCTGGTGGCCCTCACCGTCACGCCGGCCATGACCCTCCTCATGTTCGGGAAGGGCCGCCTCCCCCACGAAGAGCCCGATTGGGTGCGGGCCCTCAAGGCCCGCTACCACACGATGCTGGAAGACATCATGCTCCGGCCCAAGGCGCTCTTCCTCGGCGCGGGCATCCTGGTCGCCGGCGCCCTGGCCGTGATCCCATTCATGCCGGGCGGCTTCCTGCCGGATTTCCAGGAGGGCCATCTCATCCTCCAGGCCAACCTGCCCACCGGGGCCTCCCTCCAGGAGAGCCTGCGCCTGGGCCAGCAGGTGGCCGCGCAGCTGGCGAAAGTCCCCGCGGTGGGACGCGTCTCCCAGCGGGCCGGCCGCACCGAGGGCGGCGACGACACCGTGGGCCCCCAGTTCAGCGAGTTCGACATCGAGCTGCATCCAGGCGCCCCCGCCGACGCGGGGGACCAGGTCCGCCAGGCCCTCCAGGCCATCCCGGGCGCGACCTTCGAGGTGAAGACCTACCTCGCGGACCGGGTGGACGACTACATCTCCGGCAGCAATGCCCCGGTGGTGGTCCAGCTCAGCGGCCAGGACCTCGACCAGCTGGACCAGGCCGCGGCCCGCGTGAAGGCCCTCCTCGCCGCCATGCCGGGGGCCACGGATGTGGCCGTGGACAGCCCCCCAGGGCAGCCGGAATGGACCCTGCGGGTGGATCCCGAGGCCGCCGCGCGGTACGACCTGCGGCCCGTGGAGGTGCTGGACGCCATCCAGGCCGCCTTCCAGGGCCAGGTGGTGGGCCAGATCTTCGACGGCCCCCGCGTGACGGATCTCGCCGTCACCCTGCTCCCCGGCGAAAAACGGGATCCCGAGCGCATCGGCGCCCTCCCCATCCAGACTCCCGATGGCCGCAGCCTGCCCCTCTCCCTGGTGGCACGGCTGGTGAAGGGCACGGGCCGCTACGCCGTCCTCCACGATGCCGGCCTGCGGCGCACGGTCGTCACCTGCAGCGTCTCGGGCCGCAGTCTGGCGGCCTTCGTGGCGGACGCTGAAGCGGCCGTCCAGTCGAAGTCCGGCCTTCCGCCCGGCATCACCGTCCAGTTCAAGGGCGTGCTGGAGGCCCAGAACGCCGCCCACCGCGAGCTGGCCCTCCACCTGATCATCTCCCTGGCGGGCATCCTGGCCCTGCTGAGCCTGGTCTTCCACTCTTCCCGGAACCTGCTGCTGGTGCTGGCGAACCTGCCCTTCGCCCTGCTGGGCGGCGTGCTGGCGGCCTTCCTCACCGGCGGCACGCTGAATCTCGGGGCCCTCGTGGGCTTCGTGACCCTCTTCGGCATCACCACCCGCAACAGCATCATGCTGGTCTCCCACGCGGAGCACCTGGTGCTGCAGGAGGGCTTCGCGTGGAGCGCCGCCACCGCCCGGCGCGCCGCGGAGGAGCGGCTGGTCCCCATCCTGATGACGGCGACGGTCACGTCCCTCGCCCTGCTGCCCCTGGCCCTCGGCGCGCGCCAGCCGGGCCGGGAGATCGAGGGCCCCATGGCCATCGTCATCCTCGGCGGCCTGGTCTCCTCCACCCTGCTGAACCTCCTGCTCCTGCCCACCCTCATCCACCGCTTCGGCCGCTTCACCCCGGCCGGGGAACCCTGAACCGGAGCCCCCATGTTCGTCTTCGCACCCCCCGCCCTGGTCCAGTCCCAGCCGGCTTCTCCCGAGCTATTCCATGCCCTCTCCGAAGCCCTGGAAGGCGCCCCGGAGGCCCTCACCGACCGTCGTCCGGCCCGGGCCAAGGCCGAGGCCGCCAAGGCTGTGGCCCTGTGGGACCGGAACCGGGGCGCGGTGCTCGCGGCCCTGACGGCCGCCGACCGCGATCCATTCACGAAGGCCATGGAACGCCTCCGCACCGCCCAGGGCGACGAAGCCGGGCTCACGGCCCTGGGCGCCATGGCGATCCTGGAGCACCACCTTCCCGAGGGGCGCCTCCGCTGGCTGGCGGCCGCCGACCGCCTGGGCATGCAGGCCTGGATCCTCCTGGGTGAAGGAAGGACAGACATCCCGGACCTGGCCGCCGCCTTCCGGCCCCTGATCGATCAGGATGGGGGGAGCCACCCGACCGCGGTCACGAAGACCCGATCCGAGCTGGACCGCTGCCAGGCCGCCCTCTCCCGGAAGGATCTCCCGGCTGCCCAGAAGGCGGCGGGCATCCTCCTCGATCTCGTGGACGCCTTCGAGCAGCCCGCGGGCCGCTAGGCCAGAGGTCCTCGGATCCGTGGTTTCATAGGGGCCTGACCCGAGCCCCTGGATGCACGCCTCCCCACCTCTTCTCGACGCGGAGCACGCGGCCTTCCTCGAAGGCGGCGTGTCCATCACCGCAGGCGCCCGGGATGGGCGGAGGGTGCCCACCCTCGCCCGGGCCCTCGGGGCGAGGGTCTCGGCGGACCGGAGCCGGGTGACGATCTTCTTCTCCCGGCGGCAGGCCGCCCCCCTGCTGGCCGCCCTCCAGGAGAACGGCGCCCTGGCCGTCGTGTTCAACGAGCCCCACACCCACCGCGCCCTCCAGATCAAGGCCACGGACGCCGGGGAAGTGCCCCTCGAGCCTGGGGACGGCCCGCGGGTGGAGGCCTACCGGCAGGCCTTCGTGGACGAGGTGGGCCGTCTGGGCTTTCCCGAACCCCTGGTCCGCGCGCTGCTCCGGGTTCCGGACGACGATCTGGCGGCCGTCGCCTTCACCCCCGCCACGGCCCATCTGCAGACCCCTGGCCCCCAGGCCGGCGCGCCCCTGGGGGAGGCTCCATGAGCCTGCGTGCCGATGCCATCCGGGACTGCATGGACGGCGCCATCCCCGGGGCGCTCTGCACCTGCTCCGCGGACGGGGTGCCCAACGTGGCCTACCTGTCGCAGATCCAGTACGTGGATCCCGACCATGTGGCCCTGTCCTACCAGTTCTTCAACCACACCCGCCGCAACATCCTGGCGAACCCGCGGGTGGCGATGATCGTCATCCACCCGCGGACGGCCCGGCAGTACCGGCTCTCCATGGCCTACCTCCGGACCGAGACCTCGGGCCCCCTGTTCGAGTGCATGAAGGCCAAGCTGGCCGGCATCGCCTCCCACGCGGGGATGTCGGAGGTCTTCAAGCTGCTGGGCTCCGACGTCTATCGCGTCCTGGACATCGAGGCGCTGCCCGGGGAATCCCTGCCCGCGCCGGTCCGCGATCTCTGCCTGCTGGCCGCGCTGCGCGGATGCTCAGAGGCCTTCTCCACCTGCGGAGACCTGGCCGGGCTCCTGGAGGCGGCCCTCGACGGCCTCGAGCAGAGGTTCGGCCTCCGCCACGCCATGGTGCTGATGCTGGACCGGCCCGGCGACCGCCTGTACACCGTGGCCAGCCGGGGCTACGAGACCTCCGGCGTGGGCGCGGAGATCCCCGTGGGCCAGGGGATCATCGGGGTCGCGGCGCGGGAGGGTGTCCCCATCCGCATCGGGCACATGACCTCCGAGTACACCTATGGCCGGGCCATCCGGGAGACCGTGGGCCAGGGCGCACTGGCGGACCGGCTGGAGACGGAGATCCCCCTGCCCGGCCTGCCCGCCCCCGGAAGCCAGTTGGCTGTTCCCATCCCCGGCCCGACCGGTCCCCTCGGCGTGCTCTTCGTCGAGAGCCCCGTGGAGCTCCGCTTCAACTATGACGACGAGGATGCCGCCGTGGCCCTCGCCGGCCAGCTGGGCATGGCCATGCGCCTCCTGCAATCCGAGCCGGAGCCCCCCGATGAGGCCCCGTCCGCTGCGGAACCTGCGCCCCTGGCCGGCCCGCCGGTGGCCGTCCGCCATTTCGCCGAGAACGACAGCGTGTTCCTGGACGACGACTACCTCATCAAGGGGGTGGCCGGCAGCATCCTCTGGGCCCTGCTCCAGGACCACCTCGCCCAGGGACGCACCGACTTCACCAATCGCGAGCTCCGCCTGGATCCGCGGGTTCGGCTGCCGGATGTCAGCGACAACCTGGAAGCCCGGCTGGTGCTGCTGAACCGGCGCCTCCAGGAGCGGGCGGCCTGCATCCAGATCGAGCGCACCGGCCGCGGCCGGTTCCAGCTCCGGGTGGATCACCCCCTCCAGCTGGTCGAGGTGCCCGGTCGGCCCCCCAGGCAGGGTTGATCCCGGCGAACCCGGCCTGCCCTTTCTTAAAACCTTCTTAAATAGGCGCTATTTCTTTCTTAAGGGTGGAAAAAACCATAAACCACACCCGCGACTCGCGCTAAACCACCCATCGGGAACAAACCCGACCCTTCCTGATGAGGTGATCCATGACCCCCTTGACCCTCCGCGCCGCCCTCCTGGCCGGACTCTCCTTCGGAATCGCATCGGCCGCCGCCCCGGATGCCCAGATCCAGAGGGGCGCCTACCTGACGCGCATCATGGGCTGCGCCGACTGCCACATGCCCATGAAGATGGGCCCCAAGGGCCCCGAGCACGACCTGGCCCGCGGCCTTTCGGGCCACCCCGAGGCGCTCGTGATGCCCGCCGCGCCTGAGCCCAAGGGCCCCTGGCTGTGGTCCGGCGCCGCCACGAACACCGCCTTCGCAGGCCCCTGGGGGGTGAGCTACGCCGCCAACCTCACGCCGGACGACGAGACAGGACTGGGGCGCTGGACCGAGGCCCAGTTCCTCCAGATCGTCCACACCGGGCGCCACCTCGGCAAGGGCCGGCCCATCCTGCCCCCCATGCCCATCCAGAGCCTCCAGGCCACCCGCGAGGAGGATCTCAAGGCCATCTTCGCCTACCTCCGGTCCCAGCCCGCGGTGCGCAACCACGTGCCCACGGCGACGGAACCAGTCGCCTCGCACTAGGAACCGCCGTGCGTCCCCTCTCCCTGCTGCTCGCCGCCGTCCTCGGATCCCTCCCGGGGATGGCCGGCGGCCCCGACGGTGGCGTCCGCGCCCCGCGCCTGCTGTCGCAGACGGGTCTCTATGCGGCCCCGGGGCGCCTCGATCCCCGCAACCGCGCCTACAGCCCGCAGTACCCGCTGTGGTCGGACGGGGCCGTCAAAACCCGCTGGGTGCGGCTTCCCGAGGCTGCGGCCATCGAGGCGGGGGACGAGGACGCCTGGACCTTCCCCGTGGGCACGAAGTTCTGGAAGGAATTCCAGTTCCACGGACGGAAGGTGGAGACCCGCCTGCTCTGGCACGCGCGGCCCGGTGTCTGGATCTTCGCCAGCTACGCCTGGAACGCGGCCGGAACCGACGCCACCCTCGTGCCCGAGGAGGGCCTTCCGGATGCCGCGGAGATCGCCCCCGGCCTGCGCCACACCATCCCCGGCGTGGCCGACTGCCGGACCTGCCATGAGAACGGACGCACGGAGGTGCTGGGATTCACCGCCCTCCAGCTCTCCACCGACCGGGATCCCGGGGCCATCCATGGCGAGCCGCTCCGGCCCGGCCTGCTCACCCTGGCGGAGCTCGTGAAGGAGGGGCGCCTCCGCCATGCCCGCGCCGACCTCCTGGCCCGGCCGCCGCGGATCCGGGCCGGGGATCCGGAAACCCGCGCCCTCCTCGGCTACTTCGCCGCCAACTGCGGAGCCTGCCACCGCATGGACCATCCCCTCGACGGCCTGGACCTGGATTTCCGGCACACGGGCCGGGCCTCCGGAGAGCCCGGCCTCGCCAGCACCGTGAACCGCCCCAGCCAGTACACCCTGCCCGGCGAAGCCCCCGGCGCCAGCCTCCGCATCCGCCCCGGCGACCCCGACCGCAGCGCCGTGTATTCCCGCATGGCCTCGCGCCGCCCCCTGTCCCAGATGCCCCCGCTGGGCTCGGCGCTCGCCGACCGGGAGGCCCTCGACCGCCTCCGCGCCTGGATCACCCGGACGCCGGCCCGCTGACCCTTCCCCAACCCCTGAACCCCGGAGGTCCCCATGCCCCCCACCCGCCCTCTGCCCCCCTCCCGGCTCCTGCTCGAGCGCATGCTGCTCATCCGGGCCTACGAGGAGAAGATCATCGCCTTCCACGAGGCCGGTCCCTTCCCCCACGTCTGCACCTCCGTCGGCCAGGAGGCGGCGGCGGTGGGCGTGGTCTCCGCCCTGGGCCCCCAGGACCAGATCCTCACCAACCACCGGAGCGCCGGCCACCTGCTGGCCCGCGGCGCCGACCCCGGCCGCATGCTGGCCGAGGTCATGGGCCGCAGCACCGGCTACTGCAAGGGGAAGAGCGGCACCCTGCACATCTCCGCGCGGGAGCTGGGCGTGATCCTCACCTCCACCATCGTCGGCGGGGAGCTCTCCCTGGCCACGGGCGCCGCGCTCTCCCGCGAGATGCTCGGCGGCGACGGCATCGTCGCGTGCTTCTTCGGCGATGGCGCCGCCTGCGAGGGCATCTTCCACGAGTCCCTGAACCTGGCCTCCGTCTGGAACCTGCCCGTGCTCTACGTCTGCGAGAACAACCAGTGGCAGGCCTTCGTCCACCGGAAGGAGACCATGCTCGGCGACCACATCGCGCCGCGGGCGGCGGGCTACGGCATCGAGGCCCTCACCGTGGACGGCAACGACGTGGAGGCCGTGTTCGAGGCCGCCACCGCCGCCGTGGCGCAGGTCCGCGCCACCCGGCGCCCCTTCCTGCTGGAGGCCACCACCTACCGCCAGCGGGGCCACATGGAGCCCCACGACCAGTCCTACGTGGACCCCGCGGAGATCGCCGCCTGGCGGGCCAGGGATCCCATCGACCGCCAGAGGGCCCGCCTCCTCGAGCGCGGCGACCTGACCCCGGACGATCTCGCCGGCATGGAGGCGCGGGCCCGGACGGTCCTCGACGACGCCGCGGCCTTCGCCAGCGCCTCGCCCTTCCCCGATCCCTCCGAACTCACCACCGACGTCTACGCCTAGGAGACCGCCATGCCGCTCATCACCGTCAACGAAGCCATCGGCCAGGCCATCGCCGAGGAGATGCGCCGGGACAGCCGCGTCCTCATCTTCGGCGAGGGGACCGCCACCAAGCATCCTGAGCTGGTGTCGGAGTTCGGGCCCGCCCGGGTCCGCAACACCCCGCTCGCGGAGGGCATCATCGCCGGCACCGCCGCCGGGGCCGCCGCCACCGGCCTGCGGCCCATCATGGACCTGCTCTTCGCGCCTTTCCTCTGCTTCGCGATGGACGAGCTCGTGAACAGCGCGGGCAAGCTGCGCTACATGTCCGGCGGCCAGTTCTCGTTCCCCATGGTGGCGGTCGCCATGACCGGCGGGGGCTGGACCGTGGGCGCCCAGCACAACCACAACCTCGAGGCCTGGTTCGTCCACAGCCCCGGCCTGAAGGTGGTCATGCCCTCCACGCCCGCGGACTTCAAGGGCCTCATGCAGGCCGCCATCCGCGACGAGAACCCCGTGCTCTTCTTCGTGGACCTGGCCCTGGCCTTCGTCCCCGGCGAAGTGCCCGAGGGCGAGGTCTTCGTGCCCCTGGGCCAGGCGGCCGTGCGCCGCGAGGGCTCGGACGTGACGTTGGTCTCCTACGCCAAGACCGTGCACACCTGCCTGCAGGCCGCGGAGACCCTCGCCGAGGAGGGCATCTCCGCCGAGGTGCTCGACCTCCGCACGCTCAAGCCCCTGGACAAGGAGTCCATCCTCCGCTCGGTCTGGAAGACCGGCCGCCTCGTGGTGGTCCATGAGGCCTCCGCCCCCTGCGGCGTGGGCGCGGAGGTGGCCGCCCTCGTGGCCGCCGAGGCCTTCGCCGCCCTGAAGGCCCCGGTGGTCCGCATCACGGGGCCCGACACCCCGGCCCCGTCGAGCTACCCGCTCGAGCAGGCCTTCATTCCGCAGGCGGACGCCATCACCGCGGCCGCCCGGCGGCTGGTGGCGGTGGACCTGCCGGTCAGCGCCCCAGGATCAGCAGGGTGAGGTCGTCGGCCAGGGGCCTGCCACCGGTGAAGGCGACCACATCGCCGAGGATGGCCGCCTGCAGATCCTCGGCGGTCTGGGCCAGCAGGGCCGCCAGCCGCGCCTCGCCATAGAGGGCGTCCGCCGGATCGAGGGCCTCGCTGAGACCATCGGTGTAGAACACCAGCCGGTCCCCGGGTTCCAGGGCGCCCTCGCACAGCTCCAGCGCATCCCAGAACCGGGCCGCGCTGAGGCCGATGCCCAGCCCCCGGGGCTGCAGCCGCTCCACCCGGCCGTCCGCGCGGCGCAGGAAGGCCGGGGGGTGGCCGGCGCGCACGAAGGCGAAGCGGCCCGTGCGCGGATGGAAGGTGCCGTAGGCCAGGGTGAGGAAGAGGTTCTTGCCGTGGCCCTCGCACCAGATGGCGTTGAGGCGGGACGCCACCTCGCGGGGATCCAGCGCCTGCTTGTCCAGGGCGGAGAGGACGCCCTTGGTCTCGGCGGCGTAGAAGGCCGCGCTGGTGCCCTTGCCGCTCACGTCGGCGATGAGGAAGGCCAGGCTGCCGTCCCTCAGGGGGAACAGGTCGTAGTAATCCCCGGCCACCTCCCGCGCCGGCAGGATGGTGGCGCGCACCGAGGGCAGGTGCAGGGCCTCCAGATCCGGCAGGAGGCGCATCTGCACCTCGCGGGCCACCCGGAGCTCCTCCTCCATGCGCAGGCGCTCCTCGCGCTCCGCATCCGCCTGCTGGAGCCTCGCGGCCATCTCGTTGAAGGCCACGGTGAGGTGGGCCACCTGGTCCCGGCCCCGGGGACGGATGCGCACGCTGAAGTCGCCGGAGCTGAGCCGCGAGACGCCCCGGAAGAGGCTGTCCACGGACTTCCCCAGCTGCCGGGTCAGGTAGAACCCCATGACCAGCGCCACCAGCTGGAAGCAGAAGAGGGCGAGGATGCCCAGCACCAGCCCGCCGATGATCAAGAGGGTCTTGCCGGAGAGGTTGCCGCCCTTCGCGCCGTATCCGAATCCCCGGAAGAGCTCCTCCAGGTTCGTCTCCGGGGTCGCGCTGAGGAGCATGGGCCGGCCCGTCTCCCAGTCGATCACCCGCAGGCCCACGGGGGGCAGGCTGAAGGGGCGGAAGAGGCCGCGGCCCTGGGGAACTTCGCCATCCTGGTAGGTGGTGACGGGCGGCGTGCCGCTGAACAGGCCCGAGAACTCCAGCGGGGCCTCTTCGTCCCCGTGCTTCGACCGCGTCCGGCCCTTCTCCCCGGAGCCCCAGTCCAGGCGGTAGATCATGCGTCCGCCCCAGATCTCCCGTCCCGACGCGCTCATGCGGCCCAGGCCGAGGCTCAGGAGGCGGTGGCGGTCGCCCTCGGCGGCCACCGCCCGCAGGGCCACCACCTTCTTCCCCTCCGGCGTCACGTCGTAGACGTAGCCCACGAAGCCATCCTTCACGCCGGGCGGCAGGGCGTCCACCCGCCGCACATGCGCCTCGCCGAGCACCTCCAGGGCCTTGAGGGCCGCGGCATCCGAAGGCTGCTTCACCGCCTCCCGCACGGCGGTCTCCATGCGCTTCAGGTCGCCCTGGAAGGCCCGGCCCACCTGGGCGCCCAGGCCCAGCCAGCCCACGGACACGAAGAGCGCCGTCAGGGTGAGGGCGGGCAGCAGCGAGACGAGGATCAGGATGACCCAGAGCCGCCGGGAGACCTTGAAGAGGATCCGCCGCCAGAGCCAGCGGACCCCCAGGAAGCCCAGCACCAGGGCCCCGGCCCAGAAGGCCAGGGCCGACAGGGTCCACAGGCAGCCCGTGCCCGTGGCGAGCCGGCGGGCGGGGATCAGGAGCCAGGGCAGGCCGCAGGCCAGGGTGATCCAGGCCCAGCGGGGACGCAGGGACGCGAGTCCGCGGTGGAGCGAGGAATCCCGCCAGCCGGCCATCTCAGACCATCAACATGCCGCCGTTGACACTGAGCGTCTGGCCCGTGATGTAGCCGGCCTCCTCGCTGGCCAGGAAGACCACGGCGGCGGCGATGTCCTCGCCTGTGCCCATGCGGCCCAGGGGGATCTGCTTGGTGAACTCGGCCTTCACGTCCTCGGGCAGGCTCGCGGTCATGGCCGTCTCGATGTAGCCCGGCGTCACGGCGTTGGCCGTCACGTTGCGGCTGGCCAGCTCCCGGGCCACGGACTTGGTGAGGCCGATGAGGCCCGCCTTGGCGGCCACGTAGTTCGCCTGGCCCGGGTTGCCCATCTGGCCCACCACGGAGGCGATGTTGATGATGCGGCCCCAGCGCTGCTTCATCATGGGCTTCGTGGCGGCCTGCACCGCGGCCCAGGCGCCCTTGAGGTTGGTGTCCAGCACCGCGTCCCAGTCCTCCTCCTTCATCTGGATGAGGAGCTTGTCGCGGGTGATGCCCGCGTTGTTCACCAGGATGTGGATGGCCCCGTGGCGCTCCACCGTCGCGGCGATGGCGGCCCTCACCGAGGCCGTATCCGCAAGGTCCGCCACCACCACGTCCGCCTTCCCGCCCGCCTCGGTGATGGCATTCGCCACCACCTGGAGGTTCCGCAGGGTCCGGGCCGCGCAGACCACCGTGGCCCCCTGGGCCGCGAGACGCTTCGCGATGGCTTCGCCGATGCCCTGGCTGGCACCGGTGACGAGGGCGACCTTGCCGTCGAGGCGGAACATGGGACCTCCGGATGCGGAAGACCCCAGTCTAGCGCGGGTTCCGGGAGGCCATTGCCTCCGGTGCCGGCCGGGTCCACCCTGGATGACCCCTCCGGAGATCCCATGCGCCGCGCCGCTCTCCTGCTCGCCCTCGCCTCCCTCCTCGGCGCGCAGGAGACGCGCTCGCCCCGCGTGGAGCGCCTCGTGGCCGCCGTGGAGGCCCCGCGACTGCAGGCCACGGTGGCGAGGCTCGTCGCCTTCGGGACGCGGCACACCCTGTCCGACCATGCCTCGCCCGCCCGGGGCATCGGCGCGGCCCGGACCTGGCTCGCCGGGCAGTTCGCGGACCTGGCGGCGCTGCCCAGCTCCCGGCTCCGCCCCTTCGAGGACCGGTTCACCCAGCCGGTGGCGCCGGGGATCCCGGCCCCCGCGGAGATCGTGAACGTGGGCGCCGTGCTGCCCGGGACCGACCCGGCCCGGGCGAAGGAAGCCATCGTCCTCACCGGCCACTACGACAGCCGGGCCACGGACGTGATGGACGCCACCTCGGATGCGCCGGGCGCCGACGACGACGGCAGCGGCACGGCCATGATGCTGGAGCTGGCCCGGGTCATGGCCGCGGAGCGGCCCGCGGTGGCCATCTACTTCGTGGCCGTCTCCGGCGAGGAGCAGGGGCTCTATGGCAGCACCCACCTGGCGAAACGGCTGAAGACCGAAGGGGTGGAGGTCCTCGCCATGCTGAGCGTGGACATCGCCGGCAACACGGAGGGCGAGAACGGGGTGAAGGACAACGTCACCGCCCGCCTCTGGAGCGAGGGTGTGCCGGCGGTCGAGACCCCCGAGGCGCGCCGCCTGCGGCTGGCCCTCGGCACGGAGAACGATGGCCGCTCCCGCGAGTGGGCCCGCTACGTGAAGCGCCTGGGCGAGCGCTATGTGGAGAACCTGGACCTGCTGGTCATGCTGCGCCGCGACCGCATCGCCCGCGGCTCGGACCACATGAGCTTCACCGCCGAGGGCGATCCTGCCGCCTGCCTCCGCGAGGCCCAGGAGCACTACGACCGCCAGCACCAGGACGTGCGCACCGTGAAGGGCCGCGCCTACGGCGACGACCTTGCCCACTTCGACGCGGCCTACGCCGCCAAGCTGGCCCAGGCCCTCTGCGCCGCCGTGGCCACCCTGGCCGCCGCGCCGGCCCCCGTGGAGGACCTGACCCTCGGCGGCGCCGTGAGCCCCGACACGCGGCTGCGCTGGACCCTGCCGGCGGATCCCCGCATCAAGGGCCTCCTCCTCTTCCGGCGGCGGGCGGATGGCGTGACCTGGCAGCGCATCCGGCGCCTGTCCGTGTCGAGCCACCTGGTGATCCCGGACGTGGTGCCGGATTCCAACGTCTTCGCCCTGGCCACCGTGGACGCCGAGGGGAACGAGAGCCTGCCCGTCGGGCCCACCCGCCTCGAGTAGGGCTATCCCCCCACCGGCGGCGGCGCGCCCCGGGCCACCAGCCAGTCCGCCACGGACCGCGCCGCGGGCGCGTGGCCCAGCCGCAGCTGCCCGCCGTGCTCCCCGGTCTGGATCACCAGCGTGGTGCCGATCCACTCCAGGGCCGCCTCGCGGACGGGCACGTCGAGGCGGCCCAGACCGAAGGGTTTCCTGATCTGCGTGGTCACCGTGAGGATGCCCCCCTGCACCACCAGCACCTTCGCATCGAGGCGCAGGGCCGCCTGCCAGAACAGGAAGCCCTGGGCCACCCGGAAGAGCAGCAGAGCGACCTCGTGCCACCCCCAACGGCCGCGGTGCCAGTCCTCCCAGGCGGCGGCGAAGGCGAGCCCCAGGAAGACCAGCAGGGTAGCCAGGGCCACCAGCCGCTGGCCCCGGGACACCTCCAGCTTCAGCTCCAGCGATTCCGGCATCGGCGGCTCCTGCGGGGAGTCTAGCCAGGGCCCGGGGAACCGGAGGTTAAAGGATGTTAAGCGTGCCTACTTCACCACCCGCTCGCCCACCACCACCCTCGCCACCTCGGGGGGCTGGCCCTGGGCCGGGACCTTGACCACGAGGCGGGGGGCCAGGTCCGGGCCGGCCAGCACCACCTCGAGGGCCTCCGTGCCCGGCTCGAGGCGGGTGACGCCCTGCCAGGCCGTCAGCTCCCGGCCCTCCATCGACAGGACCGGGAGGCCCGCCTGGTCCTGGATGCGGGGCCGGACGGTGGCGGCGTGGAAGGTGGTGCCCCGCGCCTCCACCCGGAGGCGGATCTGCCGCGCATCCACGCGCGTCACCTCGATCACCATGCCCCGGCCCTCCTTCGCATCGACCGCGGCCTGGAGCCTGGCCAGCGCCCCCTCCCAGGTCTCCGCGCACAGGGCGGGGACCGCAAGACCGAGACACAGCAAGGCAGGGACGAGGCGCATGGGGACTCCGGGAAGGGGCAGCAGCCAGTCTACGCCCCCCCGGGCTACTTCAACCCCTTCAGCCAGGCCGCCAGGGGGGCGAGATCGGCCAGGGGCGTGGCATCGCCGTAGGCGGTCATGGCGCTGGCGGGGGTCAGGTCCGCCCGGGAACGGGTCTCCCGCCGGAGCAGGAGGTTGGCCTCCGGCAGGTCGATGACGGCCCCATGGTAGGTGGCGGGCACCGTGGCGGGACGCCAGGTCTGCACATCGGCATCGCCCCACACGATCGCGGCGGGACCCGTGAGCCGGGCCGCCAGGGTCCAGGGATCGAGGTCGAGGGTGTCCCGCACGAAATCCAGCGTCTCCGGCGCCATCAGGCCCTTGGCGAGGCGGCCCAGGGCCGGATACACGTCGTCGCCGGGCTCGGGGGTGGGCTGGTTCCGGCGGATGGCCTGGAACACCTGGTCCAGGTAGGCGAGGTTCGCCGCGGCCTTCTCCGGCGGGAGCTGCGGGCGCAGCTGCTCCTTGATGGTCGTGGCCATGTCCCTTCCCGGCAGGGCCAGCAGCAGGGTGGCGTCCGCGCCGCCCGCCGCCAGGAGGGAGAGCAGCGCCCCCTCGCCGTGGCCTACCAGGAGCAGCTTCTTCCCCTTGGCCTCGGGCAGGGTGCGGGCGGCGGCCAGGGCCGCCTTCAGATCGCCCAGCTGGGCATCCAGGGAGATGTCCAGCTTCGGATCCCGCGACCCGATGAAGCGCTTGTCGTAGCGCAGGCTGCCGATGCCCTGGGCCTGCAGCCAGCCCGCGAAGTCCCGGCCGGCGTGGCTGGCCACGGGGATCATGGGGTTCGACCAGTCCCGGTCCGTGGGCCCTGAGCCCGCCACCATCACCGCGAAGTAGGGGTGCGCTCCGCCGGCCCGCACGCTGGCGTGGAGGGTGAAGCCGTTGAAGCCCGGGAAGGTGGTCTCCCGATCGACCGGCGCAGGGGCGGAAGCCTGGGCCATGGCCGGAAGGGCCACGCCGGACAGGATGGCGATGGTCGCGTTCAAGCGCTTCATGATGCCTCCGGAGGCAAGGTGCCGGCAGTCTCCATCCGGTGCCGGAGGACATAGGCGTAGATCGCGCCCGCCCCCAGCGGAGTCAGGATGAGCCCCAGACCCAGAACATGGGTGGAGGGCCCGGGAAGCAGGCACAGCGGCAGACCCACCAGGCCCGCGACCACCAGCCAGCGGCCCGCCATCCGGTGCGTCCGTTTCCAGACTTCGCGGTTCTCCAGGGTCGGCGGGATGCGGATGCCCACCCAGGCGTTGGGCTCCAGACGGGGCATGAGGTTCCCCAGAAGCACGAGAAACAGGGAGATACAGGCCATCAGGACGTTGGCCCGGGGCGCCCCCCCGCGCAGGCTGGCCGCCAGGATAAGGGCATGCATCACACCCAGGAGCAGCACGATGAGGAGCCGCACCTGGCGCCGGGTGGCGGCGGCCATCCCCCGGGCGGCACGGAAGTCGAGCCGCCCCCAGTCCAGCACCAGGATGAAAAGGTAGATCCCAGTTGCGATGGAAGGCAGCAGCAAGGCCGCCTCCCAGGGGCCGCCCCAGCCGTTCACCTCGCCGTGGAGATCCCAGTGCATGGGCACCTGTGCCGGCAGCCTCGGCGCCGCCAGCAGGCTACCCGCCCAGAGCGCCGCGAGGATCAGCCAGGCTGGCCACTCCCGGGGGACTTCCCGCCCTCCTTCCCCGGGGAGCTCTGGGGTTCCCGGAACACGGTCATCAGCCATTGCAGAGCCTCCTGGAAGACGGTGGTGTGAAGCGAATAGATCTGCTGCTGCCCCCGCCGCCGGACCCGGACCAGGCCGGCCTGTTTCAGCAGGTTCAGGTGGTGGGAGATGCTGGCTTTTCCGATCGCGAAACCCTCGGCGATCTCGCCGGCGCTAAGGTCCCCCTTCCGCAGACGTTCCAGGATCGCCCGGCGGGTACCGTCATCGAGCGCCTTGAACACCAGAGCATGGGTTTCCATGAAGGACCGTTCTCCGGAAATAAGGATACGATATTTTGAAAATTCTCAAAATATCAACCTGCAACCGATCCCACCCCCCCGGCAGGACATGAGCCGACAAAAGGCGAAGACCCGATCACTTCCCCGGCTTGATCCGCCCCACCGGCAGCAGCACCAGGGCTTTCTCCCCGGGCGGCAGGCCCAGGGCTGCGCCCACGGCCCCCAGATCCACCCCGGAGGCGGTGCCGGCCCCCAGGCCCAGGGCCGCCGCCTGGAGCAGCAGGGCCTGGGAGGCGGCGCCGCACTCCCAGAAGGTGTAGTCCATGGCCGGGGCCGTCTCCCGGCGGAAGATCTTCAGCGGCCGTCCCGTGACCACGAACACCGAGGGGGCCTGGGTGATCCAGGGCTGCATGCCCTGGATCGGACCCAGCAGGCCCGCGACGCCCTTGTCCCCCGCCTTCCGGAGGGCATGCACCTCCGGCCGGTAGCGGTAGGTGCCCGCGGCGAGGGTGGGGCCGCCCTCGGTGATGAGGTACACGCCCAGGGGATAGCGGGCGTGGGCGCTGGGCACCGTGCGCCGCCCGGGACGGTTCTCTCCCTGGGCGCTCCAGAGGAGCTGGGCGGCCTCTGCCAGGGTGAGGGCCGGCCCCGTGAGCTCGCGGAGGGTGCGCCGGGCCTTCAGGGCGCCGTCCAGCGTCGCGGGACCCGCCGCGGGGGCGGGCAGCGCCAAGGTCGCCCCGGGTGGATCCGCCGGCGGGGCCAGGGCGGCCGGGGACGAGCCGGCCAGCAGGGCGGAAAGGAGGAGTGGACGGAGGAGAGGCGTGCGGGCCACGGCAACCTCCTGTAAGCACCCTTCCATTGTGCCACCGGCGCATACATGGAAATATTCGATAGAATCATACCCATTTCCCCGACAGGGTTGACAGGTGCGGGAGAGACTCTATACATTACTGCTTCGGCAGTAATTGCTTAGGCATCAACATGGAATCCAGATCATGAACGAGGCGACCGGCATCCCCGAACCGCTGTACACCCCCGAGAACTACAACCCGGAGGACAGCATCGGACGGCTCATCGCAGAGGCCTCCAGGCAGATCCTGGCGGCCCTCGACGAGGAGTTGCTCGACCGGGGCACCGGCATCACCGGAGCCCAGTGGGCCATCCTCATGCGCATCTCCCGGGGCTGCGCCTCCACGGCCGCCGAACTCTGCCGCTACAGCCGGTACGACACGGGCTCCATGACGCGCATGCTCGACCGCCTGGAGGAGAAGGGCCTGATCCACCGCGAGCGCAGCAGCAAGGACCGCCGGGTCACGATGCTGGAACTCACCGATGCGGGCCGGGACCTGCTGCCCCAGCTGCCGCCGGTGGCCATCAAGGTGCTGAACGCGCACCTCAAGGGCTTCAGCCAGGCCGAGCTGGACCAGCTCAAGGGCTTCCTGAACCGGATCCGCGCCAACGGCGAGGCCTCCGCATGAACCGCACATCGATCGTCCGAAACGATACGGAGGCTTCCATGCCCTGCCCCAGTTCCCGGGTCTTCGGGGCCCCCAGCGCCCCCGGTCGGGGGCCGGCCCTCCTCCTGGCGCTGGTGGCCGGGGGGGCGGTCCGGGCCCAGGCCCCGGCCCCCGCCCCGGCGGCCACCAGCCCGGTCGCCTCCGTCCACCTGACCCTCCCCCAGGCCCTGCGGATCGCCCTGGACCAGAATCCCCGGGTGCAGCAGTCCCTGCTCGCCATCGCGGAAAGCCAGGATGACCGGCGCTCCGCCGCGGCGGCCCTCATGCCCACGGTGGCGGCCCAGGCCTACGGCCAGCGCAACAAGTACAACCTGGACGCCCTCATGGGCATGCCGCAGCCCCACGGCCCCGAAGTGGTGGGCCCCTTCAACTGGGGCCAGGTGGGCGTGGAGGCCCAGGTCTCGCTCTTCGACCTCAGCCTCTGGAAGCGCTGGAAGGCCTCCCGCTACGCCGAGGATTCGGCCCGGGCCCAGGGCCGGGCCGTCCGCGAGCAGATCGCCGCCCTCGTGGTGGGCCAGTACCTGCGGGCCCTCCGGGCCGCCGCCTCCGTGAACGCCTCCCAGTCCCGGGTGGACCTGGCCGGGGCCCTGGCCACCCTGGCCGAAAACCAGCAGAAGCAGGGCGTGGGGACCAAGCTGGACACGCTGCGCGCCCAGGTGCAGCTCCAGACGGAGCGCCAGCGCCTCATCCAGGCCCAGACGCAGCGCCTCACGGCCCTGGCCGGCCTCGGGAAGCTCCTGGACCTGAAGCCCGGCACCGTCATCGACCTGCAGGACACCCTGGCCGCCCCCTCCCTGCCCCAGCTCAGCTTCGAGGCGGCCTACCAGTCCGGTCTCAAGCAGCGTCCCGAGCTGGCGGCCCTGGACGCCCGCGAGAAGGCCGCGGCGAGCCTGCGGCAGGCGGCCCAGGGCCTGCGGATGCCCAGCGTGGTGGCGACCGGGAGCTACGCCTCCACCGGCCTCCAGTCCCAGGCCTGGGCCCCCACCTACCAGGTGTCCCTGGGCGTGAAGGTGCCCCTCTTCACGGGCGGCCGGGTCTCCGCCCAGATCTCGAAGGCCAAGTCCGAGCAGGCCAGCCTCCAGGAAGCGCGACGCGATGTGCGGGCCCAGGTGGGGCTGGAGATCCAGGTGGCCCAGGCCGAACTGGACGCCGCCCAGCACGAGGTCGAGGTGGCCGACCTCGCCGTGAGCCTCTCCCAGGAGGCCCTCACCCAGGCCCGCCACCGCTTCGAAGCGGGCGTGAGCAACAACATCGAAGTGATCAACGCCCAGGACGAGCTCGCCCGCGCCAACGACAACCAGATCAGCGCCCTCTACCGCCTCAACCAGTCCCGCGCGGACCTGGCCCTGGCCATGGGCCAGATCGAATCGCTCTACACCCGCTGATGGAGACCGACATGAACCAAGATGCATCCGCCCCGGCTCCGGCCGAGGATTCCGCCTCCAACGGCCGGGCCCTCACCGTCCTCAAGATCGCCGTCCCGGTGGTCCTCCTGGTGGGCCTCGGCCTGTGGTTCGAGTCCCGGAACCGCGTGAGCACCGATGACGCCCAGGTGGACGGCCATCTCGTCCCCGTCTCGGCCCGCGTCTACGGCAGCGTCGAGCAGGTGGCGGTCGCGGACAACCAGGCCGTGAAGGCTGGAGACCTGCTGGTCTCCATCGATCCCAGGGACATCCAGGCGAAGGTGGACCAGGCGAAGGCCTCCCAGGCCCAGGCCCTGGCCCAGGTTGAAGGCGCGAAGGCCGACATGGAGCGGGCGCAGGTGGCCTTCCAGCAGGCGCGGGGTTCGGATCTCGAGGCCGTCAAGGCCAACGCCGACGCCAAGCGCGCCGGCTTCGACAAGGCCAGGAACGATCTCCAGCGCATGAAGCCCCTGGCGGAGCGGGAGGAGATCTCCGCCCTCCAGTTCGACGCCTTCCGCACCCAGGCCGAGGTGGCCGAGAACGACTGGAAGGCCGCCCGGGAGCGGCTGGCCTCCATGCAGCACGAATCCCAGAGCCGCAAGGTGGCGGTGGTCGCCGCCCAGGCCCGCCTGGCCTCCGCCCAGGCGCAGGTGGCGCAGGCCAGGGCCGCCCTCGAGGCGCTGAACCTCCAGCTCGGCTACACGCGGATCACCGCCCCGGTCGAGGGCGTGGTCACCCGCAAGTACGTGGAGACCGGCCAGACCATCCAGCCGGGCCAGGGCCTGATGACCCTCATCCCCCTGCACCAGACCTGGGTGACCGCCAACTTCAAGGAGACCCAGCTCGCGAACATGCATCCCGGCCAGGAAGCCGAGATCAAGGTGGACATGAACGGCATGGTGCTCAAGGGGCACGTGGATTCCATCGCCGGTTCCACGGGCTCGCGCATGAGCCTGCTCCCCCCCGAGAACGCCGTGGGCAACTTCGTGAAGGTGGTCCAGCGCATCCCCGTCAAGATCCGCATCGATGAGCAGGAGGCCGGGAAAGTGGTCCTCCGGCCCGGCATGAACGTCGAAGCCACCGTGATCACGAAGTGACCGCGAGGAACCATCCTTGAGCGACCACGCCCACCCCCGCATCAACCCGTGGATCATCGCCATGACGGTGATGATCGCCACGTTCATGGAGGTGCTCGACACCAGCGTGGCGAACGTGGCGCTGCCGCACATCGCGGGGAACCTGTCCTCCACGGTGGAGGAGACCACCTGGGTGCTCACGTCGTACCTGGTGGCCAACGCCGTGGTGCTGCCCCTGGGCGGCTACTTCTCCAGCCTCATCGGGCGGAAGCGCTTCTACATCACCTGCGTGAGCATCTTCACCGTGGCCTCGCTGCTCTGCGGCATCGCCCCGTCGCTGGGGTGGCTCATCTTCTTCCGCATCCTGCAGGGCCTGGGCGGCGGCGGGCTCCAGCCCATCTCGCAGGCGATCCTGGTGGAGACCTTCCCCCATGAGAAGCGCGGCGCGGCCATGGCCTTCTACGGCATGGGCGTGGTGCTGGCCCCGATCATCGGCCCCGTGCTGGGCGGATGGATCACCGACAATTTCAGCTGGCATTGGATCTTCCTCATCAACATCCCCGTGGGCTTCCTCTCCATCGCCCTCACCACCTCCCTGGTCCACGATCCGCCGACCTTCCACCGCATCTCGCTCAAGGAGAACAAGTTCGACTACCTGGGCATCGGCATCATCACCCTGGGGCTGGCCTCCCTCGAGATCGTGCTGGACGAAGGGCAGCGCAAGGACTGGTTCTCCTCGGGCTTCATCGTCTTCTTCGGCATCCTCGCCGTGGTGGCGCTCGTGACCGCGGTGCTCTACGAGCTCCGCAAGAAGCGCCCCATCGTCGACCTGCGCCTGCTGAAGGATCGCACCTTCGCCGTGGCCGCCCTGATGCTCTTCGTCCTGGGCTTCGTGCTCTACGGCAGCCTGGCCCTGCTGCCCATCTTCCTCCAGACCCTGCTGGGCTACACGGCGGTGCTGAGCGGGTGGGTGCTGAGCCCGGGGGGCGTGGCCGTGCTCTGCATGATGCCGGTGGTTGCCGTCCTCCTGAAACGGTTCGACACCCGCTGGCTCATCGGCGTGGGTTTCCTCTTCTGCGGCCTGGGCCTGCTCCAGATGTCCGGCTTCAACCTGATGGTGGACTTCAAGACGGCCATGATGTCCCGGATCGTCCAGAGCATGGGCTTCGCCTTCCTCTTCGTGCCCATCAACGTGATGGCCTTCCAGCACATCCCCCACGAGAAGACCGCCTACGCCACCGGGCTCATGAACCTGCTGCGCAACATCGGCGGCAGCAGCGGCATCGCCATCGCGACCACCCTGCTCTCCCGGCGCTCCCAGATCCACCAGGCCAACCTGATCGGCAACCTGGCCCCCGGGAACCCGGCCTACCAGGGCTTCCTGGATCGCGCCACGCAACTGGGCGTGCTCCGGGGCGGCCTCTCCCCCGCGGACGCGGCCCACATGGCGCAGGGATCGGCCTATGGCCTGGTGGTCCGCCAATCCACCATGATGGCCTTCGCCGACACCTTCTGGTTCATGGGCATCATCTGCTTCGCCCTCCTGCCCCTGCTCCTGCTCCTGCAGAAGACGCGGGCCACCGGGCCGGTGGTCATCGACTGATCAGGCCTTCTCGGCCAGGGCCAGGAACACCGGAAACCGCCGGGGACCCCCGGCGGTTTCGCGGTCGATGACATAGGGCGTGCTGAAGCGGATGTCCCGGAAGCCGGCCCTGAGGAGCCGCGCCTCCAGGTCCTCCCGGTCGAAGCCCCGGTGGACCGGGGCCTCCGGCCCATGGAAGGAGCCGTCCTCCGTGTCGAGGTCGGCGATGCAGAGCAGCCCTCCCGGCTCCAGCAGTGCGTGGAAGCGGCGCAGGGCGCCATCCGTATCGGGGATGTGGTGGAAGGTCATCAGCGAGCAGAGGAGGCCGTAGCGCTCCTCCGGGAGGGGCCCCTCGGTGTAGTCGTGCTGGAGGGCGGTCATGCCCCCGAGCCCCGAGGCCGCGATCTTCCCGCGCAGCACCTCGAGCATCCCCGCCGAGGTGTCCGCCAGGGTCATGCGGGCCACATGGGGGCGCAGCGCGAAGCCCAGCAGGCCCGTGCCACAGCCCACCTCCAGGGCGCTCCGCCCGGAGAGATCGCCCCCGAGGGCGTGGATGGCCTCGGCCACCCGCTCCGCCCGCGCCACCTTGGCAGCGTCCGCATCCCACTCCCTGGCCTTCTGGTCGAATTCGCTCATGAAGCCATTCTACGGGTACCATCCCCGTGAGGTGCCACATGAGCCTGCGCCACCAGCCGGCCTCCGAACGGATCTTCGCCACCCTGGTGCTGCTCGCCCTGGCCGCGGTCATGGCCCTGGGCCTGGCCTTCGTGGCCACCCGGGAGCTGGCTCCCGTTCCCGCGGCTGCCGTGGCCGGGCCGCCCCGCCATTCCCGCCTGCTCACCGTGCTCGACGGAGTCATGGCGGTGAACACGAACCCGGCCCAGGTGGCCGTCTTCCGCACCTGGGTGGAGGGCGGGGCCACCCGGGAGGGCTGGTCGCCGGTGGAATCGATCGTGGCCAACAACTGCTCTCGCTGCCACGACCGGGGGGGCCAGTTCCCGCGCCTGGCCTCGTACGAGGACCTCCGCCCCATCGCCCTGGAGGAGACGCCCCAGGGGCTCATGGGGCTCTTCCGCTCCCGCCCCCTGCACCTCTTCGGCTTCCCGGTGATCCTGCTGCTGAGCAGCCTGCTCTACCTCCGGCGCACGGCCTGGTCCGGGCGGAAGGCCCTGATGGCCGCCACCGCGGCGGCCGTGGTGTTCGACCTCGCCCAGTGGATGCTCCGCCAGGGCGCCCCGACCGCCCACTGGGCCGCCTGGGCCGCTCTCGGATTCCTGGGGGCCGTCATGCTGGCCCAGGTGGCGGTGGTGCTGGCCGAGCTCTGGCGCCCCCGGGAGGACTGAGCGCCTCCGTACGCGGGAAGGCCACGAAGGCTGCCCTTCGTGGCCTTCCCCCGTGGACCAGAGTCCTACTGGGCCGTGGGCCCGTCCACGAAGTCCTCGTCCGAGAGGCCGGAGTCGGGCGGCAGTTTGGCCAGCTCCGCCTTCACGAGGTCCTGGTGCTCGACCTCCTCGTCCCGCAGCTCCTCGAAGAGGGCCTTCACCTCAGCGTCCTTGAGGGCGGGCAGGGCGTCCACGAAGAAGGCGTGGGCCTTCACCTCGGAAGCCAGGGCCGCCGTCATGGCCTGGCGGGGGCTCATGAAGGCGCGGGCCGCATCGTAGTCCGGCGCCTCGATATCGAAGATCATCGCCCGGGTGACGGCGCTCGGGGCCGCCCCGAACAGCTTGGCCCGGCGGGCGGCCAGGGCCTCGCCGTGCTTGGCCTCGTTGAGGGCCATGTAGCGGAAGAATCTGGCTGCATCCGGGGTGCGGTGCTGGTCCATCTGCGCCGCGAATTCCTCGTAGCGTTCCTTCGCCTCCTGCTCGATGAGGACGGCCAGGTCCAGCGCGTCCTTCAGGCTGAGGGCCTTGAAATCGATGCCGCGCGTCGTCATGGCTGGACTCCCGTCACTTCTTGATGAAGAGGTCGAGGATGCGCTCCTTCGGGGGCGCGTCCTTGGAGAGGGCGGCCTGCCGCTCGCGGATCAGCGCGTCGTAGGTCGGGGCCGGCTCGGGGTTCCGGTAGAACACGCCGAGGTGCAGCTTCTCGCCGTAGTGCTGGGCCAGATCCATGGCCGCCAGGCGGTCCGCCGGGTTGTGGCCCAGGCTGGACAGGCTCTCGCTGATCGCCTTGAGGCCCTTGATCTGCTGGGCCTCCTCGCCGTAGGTCACGCAGGGGGACTGGATGTTCACGAAGGCGAAGCCGGGGAACCGGATCGCCTCCTCGATGATGGACGCCATGCCGGCCAGGTCCGTGGGCGAGGCCTGGGCCACGAAACCGGCGCCGTAGGCCAGCACGTAGAGCAGCGGATTGACCGGATTCTCCAGGCTTCCGTAGGGCGAGGTGCAGGTGGTGCGGCCCTTCTGGGAGGTGGGCGAGAGCTGGCCCTTGGTGAGGCCGTAGATCTGGTTGTCCATCACGAGGTAGGTGATGTCGATGTTGCGGCGGATCAGGTGGGCGATGTGCCCGCCGCCGATGGAGAAGCCGTCGCCATCCCCGCCCGCCGCCAGCACCATCAGGTCCGGGTTGGCCAGCTTGATGCCCTGGGCGATGGGCAGGGCGCGGCCGTGGACGGTGTTGAAGCCGTAGGCCGTGGTGTAGCCGGGAATGCGGCTGGAGCAGCCGATGCCCGAGATGAAGGCGACCTCATGGGGCGGGCGGCCGATGGCGGCCAGGGCGCGGTAGATGCCCTGCACCACGGAGTAGTCGCCGCATCCGGGGCACCAGATGGGCTTCAGGTCGCTCTTGTAGTCCTTGGCCTGGAAATCGCAGGTGGCGTTCGCGCTCATGGTGGACCTCACTCCTGGGGCTGAAGCTTGCCCTCGTGGCTGCGCTGCAGCTCCGAGAGGAGATGGTGGAGGGCCGCGACGATCTCGCCGGGCAGGAAGGGGTTCGCGCCGCTGCGGGCCAGGGACTGCAGGCCCTTCGGCAGGTCGAGGTGCATGCGCAGCACCTTGAAGGTCTGGGCCAGGTGGGACTGCTCGACGACGAGGCCCTTCTGCACGGAGGCGAAGAAGTCGCGGTAGGTCTGCTCGGCCACGGGGTAGAGCAGGTAGGGCACCATCAGCTTGACGTCGAGGCCCTGCTCGCGGGCCATCTGCAGCGCCTCGCGGCAGACGCCCGCGACGCTGCCCCAGGCGATGAGGGCCAGCGGGGCGTCGGGGTTGCCGGTGATCTCGAAGAGATCCTTGCGCTCCTTGAGGGGATCGAACTTGCGGATGCGCTTCTCGTTCATGCGCGCATGGACGGAGCCGCTGTTCGTGGGCGCGCCGGACTCGACGTGCTCGATGCCGGAGGCCAGATAGGTGCCGCCGAGCATGCCCGGATGGCTGATGGGGCTGATGTGGTTCTCGGTCTGCTTGAACCGCTTGTAGTCCTGCAGGTCGGAACCGGTGGGCAGCAGGCGGTTGAGGATCTTGAACTGGCTGGTGTCGATGGGGTCCAGGGTCTCCTTCCGCGAGGCGATCTCCTGGTCGGAGAGCACGATCACCGGCGTCTGGTAGTACTCGGCGATGTTGAAGGCCTCGACAGTGATGCGGAAGATGTCGGCCACGGAGGTCGGGGCCAGCACGGGGCGGATCACGTCGCCATGGGCGGAGAAGGCCGCCGCGAAGAAATCGGACTGCTCGGTCTTGGTGGGCAGGCCCGTGGAGGGGCCGCCGCGCTGCACGTCCACGATCACCAGGGGCAGCTCGGCGATGCTGGCGAGGCCCATCATCTCCGACTTCAGGGAGAGGCCCGGGCCGCTGGTGGCCGTCATGGCCTTCTTGCCCGCGAAGGAGGCGCCCACGGCCGCGCCGATGCCGGCGATCTCGTCCTCGGCCTGCAGCACGGCGCCGCCGTACTTCCAGACGTGGCTGGTGAAGAACTGCATGATCTCGGTGGACGGCGTGATCGGGTAGCCGCCGAAGAACTGGCAGCCGGCGAAGATCGCCGCGGCGGCGCACATGTCGTTGCCGTCGGTCAGGAGCTTCACGGCGCCCTTGGTCTTGGAGGGCTCGACGGTCATGTCGGCTTTGAGGGGGTGCGTCTTCGCGAAGGCCACGCCCGCGTCGAAGGCCTTCTGGTTCGCATCGACGAGTTCCTGGCTCTTCCTGGCCAGCTTCTTCGAGATGCCCTTCATCACCGCCTCGCCGCCGATGCCGAACCATCCCGCGATGAGGCCCAGCACCACGGTGTTCTTCGCGCGTTCGGTGCCGGCGGTGCTCTTGGCCATCTCGGCGATGGGCACCGCGATGACCTGCAGGGGCGTCACGCCCACCAGGGGGATCTGGTTCTCGGCCACGCCCGTGGCGGCCTCGTAGATCACCACGGTGGTTCCGGCCACGGGGAGCTCGGCGCCGAACTTGAGGAAGTCCTCCCAGTTCAGGGCCACGGCCACATCGAGGTTGCCGCCGGGGTTCAGGACCGGCTCCGTGCTGATGCGCACCCGGCAGGACGACTCGCCGCCGCGGATCTGGGACCCGAAGCTCTTGGTCATCACGCCGTGGTAGCCCTCAGCCGAGGCGGCCTGAAGCAGCGAGTCGCCGGCGGAGACGATGCCGTCGCCTCCCGAGCCGGCCATTCCGAAGACGAGATCCTTGCGCATGGGCCCCTCGCGATGCGGGACGTGGCGACGGCCACCCATCGGCGCAGCGCCCTTCCCATCCCGTTCCCGAAAATGATACCGGTATCAGCATCCAGGAATGGCCATGCGGGCCTTGCTCTTCGTCACATCTCGGACGCATCCCGATGGAGGGTTCCCCCTCCGGCGGAGGCGCCTCAGGCCAGCTGGGCCAGATCCTCCGGGGCGCCGAGGTTGCTGGCGACAACCTCCAGGCCCCGTTCCTTGGCCTGGCGCTTCACCAGGCCGGACAGCACCTTGCCGGGTCCGAGCTCGAGGAAGGTGGTGACGCCCTCGTCCAGCAGGAACGAGAGCGTGGCCTCCCAGCGCACCGCGCCCGGGATCTGGCGGATGAGGCCGTCGCGCAGGGCCTCGGGGTCGCTCACGGCCATGGCATCCACGTTGTTCACCAGCGGGCAGAGCGGCGCCTTGAAGGCCAGGCTCCGGAGGATGGGCTCCATGCGCGCCTTCGCGGGCTCCATGAGGGGCGAATGGAAGGGTGCGCTGACGGGCAGCTTCATGGCCTTGCGCCCGCCCCGGGCCTTGGCGGCCTCCAGGGCCGCGTCCACCGCCTCGGCGTGGCCGGCGATGACGATCTGCCCGGGGCCGTTGAAGTTGGCGGGCACCACGATCTTCCCGGTGGCCGCGGCGGCCTCGGCGCAGCTGGCCTCCACATCGGCGAGGCTCATCCCCAGCAGGGCCGCCATGGCGCCCACCCCCACGGGCACGGCCTCCTGCATGGCCCGGCCCCGCGCCCGCACCGTGGTCACGGCGTCGTGGAAGCTGAGGGCCCCGATGGCCACCAGGGCGCTGTACTCGCCCAGGGAGTGCCCGGCCGCGAAATCGGGCCGCGGCAACCGGTGCACGAAGGCCCGGACCGCCATGGTGCTGTGGGTGAGGATGGCGGGCTGGGTGTGCTCCGTGAGCTTCAGGGTCTCCTCGGGGCCCTCCGCCATCAGCTTCGACAGTGCGAAGCCCAGGGCCGCGTCGGCGTCCTCCAGCACCGCCTTCGCCGCCGGCTCCGAGGCGGCGAGGGCCATTCCCATGCCCACCGCCTGGGAACCCTGCCCGGGGAACAGCCATGCCACCTTGCTCATGGGCACCTCAAAGAATCGGAAAGATCGGGCGCGCGCCCTCAGTCCTGCGGCAGCAGCTGGGCCACCCGCTCCTGGATGCGCTCGTGGAGGCGGTGCTCCACGGCCCGCAGGGCGGCGCGGATGGCGTTGCGGACGGCCTTGTGGTCGCTGCGGCCGTGGCCGATGATGCTCACGCCCTTGACCCCCAGCAGCGGGGCGCCGCCGTACTCGGCGTAGTCCAGACGCTGCTTGAAACGGCGCAGGGCCGGACGCGCCATCAGGCCGGCCAGCTTGGTGATGGCGCTCTCCATGAAGCTGTCCTTCAGTCCGCCGATGATGCCCTCGGCCAGGGCCTCGCTGGACTTCAGCACCACGTTGCCCACGAAACCATCGCAGGCGATGACATCGAAGTTGCCGTTCCAGATGTCGCGGCCCTCGGCGTTGCCCTCGAAGCGGATCTCCAGCTCGCGGAGCATGGCGGAGGCGTCCTTGGTCACGTCCGTGCCCTTGCCATCCTCCTCGCCCACGCTGAGGATGCCCACGCGGGGACGCTCGATGCCGAGCACCTCCTCGGCGTAGACCGAGCCCATCACCGCGAACTGGGCGATGTGGTCGGCGCGGCAGTCCACGTTGGCGCCCACGTCCAGCAGCACGGTGGGGCCGCCCTGGGTGTTGGGCATGACGCTGGCCAGGGCCGGCCGGTCCACGCCTTCGAGCTTGCCGATGACGAGGCTGGAAGCCACCATGGCCGCGCCGGTGTGGCCCATGGACACCATGCCGTGGGCCTTCCCCTCGCGGACGAGCTGGGCGGCGACGCGGATGGAGCTGTCCTTCTTCTCCTTCAGGATGGACGTCGCCTTGTCCTCCATGGTGACGGTCTGCGAGGCATGCACCACCTCGGCGCGCGCCTGGAGGGCGGCCGAGAATCCGTGCTTCGCCAGGGCCGGGCGCAGCACGGCCTCGTCCCCCACCAGGTAGAGGAAGAGGCCGGGCCAGGCCTCAAGGGCCTCCCGGGCACCCTGCAGGGTCACGTGGGGGGCATGATCGCCCCCCATGGCGTCCAGCGCGATGCGGTGGCCGTCCACCCGTTCTGCCTCAGGCTTCCTGGGCGGTGCGGACCGCCAGCTTGCCGCGGTAGAAGCCGCAGCTGGGGCACACGCGGTGAGGCAGCTTGGGAGTCTGGCAGTTGGGGCAGGTGCTGGCGCTCATGACTTCGAGGGCATCGTGGGTGCGCCGGCGGTCGCGGCGGGCCCGGGAATGGCGGCGCTTGGGGTTCGGCATGGCTTGCTCCTAGCTTGAAACACGAATGTTCCAGGATAAATGCATCAGGATTCGGGGTCCAGCTTGATTCCCGCCAGGGCCTTCGAAAGGGCCCGGCTGAGGGCGGAAGGGGCCCGCTCCGCCTCGGGGCGGCACTGGCAGGGCCCCTTGTTCCAGTTCTTGCCGCAATTCGGGCAGAGCCCCTTGCAATCCTCGGTGCAGAGCGGGTGCATGGGAGCCTGGAGCTCGAACTGCTCCCGCACCACCTCGGCCTCCTCCAGGGTGTCCTCGGGGAGGAACACCACGTCGAGATCCTGGGAACCCAGGGTGTGCGAGCCCCGGCCCACGAGGTCCGGATCCTTGCTGCCCAGGAACTGGCTCGACACCGCCAGGGGCCGGTCCAGGGGCGACAGGCAGCGGCTGCAGGTCCCCTCCCAGACCGCCTTGCCCTTCACCTCCAGGAAGACGTCCTGGCCGGAGGGCAGCGCGAACAGGGACCACGCCAGGTCCCGCAGGGCCGCATCACCCTCCAGGGGGAGGCGGTCCACGGCGCCGTTCAGGCGGAGCCCCTCCAGGGGCAGCTTGTGGAGGTCGATCACTTCCCGCTCCCGGGCGCCGGCTGCGCCGGGGCTCCGGCCTCGGCGGGGGCGCTCCCCCCGGTGACCTGGCCCTGGCCGGGCGTGCGGGTGAAGGGCTTGAATTCGTCCGGATGGTCCGGATCCCCCTGGCACTTCAGCTCGTAGCTGCCATGGGAGGCCTTCCCCTCGTAGGGCTGGCTGAAGGGATCCATGGGACTCATGCCCACCTTGATGAGGCTCTCCTTCACCAGGGGCGAGTTGCCGTCCACCATCGCCTCGTAGCTGCTGAAATCCGGATAGCGGGCGTGCTTCAGGTAGTACTGGTCCAGGCCGTCGGCCACGATCTTGATGTCGTCCTGGGCCTTGAGGTAGCGGGCGTTGGCGCTGTACCGCTGGTACTGCTTGAAGCCCAGGGTGGCGATGACCGCGATGATCATCATGGCCACCAGCAACTCGAGCAGCGAGAACCCACGGGCCTTGCGTCGGAAGGGGGTCGTCATGGGGCGGGTCCGTGAAAAGGGCTCGGGAGCATCCCCCGCGAGCGTTCCAGTGTGCCAGGAATGGCCGGAAATGCAAGGATCCATGGGCATCATGCGTCCTTCGGCCCTTCGGTTCCCCCCTCCTCGACGGCGGGCGCCGGGTAGTCCTCGGGCCAGGGGAACGCGGCCGGCAGGGCCTCCACGCCGCCCAGCTCCGCCAGCCAATAGCGATAGGCGCGGAAGCTCATGCCCAGGCGCTTCCCGGCTTTCGTCTTCACGCCGCCCACCTCGTCGAGGGCCCGGCGCAGGAAGTGCCCCTTGAGGGCCTGGAGCCAGGCCTCCAGATCGAAGCCGTCCGGCGGAATGGCCAGCGGGACGGGACGCCCCGCCCCCCCCCCGGCGGCGCCGGGGTCCAGGTTCTCGGGGAACAGGTCCCGGGTGATGGGGCCTCCCGGATTGAGCGCCACGCAGCGCTCCATGAGGTTCTCCAGCTCCCGCACGTTGCCCGGGAACCGGTACGCAAGGAGCAGGTCCATGGCCTCGGGATGGAGCTGCATGGGGGGCTTGGCCAGCTTCTGGCAGAAGCGCCGGATGAAGTGCTCCGCCAGCACCGGCAGGTCCTCGGGCCGCTCCCGCAGCGGCGGCAGCTCGATCTGGAGGATGTTCAGGCGGTAGAACAGGTCGTCGCGGAAGGCGCCGCTCTCGGCCCGGGCCCGCAGGTCGCGGTTGGTGGCGGCGATGACGCGGACATCGACGGGCCGCTCCTCGGTGGCCCCCAGCCGCCGCACCCGGCGCTCCTGCAGCACCCGCAATAGTTTCACCTGCAGGGCCAGGGGCATCTCCCCGATCTCGTCCAGGAACAGGATGCCGCCGCCCGCCTCCTCGAACAGGCCGCGTTTGAGGGCGCTGGCCCCCGTGAAGGCCCCCTTCTCGAACCCGAAGAGCTCCGACTCGAGCAGGGCCTCCGGCAGGGCCCCGCAGTTCACGGCCACGAAGGGGCCCTTGGCCCGGTCGGAGTAGCGGTGGATGAGCCGGGCCACCACCTCCTTGCCCGTGCCGCTCTCCCCCGTCAGCAGCACCGTGGTGTCCGCCCGGGACACCTTGCCGATGAGGGCATTGATCTTCCGCATGGTGGGCCCCACGCCCACCAGCTCGCCCAGGTCCTGGGGCGGAGCCCCCTCCGGCTCCTCGGCGGCCAGGAGCCCCTTCAGCGTGGCGATGAGATCCTCGTGCTTGAAGGGCTTGGTGATGAAGTCCACGGCGCCCTGGTTCAGCGCCTGCACCGTGGTCTCGGTGGTGGCGTAGGCGGTCATGATGACCACCGGCGTCTCCAGGCCCTGCTCCTTCATCCAGGTGAGCAGCTCGATGCCGGAGCCGTCCTTGAGCTTGAGATCGGAGAGCACGCCGTCGAAGGTGGTCTCCCCCAGGGCCCGCTGCCCCTCCTCGATGCCGGAGACCGCCTCGCACTTGAACCCGGCGCCCTCCAGGGCCAGGGTCAGGACCTCCCGGAGCCCCGGCTCGTCCTCCACCAGCAGGATCCGTTGGGTCTGGGCGAGGGACATAGCCACCTTGGGGAAGTGACGCAATGGGTCAGTTGCCCTATGATGACGTCATTTCCGGAGTCCCGTGAAGCACGTTGTCTTTGCCCACCGGAAGCTGTCCTTCGGAGGCGGCGAACGGGTGCTCCTCGAGCAGGTGGCCGCCCTGGCAGACCTGCCCGTGAAGGTCACGGTGCTGTTCCGGAAGGAGCCGGGGAAGCGCGACCTCGAGCCCGAACTGCGTGAGCGCAACCCGAGGGTGGCCGAGGTCCTGCACCTGCCCGGCGCCTGGGGCGCCTTCCGCTGGCTGCGGCGGAACCGACCGGATCTGCTTGTCGTATGCAACCACAAGGGCGTGCAGCGCGCCCTGCCCTGGCTGGCCCGCCTGGGTTGCCGGATTCCCACCGTGGTGACCCTGCATGAACACTACGGGCGTCACCTGCGGAAATACCGCGGCATCCGACGGTTCACCAACCGCTGGATCTGCACCTACGACTTCACGGCCGCCGTCCGCGACCACCTGGGGCCGGCCCCTTGCTCGATCATCCACCCGCTCTACCCCCGGCCCGAGGCCGCCGCGGCCTCGCTGGAGACGCAGCGCGCCGCCCGCCGGGCCCTCGGGCTCCCGGAGGACGGCACCCTCGTGGGCTACGTGGGTCAGATCGACGGCCGGAAGGATCCGGTCTCGGTGCTCCGCTTCGCCGAGGCCCTGGATGGGGCGCTGCCCGGCGGCACCGGCCTGCTCTTCGCCGGCCGGGAGGAGGCGGCCACCGCCCAGGCCCTCGACGCCGCCGTGGCCGCTTCGCCTCTGCGGGGCCGGATCCGCCGACTGGGACCGCTCCCGGATCTCGCCGACGCCTTCGCGGCCCTGGACCTCTACGTGATGACCAGCCGCAACGAGGGTTTCTTCCCCATCGCCCTCATCGAGGCCCTGGAGCGGGGCGTCCCCGTGCTGGCCCCCACCGTGGGCGGCATCGGATCGGTGCTGAAGGACGGCGAGGGCGGCTTCCTCATCGCCAAACCCGACGATCGCCGGAGTCCCGACGCAGGCCTGCTCCGGGCCGCCGCCGCCCGCCTGGCCCCCCTGATGGCCGATCCCGCGGCGTGGCAGGAGCAGCGGGACCGGGCCCACACCTTCGGCACCGCCCTCACCCGGGGCTATGATGCCGCAGCGGCCTTCCGCGAAGCGGTGACGACATGGCTCTGATCCCCGACCACGCCACCTGGGTGCGCTTCCCGCGATTCGTCGGCGACGCCGCCATGCAGCTGCCTGTGCTGCGCCTGCTGCGGCAGATCGGCGAAGGGCCGATCGTGGTCTGGGGGCCCAAGGCGGCCGTCGGCCTGGTGGAGGGCACCGGGCTCTGCGACGCGGCGGTTCCAGACGAGGGCAAGCCCGGCCCCTGGGCCATGGCCCGCCTGCTCCGGAAGCACAAGGCCGCCCGGAGCATCCACTTCCCGAAGTCCCTGCGCCCGGCCCTCGCGGCCTGGCTGGCCCGGGTGCCCGAGCGCATCGGCGTGGACGAGAGCCTTGCGGGCCCCTTCAACACCCACAGCGGCCCCTTCTGGAAGGCGGAAGGCCCCTTCCTCCTCCGCTACCACGCCGTGCTGCAGCGGCGCTGGCCCGACCTGCCCCCCATGCCCTTCGCGGACTTCGATCCCGGCGTCCCCATCGATCGTCCGTCCCAGCCCTACCTCTGCCTCATGCCCGGCTCCACCTGGGCCTCCAAGGCCTGGCCGGCGGCCACCTACCGGGAGGTCCTCCTGAAGGCGCGCGTCGAGGGCTACGCCGTGGCCGTGCTGGGCTCTCCCGACGAGGCCGGGGTCTGCGCCGAGGTGGCGGGCACCGAGGGCCTCAACCTGTGCGGCCGGACCAGCCTCAAGGAGGCGGCGGCCTGGCTCCGGGGCGCCAAGGGGGCCCTGGGCAACGACTCCGGCCTGAGCCACCTGGCCGCGGCCTGCGGCGCGCCCACCGTGGCCATCTACGGCGCCACGGATCCCCGGGGTTCCACGCCCTGGGGCCCGAAGAGCCGGGGCCTCCGCCGGAATGATGTCTCCTGCGCCCCCTGCTTCCTCCCCGTCTGCGCCGTCGAAGGCCATCCCTGCCTGACCCGGATCGGCGCCGAGGAGGCCTGGAAGGCCTTGATGGAGCTGATCTCCGCGTAGGATGCTGTCTTCCCACCCCGAGGTGCCCGCATGATCCGCCATCTGCTTTTCGCCTGCGCCGCCGTCACCCTCATGGCTCAGGCCCCCGTCATCCACTTCGACAGCTTCAACCACGACTTCGGCCGCATCACGCCCGACCGCAAGGTCTCGGCGAAGTACCGGGTGACGAACACGGGCAACGCCGTGCTGAGCATCTCCCAGGTGCGCCCCTCCTGCGGCTGCACGGCCACCGTGCTGGGCAAGTGGTCCATCAACCCGGGCGAGAGCACGGAGCTGGAGGCCACCTTCGATCCCCGCGGCTACCGCGGCCAGGTGCGCAAATCCATCGAGGTGCTCTGCAACGACCCCAAGACGCCCGCCGTCACGCTGACCTTCGAGACCGAGGTGGTGCAGGAGGTGATGCCCTCCCAGGATGCGGTCTATTTCAATGCCGCGCGGACCGCCACCGTCCATGCCACCGTGCGCTACGCCTCCGGGAATGCCGACCCCGTGAAGATCACCGAGGTCCGCGCCCCCGGCGCCCCCTTCCTGGCCTTCACCTGGCGCCAGGACGGCAAGGATTCGGTCCTGGACGTGGCCTTCAATGGCCGTGCCGTGCCCAAGGGCCAGTTCCGGGGCGTGGAGACCGCCACGGTCCGCTTCACCAACCCCCACGTGCCCCAGCTGCCCCTGGACATCCAATGGGAGCTGAAGCCTGCGGTCATGGCCTCCCCTGTGGGCCTGGTCTTCGAGGGCAATGCCGGCGTGGAGCTGCGGGACAGGCTTGTCCTGAAGCAGGCCGATGGCCGCGCCTTCCGGGTCACGGGGATGTCCTGCTCCCTGCCCCAGGTGCGGGTGGAGGGCCTGTTGCAGAAGGCCGCCCCCCAGCAGGAGCTGAGCGTGGTGATGCCCGCGTCCATGAAGGCCGGGCGCTACAGCGAGACCCTGGCCCTCACCACGGACGACCCCGACCAGCCGGAATTGACGATTCGCATCAGCGCCATCCTGAAATAGTCGTCTTCTGTCAGGGGAATCCCCCCGATCTTGCAGATCGGAGGGACTCCTCTAGTCTGAAGGGATGCAGGCCCCTCCCCGTTCCCACCTCGTCGCCGTCGTCAGCCTGGCCCTCACTGCAGCCATCTGGGGCGGGGGCTTCCCCGCCACCAAGTACGGCCTCCAGGCGGGCCTCTCCGTGGGGGCCCTGCTCACCCTCCGCTTCGCCATCGGCACCGCGGGCCTGGGCCTGATGGTGGCGCTCCTGCGTGTCCCCGTCCGGCGGCAGGCCGTGATGGACGGCCTCTGGCTCGGCCTGGTGCTGGCCACCCTCTTCTGGCTGCAGACGGACGGGCTCCGCTTCACCACCACGTCCAAGTCGGGCTTCATCACGGGGCTCTATGTGATCTTCACGCCCATGGTGGCCCTCCTGGCCGGGGACCGCCTGAGACCCTCCCACGGACTCGGCGCGGGCGTGGCCCTGATCGGCCTCCTCCTCCTCGTGCGGGAACCCGGGGCGGCCTGGGGCGGCTGGAACCGGGGGGATTCCGAGACGCTGGTGGCGGCGGTGCTCTGCGGCTTCCACATCGTCATGACCGCCCACTTCTCCCGCCGCTCCTCGGGCTGGATCCTGGCCCTCACGCAGGTGGCGGTGACGGGGCTCGTGTCGTTCCTCATCACCCTGACCCTGCCGGCCCCCTTCGGATTCGAGGGGACGGCGCGGGCCCTGGCCCGGCCCGGAACCTGGGTGGCCCTGGCCTTCATGGGGATCCTGGCCACCACCCTGGCCTTCTACGTCCAGAGCACCATGCAGGCCCGGCTGGGCGCCACGGAGAGCGCCATCCTGTTCTCCACGGAGCCCCTCTGGACCGCCCTGCTGGCCATCAGCGGCTGGATCCCGGGCATCCGGGAGCACCTGGGGCCCCTGCAACTGGCCGGGGGCCTGCTCATCCTGGCGGCCACGCTCGTGGCGGAGCTGGGCCCGCGCCTGCTGCGGCGGTTCCAGGCCGCCGAGGCCGAGGACGCGATCGGGTAGCTTCCGCCAGCTATCCTGGGTGAAGGCAGAGGAGTTCCCGATGTTCATCGTCACCGGCGGGGCCGGATTCGTGGGCAGCAACCTGGTGAAGGCGCTGAACCGCTCGGGCCACACCGACATCCTGGTGGTGGACAACCTGACCCGGGGCGAGAAGGCGCGGAACCTGGCGGATCTCGTCATCTCGGACTACCTGGACAAGCGGGAGTTCCGGGCGCGGCTGGACGCCGGCACCCTCGACCTGCGCCCCGAGGCCGTGTTCCACAACGGCGCCTGCTCCGACACCATGGAATCGGATGGCCGCTACATGATGGAGAACAACTTCGGCGACTCGAAGGCGCTCCTCCACTGGTGCCTGGCCCGGCGCACCCCCCTGGTGTACGCCTCCAGCGCCGCCACCTACGGAGCCAGCCGGGACTTCGAGCCGGTGCCCCGCAACGAACGCCCCCTCAACGTCTACGGTTACTCCAAGCTGGCCTTCGACCAGCACGTGCGGAGCCTGCTCCCCGCGGTGCAGAGCCCCGTGGTGGGCCTCCGCTACTTCAACGTCTTCGGCCCCCGGGAGGACCACAAGGGCCGCATGATGTCCGTGCTGCACCAGCTCCTGCGCCAGCTGAAGGAGCAGGGCGTCTGCCGCCTCTTCCAGGGCACGGACGGCTACGCCGACGGCGGCCAGCTGCGCGACTTCGTCTTCGTGGAGGATATCGTCGCCATCAACCTGCACTTCGGCGGCGCCGCCGCGGCGAAGGGCATCTTCAACGCCGGCACGGGCCGGGCCCGCAGCTTCAACGACATCGCGCAGACCTTGATCCGTCTCCTGGGCCGGGGCCGCATCGAGTACATCCCCTTCCCCGAGTCCCTGCGTGGCAAGTACCAGAGCTTCACCCAGGCCGACGTGCGCAGCCTCCGCGAGGCGGGCTTCTCGGCCCCCTTCACCGAGCTGGAGGACGGCATCGAGGCCACGCTCGCGGAACTGGGCTAGGTGTAAGTGCCAATCAGGTTGTTCACCCGAGATCTGGGATGCTGAAAGCGCCAACCGTCAGCGTTCTAGGAGTCTCGGGTGAACCTCCACAGTTCAGCAAAGTCCTGCCCTGCCAGTCG
>Ga0079306_1000274_pt1 | contig 53830 bp, 52 predicted proteins | sample Methanotroph_Enr_FD_79181 | JGI IMG/M metagenome (GOLD analysis project Ga0079306, IMG submission 79181) | Enriched soil microbial communities from Old Woman Creek wetland in Ohio, USA - Methanotroph_Enrichment_5 | ecosystem: Environmental > Terrestrial > Soil > Wetlands | place: USA: Ohio... | reverse complement strand
TCAAAGAGAAAATCAGATCATTTATTGATGATTTCCGTGATTTAGTTATGGTACTCGCTTGTGCCTTGTCTAATTTTAAACTAAAATATCAATAACAAACTAACTTATATAAACTCTAATATTTAATCAGTTACTATTTACTTTTTTGCTTACCTCTTGCCTCTTACTCCTTGCTTCTGTTTATAAGCGTTCAAATTACACTTAATCGATTACAAAATTATAATGAAAAATGTAGTCCCTGTTGAATGAGCTGGTCGTATTTTTCTTTGTTGAATTTATAATAGAAAGCCCCTTTTTTCGAAGAACTTTTGTCTTTTTCGTCCAGTTTTTCCAGAATATCCATTGTCATAAGCTTCTTTCTGAAATTTCGCTTGTCTATTGTCTCCTGGTAAATAGACTCATACAAACTTTGCAATGTAGGCAGAGTAAATTGTTCGCCCAACAGATTAAAGCCAATCGGTTTAACAGCTGCTTTACGTTGGAGGATTCCTATCGTGTCTTTTACCATTTTGTTGTGGTCAAAAACCAACTCGGGCAATTTTGTGAGGCGTACCCAGCGCGCATCGTATTTCTCTGCCAGCGAGGTGTCAAACTCATCAATATTTACCAGGGCATAAAAGGCTATGGAAATTACACGTTCTCCTAAGTCGCGGTTAATCTCGCCATAAGCTCCAACCTGCTCCATATAAATGTCTTTGATACCCGTAAATTCTCCAAAAATACGTTCTGCTGCTTCGTCTATACTTTCCGGTGCATTCACAAAGCCACCCATTAACGACCAACCACCTTTCAATGGTTCAATCGGACGCCGTGTAATGAGTATATGTAATTCATTATCGCGGAAACCCATAATAATGCAGTCAGCTGCAACGAGAAATGTATCCTTATTCTGATAAAAAGTAGCGGTCATTGTTTTTGTTTAAGTTTTCAGATCTGAAATTATATTTGAAAACTATTGATTTTTAGTGTTGTATCTTAATTTTTCGATGCAAATAAATCTGTCATTAAAACAAGTGTAAAGAAAACACTTGTTTTTGAATGTATGTGCATATTTTTTTATGTTTTACAACACAGTTTTGAAAAAGAGTCCTGTTTTGTATTCATTTTTGCACGAAATCCAAACATTCACTTATTTTAACAAGAACAGAAGCTAATTAATATTTGTTTTATTTCTAAATTATGATTTGTTGACGAACAATCAGATTTAAGGTTCCAATATCCAATTGTTTACAAATTAGAAGAAGGTTGCTGACATTCAAAATGAAATGTTCTCTGGCAATTTATATCTCATAAAATAAAACCTAATCCGATGGAATCGACAGAAAAATCTAAAGTTACAATCAGACAAGGAACTCATTCCGAAAATGATGGCCTTATTAATCTGACTTCTCTGACCCCTATGAAGGGGAAAATCTCTATTCGTGTGGATCGGAAACCTGATTTTTTCGGGCTGCTGGAAATGAGAGGTCATTCTTTCGTTATGGTAGCCGAATCCAATAACCAGATTGTTGGTTCGTATTCAGTATCTGCAATGCCTGTTTATTTGGGGGGTGTTTCAGAAACGGCGTATTACCTGAGTGATTTTAGGGTACATTCTGATTACAGAAAATCAAAAATCGCCCTCGAATTAGCAGAAGCTGGTATTTTAAAGCTTCAGTCGCTGCATGCAAATCTTCTTTTTAGTACCGTGCTGACCGGAAATGAGGCAGTAAGTTCATTTCTAAAGGGAAGTTCATACTGGCCCGCTGCCAAAGCTGCAGGGGTATTTAATGCTTATCAGATTATTCCAACCTCATATAAAGCAAAAAAATCAAAATACATTGTTACAGAGTCATATTCTGACTCCTCATGTGTTGATTTTTTTAATGATTTTGCTAAAAAATTTCGTTTTTCACCGGTTTTGAGTGAAAGGTCATTCGATAATACCATTTTATTGACTGCAGCGCTTAATAATGAATTAGTTGCAGCAATTTGCTTAAGTGACGTCAGTACAACAAAGCAAGAAGTATTGACCGGACTGCCCTTTCTGCTGAAAAACTGTGTACATTTCGTTAATTCTATTCGAGTGATTTTGTCAATGAACAGACTGCCAGGAATAAATGAAAATATTAAGATATTATACATCAAATCCTTTGCGTGTAAACCAGAGCATAAAGCTGCATTAAAACTGCTTTTGTCCAGGGCAAGAAATATTGCGTATGAAAAACAATATCATTTTTTGACTATCGGAATTCACGAGAAGAATCCATGGAAAAAGGTATTTGCAAATTCCCGGAAGTTTAATGTCCAATCGAATCTGTTTGTTACGAGTCTGGTTAACGACAAGGATATGACTGACCTTGTGTTGACTGGAGTTCCTTGTCTGGATTATTCACTTGTTTGATTATTAGATCCGTTAAAAATATACTGATTGATGAGTCCGGTTGAAACAGCATTCTGTCATGCGGGAGCGCGTTGTACTGAGCAAATGGTTCAGGTAAATGATCATGTCAAACTAAGGGTTGTCAGTTATACTCCCGCTTTTCCAAGCGGCAACAATACAATTGTATTTGTTGGGGGACTGTCTACAGTATTGGATAGTTTTAAAGAGGTCGTTTATGAATTAACACGGGATTTTGTGTTTCATTATATCGAAACAAGGGATCGTTCAACGTCTCAGATTGATGGTGAGACCAAATTCGATTGCTTCACGTCCGGACTTGATGTGGCAAGTATTGTTCATTCTCTCGGTCTGGGTGAAGATAAATATGTGCTCATAGGGTATTCATTCGGCGTAACTGTATTGGTGGACTGTTACCATATTTTGAAAACGAAACCGGAACAAATGGTTTTTGTAGAACCAACTCCGGCATTCCATTACCCGAAATGGAGTCTGAAATTACTAAAAACCAGTCTTGTTTTTAAAAAAAATCCATTGAAGCCTTTTGCCAATTGGTATATTCGCAATTTTGTAATTGCTAAAAAGGCAGATGCGGAAATGGTCAACATTTCGGCCCGTGCAATTAATAGTTCTGACCCGCCCAAATTAATAAAAACGATTCTTGCCATTGATGACTATAATGTGTGGGACAAATTGGAAACGATTGAGTGTCCTGTTTTGATTCTTGGTGCAACGAAAGATAAATTTCATGTACATGACGAAACCCGAAAAATGGTTTCGTTGCTGAAAAACTGCAGGTATGCAGATATGGAAGATAATCAACGATCGCACAGTACGGAAGCCGCAGTGTTAATCCGCGGGTATATAAAGTCCACTACTACTCACAAGCCAGGCTGAAACCCGGATTTATCAGGGTTGCATTGTGATTGAAAGTATTCCGTAAAATGGGAACCTGTCCTGTTTTTGTGCTAAGGCAGATAAATTCTTATCGATGGAGAAATTGGCGGATCCGTTTTCAGGAAAATGGTTTTTTTGAAGATAGCGGTAGCATATTTTGGTTTCAGGATTACATTTTTTCCTCAGCAGGTCCAATAATTGGGAAAAATCTTCCCCGCTCATCCAATCGCCAAGATTTGACAAATGGATTTTGTTGTAGTATCCTTTCTCTTTTTCGTTGAGTGCATTTTGAAACGACATGGTTTGGAACTTCAAACCGTTGAGGTTGTTTATTAACCGGTTTTTGTTTCCTGGCTGCAGATAGGCCGGAAAAGACTCTTTAGTTATGCAGTTTCCGGTGAGGAAGTATTGCAGAAAGTAATTTCCGGAAGCTAAACCGGAAGTGCAGAAATCTTTGAATTTACTGTAGAATCGTTCTCCTGTTGTTTTTTCGGCATGGATAAGTGCTTGTTCCTGCAGGCCTCTGTTTTTGTAAATGACAGGATGAAAAGCTAATTTGAACAATAACTGCAAACTTTTGCGGGTTGCAATCTTTTCATTGAAAATCGTTTTTTGTTCTTCTAAAGTTTTGCAGTTTATGAGTTGGTTTAAATTATGTTTACCGATAAATAAATTGACAATAAATCTCATTTTTTGGATGTATTGCTCAAAACGGCCGGCATTTACAATACCATTTTCAATGTGTTGCAGGTTTTGATCCCAGAAAAGTGTATCGTCCGCAGAGAGGTGAGGGCGGATGTATTTCCAGAAAAATTTGCTCCGTACCTTTCCTTTCATGTCTGCATATCCCAGAAACTGACCGTTCAGCGGGAAATCAAGATGAATGGCTGCCATGAGTTTAAACCTGCACAATCTTATTTGGTTTTCTGATAAGTCAACCGCACAGATCGAAATATTGTCGTTCAGGCTTAACAGTGACAATGGAACTTCCCCTCCGCTGGCAACAGAAAGGATTCTGTCAGCCGGTTTTACACCCAGAACGAATTGTTCGCTTGAAGCATCTTCCTGAGATATTCCAAAGTCAAAGAGTACAGCCATAATTATTTCAGATTAAAGAATTTTTCCGACATAGCCAGCTGAACCAATTTGCTGACAGCTTCTTTATTTATATGTCCTTTCATAGGAATTTGCAGGTGGTTCATTCCGTACAATATGCTTTCGCCGGCACAGCAAAAGGTCTTTCCTTCGGGAGTATGGGTGCTGAAAAGCATATACGGATTGTCGTGCAAAAAAACAGAAGAGGCGTCTTTGCAGAAAATAACATTTTTCAGGAGCTTCACTTCATCTGCTACGGCGCTTGGAACCGATATATCGATAATAAATACTTGATTGTCAGGTTGTACGTGGTGCGGGTAAATGATATGGTCGTTGGTGTTGGCGCAACAAATAATGATGTCGGCACGCTTTAATTCGAAAAGATCGTTGGTACATTTGATTGATGAGTTTCTGGCCGGCATTTTATCCTTTAGTTTCTCAAGGCGCTTTTCGTTGTTTCCTGCCAGTATTATTTCGTATTTATTATACATTGGGTCGGCGAGGCATTCGACCAGACCGGAACCGATATTGCCACTTGCTCCAACTACTGCAATTGTTCGTGGCTTGTGTGCCCCGGTTGAAGAGTTCTTCAGGTATTGGTTCAGGTAATAAATACATGAGGCGACAGTAAGTGTGTTTCCTGTCAGTATTTTACATGATTCATGTTCTGCCAGATTCAACCCATTGCCAGTAATGATAGACGTATGAGCTCCGAGGCTCAGGCAAACAGCACCTTCCCGCGTCAGTGTGTCTACGGCCTCCTGAACCTTGGCGATATAAAATCGTTTTTTGCCCCAACGGCTCACAATTTCCAGTTGCGAAGTGTCGAAAGGAAGAACATAAAATGTAAAATGCACTTTCCCTTGCATCAGGTTTCTGCTGATAATCTTGATTGGCTTGCCTTCGAACAGGATTTGGAGACGATTGAATAGAATGCGCAAGCCGGTATCCGATGCCTTTTGAAAGTCCGGCTCTATGATTTGCAATTCGCGATGAGGCAGGGTGAAATTACCTATAAACCCAACCTTTACGGCATTGTCAGCAGGTTGCTCAATTTGTTGTGGAAATAATCCTTTGAAGATCGGTTGTGCTTTGTCTGGGTAAGGATCATCATTCATCAGAAACTTGCAGAGTTCGTAAATACTTTTTTGCCGGCATAAATTGCATAGCTCAACCAATGCGTTGCAAAATGTCTGCATTTCGGATTCTGGCAGATAAAAAGATGGTTCCAACCGAAGTGAATTCGGTTTGGATAATGATGGCAAAACCCTGATATGGTGTTTGTTGAGTAGCCAACCGGCAAACAGATAGCCTGATACTTCATTTTCAATAAGAATACGCAGAAAATTATTGTCTTTTCCCATGTCGGGGTTGAAATGAATTCCAATCATCAGCCCTTTGCCGTCTACAGATTCAATAATATCAGGAAACTGATCTGCTGCTTCTTGCAGCATAGAAAGGAAAAGTGATCCTTTGTTGCGCGCCATTTCTATCAGATTTTCATCGATTATGAGTTGCAATGATGCCAATGCAGTATATGCTGCCAGTTCCCCATTGGCAAAAGTGGAGTTGTAGTATTTGGTAAATGTAGGTTTAAATCGTTGGTCGTCAATTAAAACGGCTGCTATTTTTTCATAACCTCCTCCAAGGCTTTTCCCCAACAAGTAATAAGAGGCCTGTTTGTATTCCGGGAAACTACCCGTGCGGCCTAAACCACATTGTATTTCGTCGGAGATGAGCGGGAAATCCTGTCCGGCCAGAAAATCAATAAATGCCGGATCGGCATTGTGAATTCCTCCTTCGCCCCTGACCGGTTCGATAACAGAGCCGATAATTGTAGTGAAACTAACAGATTCGCAGGTATAAACACCATTCTGCGTTTTAAAGAGTTGCAATTCAATCGTATTCTCATTTATATACTTTTCAATCAGCTCTTTCCAGTTGGGCTCTTTGTCGGAAATATGCAATGATACGGGTTTCAGCAGTCCGGAAAATAAATAGCGTTGCTTCTTATTGTTCAATAAACTTCTGGCTCCCGAGCTGTAACCGTGGAAACAATCATTGGCAACAAGCAGGCACGGAGATGCTTCCTGAAGCAATTGCATGTTTTTATCCCATACCCCGGCAACCGGTAAACCCGCTACAGCTCCGTACAGCTGATATTGCTCGTCTCTGATTTTTTCAATTTTCTGCCGCCATTCCCAATAAGCATGATGCAGAGCTATTTCCAAGGCTTCGGCTCCACTGTTGGCAAACTGTACCTTGAAGTATTTTCCGGTGGATTTACTGAATAATCTGTTCAGCTCGCGAGCCAGTGATGCCGGATAATTATACTGGCTGCCCTGGTTGTTTAATGCAGGAGCTCCTGTTTCGAGGAACCTGATTATTACGTCTTTTATCTTTGGATGATTATGCCCGAATAAGTTACCGCCGAATCCTCCCACAAGGTCAGTTGCACGTTGCAAGACGTTGCCATCCTGATAAAAGAGATAATCACCTTCGCCTTTCACGTAGATTTTATCCAGTTTCAGTGCTTCCAGTAATTCGGACATGTAAGGGTCAGAAAATTTGTATAATGGGCTTTTATCCCCGGGTTCAGTTGTTTCTATAGTGTTGTTGAAGACAAACGGATTGCGAAGTTCTGCAATCAGGCAGTCGTATCGTTTGTAAATCTGATCTTTGGAAACGGTACCTTTTCGCGTTAGCGGCAGCTCATCGTGAATCAGTGTAAACCGTTCGATATGCCGGTGTGCATATTCAAAAGGTTCAATGGTACGCTTCAACTCCTCGTTGGTATTTTTGATGAGCGATGCAATTTCTTTTTGTTGATTATTGTTTTGTGTTGCAGGCAGAAAGATCATGGCTGCCAGTCCCGGGATATTTACGAGCGGAATCCATTCTATCCAGTTGGCTGTCTTGTAGAGGCTTTTGTAGTTTTGCTTCATGGCGCACAATGGGATTTTTACACCATATTCATCTTTAATGAAATCGCTTGATTTGCGGCTGCGAAAGAAAAGGTTTCCTTTTTTTTCATCGTACCATACCAAATCGCCGGTATCAAAAAAATCCGGTTGCTGCTCGCCCAGCGTGCGTGTAGCCTGAAAAGCACTGTGAATGCTTAACTCATATATTGATTCTTCTTCGGTTTTTTTCAATCCAATGCTCACTCCAGGAAGTAATTCCCCCAAAGCCTTCGGGTCAACTGTTTCATGGTTGTTGTTTCTGTTGAGGGTTACCATAAGGGTTTCCGTCGTTCCAAATCCGTTCATCATTGAAATGCCGGTAGCAGACCTGAACTTCGCCGCTGTAACTTCATCATAAGGTGCTCCTATGGAAATGGCTGCCTGCAATGAATCGTTCATGCCGGTTTTTAGTTCGGGATAAAGCCTGAATAACTCAAGCAGTGTATTGTAGAAGGCCGGCCCGGCTATAATGTGGCCCGGTTTCATATTCATCAAAAGATACCGGGCGACTTCCGGCTTGTACAGAAGCCAGTCTGTGACCAGTATGCAGAAAGGATTGCCGGACCAAATGGAGTTGATAAATGTCCGGATTCCGATAGTGTGCGTAAATAGAGGGCTAAATCCGGCATTCCCAACTAAATTCTTGTCGAAAAGCCCGGCCTGTTGCCACGCCTGGCAGCAATTGGCCAGATCCTGATGGGTGTAAACCAATAGTTTACTGATACCGCTGGTTCCGGAAGTGGTGAAAATTACCGCCTCTGTTTGCGGAGTAATAGTGGTTTGCGGAATTTTTGCCTGGTCCGATTGATAGGGGTTGTTTATTTTTTGCAGGAGAAGTTCAAAGACTGATAAATCTTCCTGTGTATCTAAAAAAGGGATATTATTTTCAATGCAACTTTTTTGTAATGCATAAATTACTTCTTTCTCTCTTTCGTGGCCTTTGAGTTGGAAAGTCTCGCGATAAGGCATTATGATACAGCTAAAATCAGTCTGCTTTTTCCAGTTATCAAACTCAGCTGGTTCGGGAAACATGGGTACGAAAACACGTATTCCGGTGCAGGTTGCGGCAGCAAAAATCAGGGCGTTGGCCAGTTCATTGGAGCAGCTAAAGGAGGCCAGCAAGATTGTGTCGCCATTTTTCAGTCCCAATGATATTAATTTATCGGAAATAGTGCAGGTAATTTTTCGGAAAGTTGAGAGGTTGATGGTGATAAGCCGGTTTTCAATATGACTATAGATCACATTGGAGTTTTCGCTCCGGTGGGAGAGTGGCGAAAAAATAATTTCTCTTATTGTCAACGGCAGAAATTCTGTGTTTTCGCTTCGGGATTGAATTAGCTTATCATACATATTTTTACAAATTGTTGTAAAATGCAACGATAAAATACCTAATCAATGAGTTGATTTTTAAATATTAAACGCAGAATTCAAATACTTTGTTCTTATTTTTTTGTAAAAATAATGCATCCGGATTTGGCTGCTAGATTTATTGAGGATAAAATATAAAATAGAAAGAGGGAGCGTACCGATGTGCGCTCCCTCAAACCTTGTTGTAAACTATTCAGATTTATTTTTCGGTCAATAATACCTCGTTATATCTGTTGTTTATCGTTAAGTTGATAATTGTCAGATATTTTTTATATTGGTAATCTGTCAGAATGTTTTTTGCATTTCCCAGATTAAAATTCATTGCTTTTTCAGCATCAGCTTCATTTTCAGATTTTAATGCTGCTTCCAATTTATTTCCGGCAACAGAAAAAACATATTTCAGGCTTTCCGCTTGCTCGCTGTCTGCATTCAGGTAGCGAACCAATCCATTAAAAGTGGAATTGTTATTCAATTGATTAAACACTTCGTAATCGGCCGGATTTACGGCATAAGTAGAAGTTGCTCCAGCAACCAAAACCATTATTGTAACTAAAGTCTTTTTCATAAGTCAATAATTTTAAAAATACACAATCTTTTTTTCTAATACCTACCTTCGTCATTTGTTCTCGGTGAGCAATGCGAAGTTGTTTTCGTTGTTTAAATATACATTTACGAATACCAGATACTTTTTGTATTGGTCGACAGACAGGATACACTTTGTGTTTCGTAAATTGTAATTCAGTACATTTTCGGCAGCTGTTTCATTGCCTTTCTCTACGGCAATTTTCATTTCTTCGGCCGTCACTTTAAATACATGCTGTAAAAAAGCAGCTTGTTCGCGGTCTGCATCTATATATCCGATCAGGGCAGTGTAGGCCACTTTGTTATCCAACTTGTAAAATGCGTTGTAATCACTTGGATTAATCGCGAATGTATGGGCTGCACTTGCAACCAATACCATAGCTAAAACTAAAATCTTTTTCATACGATAAAAATTAAATTATTAATGTCGTATGGAACTCGCATACATATTCGTCTAATTTTTTACAACGACTGTAATTGCTCGTTTCATAACTCAAAAATTTAAATAAAACTTTATTGTTATACTCTCTGAAAACAAAAAAATACAAAGAATCCCCATGTGATTTTCTTACGGGTATTGCTTTGTATTAGATTTGTCATATCAAATTATCTTTGATTGACGATGCAAAATTATATGTTTTACAACATAAAAATCGCACTTTTAGAGTTAAATATTTTGTGGGGCCTGAAAGTTTAACTTTTAGTTAAATGTGAAAAGTGACGTATCTATTTTATTTGTAATGACTTATGTTTTATTTTATAAGTGTGTAAAATACATTTAAAAACGACGGCGTAATTTTACTGCAATAAAATGAAAAATAAGGTGTGAGTCGTATAAATCTAATTTATTTCTCTGATTTGTAGTTTGTTGGAGTGTGTTCTTGAAGAATTTGGATATGATGAGGAGTTTCTGTGAAAAAATAAAAAGCGGGAAGTTCTGGTTAATTTGGATTGATAAAATGCCGATTTGTTTAAAAATGTATGAGTGATGAGACAGATACGGGTTGATGTGCGATTTTTCAGTACTTGGGAAACAATAACAGATTTGGGTTTGTTTATTAATATATATTTGTATCTGTTTGCATACTGTTTAATTTATTAACGCTTAATGTTATGTCAAACTCACCTTGTTTCCTGCGTGCCTTCCGTCACTTTTTCTTACTAACTCTGACTTTGCCGCTTGGATTGTATTCTCAAACACATAACGAAAACAGCAATCAGAATAATGAAATAACCATTTTTGTTATTCCGTCTCTGACACCGATTGATTGGTCAAATCCATCGGTGCTTTACAAAACTACGTTGAATAGTTACATTAAATCAATATTTCGAAAGAACTATTATGCTATTGGCCATACTATTGCAAGAGTTAGTTCGCCTATATTGCCTGCTCCACGTTTTTTTGCCATGTGTGGAAAAGTATTCACAGAAAAGCCAGTACTCGTATTGATAAAGAAAAATGGTCTTGGTTCTTTAGGGGTTACTATGCAGGGGCAAGTGGAATCGGAAAAAAATATAAAAAAAGGGCTTGAATTATATTCAAAACGAAATAAGGTGACATACATAAAATTCCAGGTAAATGAACAGTCTGTTTGCAGGGTTTTGGAATTCATGGAACAGTTTCAGAAAAAAACAATCCATGGCTTTGCTCCGGGCGATTTGTATAATGGAGCTACATGGCCCCGCTACCGAAATGAAGGCTCCGGCTGTTCAGCTTTTGGAATGTCTGTATTGGATGTGGCTAATCTTCTTCCGGTTGAATCCGGTGAATGGCAGATGTACGTCAAAATACCCATGGATTTGATTGGTGGTGAAATGAACAATAATAGAAAGGTGAAATTGAGTGCGATTCTCAAAACAAAGAGCTGGTACGAGGGGAAAGGGTTAGTGGATGTGGATTATGTTGACTACAATGTTTTTGATCCAAGTGTTATTTTTGAGTGGATAAAGAACAAACAGACTCAAAATGATCCGGATTTTCGGTTTGATATGGAGAACGGTATATCTGGTTTAGTTGTGGATAAACGAAATATCGTTTATGTGGCAGATGATTCTGTTTTTCAACAACGAAAAGATTCCGGCTTATTTGTTAAGCAGTATTATCGCGGTTTGCGCAATATGAAATGATAAATATTATTCACTGTGTAAAAATGGTTGCATTTTATTTAAGTGCTTCAAGGGAAATAAAATAGCTAAAGGTGATACAATTAATAATAATTCATTAAATTTGCAACATATTCTTTAGGATAGATCAATTCCTTACGTTTGAAGTTTCATCTTTAAAAATTAAACATTATGTGGTGCAATCTTGAAAATTTCCATTGGAAACTCGCTCCGTTTGAATGGTTGATATTGGTACTTGTTCTCTGGGATCTGGTATGGAAGGCAATTGCCATGTGGAAAGCTGCCCGTAACAATCAACTTGGTTGGTTTGTCTGTATTGCTATTTTCAATACAATTGGTATTTTACCTATCATTTATATCCTGCGTAATATGAAAGGTAAACTATCAAAAGAGTTGTAACACAAACCCGGAATGCTGAAAATGTAAGCTTTTAGCCCTGAAAGTGTATTAATTTGAAGTTTTTTCGAACATTTTCTTGATAAACCGGTTGTAGTAATTGAAAATTATATTACTTTTGCAGCGTCTAAGCAAAAAAAGACAACAATCATTAATGGTAAATCGATTTTTTACATATTTTTATTTTTACTTTTACTTTAGTAGGTGAGAGCAGGATATTCTTTATGTAAAAAACAAACAATAAATAACTAATACATGAAAATCCTGCTCAAACATGAGCAGGATTTTTTTTGTTGCAGCAAAAAGGATTTATTCAAAATAATGGTCGGAGTCGGAACTCCGACCTCCCAAAAGAAAAAAATATGAAACGAGTAGCTATTCAGGGGGGACTTGGTGCCTATCACGGCATTGCAGCAGAGAGGTTTTTTGAAGGAGAGGAAGTGGAAATTATACCATGTGTAACCTTTCGTGATATTTTTTCGGCTATTAAAAAGGACTCAAATGTAGTTGGTATTATGGCTATCGAAAATACGATTGCGGGAAGTTTATTGCCGAATTATGAGTTGCTGAAGGAACACAAGCTGCCTATTGCAGGCGAATACAAGCTGCGCGTTTCGCATTGCCTGGCTGCTTTGCCCGGACAAACGATACATGACATTAAAGAAGTGCAATCGCACCCGATAGCTTTAATGCAATGTGCTGATTTCCTTGAAACTTTGCCTGGAGTGAAAGTGGTGGAGCATGAAGATACTGCCCTTGCAGCCCGTGATATTGCTCAAAAAAATATGTTGGGAAATGCGGCAATCTGTAGCGAGCGTGCAGCTGAAATTTACGGATTGGAGATTTTGGCTAAAGGCATTGAAACAAATAAACGCAATTTTACCCGCTTTCTGATATTTGGAAATACGTGGATGGTTGACGAAATTCAAAAGGATGATGCCATAAACAAGGCGTCCATTGTTTTTACTTTGCCGCATGCTGAGGGAAGCCTTTCTAAAGTATTGTCAGTTTTCTCGTTCTACGGCATTAACCTTACGAAAATCCAGTCCCTGCCAATTATTGGCCGCGAATGGGAATATCAGTTTTACGTGGACTTCAAGTTTGACGACCTGGAGCGCTACAAACAATCATTGGCAGCTATTAAGCCACTTATTAATGAGTTAAAAACATTGGGGGAGTATCCGGAGGGGATAACACCGGCAGAATAGTTTATAGTTAAGAGTGGGAAGAAGAAAAAAATATAAACAACAAAAATATGAATATTAAACCAGCTGAAAGATTAAATTCAATTTCGGAATACTATTTTTCCACCAAGCTGAAAGAGGTGGCGGAAATGAATGCCAAAGGTATGAATGTGATCAGTTTGGGTATTGGAAGCCCCGATTTGCCACCTTCTGCAGAGACTGTTGAAGCGCTTTGTAAATCTGCTGCTGAGGCTACTGCTCATGGTTATATGCCTTATGTGGGAATACCGGAATTGCGTAAAGCGATTGCTGCCTGGTATGAAAAATGGTTTGCCGTGGAGTTGAATCCAGCCACCGAAATCCAGCCGTTGATTGGTTCAAAAGAAGGTATCTTGCATATTTCACTGGCGTTCCTTAATCCTGGCGATGGCGTGTTGGTGCCAAATCCGGGTTATCCGACTTATTCGTCAGTAAGTAATTTGGTGCAAGCCAAGGTTATGATATACGACCTGGATGAAAATAATAACTGGCAGCCAGATTTCGATGCGCTTGAACAAATGGATTTGAGTAACGTTAAACTAATGTGGGTAAATTATCCGAATATGCCTACCGGTGCAAGTGCTACTCCCGAATTGTTCGAGAAACTGGTAGCTTTCGGAAAGAAACACAGTATCGTTATTTGTAACGATAATCCATATAGTTTTATTCTTAACGAAAACAGACTGAGTATCCTTCAGGCAGAAGGTGCTAAAGATATTTGTATTGAGTTGAATTCGATGAGCAAATCGCATAATATGCCGGGTTGGCGTATGGGTATGCTTGCTTCGAATGCCGAATTTGTGCAATGGGTGTTGAAAGTGAAGAGTAATATCGATAGTGGGCAATTCAAGCCTATGCAGGTGGCAGCCATTGCTGCTTTGAATAACTCCGATGAATGGCACCGCGAAATGAATATCAAATTGTATAGAAACCGTCGTGAGTTAGCCGAAGAAATTCTGAAAACGCTCGGTTGTACTTTTGATGAAACGCAGGTGGGAATGTTTCTTTGGGGAAAAATTCCTGAAAAATATTCCGATAGCGCCGAACTGGCCGATAAAGTACTTTACGATGCGAAGGTATTTATCACTCCCGGATTTATTTTCGGAGATAAAGGCAACCGTTACATACGCCTTTCACTTTGTGCCAACGACAAGATGCTCGGTGATGCTCTGGACAGAATTAAAAAGTTAATTGGTTAATTAGTCTATTGGTTAATTGATTTTTGAAAAAAACGTAAATTGTAAATGAATAAATCGTAAATAAAGATATGGAACTTGAATCAATTTTATTACCCGGAGTAGACGCAAAGCGTCCACTCGTTATAGCCGGACCATGTAGTGCGGAAACAGAAGAACAAGTAATGGAGTCGGCACGCAGATTACATGCGCGCGGCATCAAAATTTTCCGTGCCGGAATCTGGAAACCCAGAACTAAACCGGGAGGTTTCGAAGGAATAGGTGTAGAGGGGCTGCCATGGCTTAAACGTGTTCAGAAAGAATTGGGAATGTACACGGCTGTAGAAGTAGCTACCGCCGCTCACGTTCGAGAATGCCTTGCTCATGGGGTTGATATCCTGTGGGTTGGTGCGCGTACATCGGCAAATCCGTTTGCTGTACAGGAAATTGCCGATGCGTTGGAAGGTGTGGATATTCCGGTATTGGTAAAAAACCCGGTAAACCCCGACCTGGATTTGTGGATTGGTGCTATCGAACGTATTTACAATGCGGGCATTCGCCGTATTGGTGCCATTCACCGCGGTTTTAGTACTTATGATAAAAAGATTTACCGTAACCTTCCGCAATGGCATATTCCAATTGAATTGAAACGTCAGATACCTAATTTGCCTTTGATTTGCGATCCAAGCCACATTGGTGGAAAGCGCGAACTTATTGCTCCGCTTTGCCAACAAGCTATGGACCTGAATTACGACGGATTAATTATTGAATCGCACTGTAATCCGGATAAAGCATGGAGTGATGCTGCACAACAGGTAACGCCCGAAGTGTTGGATTTGATCCTAAGCACACTGGTAATCCGTGATATGACCCAGTCAACCGAAAATCTGACTGCTTTGCGCCGCCAGATTGACGAACTGGATAACAGCTTGCTCGAATTGCTTGCCCGTCGTATGCGTGTGTCCGAAGAAATTGGAACATACAAGAAAGAACATAATATGCCTATTTTGCAATCGCAACGTTACGATGAAATTCTGAAAAATCGTATTGCACAGGCTGAGCAAATGGGTCTGGATGGTGAGTTTATGAAAACTGTTTTGGTTGCTATTCACGAGGAATCGGTACGTCACCAACAGGAAATTATGAAATAGTTCATAGTGACTCCCCGAATCCCCGGAGGGGACGGAAGACTAAGTTACTTGTGAAAATAGAAAACTCCCGTAAATCAATTGATTTACGGGAGTTTTTGTTTGTAAAGAAATTGTTTACTTTACTTCATTTTGTTGTGGCCTGGGACCGTTTTCATCCCTTTGTTTCATGCGCTCTGCACGTATGTCTTGTAGTTTTTTCATTTTTTCAGTACCAATGATTTTGGTAAGTTCTTCATCCTGTGTTTTACGTTCCGCATCGAATTGAGCTCTCATTTCTTCGCGGGTTTTTTGAACGTCACCTTGTTTTTTCTGACGTTCGGCATCTTGTTTTTCGTACATACCCTTAACCATAGATGTTTGATCGGCAGTCAAATCCAGCTGTTTTGCCAGGCGTTCTGCACGCATTTGAGGAGTCATTTGCGGCCTGTTACCCTGACGTATTTCAGATCCCTGTGCTCTTTGTCCTCCTTGTGGTGGCACTTGATCCTGGGCAGAAACTGCCAAACTAAAAATAAATCCAAAAGCTAAAACTAACATTCCATACTTTTTCATATTCCAAATTGTTTTGTTTGTTGATAATAATAAATTCAAATATGTTTCTTTGACTAAATACTTTGTTCAGAGTTTAATCGGGCTAAAGTTATTTCAGCAAACTAAATATGAATAAATTTGTTTTCGTCTAAAAGTAGCCAGGTTAAATGGTATGCCATTTTTTTAAGCATAAAAAAACTCCCGTTAATACATGATTATCAGGAGTTTTTTGCTTTCTGTTGAAAAGTTCTTATTTTGCCATTTCTTGTTCTGGCCGTGGTGCACGTTTACCTTGAAATGCAGGCTGGCCATGTTTTTTGGACCATTTTTCTTCCATTTTTTGTTGACGTTCAGCTTGTTTCGCTTTTAATTGTTGAAATTTCTCACTTCCAATAATTTTTTCCATTTCAGCATCATTTGCTTTGCGCGCAGCTTCCATTTTAGCGATTTCCTGTTCTCTTAGTTTCTTCACTTCGGCTTGGTGTTCTTCACGCATTTTGTCTTGTTTTTCAAAAAGCGCTTGTACTTTTGCTCGCTGAGCATCCGTAAGTTCCAGGTCAACGGCTAAATAACCGGCTCGTTTTTGAGCTGAAAGTTTTGGCTTTTCACCATGTTTAAATTCTTTTTGCTGCTTTCCTCTCGGCTGAGGTGGCATTTGATCCTGGGCGGATACGGCTAAGCTAAAAATAAAAGCGAAAGCCATTACTAACATTCCATACTTTTTCATAATGCAATAGTTTTGATAGTTATTAATAATAATTGGTAATCTGTTTGCTTTGACTTGCTTGAGTACAAAGAGTTTAATTGCCAACATCTTATTTTGATTATTTAACTCAAAACTAAATATATTAAAATCAGCTGACTACAGAAATGTCACCAGATATATCTTTGTATGCTTCTGCCATTACCTTTTGTACCAAGCCTCCAATTTGTTCTGACATTTGTTTGGCATCCATGGTCGAGAGATAGGTTTTTCCATCTTCTTTTTCGTAAACCGAAATACGGCATGGCATCAGGCTGGAATAGATTCTCAAATCATCAGCACCCAATATCTGTGAAGAGTATTTGGGGTTACAAAGTTCTATTACTTTCAATGGTAAAACCTGGATTGAATTCTTTCTAAGCGTTTCCTGCAAGTCGTGAATGATTGAAATTTTCCAACCGCCATTTGTAATGGTTTCCGAAAGAATTTCTATTGTTTCATCCATGCTGTACTTGCTTTCGTATTCTATGAACATTTTTTCCATAATCCTTTAATTTATAGGTGAAGATTTTGTATTATAACAATGTTCAGGAAAAAAAGTAAGATTTGACTCTTACTTTTTTAGCAGAACTTCATTTATTGCCTGTTTGAATGACTCTTTGGGTAATGCTCCCTGAGCCATTTGAGGTGCTCCGTTCATTGGGCAGAATAACAATGTCGGGATACTGCGTATGCCAAAAGCTGCTGCCAGTTCCTGTTCTTCTTCAGTGTTTATTTTGTAAATATAAATTTGACCATCGTATTCTTTTGCAAGGTCTTCCAGGATTGGAGCAATGGTTTTACAAGGTCCGCACCATGAGGCATAAAAGTCGATGATACAAGGTTTGTCGCCCATGTATTTCCATTCCGTCGGGTTTGTTTCGTAATTTGCTACTTTTGCTAAAAATTCTGCTTTGGTTAAATGAATTGTTCCCATCTTTTTTATTTCTTTTGATTGATTATTTACTGCCGTTTTGTTTTCTTCGTTTTCTTTAGTTGTTCCGGCACATGCCGAAAATGTTAGTGCCAGCAATAGGCTTGCAAAAATTACTTTTCTCATATTTTTTATTTTTTTTATGTTTTAGAATCAAGAGCCAAGAATCAAGATTGAAGGTAAAGTCAAGATAATCTTGATTCCTGGTTCTAATATCTTGGCTCAAATATCTGTTATAATGCGCATCCCCAAATGGATGGTTCGTTGTAGTTTATTTCAGGTTCCTGTGCCTGTTCGTTTGGTATTTCCGGATATCCCAGCGCTAAAAGAGCTTCAGCAATTTCTTCCCTGCTTACTTCGTCGGTATGAGAAACAACAACTTTGCCATTAATCTGGTCTATTTCTGCTCCAAAGACGCCCCGTAGCGTTCCCAGGCTTTTCAGGGTCTTATTCGTGCAGGTCATGCACTCCGATTTTGCGATTAAAAATGTGCTGTACATATTCGTTATTTTTCAGGTTCATATTTTTTTACGTCCACAATGGGTTTCGTGTTCTTATTAACTCCGGTGCTGCAACTTCCGCCCGGGCAACTGATATTAAACACTGCCTGTGCGCTCAATATTATTCCCGCAAAAAGAAAAAGTGGCTCCTTGTTGTAGTAATATGCTATGAGTAAGGCACCTGCCAAAACGATGCGAATAATCCGTGCGATCTCCCAGGCTTTGAAATAATCTTTAATTTGCTTCATTTTCTTTCTTTTTAAACATGTCAAAAAATAAATATCCTAACAGCGCACCGTATGCGATAGTTATATATGGATTTGAAGTTATCGGGCAGGCACCGCTGGCACATCCCACGTAGTAATAGTAGGCAAAGCCGGCAAGTGCGCCAATGGCGACTCCGATAATTTTGAGTAAGTGTTTTTTTATAAATTCTATCATTTTTCAATAATTATAAAATGGATACATAAACATGTGTTCATGTGTTTTGGTAATTTTTTTTAAACGCAATTACAGGTTCGGATACAATCTATGATTTGTACAATCTGTTTGTTTTTAAGTGAATAGTAGCAGTTTTTGCCCTCTCTCCGGCAATTTAAAATTCCTTTTGCCCGCATATCGGTGAGGTGATGCGACAGCAAAGATTGTTCACATTTAAGTTCTTCCACCAGTTGGCTTACGTTCATTTCTTCCTGCTCTGCGAGCAATGAAATGACACACAAGCGTGTTCCCTGCGAAATGGCTTTAAGCGTGTAGGCAGCTTGTTCCATAAGTTCTGTATTTGGTTTTTGGTTCATGTTTCTGATTTTGTTGCAAATGTATGAACATATATTCATATATACAAAATAATTTTGCATTTTTTAATGAAAAACACTATAAAAGAGAAATGTAGAAAAAAATCACATAGTTTAGCTGTTATTTTTACTGCTAATTTTAAAGAAAAAAGTATCTTTGTGAGCTAAATTTCAAAAGATGAGTTATTCGATAACAAAGATATGTGAGAATTTTATTTCCGAACTGGATGACGCTATCGGCGAACAAAGTGCCGAAACTATTTTTGTACTGACCGACGAGAATACGCGCCGGTTATGCTTGCCATTAGCAATGCAGTCCGAAAAACTGAAAGGAAGTCACATAATTTGCATCCCAAGTGGAGATGAAAATAAAAATATAGATTCGGCTGTTACTATCTGGAACTACCTGAGCGAAAATGGCGCAACGCGCAAATCGCTAATGATTAACCTGGGCGGTGGCATGATTACCGATATTGGCGGATTTACAGCTTCAACCTTTAAACGCGGCATGCGTTATATCAATGTTTCAACGACCTTGTTGGGTGCAGTAGATGCGGCTACAGGTGGAAAAACAGGTATCAATTTCATGGGGCTGAAAAATGAAATCGGCGTATTTGCTCCGGCAGAAACGGTTTTGATTAATATTGATTTTTTCAGGACATTGGACGATGCCAATCTCCGTTCCGGGTATGCCGAAATGGTGAAACATGCGTTGATTGATACGAAGGCAGAGTGGGAGAGTGTGTTGAAATTTGATTTGGAGAAAATTGATTTCGATAAGCTTAAAGAGTTGCTTAACAGAAGTATTCGCATTAAAGAGCGTGTTGTAGAGCAGGATCCTTTTGAGGCTAATATCCGCAAGGCATTGAATTTGGGGCACACATTCGGCCATGCTTTCGAAAGCTGGTCGTACAAAGCAGAAAAGCCTGCGTTGCACGGTTATGCCGTAATGTGGGGATTGCTTTGCGAGTTGTATTTGTCGTTTATGAAGCTCAATTTCCCGAAAGAAGAATTGTTACGGTTGAAATACCTGATAAAAGAAAATTACGGAACGTTTGAATTTCATTGCGAACAATACGAGATTCTTTTTGAGTTGATGACTCACGATAAAAAGAACGATTCGAAAGAAATTAATTTTACATTGCTTGCTGATGTGGGCGATATACATATAAATCAGACCGCTACGAAAGAAGAGATATTTGAATGTTTTGACTTTTTCAGAGAGGGATGATTAAGAGACAATTTTGATTTTTAGAATTTACAAAAATGGAAAAAACTTTAATTATAGGCGCAAGCAGCAATCCTGAGCGATATTCTTATAAGGCTGCAGAACGTTTATTAGCACATGGTTTCGAAATTGAAATGATTGGAAAGCGTGCTGATGTGATTTTTGACAGGGCAATTGATATTGAAAAAAAAGATTTTGAAGATATTGATACTGTAACCCTTTATATTTCAGATAAGTTCCAACCCGAATATTATGATTATATAATTTCGTTGAATCCACGGCGGGTAATTTTTAACCCCGGAACGGAAAATCCTGAATTTGAAGAGCTTCTTATTCAGAATGATATTCATGTGGAAGAAGCCTGCACATTGGTTCTGCTTGGAACCGGACAATACTAACCTCTAATCCATCAGCTGACGGAGAACAAGAGGTCGTGAATAGAAAAAATTAAAAAATCAATAAACTAACTAATTCCCCTTTAGGGGTTAGGGGTCATTATAATGAAAATAGCTTTAATAGGATATGGCAAAATGGGTAAAACCATTGAACGAATTGCCTGTGAACGAGGGCATGAAATTGTGTCGGTGATTGATGTTGATAATTTGGATGATTTTGATTCGGAAGCATTTAAGAGTGCTGATGTAGCCATTGAATTTACAGTGCCTCAGGTGGCATTGAGCAATTATCGCAGGGCATTTGCATCGGGTGTTGCAGTAGTGTCGGGTACAACCGGCTGGACTGAAGAGTTGCCACAGCTAAAGAAAGAAATAGAAGAAGGTGGAAAAACCTTGTTTTGGTCGTCGAACTTTAGCATTGGTGTAAATATCTTTATGGCAGTCAATAAATACCTGGCTTCCATTATGAATCAATTCCCGAATTACAACGTGGAAATGACTGAGGTACATCATACACAAAAATTGGATGCACCAAGTGGGACGGCAATTACACTGGCAGAAGGAATTCTGGAAAATCTCGATAGGAAAAGTGCCTGGGCAAAAGAAGTTGAGACAAAGCCTGAAGAAATGGCTATAAAATCTATTCGTGAAGGGCAAGTTCCTGGCATTCATACCATTCGTTACGAATCGGAAGTAGATTCGATTGAAATTACCCACGATGCCAAAAGTCGCGAAGGATTTGCGCTTGGAGCTGTGGTTGCGGCGGAGTTTACTGCCGGGAAAAAAGGGTTTTTGGGTATGGAAGATATGCTGAAGTTTTAATTTTTATAATTTACAGTTAAATGGGTGCAGAGAATCAAACAACGCGTTTCAAGAAGCCGCTTTCACAATGGATAAAAGCCGGCGTGTGGAGCTTAGTTTATTTACTATTTATCGTATGGGTTGGCAATTATTGGTGGCTTATTGGCTTGCCCGTAGTATTCGATGCATTTGTAACTAACTTTATTCCATGGACATGGTGGAAAAAATCCCAGAACAAAACCTTGTTAGCCATTATGGGCTGGGTGGATGCTATCGTGTTTGCATTGGTAGCTGTTTATTTTATCAATACCTATTTGTTTCAGAATTACCAGATTCCAACTTCTTCGCTTGAGAAGAGTTTGTTGGTAGGCGATTTTTTGTTTGTCAGCAAGGCTAGTTATGGTCCAAGGGTGCCAAATACGCCACTTTCTTTCCCATTGGTTCAACACACTTTTCCAATACTGAACTGTAAGTCGTATATTGAAAAACCGCAATGGGATTACAAACGGCTGAAAGGTTTTGATACGGTTAAGCGTTATGATATTGTGGTTTTTAATTTTCCGGCGGGTGATACCGTTGCGATTAATTATCAGACAGCAGATTATGAAGGTGTTTGTTATCAGGCCGGAATTGAGAAACTAAACGCCAATGGAATGGTGGTTGATGTGAATAAATACGGTGTTTATGCAACAAGGGATATGATTATTTCTGTTGGGCGTGATGCGGTTAAGAGTGATAATGCAAAATATGGAGATTTGATAAGTCGTCCAGTCGATCGTAGGGAAAATTATGTGAAACGTTGCGTTGGCTTGCCGGGTGAGTTTCTTCAGATTAAAGATAGAGAATTGTATATTGATAATAAATTGATATTAAGACCTGAAGGTGCACAGCATTATTGTTATATTGAAACTACGGAATTACTTAATTCGTTAGTTTATGACAAGTTGAACATAAGTAAGGAGAACTCAGACATGGCTTATCGTGGACAGAATCCCGATACTAAAAAACATATTTATCTGATGGTTCTTACGCAGTCGGATCAGGCAAAACTAAAGGAATATAATTTTGTGACGGAGGTCCGTGAGATTAATATACATGATTTGTTTGGTTCGGGTCCTGGAGAATACACTTTCCCAGCAGGTTACAGTTCTAAATGGACGGTTGATAACTATGGTCCAATTTGGATTCCAAAAGCAGGAAAAACAGTATTGCTGACATTGAATATCTTGCCGATTTATGAGCGTATAATAACTATTTATGAGCAGAATAAACTGGAAGTGAAAGACAATGTGATTTACATAAATGGAAAAGCGACCAATAAATACACCTTTAAAATGGATTATTACTGGATGATGGGTGATAACCGTCATAATTCAGCTGATTCACGTATATGGGGTTTTGTGCCAGAAGATCATATTGTTGGTCGCCCGGTATTGGTTTGGCTGTCGCTTAATAAAGATAAAAGCTTGTTTAACGGAAAAATACGTTGGAACAGATTCTTTAAAAATGCTGAAAGATAAATCATAGTCGTTAGTTTATAGTTTGTAGTCGGTAAGAGGTGAGGATGGAAGCAGTTTGTTTGTCTACGGCGTATTTAGCTCCTGTGGAATATTATTCTGCTTTAGCAAATGCAAAATCGGTTTATTTGGAGCATTGCGATTATTATGTGAAGCAAACTTACCGGAACAGGTGTCAAATTGCTGCTGCAAACGGAACAATGGCGTTGAGCATCCCAGTGGAAAAGGCAGGCAAAGAAAAGTTGTTGACGCGTGATGTGCGGATTTCAGAGCATAACGACTGGCAAATGCAGCACTGGCGCTCCATAGAGTCGGCCTATAATTCTACTCCTTTTTTTGAGTATTATAAAGATGATTTATTGCCTTTTTATGAGAAAAAATGGATATTTTTGTGGGATTTTAATCAGGAGATCCAAACAAAAGTGTTGGAATTGATAGATGTACAGCCGGAAATAAAGTTTACTACGGAATATCGGACCCAATTGGATGAAGGCGTAATTGATTTGCGCGAAAGTATTCATCCTAAAAAAGAAAACCCTTTTGTTGAATTCAAACCCTATTATCAGGTTTTTGAACAACGATTCGGATTTCAACCAAACTTAAGCATTATTGATTTGCTGTTTAATATGGGTAATGAATCAATACTGACTTTGATTAAATAGAAAAGAATAAAATACGACGATATGGAACAGATTGATTGGGGAAATATAGGATTCGGTTACATGAAAACCGATTTTAATATTCGCTGCAGGTTTAGCAATGGCGCCTGGGGTGAACTGGAAACGCATGATAGCGAGTATCTGAATTTGCACATGGCAGCTACTTGTATTCACTACGGACAGGAAGTGTTCGAAGGATTGAAGGCTTTTCGCGGGCAAGATGGTAAGATCCGTATTTTCCGTATGCGTGATAATGCATTGCGAATGCAGGATTCTTGTGCTGGAACTTTGATGGCTCAATTGCCTGTTGAAAAATTTGAAGAAGCCGTACTTGAAGCTGTCAAACTCAATGAACGTTTCATTCCGCCCTATGAATCCGGTGCTTCGTTGTATATCCGTCCGTTTCTGTTTGGAACAGGGGCGCAGGTTGGAGTAAAACCTGCCGATGAATATTTGTTTATCGTGTTTGTTACTCCTGTGGGTCCATATTTTAAAGGTGGTTTTCAGACAACGCCATTTGTCATTATGCGCGAATTCGACCGTTCCGCACCGCTCGGCATGGGAAAATACAAAGTGGGTGGAAACTATGCAGCCAGTCTGGTTGCTGGTGAGAAAGCACATGAATTGGGTTATTCGAACATTTTTTATCTTGACGCAAGAGAAAAGAAATATATCGACGAATGCGGTGCTGCCAACTTCTTCGGAATTAAAAATAATACGTATGTAACTCCAAAATCAACTTCAATTTTGCCATCGATAACCAATAAGAGTTTGATGGTGTTGGCCGAGGATTTGGGGATGAAAGTGGAGCAGCGTCAGGTGCCTGTAGAAGAACTGGCTACGTTTGAAGAAGCGGGTGCTTGTGGAACTGCGGCTGTAATCAGCCCGATTGAGCGTATTGATGACTATGATGAAAAAATATCATACGTTTTCTCAAAAGATGGCAAGCCGGGTCCTGTTTGTGATAAATTGTACCATAAACTGCGTGGTATTCAGTATGGTGATGAGCCGGATACGCATGGCTGGGTGACTGTTATTGAATGATCCCCAATCTCCGTCAGCTGACGGACAGGCTCTGAAGGGGAGTTTGTTAGTTTTCTATCTATAAATTTAAATCACTTTTAAGTCCCCTTTAGGGGATTTATGGGTTCTCTAATATGATTTCAAAAAACGATGTTTTTCCTATCGGACAAATCACTAAGCCGCATGGTGTGAATGGTGAAATGTCATTTTCGTTTACTACCGATATTTTCGATAGGGAAGATATTCCGTATTTTATCTTTGATATGCAGGGAATACTCGTGCCGTTTTTTCTGGATGAATATCGTTTTAAAGGTAGTACAACAGGATTGCTGAAGTTGGGCGGGGTGACAAGCGATGAACAAGCACGTGGCTTTGCCGGGCTGACAATATTCCTTCCTAAAAGCTATCTGGAAAAAGTGGAAGATGCTGAGATTGAACTCGATTATTTTGCCGGATTCAGCCTGGTTGATTCAGAAAAAGGATTGTTGGGAGTGATTTCAGAAGTGGATCAAACTACTGATAATGTGCTTTTTGTTATTCCGACAAAGAATGATGAATTGTTGATTCCTGCCGGTGAGGAATATATCGAAGAGATTGATCACGAAAAGAAAATAATTTATGTGAAACTGCCTGAAGGGTTGTTGGATTTATAATTATTCCCAATCTGTCAGGGGTTTATAAAATTCCCTATAAGTCATTTCATTTGAGTAGAACTTCAGTCGGTCGAGCATGCTGGCAGAAGTTTTGTATCCGTAGGCTAAAATGGCTGTTACGCCGGTTTCTTTACAAACTCTTTCGAATTCGTAGAACAGCTTTATACCAATAATACTGTTCTGATATTCCGGTTTTACGGCACAGAACCATATCATAATAGCTCCGCTCACCATTTTCTCGCCACTGATAAATCCTTTTATTTCTTCTTCACTTTCGTATACCAACGTCAGGCAGCGCTCGTTCAGCACCAGTTGCTCAATCCATGCCCGGTCGTATGGAACATTCTCGTCGTATTTAAACGGTTCCATATCCAGAATCTGGTGGATTGTGTCAATGTCTTCAACCCGGGCTTTCCTGACCGATTGCGTGTTGGTACCTGCCATGACTTTATTTTTTCTCTTCCATTGAATATACAATTTCTTTTACCCATTCAGCCCAATGAGCCTGGCTTTTTGATTTGTCGAAGGTTTGCCAGGATATTGGTTTCCCAATGCGTATAGTGAACTGATTTCCTTTTTGTTTGAACATTTCATCAGCCAGATACATCATTTCGATATTCAATTTGATGCGAAAGAATTTTCGGATTTTGGCCAGGTTGTAAAAGAAATTTGAATTTCGGCCTTCAAAATATATCGGAACAACATCACGTTGATATTGAATGGCTTTACTGATGAAATTTTTCTTCCATTCCAGGTCAACTATTCTTCCTTTTATTTTTCGGGAACACATGCCCGCAGGGTAAGTTACCAGATGATTATCGGATTCGTATAGCTTTTGCATCATTTCCGCGTGGTCTTTGCTTTGGGAGCCGGTTTTATTAACCGGCACAAATAAGTCCCGCATTGGGTGGAGGTTCATCATTAAATCGTTCGAAAAGAAACGTACTTTCCCATCGTATTCTTTCCCGATTAAATAGCCTGTTGCAATGCCATCCAGGCCGCCAAGCGGGTGGTTGCTAGCGAATATATATCTTCCTCCTTTGGGTGGCAAATTTTCTTTGCCTTCAATATCTGTTGTGACTTCCAGGTACTTAAATGCAGCTTCAATGAAGTCCAGGTTTTTAAGGTCCGGATTTTCTTTGAAAAACTGATTGAACTCATCTTCATGTACTATTCTCCGCAGATAATTGACAATGAATTTGGGCACTTTAGTCTTTGGGGCCTTGTGTTTAAGTACTTTTGCAATATCAATATTAATTACCTTTTCAGTGCTCATATATGAAGTTTGGGGTTTTGTGTGAAGAAGTTGAATAAAGACTGGTTATTTCATTTTATAAACGATATCTTTTACCCATTGTGCCCATTGAGCATGGCTTTTCGATTTGTCGAAAGTCTGCCACGGGATAGGTTGTCCGACGCGAATTGTAAAATGATTTCCTTTTTGCTTAAACATTTCATCGGCCAGATACATCATTTCAATGTTGATTTTTATTCTCAAGAAACTCCGGATTTTGGCTAAATTGTAAAAAAAGTTTGAATTGCGTCCTTCAAAATAAATCGGAACTATATCGCGCTTGTATTGGATTGCTTTGTTTATAAAACTTTTTTTCCATTCTAAATCAATGATTTTCCCTTTTATTTTTCGTGAACACATTCCTGCCGGAAAGGTAATGAGGTGTTTGTCGGATTCGAAAAAGTTTTGAAGGGTTTCGGCATGTGTTTTCCCCTGGACGCCTACTTTGTTTACAGGGATAAACATTTCTTGTAAGGGCTTGATATACATAAGTAAATCATTTGTAAATAGCCGTACTTTTCCGTTGTAATGCCTGCCTAGTAACAAACCAATGGTCATGCCATCAAGTCCCCCAAGCGGGTGGTTGCTGGCAAAAATGTATTTTCCTGTAGTTGGCGGTAGATCCCCTTTGCTTTCGATACCGGCTGTTACATCAAAAAGCCGAAGGCTGGCTTCAATAAAATCCAGGTTTTTCTTATCAATATTGTCTTTGAACAGCTTATTGAACTGTTTTTCATGAATGATACGGCGTAAATAGTTGACAATGAATTTGGGTACTTTTGCCTTAGGCGCTTTTTTTCTGAGAATCTCCCCGATATCTAATTTCATAGCGTGTTTAGAGCTCATATATACTGATTTTTATGTACGGGTACAAATTTACGAAAAATGCTTATATCTCAAAAACCTAACGGACTTGTTTATCAGGAAGCAACAAATTACTTCAGATAGAATGATGAAAAAAGAGGTACTTTCCCCCACTTTTATTTGTTGTTGATATCTTTTTTTGTTGTATGATTGTAAGTTGTTTTTAATTAGTATTTTGTGCTGTTTTTGATGTTTATATCAATTGTTGAAAACCTGTTGAAAACCTGTTGAAACTGCCATGTAGTGAGCTGTGAATCTGTTGATAAATTTTTTGTGGGGAATAGTGGGGGGATTGAAATTATTTCTATACTTTTACAGTTGAAAAATTGAACTTGGTTTGTTATGTCAACATTTATCGGTAAATACGAAGCTAAAGCAGATGTGAAAGGACGGATTTTTATTCCTTCCGCTTACCGTAAGCTATTGCCTGATGTTGACAGAGAGCGGGTTGTGATGCGCAAAGATGCCGAAAATGAATGTTTAATCATTTATCCGGAGCATATCTGGAACGAGAAACTGGAGGGTTTTAAATCGAAACTGGATGAGTGGAACCCGACAGATCAACTTCTGTTGATGCAATTTGTGGCTGATGCCGAATGGTTGGATATCGATTCCCAGGGGCGCGTGTTGATTTCGAAGAAAAACTTGCAGGCAATCGGTGTTGAAAATGCCGAAGTTTTATTTGTTGGAATGATTGATCGTTTTGCAGTATGGAGCAAAGTGGGTTATGAGCAAGCTAAAATGTCGCAAGCTAATTTTGCCACCTTGCTTAAAGAAAGAATGATGAAGCTTCAGCCTCTAATAGATGAAGATAAGAGCTTATAAGCCATGAAGGTAATTAAATAGTTCTTCTCTTGAAATTGATATAAATGAAGAAAAAAAAATATATACCAAAAGAAAGTAACTCTGTTCCTCCCCAAGAGGCAGGGGTTGTCTATCACATTCCTGCATTGCTTAACGAAACTATGGACGGCCTGGATATTAAGCCGGATGGTGTTTATGTAGATGTGACTTTTGGCGGTGGCGGCCATTCTCGCGAGATTTTGGACCGTTTAGGCAAAAACGGTAAATTACTTGGTTTTGACCAGGATGAAGATGCGGTTAAGAATGCACTTGATGATCCGCGTTTTATATTTGTCAGAAGTAATTTCCGTTATCTGACAAACTTTCTGCGTTACCACAATATCGAAAAAGTGGATGGGATTCTGGCCGATTTAGGAGTGTCGTCCCATCATTTCGACGAGGCGGAACGTGGATTTTCTTTCCGCTTTGACGGTGCGCTGGATATGCGCATGAATACAAAATCGCCTTTAACTGCTGCGGTTTTGCTAAATACTTATTCCGAAGAACAACTTGCCGATGTGTTTTATTTGTATGGCGAGTTGCATAATTCCCGTAAAATTGCCCGGACAATTGTAAATGCCCGTGCTAATCAGCCGTTCGATCGTATTTTCCCATTTATAGAAGTGTTGAAACCTTTTTTCGGAAGGGAAAAGGAGAAAAAAGATATGGCACGTGTGTTTCAGGCACTTCGTATTGAAGTGAATAAAGAAATGGATGTGCTTAAATCGTTGTTGGATCAAAGCCTGGAAGTGTTGAAACCTGACGGACGTTTGGTTGTATTGACTTATCACTCGCTCGAAGACAGGTTAGTGAAAAACTTTATCCGCAGTGGAAATTTTGAAGGAAAACTTGAAAAAGACTTCTATGGCAATATTCTTTCACCCATGAAAGCGTTGAATAATAAGGTGATAGTTGCTGATGAGACTGAAATTGAACGCAATCCGAGAGCCCGTAGTGCAAAACTGCGTATTGCAGAATTAAAACGTAGCTAGTCGGTTGATTGGTAAATTTGTAGTCCGTTTCAATCGTCAATTCTTGGCAAGCCAAACGGCAAGCCGATTAGTAAATTAAAAATTAATGGAATGTCCTGGTTCAAAAAAATAGCAGAAGCCATAATAGGAAGCGAAGATCTTTCGGATATAAAATCGAGTTCGGTACGCGATATCCTGAATGGTAATATCCTGACCAAACGGTTTTTTCAGAAACAATATGGTTTGGTTCTGCTGGTTGCTGTGTTGGCTTTTTTGTATGTTGACAATCGCTATTATTGTGAAACACAGTTGGCTAAGGAGATTGAATTGAAAAAGAAAATTCAGGACGTGAAATATGAATCGCTGACTATTTCGGCAGAGCTAATGCAAATAAGCCGCCAGTCGAATGTGTTGAAAATGATAAATGAAAGAGGAGTGAGCCTGATAAGGACTTCAACTCCCCCAATTGTAATTGAAGATAGCATAGCTGAAAAATAATGGCAGACATACGTAAAAATATTGTTCTTCGGTTTGGCATTGTGTATACCATAATATGTCTTTCTTTTGTTGCAGTTATATACAAAATAGTTGTTATTCAAACTGTTGAACGGGACAAATGGTTGGCAGTGGCAGCGCAGAACAAAAAAACCGATATTGTAGTAAAGCCCAACAGAGGGAATATTTACGCTTGTGATGGCCGCTTAATGGCCAGTTCCATTCCTACCTATTATGTTTACATAGACTTGAGGGTACCTGCATTGCATGAAAAAGAAGGAAAATTATTTAAAGAAAACGTTGATTCGGTTGCTATTTGCCTTTCTATTCTCTTTAAAGAAAAAACTCCCTTTGAATATCGTACTTTATTGAAAAAAGCTTACCGTGAAGGTGATAGCGATTTTCAGCTATTATCCAGGCGGATTTCGTACGCCGAATTGAAACAGCTTAAAACTCTGCCTCTTTTTCGTTTGGGACGAAACAAAAGCGGGCTGGTTACAAAAGAGCTTTTTAAGCGTGTAAGGCCTTTCGGATCGTTGGCAGCGCGCACTATCGGCGATATTTACGCCGATGAATCGATGGGTGGGAAAAGTGGCCTTGAGTTATTCTTTAATTCCCAATTGTTGGGAACGCCCGGTGTTTCGACCCGCCAAAAGGTGGCAAATACATATATGGAAACCGTTCAGGTTGAGCCAATAGATGGAATGGATATTAATTCGACTATCGACATTGATATGCAGGATATTGCTGAAAAAGCATTGGTAGACAGCCTGAGGTCGTTTGATGCCGGATCGGGATATGCTATTTTAATGGAAGCTCATTCGGGCGAAGTGAAGGCAATTGTAAACATGCAGCAAAATGCAGACAAGTCGTATACCGAGAATCGAAATGGAGCTGTCTCCGATCAGGTTGAGCCGGGTTCCACTTTTAAGGTTATGTCGTTAATTGCTTTGCTGGATGATGGAAAAGCGAAAATTACTGATATGATTGAAACAGGCAACGGGCTTTACAGTTATGCAGGACGTGTGATGAAAGATCACAATGCCAACAAAGGTGGTTATGGCCGTCTTTCATTGGCGGAAGCTATTCATGCTTCTTCAAACGTGGGTGTTTCCAGATTTGTTGTTAATGCATACGGTCATAATCCTTCGGAATACGTTGATAAGCTTTATGCAATGAAGCTGAATGAGAAAATGAACCTTGAAATTCCGGGGACGGCATCTCCACAGATTCGCCACCCCAGGGATAAAGCCCATTACTGGTCTGCAACTACATTGCCATGGATGTCTATTGGTTACGAAACGCAGATTCCACCTATCTATACGTTATCATATTTTAATGCCATTGCCAATAATGGAAAATTTATCCGTCCGATTTTTGTAAAATCGATTAGCAAAAATGGTCAGGTAGTCAAAACGTTTGAAACAGAAACCATCAAAGAGGCAATTTGCAAACCGTCTACTCTGCGTGATGTTCGTGAAGTGTTGTTGGGAGTAGTAGAAGGAAAGCTTGGTACTGCGCAAAATATGAAGTCGAAGTTTGTTAGCATTGCCGGAAAAACCGGAACAGCCCAGATTTCGAAGGGAGCTATGGGTTACAAAAGTGGCGGAACGTCCCATCAGGTTTCTTTTTGCGGCTACTTCCCGGCTGATAATCCCCAGTATACTTGTATCGTAGTTATCCGTGAGCCTCATAAAGGGTATCCATCGGGAGGTAAAATGGCTGGTTCTGTTTTCAAAAGTATAGCAGAACAGGTTATGGCCTTGAAATCGGATGCCAAACCCGCAGATTTTGCAAATGATACGCTTTATAAAGAGCCGATTGCACCTTATGCCAAAAAAGGTTATTATAAAGCATTGAATAATGTCCTGACTGAATTGAATATGCCTTTGCAGCCTAATTCAACTGATTGGGTAGAAACGCTCACGGAGCAAAAACAAGTTCGAACTAAACCGATTTCAGTTCCGGCAAATGTTGTTCCGGATATGTGCGGAATGGGAGCAAAAGACGCCGTGTATCTGGCCGAAAGACTGGGACTGAATGTGCAGGTAGCCGGCCGCGGCAAAGTAGTTTCTCAGAATCTGAAACCGGGAATTGCTGTCAGAAAAGGAAGTGTTATTAAGATCAGCCTTCAGTAAATCAATTTAATAATAGATAAAAAATTGACGAATATGATATTAGATGATATCTTGCAAAATGTGATTTTGCAGAAAACGATAGGAGAGACTGAGATCAATATTGATAGCATTCAGTTTGATTCACGTAAAGTGGAAAATGGAAGTGTTTTCGTTGCCACGCGCGGAACAGCATCCGATGGTCATCAATTTATCCAAATGGCCATAGAAAAAGGTGCAACAGCTATTGTTTGCGAAGAAATTCCTGCTGGGATAAATCCGGATGTAACTTATGTGAAAGTGGAAAATAGCTCGGATGCACTTGGCCAGATGGCATCGGCATGGTATGGTTTTCCATCTTCAAAAATGACTTTGGTGGGAGTAACCGGAACGAACGGAAAAACCACGATTGCCACTTTGTTGTACCAGCTATTCCGTCAGTTAGGCCGCAAATCCGGTTTACTTTCAACGGTGTGCAATTATGTGGACGATGTGGCTGTAGAAGCAACTCACACAACTCCTGATGCGCTGGCATTAAATGAATTATTGAAACAAATGGTTGATGCCGGTTGTGAATATGCTTTTATGGAAGTGAGTTCACATTCTGTTGACCAACGCCGCATTGCAGGCTTAGAATTCGATGGAGGTATCTTTACAAATGTCACACGCGATCACATTGATTATCATCTGACTTTTGAAAATTACCTGAAAGCAAAAAAGCAATTTTTCGACGAACTTTCTGCTGATGCTTTTGCACTTACCAATGCCGATGATAAAAACGGTTTGGTGATGCTTCAAAATTCGAGAGCAAAAAAATATACGTATTCGCTTCGGTCGATGGCTGACTTCAAAACGCGGATCCTGGAGCATAGCTTTGAAGGTATGTTGCTTGATATGAATGATAAAGAAGTAAATGTGCCATTTATCGGTAAATTTAATGCAAGCAATCTGACAGCAGTTTTCGGAACTGCTGTTTTGCTCGGGCAGGAAGAAATGGAAGTGCTGCGTATTATCAGTTCATTGAATTCTGTTTCCGGTCGTTTCGAAACATTGCACGCACCTTCGGGTTATACGGCAATTGTAGATTATGCCCATACGCCGGATGCATTGAATAATGTGATTGGTACTATTAATCAGATTCTTCAGGGAAATGGACGGTTGATTACCGTGGTTGGTTGCGGCGGTAACCGCGACAAAGGCAAACGTCCGATGATGGCCCGCGAGGCTGTGAACGGTAGCTGGAAGGCTATTCTGACATCTGATAATCCACGTTTTGAAGAGCCGCAAGATATTTTAAATGATATGCTGGCCGGACTTGATGTAGTAGAAAAAGCAAAAAGCCTGACTATTGTAGACCGAAAAGAAGCAATTCGTACGGCTTGTGCTTTGGCGCAGGCAGGTGATGTGGTTCTGGTTGCAGGCAAAGGACACGAAGACTACCAGATTATTCAGGGGGTTAAACATCATTTCGACGACAAAGAAATTGTCAGGGAATGCTTTATTTGATTTGAAACTAAGAAACAACACGATTGAAAACTAAAAACATACGATTATGCTGTACCATTTATTCCAGTATCTAGAAGAGATATTCACTTTTCCGGGAGTCCGGTTATTTAATTATATTTCGTTCAGAGCTGGTCTGGCGTTTATTCTCGCACTTCTACTGTCGACCTTGTTAGGCCGTCGCATAATTGATTATTTGCAAAAGAAGCAAATTGGCGAAACCATTCGTGATTTGGGTCTGGAAGGACAAATGAGCAAAAAGGGTACACCTACAATGGGTGGGCTTATTATCATTATAGCCATTCTGATACCTACACTCTTTTTGGCAAGCCTGACTAATATCTATGTGATTTTAATGATCATAACTACTGTTTGGCTTGGTTTAATCGGCTTTTTGGACGACTATATCAAGGTGTTTCTGAAAAATAAAGAAGGATTAAGCGGTAAGTTTAAAATTGTGGGACAGGTAGGTTTGGGATTAATTGTAGGATTGGCCATGTATTTGAGTCCCAGTGCTGTAATTCGTGAAAATGTAGAAGTAAAAGGAGTGGCAACCCAACGTGTTGAGAACGTTGTTTACGGTACGCAAGATGTAAAATCCACCAAAACAACCATTCCATTTCTTAAAAATAATAACCTGAACTATGCCGATGCGTTTAAATGGGCTGGTGATAATGCACAGAAATATGGTTGGATTTTGTTTGTATTTGTGGTGATTTTTATTGTTACTGCTATTTCTAACGGGGCAAATCTGACTGATGGTTTGGACGGTCTGGCAACAGGTTCATCGGCTATTATGGGGGTTACGCTGGGTATTTTGGCGTACGTTTCCGGAAATATAAATTATGCAGGATACCTGAATATCATGTATTTGCCCGGAACGGGTGAGTTGTTGGTTTTTGCCGGTGCGTTTATCGGTGCAACCATCGGATTTCTTTGGTATAATGCATTTCCGGCTCAGGTTTTCATGGGCGATACAGGCAGTTTGACATTGGGGGGGATTATCTCTGTTTTTGCTATTGCCATTCATAAGGAATTGTTGATTCCTATTTTATGCGGAGTATTTATTATTGAAAATCTGTCGGTTGTGCTGCAGGTGGGTTATTTTAAATTTACAAAACGTAAGTTTGGTGAAGGACGGCGCATGTTTAAAATGGCTCCACTTCATCATCACTATCAAAAACCGGGCAATGCGGGTATAGTGGCGTTGTTTCAACGTCCGATACAGCCAATGCCGGAATCAAAAATTGTAATTCGTTTTTGGATTGTCGGTATTATTTTAGCAGCAATTACCATTATCACGTTGAAAATCAGATAAAAAATGAAAAGAATAGTCGTTTTAGGCGGTGGCGAAAGTGGTGCAGGAGCAGCTGTTTTGGCAAAAAAACAAGGTTTCGATGTATTTCTTTCCGATTTGTCGGAAATAAAACCGGAGTACAAGGCTTTGCTGGATAATTCGGAAATTGCCTGGGAGGAAGAACAACATACCGAAGAATTGATCCTGAATGCTGACGAAGTAATTAAAAGTCCGGGAATTCCTGATAAAGCTCCGCTTATTAAGAAGTTGCATGCATTGGGGATACCGATAATTTCGGAAATTGAATTTGCCGGGCGTTATACCAAGGCAAAAATGATTTGCATAACCGGTAGCAACGGCAAAACAACCACTACTATGTTGGTTTATCATATTTTGCAAAATGCAGGTTTAAATGTTGGACTTGCTGGCAATGTTGGACATAGCCTTGCTTTGCAGGTGGCAACCGATTCGTACGACTACTTTGTATTGGAATTGAGTAGTTTCCAGCTTGATGGTATGACAGAGTTTAAAGCGGACATTGCTATTTTATTGAATATTACACCAGATCATTTAGATCGTTACGAATATAATTTCCAGAATTACGTTGATTCAAAATTCCGCATTACGCAGAACCAAACAGCTGATGATGCCTTCATTTTCTGGGCAAATGACCCTGTCATCAAAGCAGAACTGGCTAAACGCAACATTCAGTCGGCTATGTATCCGTTTGCTATCGAGCGTACGGAAAAGACAAAAGCTTTTATCGAGAATGATGAATTAATTATCCAAACCCTTAAATCTCTATTTACTATGCCTACAACAGAATTAGCTTTGCAAGGTATGCACAATACCTACAATTCGATGGCGGCAGGATTAGCGGCCTCTATTGTGAATGTTCGTAAAGAGAGTATCAGGCAATCGTTGCAGGATTTTCAGGGTGTTGAACATCGCCTGGAATATGTAGCAACCGTAAAAAACATACGTTTTATCAACGATTCAAAAGCCACCAATGTGAACTCGTGCTGGTATGCATTGCAGAGCATGAAAACGCCTGTAGTCTTGATTTTGGGTGGAACCGATAAAGGAAACGATTATTCGGAAATAGAAGAATTGGTGCTGTCAAAAGCAAAAGGATTGATCTTCATGGGTGTGGATAACTCGGCTTTGCATAAATTCTTCGATGGCAAAATCGGACATATAGTTGATGTCCAATCTATGGAAACTGCTGTAAGTGAAGCTTACAAAATGGCTACAGAAGGAGATACAGTATTACTTTCGCCATGTTGTGCCAGTTTCGATTTGTTTAAAAATTATGAAGACAGGGGGCGCCAGTTTAAAAACTGTGTGAGAAACCTTTAATTAGTTGATAGTTAGAATCTAGCAGTTAATTAATAGTAGGTGTTGTTTGAATCTCAAGGTTCTATAATTATCAGTTTAATTTATACGCAAATAAAGAGACAGAACTAACTTTATTCCCTTTAGGGTTGGGCTAAAATATATGGAAAACTTACTCAAAAAATATTTGAAAGGTGATGCCACTTTGTGGATTGTGTTCATTGGCCTGTGCATTCTTTCTATAATTGAAATGTACAGTGCATCAAGTACATTGGCATACAAAGCATCTAATCATGCAGCGCCAATGCTTCGTCACGTCGGATTTCTGGCCGGAGGTGCATTGATTGCTTTTGGTGTTCACCTGATTCCGTACAGATATATTCGCATTTCCTCTTATCTTGGGTTGTTTTTGTCGGTTTTATTGCTTATTTATGTTCTTTTAAAAGGGCAAAGCGCGAACGATGCTTCCCGCTGGATTTCAATTGCCGGCGTGCAGTTTCAACCTTCAGAACTTGCAAAATTATCTGTGATTATTGTTGCAGCTGATTTGATTTCCAGAATAAAGGACAGTGCCGGTGAGCGTATTTATTTTTGGAATACACTTATCATGTTGGGACTTATTTGTCCGCTCATTTTATTAGAAAACTTTTCTACGGCTTTCATTTTGTTCGTCGTGGTTTTCATAATGATGTTTATCGGGCGTGTTTCATTAAAACGATTGGGTATGCTGGCAGGCGGATTGGTATTGATACTTGTTCTGGGTTTTGGTTTTGTAAAAGCTGTACCACGGGAGTCTATGCCTAAAATGTTCGACCGTGCTTATACCTGGGTTGGACGTATTGACCGTTACAAAACAGAGAAGAAAGATGAGAAAGCAAAATATGCCATAACCGATGAAAACCGGCAGGTTCAGCATGGGCGAATTGCCATAGCACGAGGGGGATTTTTCGGTGTAATGCCAGGCAACAGCGTTGAACGTGATTTTCTTCCACAGGCATATTCCGATTTTATTTACGCCATTATTTTAGAAGAAATGGGATTGTTTGGTGGTTTTGTAGTAATAATCCTGTATCTGATCCTGCTTTTCAGGGCGGGTAAAATAGCCACGAAGTGTTCTTCCGTTTTTCCTGCTTTATTGGTTATTGGTCTGTCACTTATGATTGTGATACAAACTTTCATTAATATGGCGGTTGCTTCAAGCCTGATTCCGGTTACCGGACAGCCCTTGCCGTTGATTAGCCGGGGAGGAACTGCAATTTTGATTACCTGTGTTTATTTTGGTATTATCCTGGGTATAACCCGCCAGATAAAGAACGACCAACCTATCGAAGAAGAGCCGGAGATGCCCGAAGATACGCTTCCTGTAGTAGAACTGGAAAGTTTGTAAGCCCTCTGGATCCGACACAAGAAGCCTGTCGATTTCATTTGATCTTTATCTTTAATCAAAAATTTTTTATTTGCATTTTATTTGCGTAATTTGCGTTCAATAAATCAGAACTATGAGAAATAAATTCATTATCAGTGGTGGTGGGACTGGAGGACATATTTTTCCTGCAATAAGTATTGCTAACGCCCTGAAAAAATATCTTCCTGATGCTGAAATACTTTTTGTAGGAGCGCTCGGACGTATGGAAATGGAGCGTGTGCCTGCCGCCGGCTATCCTATTGAAGGTTTGCCTGTAAGTGGTTTCGACCGGAAAAATATGCTCCGCAATGTAAAAGTGCTAATAAATTTGTTTCGTAGTATTGTAAAAGCACGCGGCATTATTCGGCGATTTAAGCCCGATGCGGCTATCGGTGTGGGTGGTTATGCCAGTGCGCCGACTCTGCGTGCAGCTTCCGCTTTCGGAATTCCTACGGTGCTGCAGGAACAAAATTCTTATGCCGGGGTTACCAATAAACTGCTGGCCAAAAAGGCTAAACGGATTTGTGTGGCTTACGAAGGGATGGATCGGTTTTTTCCGAAAGATAAAATTGTTCTTACCGGAAATCCGGTTCGCCAGGATTTGTTCTCAGTTGGACCCAAAACTAAAGAAGCTTATCAGTTTTTTAATTTAGATCCGAATAAGAAAACGATTCTAGTCGTGGGTGGAAGTCTGGGAGCACGAACAGTCAACCAAAGTATAATTGCCGGCCTCGAAAAACTGGCTAAATCCGATGTACAGGTAATCTGGCAAACCGGAAAATTTTACATTGAAGATGCCCGTAAGGCAGCAGGGTTATTTGCCTCGCCAAACCTGATTGTTACAGATTTTGTTTCACGCATGGATTATGCTTATTCCATTGCCGACTTGGTTGTTTCGCGTGCCGGAGCCAGTTCCATTTCTGAATTATGCCTGTTGGCAAAACCGGTTATTCTCATTCCATCGCCTAATGTAGCAGAAGATCACCAGACTCAAAATGCATTGGCTTTGGTTCGTAAGGATGCTGCGGTGATGATTAAGGACATTGATGCCAAAGAGCAATTGGTGGATAAGGCACTTGAATTGATTGAAAACGAGGTAGAATTGAAAAAATTGAGTGAGAACATTCTCAAGTTGGCGCAAAAGGATTCGGCGGATAGAATTGCAGAGGAGATTTTGAAACTAATTAAGAGATAATTGAAAGAAGATGAACAAGAAGTTTACGCAATATTATTTTTTGGGAGTTGGCGGAATTGGCATGAGTGCACTGGCCCGTTATTTTTATACTAAAGGCTTCCGTGTTGCTGGTTATGATAAAACAGAAACTAAGCTGACTTCAGATTTGCAGACGGAGGGAATAGCTGTTTGTTTCAATGAAGCTGTGGACCAAATCCCGGTAAGATATACCAAACCGGAAAATACACTGATAGTACTTACTCCTGCAGTTCCTAATGATCACCCGCAACTGAAGTATTTTCAGGAGAACAATTTTACAATACAAAAACGTGCGCAGGTGTTGGGAAATATTACCCGGCAGAGTAAGGGCATCTGTATTGCGGGAACCCACGGAAAAACGACTACTTCAACTATTGCTGCACATTTATTGTACCAATCGCAAGTTTCCTGCAATGCCTTCCTGGGAGGGATTGCCAATAATTATAAAACAAATTTGCTGCTTTCGTCCGAAAGCAATCTCGTAGTTATTGAAGCAGATGAATATGACCGTTCGTTTCATCAACTTTCGCCTTATATGGCTGTAATTACTTCGGCCGACCCCGATCATTTGGATATTTACGAAACTGCTTCTGCTTTTCGCGAAAGCTTTGAGCATTTTACTTCGCTCATTCGTCCCGGAGGAGCACTCATTATGCGCAAAGGAATTGATATAGTTCCACAACTGCAAAAAGGAGTAAAGCTTTACACATATTCCATGGATGAAGGTGGTGATTTCTGCGCTGAGAATATCCGTACAACGAAAGGTGAAATCCATTTTGATTTTGTGACGCCCAACGACCGGATTAACGACGTGCGTTTAGGAGTTCCGGTAAAAATAAATGTAGAAAACAGTGTGGCAGCTATGGCATTGGCTTGGCTGAATGGTGTTACAAGCGATGAAATACGTACAGGTATATCTTCTTTTTTAGGCATTTACCGCCGTTTTAACCTCGTATATAAATCGGATAAAGTGGTTTTTATGGACGATTATGCGCATCATCCCAGCGAATTGAAAGCCAGTATTTCTTCTATTCGGAATTTGTATCCTGACCGAAAAATTACCGGTATTTTTCAACCGCATCTCTATTCACGAACCCGTGATTTTGCTGCCGATTTTGCTGTTGCATTGTCTCAGTTGGACGAATTGATTTTGTTGGATATCTATCCTGCCCGCGAATTGCCTATTGAAGGTGTTGATTCAGGCCTTATTCTGCGTGATGTTAAACTGGAAAACAAGACATTGTGCCCAAAGGAAAATCTATTACCTTTGCTGAAAGAAAAAGACCTCGATGTTTTGGTTACTTTTGGTGCCGGCGATATTGATAAAATGGTGCCTTTGATTAAAGAACAACTAAAACAATTTCCTGTGAAATAATTTTCAACTTCCAATTTTTGCAAATGTCTTTAATTGGAAATTGGAAATTGATTAATTATTTTATGAAACCGATCTGGAAATACATATTAATTGCTTTCTTCAGCACTGTGGTGTTGGGGTATCTGGCGTTTTCATTGTGGTATTTTTCAGGCAGGGACAAAGAGAATGTGTGCCGTAGATTGGAAGTAGTGCTGGTTGATAGTACTAAAGTACAGTTGATTACCGAAAAAAATATTGCTCAGATTCTGGAAGAAAATGATTTGAATCCAATTGGAAAAACGATCAAATATATTCATACGGAAGATATTGAAAGGGTTTTACGAAAAAATCAGATGATTAAAGTGGCTGAGTGTTACAAAACTCCATCGGGAATTGTGAATATCCGGATTCAGCAACGGATTCCGAAATTTCGTGTAGTTGGTTTGGGAAGCTACTATATCGATGTTGACCGTAAACCGATGCCCGTTTCTCCGAATTATGCCGCTTATATACCGGTGGTTTCAGGCAGGGTGACGGTTTCTATGGTTACAGGCCGGATTTTTGATTTTATTACTTATCTTGAGGAAAATCCGTTTTGGAATGCTCAGATAGAGCAGATATATGTCCGCGACGATAAAAAAATAGAACTTATTCCGCGCGTAGGCGATGCAGTTATTCTGTTGGGAACGTTGGATAATTTTCAGACAAAATTAGAGAAACTACGTAAATTATATATCAAAGGTTTCAATGTAATAGGTTGGAACCGATATAAAGTGATTGATCTGCAATATAAGGGCCAGGTTGTTTGTAATAAGGAAATCCCGACAGCGCCACAACCTGTTGTAGTAACCCAGGAAAAAAAAGATAGTATTATTGCCAGTAAATTATGATTTCAAACAAACTTATAGCAATAGATTTCGGCAGTACCCGTATTTCGGCCATGGCGGCTGAAGTGCTTGAAAATGGTGCAGTTAAGATTTTATCCGAAGAATCGAAAGTTTCCGATGATGTGAAGTGGGGGATTGTTGAAAAGCCAACCGGAGCTTCATTTAAAGTGAGCGAACTGGTTAAGTTGCTTAAAAACAGTGCTAAAATGCCCGACATTTCACAGGTTTCTGTGAGTGTTGGTGCTAAAAGTATGAAACAAATCTCGGTTTCAGTTAGTCGGTTTGTAGGAAAGCCCAATGTGGTAACTGAAAATTTACTGGCCGAAATGCTGGAGGAATGTGAGCGTAAATATCAACAATCCGATATTACTGTTTTCGATGTCATTCCGGTTGCTTACATGCTGGATGGAAAGCGGATGGATGAACCTGTAGGACATACTGCCCAACAGATTAGTGCTACTTACCATGTTGTTTTTGGAAATGCAATTATTAAGTCTGAACTTGAACGATGTTTTGACCGTACCGGAATTGTGTTGGAATATAATCCGCTGGCTGTAGAGGCTTTGTCTACTGTTGTGCTTGAAGAACAAGAACGTGAAGTAGGTGCGGCGTTGATTAATTTTGGTGCAACTACCACTACATTGGCGGTTTATCATGATGGGGTATTACAAAACCTTTTGGTAATTCCTTTGGGTTCAAAAAATATTACCAAAGATATACAAGAACTTGGAATTAATGAAACTAATGCCGAACGTTTAAAATGCCTGAAAGGATGTGCGTTGGAGTCGTTGGTAAATGACCCGATGTATATTCAGATTGCATCTGTGGAGGAGGGTAATCCGCCAGTACGAATTTCAACCCAGTTTCTGGCAACCATTATTGAAGCCCGTCTCGAAGAAATTATGCAGCCAATAATTGATACCATTGCGACACTTCCCTTCCAGCTCGAAGCAGGAATTGTTATTACAGGTGGTGGTGCGAAATTGAATAGTATTATTGAATTTATTGCTCAAAAAACAGGAATATATTCCCGCTTTGGTGATCATTCCGAATGGTTGGCTGATGGAACTGCCGAGAAATATCACGATCCGGCTTATGCCCAGTTGATCGGTACGATCTTATTGACTGAAGAATATCGGAAAGAACATCCTATTGAGGAAACAATTAAGGAGCCTGAGAAAAAACCAAAACTCCCCAAAAAGGGATTAGGTGAAAAGCTTACAAACAGATTCTTTGATTTCTTTAATGATGATAATAAGCTGAGTTAGTTGATAATTAGATAATGAATCAAAAAAATAATTTTGAATAACATATTGATATGGGATATTTAGACGACAGTTTACCCTTGGACTTGCCACTGATTGACAGTTCAATTATAAAAGTGATCGGTGTAGGCGGTGGCGGTGGTAATGCCGTAAATCACATGTATCGCCAGGGGATTACCGATGTATCGTTTGTGGTATGTAATACGGATAATCAGGCGTTGGTAAAATCACCGGTTCCAACTAAAATACAGTTGGGTGTTGACACAACCGAAGGACTTGGAGCAGGAGGGAAGCCTGAAGTTGCCCGTATGGCTGCTGAAGAATCAATTGAGAAAATTCAGGAACTGCTGAAAGATAATACCAAGATGGTTTTTATTACCGCCGGAATGGGTGGTGGTACAGGAACCGGAGCATCGCCTGTGGTGGCTAAAGCTGCCCATGATTTGGGAATTCTGACTGTAGGAATTGTAACTATTCCGTTTGCATTCGAAGGGAACCTGAAAATCCGACAGGCGTTGGAAGGTGTAGCTGCATTGAGCGAACATGTTGATGCTATTTTGGTTATTAATAACGAAAAGCTGAAACAAATTTACCCCGATCTGGAGCTTTCAAATGCTTTTGCCAAAGCGGATGATGTTTTGACAAATGCTGCCAAGGCTATCGCCGAGATAATTACAGTTCCGGGTTATATAAACACCGACTTTGCTGATGTGTACAGCATTATGAAAGATGGTAACGTGGCAATTATGAATACGGGTTATGCTTCAGGCGAGAACCGTATTACTAAAGCTATTGAAGATGCATTGAATTCGCCATTGTTGAATACGAATGATGTAAGCGGGGCAAGCAAAATCCTGTTGAGTTTGTATTGTTCTACTACCGACCAGATTCGTATGGAAGAGGTGGAGCAGATTCATGAATTCATGTCGAAAGTGGGCGAGAATGTCCAGGTTATTTGGGGTGCCAGCTTTGATGACGAATTGAAAGACAATGTAAAGATTACCTTGATTGCCACCGGCTTTGATGTGAGCGATATTCCGGGAATGCCTGCTAATGTTGCAAAGGCACATGTACATAAACCTGTAATGAGTGCTGAAGCTTCAAGATTCTTTACGACTCCCGTAAAAGAAATGGAGCCCGAACTGGAATTGACCGATGAAGAAGAGACCGAAGTTCAAAAAAATGCCGATACAGAGAAGGCAATAGAGCAATATTATCACAAATCACTGAAAAATGAGCCCGAGCCTGAACCTGAGCTTGAACCTGAATTACCAGTATTTACTCTTGACGACCTGGAAGATGAGTCTACGCTGAAGAAAGTAGAAAATATCCCTGCCTGGAAAAGAAAGTTGATGAAATAATATCTGATGTGCTAATACGTTAATAAGTCAATGTGTTAATTGTAAATAAGGTAATATTGAATGAATTGATGTTCTTTGCTTTTTTGATAACTGATAACAGATAAAAAATATGGACGAATTATTTGATAAAGTAAGTGGCGATATTAAAACTGCCATGCTTGCCCGCGACAAAGTGGCTTTAGAAGCGCTGCGTGGTATTAAAAAAGAGTTTCTGGAGGCTAAGACAGCCAAAGGTGGTGATGGCACGTTAGCCGACGATGTGGCCGTGAAAATACTGCAGAAAATGGTGAAGCAGCGTAAAGAGTCTGCTCAGATTTATATAGAGCAAAATCGTCCGGAACTGGCCGAAACTGAATTAGCTGAAGCAGCTGTAATTGAAAAGTATCTGCCGCTTCAAATGACCGATGCAGAGCTTGAAGCAGCAGTTACGGGTATTATTGCGCAGGTTGGAGCCACCGGGCCGCAAGATATGGGGAAAGTGATGGGTGTAGCCAGCAAGCAACTTGCCGGTAAAACCGAAGGCCGTTTGATTTCAGAAAAGGTAAAGGCGCTGTTAGCGAAATAAAGTTCTTGGTATATAATAGAAGCTCCCGCATTTCAATCGGAAATGCGGGAGCTTCTATTATGTGTGTCTGTTCGTTAAAACAAAGAAGCCTCCCGAAATTAATCGGAAGGCTTTGACTCGTGAGCCAGCTGGGGCTCGAACCCAGGACCCCATCCTTAAAAGGGATGTGCTCTACCTGCTGAGCTACTAGCTCATCAAACTTTGTGTGCGTTTCGAAAACTAAGTGATCCAGCTGGGGCTCGAACCCAGGACCCCATCCTTAAAAGGGATGTGCTCTACCTGCTGAGCTACTAGATCGTTTTCTCGAAAGCGGTTGCAAAGATACGGCTTTTTTCTAAACCTGCAAGTACTCGTGTCAATAAAAAATGGATTATTTTGTACTTGGATTGTAATATTCAGAAAAACAATAGTTTGAAAATAAATAAAATAATCGCTTCAATCTCATTTCGTTTCAACGATACATTTTATTGTTGTTTTTTTGAGTAATTATGCGTCCACGTACTCGTAATTTTATCTACTTTTGGGCTGTTGGATGCTAAAATATTGTATCTTTGCACTCATAACGACGTTAATTTACTTAGCAAAAACAGATTTTGGATAGCTTTACATATATTCTTTTAACGCTTCTTCTCTCGGCTTTCTTTTCAGGGCTGGAGATTGCTTTTGTGACCTCAAATAAACTGCGTTTTGAATTGGACAAAAAACAACGGAATTTGACATCTTCTATTTTGTCCGTTTTTTACCGGAATCCCCAGCAATTTATATCCACTATGCTGGTGGGAAATAATATCAGTATTGTAATTTACGGGTTGCTAATGGCCAAAGTAATGACCCCCTGGCTAAGCCCAATTGGAAATCAGTTTATCATTACCCTGATTCAAACGATTTTTGCTACAGCAATAGTCCTTATAACGGGCGAATTTCTTCCTAAAACCATTTTTCGCGTAAGTCCAAATCTTTGGATGCGTATCTTTTCCTGGTTGTTGCTTTTTTTCTACGTTACTTTATATCCGGTTTCCCGTTTTAGCACGTGGGTATCGATGGGTATTTTGAGACTTTTTAAAGTTCAAATAAGTAAATCGACCGAGGATAATGTATTTACCCGCATTGACCTGAACTATTTAATACAGGAGACTTTTGAGAATAAGGAAAGCGAGAAGGAACTCGAAAACGAAGTAAAGATTTTTCAGAACGCCCTTGATTTCTCGAAAGTAAAACTGCGTGACTGTTATGTGCCGCGTACAGAGATTGTCGCGTTAGACTACAATTCCAGTGTCGAAGTGTTGAAACAGACATTTATTGAAACCGGCTTGTCGAAGATTCCTATTTATAAAGGAGATGTTGATAATATTATGGGTTATATCCATTCTTCCGAGATGTTTGAACATCAGAATGATTGGAAAAAGCAAATCAATCAGATACCGATTGTGCCGGAAAATATGGCTGCGCAGAAACTAATGAAAACTTTTATGCTTCAAAAGAAGAGCATTGCTGTGGTAGTGGATGAATTTGGAGGAACAGCCGGTATTATTACGCTGGAAGACATTATGGAGGAAATTTTTGGCGAGATTGAGGATGAGCATGATACCCGAGATTATCTGGCGAAAAAAATCAATGATAATGAGTATTTGCTTTCGGGCCGGTTGGAAGTGAAAACCGCCAATTTGAAATTTAATCTAGATATTCCTGAAACGGATAACTATGAAACGATAGCCGGTTTTGTTTTGCATAATCATCAACACTTCCCTAAAGTGAATGAAGTCATTCGTATTGAAGGTTACACCATTCGATGTGTAAAAATAACCAATAACCGGATTGAATTAGTGAAGATAACTATGGGATGAAAGATTCAGCCGGAATTAATAAAAATTCGGTCGGTTTATTCTGTTAGCCACGCGGAGACTTAAAAAAATGCAGAAAAATTTAGAAATAGCACGGGCGTAAACTTTTTTTTTGTATATTCGTGCCCTCAAAAATACTGAAAAAATTAAAACAAAAAATACAAATTAATTTCAAAAAATGGCAACATTAGAAAAGATTAGAAGCAAAGGGGTTTTACTCGTAGTAGTGGTAGGACTTGCGTTATTCGCCTTTATTGTCGGCGATTTCCTGAATTCGGGATCATCCTACTTTAATAAGTCGCGTGAAACGGTTGCGAAAATTGTGGGTGAAGATATCAACATCAAAGATTACACTGCGGCCATCGAACAAATGACTGAAGTGTATAAGATTGAGACCGGCAATACAGAATTAAACGAAGAAACCATGACTCAACTCCGTCAATCGGTGTGGGAAAACATGGTAAATGAGAAAATATTGTATGCTGAAGCTGAAAAATTAGGTCTTGCCGTTAGTCCGGATGAACTATCTGACCGTCTGATTGGAAACAATATACACCCATTGATTCAACAACGTCGTTCTTTTGTTGGCGAAAACGGACAATTCAGCCGCCCTGCTTTAGTTCAGTTCCTGAATAGCCTGGAACAAGCTCCTGCTAACGAGGAAATGAAGCAGCAGATTGAAAAAGCAAAAAGCTATTGGATGTTCTGGGAAAAAAATGTAAAAACAAGTATTTTGCAGGAAAAATACAATACACTTATTGCGAAAGCCGTTACAGCTAACAGCCTTGATGCCAAAATGAGTTATCAGGACCGTAAAGTAAGCGTGGATGTTGCTTATGTTGTGAAGCCTTATTATACAATTCCTGATGCAGATGTAAAAGTAAGCGACAGCGAAATCAAGGAGCGTTATAACAAGCAAAAAGAACAATACAAACAAGAAGCCAACTGCGGAATCAAATTTGTAGCTTTTGACATCAAGCCGATGAAGGAAGATTACAAGGAAGCTGAAGTATGGATGAATAAACTGTCAGGAGAATTTAAAACAACTACTGATGTTGCCGGTTTGGTTAATTCCAACTCCGATGTAATGTACGATGGACGTGCATATTCTGAAAAAACCGTTCCTGCTTCATTGAAAGACTTTGCATTTGGTGGAGCTGCAGGTGCAGTTCTTGGCCCTATCTTCACAAACGATACATACACCATGGCCCGCATTATGGAATCAGGTATTATGCAATCGGATTCTGTGAAATTGCGTCATATTTATTTGGTTGAAAAAGATGTTGCAAAAGCTGATAGCCTGGTTGCTGCTATCAATGGTGGTGCTGACTTTGCTGCTTTGGCAAAACAGTACTCTGCAGTTCAGCAAACAGCTGCTAATGGCGGTGAAATAGGCTGGTTGACTGAAGGTGTTCAGGGAATGGACAAAGAAATCACAGCTAGTGCTTTCAGCAAATCGGTAAACGAAGTGTTTACTATTAAAAATGCTCAGGGCGTACAGATTATGCAGGTAACTGAAAGAACTCCTGCCCGTCGTAAAGTGAAATTGGCTATTTTGGAACGGAAGGTTGTTGCGAGCAGCAAAACTTACAGCAAGATCTACAACGATGCCAAGCAATTTGCAGTTGATTTGAAAGCTGAGAACTTTGATAGCAAAGCGAAAGAAAAAGGATATATTGTTCGCCCGGCAACAGATATTTTACAAAGTGTAGACCGTATTGCAGATATACCTCAATCACGTCAGATTGTACGTTGGGCTTTTAACAATAAGAAAGATGAAGTATCTGATGTATTTGATTGCGGAACGCAATTTGTAGTGGCTTTGAATACAGAGAAAAACGAAAAAGGATACCGTTCGTTGGAGAAAGTTTCTGATCAGTTGAAAGCTGAAATCATTAAAGACAAGAAAGCTGAACTGATAATTAAGAACTTGTCTGACCAATTGGCGAAAAATCCTTCATTGGAAGCATTGGCAGCTTCTATGAATGATTCAGTAAAAGTGGCTACAGGAGTAAACTTTGCTGCTTATCAGTTTGGTGTGACAGGTTTTGAACCTGCAGTAATCGGAAAATCAACTGTTGCTGCTTTGAATAAAGTTTCGGCGCCTATCAAAGGTAATGCAGGGGTATTTGTTGTCCGTACAGCCAACAAAGTTGAAAACCCTCAACCATTTGATGCCAGAATGGAAAAAATGCAGTTGAATGGCCGCATGAGTTATTCATTGCCTTACATGATTATTCAGGATTTGAAAGACAAAGCGGATGTCGTTGATAATCGTTTGAATTTCTTCTGATAGCAAACCGATACAATCGAAATACAGGAAACGGAGTGAGTAATTTCATTCCGTTTTCTTTTTGTCGGTAAGTTTGTGTAACTTTGCGAAGAAGACAAAAGAATCAAGAGCCAAGAACCAAGAGGCAAGAATCAAGAACCAAAACTGAAGAAATAAATTTCGTCTGATTACAGATTGACCAATTTAAAAATTATCCGAATGAATAAAATTTCCCTCGCAGGCAAAACACTGGATGAATTAAAAACCGTTGTTTCGGAACTGGGTATGCCGGCTTTTACAGCTAAGCAGTTGTCGGAATGGATTTATAAGAAGCGTGCTTTCAGTATAGACGAAATGACGAATATTTCTTCTAAAAACAGGATTTCGCTCAACGAAAAATATGAAATTGGCCGTACTTTGCCGGTTCAGGTTGCTGAATCGGAAGATGGCACCAAGAAATACCTTTTCAAAACGGAAGCCGGGCATTTTATCGAAACGGTGTATATTCCGGACGAAGACCGTGCAACGCTTTGCGTGTCATCTCAGGTAGGTTGTAAGATGGACTGCCGTTTTTGCATGACCGGCAAGCAGGGATTTACCGCCCAGCTAACCACGACCGAAATTCTGAATCAGATTATGTCTGTTCCAGAAGCGGAGAAACTGACTAATCTTGTGTTTATGGGGATGGGAGAGCCGTTTGACAATACGCTGCCTATGCTTCGCGCGTTGGAAATCCTGACCGCTGATTATGGTTATGCCTGGAGTCCGCGTCGTATCACAGTTTCATCCATAGGACTGATTCCGGGAATGAAAGTTTTCCTCGAAAAATCTAATTGCCACCTGGCAATCAGCTTGCACTCTCCGTTTAGCCATGAGCGGTTGCAACTGATGCCTATCGAAAAAGCATATCCGCTTGCCAATGTGCTGGATGAACTCCGCAAGCATGATTTCAGCAAGCAACGCCGTGTTTCGTTCGAGTATATTTTATTTGATGGAGTGAATGATACCATGCGCCATGCCGTTGAATTGCTCAAAATTCTGAGAGGTATTGATTGCCGGGTCAACCTGATTCGCTTCCATGCCGTTCCGGGTATAGATTTGAAGAGTTCCACCCCTGAAAAAATGACTTTCTTCAGGGATTACCTCACAAACAACGGAGTTACGGCAACCATACGCCGTTCGCGTGGCGAAGATATTTTTGCAGCTTGCGGTATGTTGTCGACGCTGGAAAAAGAAAAGGAGCGTGAGCAGGAATAACCTCTTGTGGCTTGAGTTGCACAAATACACTTTACTGATAGTTTTTAACAACTCGTAATTAAAAAATATGAGACAATTTCTGCATGTATTTCTGGTTGTGTCTTTATTTATATTTGGAGCCACCCAAACAACATACGCTCAAAAGAGCCTGGAAAGAGAGATTTCTGATTCGCTTACAGCAATAGCCAACGGTTATACTTATTTGGGCAGAATAAACCTGGCGGCTTTTCAGGTAAATGCCAAATCGGGCAGTGTGCTTGTTTCGGCCAATGAAAAACTGACTTATATGCCTTTTCGTCCGGATAATGTAAGTCGGATTTACAGTGCAATAAGAACCGTTCTCCCCGAAAAATATGCTGGCTACAGTATTTCTTGCCAGATAGATGGTAGGGATATTGAGGATTTTATCCCTAATTTTTACCGTACAGGAAATGAAGATCCCCGCAAGCAGTTTTCCACTCCATTGGCTTCCCAACCATTGGTTACAAATTCTTCCCGCCCGTTTGATATTATTGAAGGATTGAAAAACCGGCATATCGCCGTTTGGCAAAGCCACGGAAAGTATTTCAACCAGAAACAGACCCGATGGGAGTGGCAACGCCCGCGCATGCTCGAAACTGTGGAGGACTTATATACACAATCATTTGTATTACCTTATCTGGTTCCGATGCTCGAAAATGCGGGTGCTAACGTGTTGCTTCCACGTGAACGGGACACCCAGATTCATGAAATTATTGTAGATAACGATACCAATCCGAATAATGACTCCCGCTACCGTGAACGTAATGACCGAAAAAGCTGGCAAAAGAGTGAAGAGCCCGGTTTTGCAAATACACGTAAATTTTATATGCAGAGCGAGAACCCGTTTACACTCGGAACTTATAAAGTGATTACCGGGGTGAGCGATGGTGATGAAACCAGCACTGCCGAATGGTATCCCAATTTCCCGGAAGCCGGACGCTATGCAGTATATGTGTCATACAAAACTGTGGAAAATAGTGTATCCGATGCACGGTATACTGTTATTCACCGTGGCATAAAAACCGAATTCTCTGTAAACCAGACCATGAACGGTGGAACATGGTTGTACCTGGGCCATTTCTATTTTGATAAGGGTAGAAACAATCATAATAAAGTCGTCCTTACAAATTTTACATCAGAAGATGGTAAAATGATTACTGCTGATGCTGTGAAGTTTGGAGGTGGTATGGGTAATATTGCCCGTAGCCCTTATTTTAAAGGAGTAATTGTTTCGGACAGTGTCAATTTGCTTGCACTGCCAACAGATTCTGCTGCTATTACCTACGAGCCGGAAGTCAGTCATTATCCGCGATATACCGAAGGTGCCCGCTACTGGTTGCAATGGGCGGGAATTCCCGATAGCGTTTACAGCCGTACGCAGGGTAAAAATGATTATTCCGATGATTTTCAGTCACGTGGATTTTGGGTAAACTACCTGACAGGAGGTTCAGCTGTTTCGCCGAATGCCAAAGGATTACGTGTGCCAGTGGATCTGGCCTTTGCTTTTCACACCGATGCAGGTGTCACGGATAACGACTCGATTATTGGTACGCTGGGCATTTGTTCCGTTCCAAATACCAATGGTAAAACGGTTTTTGAGAATGGAGTTTCACGCTGGGCCTCGCGCGATTTGACAGACATTATTATGACTGAAATTGTGGCCGATGTCCGCAACAGGTTTGCGCCCGAATGGACGCGACGTGGGTTGTGGAATAAGTCCTACAGCGAATCGAGAGTGCCGGAAGTACCAACCATGTTGCTGGAATTGCTTTCGCATCAGAACTTTGCCGATATGCGCTACGGACTTGATCCGCGTTTCCGTTTTACGGTGAGCCGCTCTATTTATAAAGGCATGCTGAAATATCTATCGGCTGCCAATAAAACTACTTATGTGGTTCAGCCGCTTCCGGTGGAGCAATTCAGTTGCCGTTTTGTGGAGAAGAATAAGGTGGAACTGCATTGGATGCCTGTAACAGATACCCGTGAACCAACAGCCGTTGCTGAACAATATGTTGTCTACACACGAGTTGACGATGGTGATTTTGATAATGGTGTATTGGTAACCTCCAACCGCATTACTTCAACCATTCAATCAGGGAAAATATACAGTTTCAAAGTAGCTGCGGTGAACAAAGGCGGCCAGAGTTTCCCTTCGGAAATACTTTCGGCTTACCGTGCGCCCGGTGAAAAAGGAGAAGTGATGATTGTAAATGGTTTTGACCGCATAAGTGCACCCGTCAGTTTTGTAATGGACAGCGCTTATGCAGGATTTTACAACGATAAAGATGCCGGGGTTCCATATATGTCAGATATCAGTTTGGTTGGCAAGCAGTACGAATTTAAGCGCAGCAAGCCATGGATAAACGATGATGCTCCCGGTTTCGGTGCCAGTAATGCCAATTACGAGTCAACTGAAATTGCAGGAAACACCTTCGATTATCCATATTTACACGGTAAAGCAATTAAGTCGGCGGGTTACTCTTTTGTGTCGGCAAGTGTGAAAGCAGTGCTTCGTTCCGATCTGGATTTAACTCTATATAAAACCGTAGACTTAATTTTGGGTGAACAAAAGCAAACTTTCGTAGGAAATGCTAAAAAAGCACCTGAATTTAAAACTTTTCCATTAGCTTTGCAGCAGTTGATTCAACGGTATTGCATGGCGGGTGGAAACCTCTTGCTAAGTGGGGCTTATATTGGCTCTGACTTGTGTGAAGGCCAAAAACCGTTGCGTGAAGACCGTCAGTTTATGGAAGATGTGTTGAAGTATAAGTTCCGGACTTCGCGGGCGAGCGTGAGCGGGAGGGTAAAAGTAGTTAGTTCGCCTTACAGGCAATTTAAAAAAGCCGACATGACCTACTTTGATCAGCCGAACCGGACAGCTTATTTTGTGGGTTCGCCTGATGCGATAGAGCCGGTTGGATCAGGTAGTTTCACCATTTGCCGCTTTGCGGAGAATAACCTGAGTGCGGGCGTGGCACATTCGGGAACTTACAAAACTTGTGCTTTCGGTTTTCCGCTGGAGGCGTTGACATCAGATAAGGAACGCGCCCGGTTGATGGATTCGGTATTGCAGTTCTTTGCTAAGAAATTTTAAATACAATACTCTTACTCGCTACGAAGATATGGCAGATCATATCTTATATTTCTTTCTGATTCGTTTTTTTTCCAAACAATAAAACAAGAATACTAATTGGTTAAAAGTAAATAATATTATGGAAGCTGACAAAATAATTATCGGTATTACCCACGGTGATATTAATGGTATTGGTTACGAAGTTATTCTTAAAACAATGGCGGACAATCGAATGCTCGACACATTTGTTCCCGTTATTTACGGTTCGCCAAAAGTGGCTGCCTACCATCGGAAAAACCTCGATCTTCAGGGGCTGAACCTGAATATTGTGAACTCTGTAGAGGAAATAAACCATAAGCGTGTCAATATTATTAATTGTGTTGACGACGAAATAAAGGTGGAACTTGGCACTTCAACCCAGGAAGCCGGCAAAGCAGCACTGGCAGCTCTTGAACGTGCTACTGACGACCTGAAAAAAGGAGCGTTGCATGCTATCGTTACAGCGCCTATCAACAAAAAGAATATACAGTCGGCTTCGTTTAATTTTCCCGGACATACCGAATACCTGGAGAAAAAATTTGGAACGGATACTCCTGCACTCATGATGCTTGTAAACGATGTGATGCGTGTGGCTGTGGTTACAGGCCACGTTCCGGTAAATAAAATTGCAACGGAGCTGACCGAAAAACTCATTCTGGAAAAACTGATTGTACTGAATGCTTCGCTCAAAAAGGATTTCTCCATTGTTCGTCCGCGCATTGCCGTGTTAGGTCTGAATCCGCATGCAGGTGATGAGGGTGTGATTGGTGATGAAGAAAAACGCGTGATTATTCCCGCATTAAAAGAAGCCGAAAAAATGGGAATTATTGCTGTAGGGCCATATCCTGCCGATGGTTTTTTTGGTTCGGGTAATTTCAATAAATTTGATGCTGTGCTGGCTATGTACCACGACCAGGGGCTGATTCCGTTTAAAACCGTTTCAATGGATACAGGTGTGAACTTCACCGCAGGATTGTCGGTTATCCGCACATCGCCCGATCATGGTACAGCTTACGATATTGCAGGGCAGAATATTGCTTCCGAAGAATCGTTCCGACAGGCTTTGTATATGGCATACGATGTTTATCAAAGCAGAATATGGAATGCCGAAATAGCCGCCAATCCGCTTAAAACCGAACAACGTGCCGAACGCCCGGAAAGAGGAGCGAGGGTTGAGTAGTTTATAGTTCATAGTTTATAGAAGAAATAACTTTTAAATTATAAGGGATAGTTTTTTATTTAGAAATAAAAAAGCAAAAATCCGGTACTAAGTAGTTGGAGTAATATAATACACCATTTATTTGGTATTGTGCGATAATATTCGTATATTTGTCTCAATATGAGATATATAAAACTAAAAACAGAGGATATTGAGCTGTTAGAATTGCTTGTCAAAACTAGCACCAATAATACCGTAAGAAAACGTAGTC
>Ga0079306_1000272_pt1 | contig 54027 bp, 46 predicted proteins | sample Methanotroph_Enr_FD_79181 | JGI IMG/M metagenome (GOLD analysis project Ga0079306, IMG submission 79181) | Enriched soil microbial communities from Old Woman Creek wetland in Ohio, USA - Methanotroph_Enrichment_5 | ecosystem: Environmental > Terrestrial > Soil > Wetlands | place: USA: Ohio... | reverse complement strand
TTTTTTTTTTTTTTTTTTTTTTTTTTTTGAGTATTAAATTATTGTTTTATAAATCAATCAATCGTTCCGGGTAATATGGTTCAGCAATTCCTGGATAATAAAATCATACCTTACTTTGGAAATCCAAATATTTCCTCTGAATGTATAAGCAGATCGACATACTGAGCTCTTTTGTACACAAACGGATCATTGCTGAGCCTTGTTTTCGACAGTTTGCCTCTGAAATCATCAATACTTTTATAGTTTTTGCTATCCATCCAATCAGAAATTTCTTTCTTGATTTTTTCAATCTGCTGTAAACCATTTTTATATAAAGTGCTCACTACCTGAACACAGGATGATCCGGCTAAAATGAGTTTGATTACATCAGCACCGTTAAAAATGCCGCGACTACTGCAGATGTCAGCTTTAATGTTTTCAAATAATAAGCCGGCAAATCTCAATGATTCTTTGTAATCACCTTCATTACTGAAATTGTAGAGTTTAACATGTTTTTCGGTTTTGATATCAATATCAGGTTGGTAAAACGAATTGAAAAGAACAACTCCATCAACTCCGGATTTATCAAGTTTATGAATGAAATTGAGGATATTTGAGTAGTCGGGGCTTAGTTTTACACTTACAGGTATAGATTTATTTTTCCTGATTTCCGTTACAATATTGATCTGTTCGTCTTCTATTTGTTTTGCATCTTTTTTAAAATCCGATGGAGTATGGTAAAAATTCAGCTCGATGGCATCAACTCCGGTTTCGGCAATTAACTTTGCGTAACTGATCCAGGTTTCAGTATTTACGGCATTAAGGCTGGCTATAAGTGGAATTGATACACTCTCTTTTGCCTTTCGTAAATTAAGCAGATGTACATCTGGTCCGGCAAATTGAAGTTTGGGATGAGTAGTAAGCATTTCCGCATTCATATCGTTAAATTCGGTAAGCTTTTCATCCAGTTGAAACTCTTCGAGTTGCATTTCTTCCTCGAACAACGATTTATATACAATTGCAGATGCACCAAGCTCTTCGGCCTTTTTCAGCCTGTCGAGGTCAGTTACCAGATTTGATGCACCAATAATTATCGGGCTTTCAATTTCAATACCCAGATATTTAGTTTTTAGATTTCTCATAATATTGATTTTTGTTATTTATTTTCTCTTTCCTCTTTTATTTGCTCCACCAGTTCGGTGTATTCCTTCGAAAGTTCAGTTAATTCGTGTTCCGTTTTCTTTTCTATGTTAATAACTGAATTATTCGCCGGTTCATGCGATGCAACCAATTCATTCACTTTTAGATGTAGTGAAGCAGAAAACCGGTTGAATGATTTTTGAATTATAAACAAACTCAGGAAAGCGATACCAAGAAGAACATCGGCTATACTTGAATGTATATCCTGAAAATAAAATTGCTTGTTTGTGAGCCAGAATATTACAACGCATAAAGCAATGATGAAGGTGATGGAATTTCCCAGAATAGCAATGGCTAATGAAACCAGTTTTTCGAAAGCATTTTCTGAATGTCGGTAAATATTCTTCATAGTGATTTTAAATTCAGAATGCTTCTTTAACTATTGATGCTTTGTCAACATTTATTGTTTTCAGAAGTATCTCAACAGCCTCCATCATAGGCGGAGGTCCGCATAAATAAACAGGTTTGCCTGTATCTGTTATGTGTTTTTCGAGAAACGTTTTATTGATTAAGCCATGCTCGTACCCTACAATAATATCATGTGATAAAATATTTATGAAATTATCGCCAAGTAATTCCCTTAACTCCCGGTCCATGATGATGTCTGCTTTTGTATTGTTGGCAAAAATGAGTTTGTTTTCCCCAATCTTATCCTTCGTTTGAAGTTCCCTGAGGATACAGATGAATGGCGTAATGCCCGCACCTCCTGCAATAAAAGTGCCTTCGCCTTTATAGCTGATTTCGCCAAATACCTCGTGAAGAATCAATTCGTTATCAACCTTCAGTTCAAGTAATTTATTGGTAACACTTCTTCGTGAAGGATATGTTTTGACAGTAAATTCCAGGAAATCGTTTTCGGGCAGGCTGGTAAAAGTGAAAGGTCTTTTTTCAGCCTTCCAGCCGTCCTGATTTATTGAAATTTCAGTAGCTTGCCCTGGTGTAAAATTGAAATGCGCGGGTTTCTCAGTAACAATTTGCAGTACATCATGGGTGATAAGCTGAATTGCTTTTATTTTTACAACTTGTTGTCGCATAGTAAATTATTTATTTGAATATTCAGGTTATCTGGGTTAAGCAAAAAATAACTATATCAAGATTTCTCAATGCCGGTTTTTACCAGAATTGAGAAATCTTATAGCATTATTAAGTTAAATCAAACGGCCCAACCTCATATTTGATTAACCAGGTAATTCTCCAGACCCATTTGTTCTATTTGTGTTCGTTGAATTTCGTTCCAATCTTCATGACCTTCTTCCATTTTTAATATTTTGGTAAGCAGATCAACTGTTCCCTGATCTTCAACTTCGCGGGCAAGTGTAATTGCACTGTTGTATGAGTTAACCGCGTTAAGTTCGTCCTCGAGGTCTTTAGAGATCATTTCTGATACTGTTTTACCGATCTTAATAGAATTTAGATTGGAAACTGTGGGAGCTCCTTCGAAAAAGATGATTCTCTCGATAAGCCACTCGGCATGGTGCATTTCGTCCATTGCCTGACTACGAATAGCCATATGTAATTTCGCATAACCCCAGTTCTCGCACATCTCGGAGTGTACCATGTACTGGTTTATGGCAGTTAATTCGTCCGCCAGGAGCGAATTTAAAACAGTAATTAGATCTTTGTTCCCTCTCATATAGTAAATTTAAGACGTTGACTGAATGTATTTTATGCTAGCAAAATTGGTCAACTTCGGTAAGAATACTGTTACAGAATTATTGGAAAGAGTTATATAATTCACATATTAAATAAACCGTAACTTATCTCTCTGTTACCTTATATGCTTCCTCAGTTCACAATGCAGGAAGGAGGGATTATGTCCCGATAGCAATCGGGATGGGGGTTAGGAGTTAGGGGACCAACTGGTATTTGACTATTTGGTGTTTTTAATTCTAACATTTTATATCTAAGTGTACTTATAACTTTAGGAAGTTTTTTCAGTGCATAGTGCTCAGTACTCATGGGATTTAGGTACAACCTTATGAACTCCAGATATTTTAGCACTCCAAACTCTATTCACTTTAAACTCTAAGTACTTTAGTCACTTAAAACTTCAGGCACTGATTAGGTACAATAAACCATTTACAGGCATATGAACAACTTATAATTTAATATTAAAAAGGATACCCGATAGCTACATTTAAAATCAAATTTTCATTTCTCCACGAAGGATTACCAATATCTATCTGATTTATCACCCACCTGTTATTTTGTTCCAGCCATGGTTTGCGCAAAGGTGTTGCAAGATCGAACCTTAAAACGAAAAATGACATGTCTACTCTTAAACCAATGCCTGCACCTACTGAGATTTCGTTAGCAAATCCGGAAAATGAAAACGGGTCGCCTAGTGTTGAAGGATTTGATTTTAACAGCCACACATTCCCGGCGTCAGCAAATACTGCTCCTTTAAAAAAGCGATAAATTCCAAAACGATATTCAGCATTTAATTCCAGTTTTATTTCACCACCTAATTGTAAAAACCCAATACTGTCGTTTTTCTGGTTATACGTACCGGGTCCGACTGAATTAATACTAAATGCGCGGATACTGCTGGGCCCGCCACTAAAAAACTGCTTGGTATAAGGCAGTATTGAAGAGTTTCCATATGGCCGCGCAACACCCGCATAAGCCCTCAACACAAAACTGTTTTTATTGAAAAAATTATAAAATCCGCGTCCTTCAACACTTATTCTCACATATTGCGAATATACCGATCCTACAATGGCTGAAGGGGTTGCGGATGATATTTTTTCACCGGATATAATTTTCGACAACGAAAAAATATTCCCTGCAGCCTCTGATGTAAGCTGAAAAAAATATTGCATCTTCTTTAGTGATACCGCCTTTTCGTTAAATGTATAAATATACGTTCCACCGGTAATGAACTGCTCTTCATAACTTTTTTTGAGAAATGGATTCATATTGAGCAATTCGATGAATTCGGCTGATTCATTTGAAATTGTGGTGTAACTTATAGTAACCGGATTCAATTCATGATCCTGCCTGATATCGGATTTCCACTTATAACCGTATTTGAGTTGAAGTGAACTCATGTCGAAATAGGCCACTCTTTTCGAATATGTATATGAAAGTGAAAAATGCGTTTTTGGAATATATAAACTGTTTGTTCTTTTAATATTGAAAGGCACAATAAAACGAGGAAATAGCAATTCAACCTGCGGATTTAACGAAAAGGAATACAAATTTTGCGTGCTACCGCTCAATTGTGCCTCGAAAGATGCCGCCATATTAAGATTTAACAATTCAGCACCTTTGAACGTATTTCTGTTAGTCAAACTTGTATTCAGCCGTGGCCCGGTATAGTTATTTGATTTTGAAACAAGCTCCATTTCAGCCCTGAATGTATGATCCGGCAGGGGTGTCATCAAGATAGTTACATCTAAATACCCCTTGGCTGTAGTATCGCTTTCGGTAAAATTAATGCGCACGAATTTGAAATTGCCCATTGTCATCAAACGGTTCAGCGTGGTGATATGGTTTTTTCGTGAGTATATTTCATTTTTTTTCAAATAGACCGATCTCGCAATTACTTTTGGTCTGATTTTCATTTCCATATCTTTCGCCAGGAAATTTATGCCCTGAAACAGGAGTGTATCTTTTGCCCTCCCTGCATCTTCTTCATTAAGCGAATAATCCTGATCTATAAAAACTTCGTTAATGCGGTATACAGTTAAGGCTTCCGCCGAAATGCTGTCTTTCAAGGTAAGCCTCAAGGTTACATCATGATTTGTATTGGAAGTATCTGCTTTAAAAAGTAAATAGTCCGGATTGAAGTAGAAATATCCATTGTCCTTCAATAATGCGTCAATCCGTATCCTTTCGATTTTCAGGTTTTCCAGGCTATAATCCTGACCTTGTTTAATCAGTGATTTCTCCTTTTCTGCCAGTATAATACGGCTCAAACTGCTGTCAGAAACAGAAAAATTAATTTCTTTGAAGACATATGGATCATGGATATGGCCTGTGTAAATCACTTTTGCCCTCTTTCGGGTTTCAACAATTTTGAAATCAGTAAAACTTTTGAATATCCCGATATTGAAAAATTTTGCATCAATAATTGCTGAACTTATTGCAGGTTTAATACTGCTAATGAATACGGGTGCTTCTCCTTTTTCTTTGAGCCACTTTTTAAACTTGCCTTGAGGGTTTTCACCTGCATGCCTATACATCCATAATTTAAGCCTAAAGCCTAAAAATTTCTTATTCGGCTCGGGGCGTACTGCATTTTTAGCAATGCTTTTAATAACGCGTTTCTTCCTGTTACTAATATTATCAGTAGATTCCAGTTTAATTACCGCACCGGCATATAGTTTCTCACCCGGGGGTAATTGCTTTGTACCGCTGCAAGCTGCCAATAGCAGGCAGATAGTGAATAGAATAACTATATTGTTAATGGTACGTGCCATTATTCTTGTTTTTCAGTTTGAATCACTTTTATTTTTTTAGGTGCCCTGAACAAATCTTTCCATTTATTGAAATCGCGTACGTATGAAATTCCTAATCCCGTTTCAACAATCTGGCCTTCAATAGCACCTTCGTACTGGTAGTTTCTGAAACCTTTCAATCGATAACGGCCATCCTTCGCCAATTTGTACTCTATGGTAACATCGCTGGTAATGTCGCTGGCTGAATTTTGCTTTGCCTTTTCTCCTTCAACATCCAATGTACCTCCAACCTGAACTGACAGGAGTTCATTGAAGAGTTGCTTCTTAATCCCTATTTCCACCTGTGTTCTTCCTTCAGCTTGCCCCAAACTATAATCATCATATGACTGAATGTCAAAATTCAATTCGACACCAGGCACAACTTTTGAGCTGAGCTGATTTAATTGTGCTGATAAAAATTTCCCGACTGTAGTACGTACCATGGTTGATGCCCCGGCATTTGCATCGGTTTGTAACGGATTCTCCTGCGTAAACCTGCCCAAAACCAAAAGAGCAAACACCTGCTTGTTTAATCCTGAAGGGTCTTCGTTAAGCTGATTCAATTTTGCATTTACAGCTCCTCCTAAAATTCCTTTGTTCTCAGGTGGCAATTGTATCTCAAAACTAATTTCGGGATGCAGAATTTCCCCACGCAGTTTCAGCAGAACCCAAAACAGATGCCTTTGTTTGTAGGCATTTTTGTCCAGTTCGCTTAAGCCCGACATTTGATCAGCAACAAGGTCGATGGGTGAAGCACGAACGGAATATGTCGCATTTATGGATATATCGGCATCCAGCGGGTCGCCGTTCCAGATAATAGTGCTGCCGGGATTAATATCAAATTTTCTTTTTATGACGGACTGCAGCGAAACCAGATAACTGCCCTCATCAAGATTGTAAGCCCCGGTAAGGCTCATTTTTCCACTTCTGTCCATGGTGAAACTCAAAGCAGCTTCGCCTCTCACCACTAACGAATCAGTGGAAGCCGGATCCATCAACAACCGAAGAGTTGCCTCTTTGTCTATTTCAATAACTGACGAAAAGTCAAATCCTGTAAGGTTTGTTTTCTTTGTTTTTTTAGCATCGGCTTTGAATATTATTGAATTTAGTCGTAATGAATCTTCAAATTCCACTACACCTTCACCCTTTTCGGTACTGAGTTTGCTTTCGGGTACTGCAAATGTAAAATTTGAACCTTTTTTCATCCTTATTTTAGCAATGACAACAGGAAGCTCCATAGGGCCGATAATATCAATCTTGCTGTCAACGATCATCCTGCCAAAGAAATTTTTATTGTCTTTGAAAGTTGTATTTAACAATAAAAAGCCTTTTGTATTCACATGTATGTTAAAAATGAAATCCTTAAACTGTTTCATGTTAACAGAGCCATCAATAATTGCGGAATTTTTGTTGGCATCCAGAAGAGTAAATGAATGAAAGTAAATACCATCATCTTTTAAAAGGATAGTTTCATGCTTTAGTTCAAACCTGTTATTCAACACATCAGGTTTCATAAATGCATCATTGAATACCAGTTCACCTGTGATTTGGGGTTTATTGGATGCGCCTTGAATTAATAGATTTCCTGTAAGCTTCCCGGCTGCTTCTGTTATCTGCCCCATCGAAAAAGCTTCAATCGTTTTCATTGAAAGTGATTGAATATCAGCAATTATATGGATCGAATTTTCGCCCCCATCAGGGATATAATACCCTTTCGCTACCAGGTTGTTATCTGTGCCCGTTAAATTCACATCCAGATCAAATCTTTTTGCTGTTGGATTATCTGCTTTAACTGTCAAATTACCTATAGGTACATCACGTACTATAAGGTTACTAATAGTGGCATCCGTAATTATACCATAACTGTTATTCACTCTTTTCAACAATACATTACCATTCACATTCCCTTTTACCAGGCTTGTATCCTTTTCAATTATCTTTGAAATATCATCCAGTTTGAAATCTTTTATCTCTATGTTTAAATCATCATTGAACTTATTGTGAACCGAGGAAATATTAACCTGACTTTCATTATGAGTCATAAAAAGCTGATGGATCAATAAACCATCTTTCCCGAATTCAATATAATTATCAGCGGCAATGTCCCAGCGGTTATTCATAAGGTAGAAGTCTTTGGGATCCAGAACAAGTCTGTAAATGGTTTTATCCCTGGTAAGCTGAGAGCGGATCACCAGTTTTTTGTTAAGATTGTCGGCAATTGACGATACATTAGCATATATTGTATTCTTAGCAAGTTTTCCATCGAAAAGGAAATTGACCAGATTAATTTGAGTGTTCGAAATACTGCTGCATGAAAGTTTATAGTTTAAAGCAGCCGGATCCGAATTTACATCCAGTTCCAGGTTACGTATTTCGGTTGTTCCGTAAATTATTTTTTTTATGGTAGCATTTAATTTCAGGTTGTTTTTCTCACTGTCAAAACTTCCGCTTATTATGCCTGGCTCGAACTCTTTGAGCTGGGGCAAAAGAACCTGCGTTAGAATAGGATGATTGTGAAGTTGTATTTCAAAAGTAAAATCCGTTGGCTCATTATCTTTTTTTACCCTGATACTATCAGAAAACGAAAAATAAGTGTTAAAGAAATTGCTGAGTTCAGCTGAAAGGTCAGCAGGCGAAATGGATCCTGAATATTTTACACCAATCAGGGCACTGCTGATTTCTAATTTGCTTTTCTTAGTTTCATTTATAGAGACAAATAACAGGGAATCGAGCATGTAGAATTTTTCATCCTTAGCAATTACTATGCTCGATATTCCTGCTTTCCCATTCAGATTATTTACGGCACTGCCATTTAAATCAGCTGCTGCTACAAAACCAACCCGAATATCATCTTTCGTTATATTTAGTTTTTTAAGGTCGGCACCAAGTAAGTTCAATTGAAATTTATACTTTTCCTGATTTGGATTTAGGCTCACAAGTCCGTCAAATTCAAATGCAGCATTTTCGTCATTCAGGTTTATCTTCCCTTCAAATTCCTGCCCCCGGATTTTGCCGTCAACTGTAAGGTTATGGTAGGTATATTTATTCAGGTACATCCGCGATACTTCGGCTTCAATATTTGCCGCGATTGTACTTTTATCCAGTCCATGCCCGGCTGCTTCAGCAGTTAATGTAACAGGCCCATACATTACGGTATCTCTTAAAAGACGGCCGATATCGAAATCGTTGAAACTGAATTTGCCTCTGAAATTTTCGTTTTTATCAATTTTGGCATACAGATTTGCTGATCCAAAGCTACTGCGCATTCCCATGGTTGATTCAAAGGAATTCATAGTCCCTTTGAAAGCTATCAGCATCATTATGTTTTGCGGGAGCTCGATGCTTTTAGGGATTACAAGGCCGGCTATTGTTGTAATATCGCGCTTACTTGTTAGTATTTTCAGGTTTGGAAAATATAAATATGCAGTTTGTACAGCCGGTAATCCTACTATGTTGAAATCGGTTGTTATCAGGGTTTCAGTCCCGGTTTTGATAACCAGATTTTTCCCGTTCAGCTTATTCACTCTTCCATTTATGCTTCCGGAAATGGTGGTAATAATCGACTTATCTGTGAAAAATGGCTGCTTTGTAAGCAGAGGATTGAAATAAAGCACATCCGCATTTTTAATCTTTACATCTTCGAGTTCCAAATTCAATATCAAAAATGGAATGGAATCTTTTAGTGATTTTAATGAGGTATATTGTATGTTAAGATCAGCAGCTACCGATGAATTGGCTGTTTCTGCCCTGAGTTTTTTCATTGAAATGGAATGCCGATCCATCCTGAATTCTGTTTCAAATTTTGTGATTGAGAATTGATTCTGATCAATAGCACTGAATTTTTTTATAGATATTTGAGTCGTATCCGAAGAGTATGATAAGTCAGCTGCTTCAAGAGTTAAATGGTTGTATCTGAGGTGACTTACATCAAAAGCATTCTTAGTTTCCGGTTTGTTGTGAACCAGGTATGCAAATGAGTTATCATTCAGTTCAATGCTGTTAGCAGTAACTCTCCAGTTACTGCTTGTGGTTGTATTTTCTATTGCGATGGTGGTTTCAGGGTAATAGATAGAATCGATGGTACTGTATTGAATGTCACTTTTTGAAAGAAATATTTTATCCAGTGATACCAGTTCTTTTTGCAAATCTACATATCCATCATTCAGATCAAACCGGTTAATTGAGGCAATTACTGATTGCTTCTGTATTTCATCAGAGTAAACAATTTCAGAATTATTGATTTGTATGTTTTTGGCCGTTATTAGAGGCAAAATACTTTCGGATTTTTTAGAATCTACATTTGATGGCTTGCTCATCTGAACATTTGCTTTCAGGCTTTCAATTGCCAATTCATCAATACTGTAAATGGATTTCACAATATCGATTTTATCCATTTTTAATTCCAGTTTCCTCAGAACCGCACTTACACTTATTCCACCAAATTCATCATCATAGCGTAGTCTGATTTTTTTCAGATTTACTTTATTTATGCTGAATGTCCATTTGGATGCTGATTCCGGCTGAGTTTTTGTTTTGGAGGTTGTATCACTGAAAGCCTTAAGCAAAAAGTTGTAATTGAAAAGCGAATCGGCATTAGTGCTGTACAGATTGATATTTGCATTTTCCAGCTCGAACGAACTTATTTCAATCTTACTGGATATTAATCCGAAAAGTGCAATATTTATTTTTGCCTTACCAGCGAAAAGTAAGGTGTCTTTTTGAATATCCTCCAGAAATATACCTTCAATCACAACTGATTTTGGAAATGATATGCTGATGTTATTTATCCCGACACGTGTGTGAGTTTTATTGCTTACATACGAAGTTGCAAAATGAACAAGCTTATTCTGAATTGATGGAATTTGAATAAGCACAGCAATAAGCAGGAATAAGAGCAATAGTATTGCAGCCACCCATAAAATAGCTACTAATGTGTTCTTTAATATTGATCGTACTTTATTCAATTCTCAGATTTTATGTTTTTCCCTTGCGTAAAAAACCAATAGAATTGTGTCGTTTACGAAGTGTAATTCTGAAATATACAGGAACTTTAAAAATGCTTTCATTTTCGGAAATTTCTTAAAATCAATTGTTACTTCTTCATTCTTAATATCCCATTCAATGGGACTACCGGCAAGTTTTTTCTTTAGAAAGCAGCGAGTGACTTTTGCCACTAAACGAGCCAATCCATGTACTTCATAATGCAACAGAATTGAATCTTCTTTTACTTCTTTTATTACCAACACTACCGATTCTATATATATAGCTTCGATTTTGTCCTTTCCGGTATTTGTAAGTTCTATATCAATATGATACTGATTACTTATAAATTGTCGGATTTCTGATAAAGTTATTTCTAACTCCATGTCGTTTTGATTTTGCACTAAGTATTGAAAGTGTACTGACTTTTTCCGTTCGCTTTTTTTTGATCGTTAACCTGAATTATCCCTAATTTAAGTGAATTTGTTGAACCTTCCCGATATATATTGAAAAGCGCCACAATCAAGCTAATAAACATATATTCAGTTAGTTGAAGTTTAGTTAATGTTGTTATGAGAAGTTCTGGTTAATGATTTTTTAGTTTTTTAGTCTTTAAAAATTGATTCAACAACATACAGATTAGCACTGTACGAGGTCCATCTTTATGATTAAGAATTATTTCAACTGTTACAATATAGGATGAGGATATCAGAATTGTTTCTTTTGCAATTTCCAATTATTGCTTATTGGTTTTGCCGTAAAACCTTCAACAATTCCTTTGCTGCAGCCTCTGACGAAGCAGGGTTTTGCCCGGTTATCAAAAAGCCATCTGTTTTTACATACACACCCCAATCGGGTCCGCTACTATAATGTCCGCCCAACTTTTTTAATTCGTCTTCCAATAGAAAGGGCACAACCTTTGTTAATTTTACTGCGTTCTCTTCCGAATTCGAAAAGCCTGTTACTTCTTTATCTTTAACCAATGGATCACCATTTGGTGCTTTCGCGTTGACCAACGCTGCCGGAGCGTGACAAACAAAAGCCACTGGTTTGTTGTGTTTATAGAAGTTTTCTATCAATGTTATTGATGCTGCATTGGTGGCTAAATCCCATAATGGACCATGGCCTCCCGGATAAAAAACCGCATCATAATCCGCCTCATTTACTTCGCTAAGTATTACTGTATGAGCCACTTTGTCAATCAACTCATAATCATTATAAAACCTTTTGGTGGCAGCTGTTTGCGCTTCACGTGCTTCACTTTTGGGGTCAACCGGTGGCTGGCCTCCTTTGGGAGAAGCTATGGTTAATTCGGCACCTGCATCAGCCAGCACATAGTAAGGAGCTGCAAATTCCTCAATCCAGAAACCGGTTCTTTCGCCGGTGTTGCCTAAATCGCTGTGCGATGTAAGGACGATTAATATTCTCATAATTGTATCCATTGTATTTGATTTTAAGATTTTGACAATCGGGGATGTTCTATATTGAGTTTATTCAACAAAGCATTTAACGAATCATTTTTGTGCCTATATTTCACCTAATCATTTCTTTATCTTTTTCAGTAGGAGTTTTTACAAACATTTCATTCAAATACCTTGCTAAGTCGTGATATAGATCATTTGTCGTCGTTTTGCCTTCAATTATTTCCGGACTCAGATACTTTTCATACTCGTGGTTACTATTCATTTTAGGGTTTTAGTTAAATAGTGAATTTAGATTTGTAGTTTATCGATTTCTGACTGCAAGCAACTGGATTTTTAAACTATTTTTCGATTTTACATAGGTTGATTAATCTGTTTGATTGTCAGGTTTAAATCTGAATGAGCCATCGTTTTTTCATCAATAGTAACACCCAAACCCTTTGCTACTTCCATTCCTAGCTGGCTATCGGCACGGAAAAAATGACAGATTTGCCGGCTAATAATTTCATCCTTTTTCCCGCCCGTAATGCCACTCATTGAGCTAACAATGTTACTCACCAGGTTTTCCCTATCCTGGTCATTCATCACATTGTGATACAATATGCCAGGTTGAGTAAAATGATCATCATCGTTTTCGTTACGGTCGAACCAATCGGCAACAGTTGATTCAAGTTGGGTGGCTGGTTCTTTGTACTTTTCGTCAGCAACAATATTATCAAAACTATTTGGGCGATAATTCGGGTCGGAGCCGCCATTTTCACCTGTCTGCATATGTCCGTCGCGCTGGTAATTTGCAACCATATACGGACATTGGTTTACAGGAATCTGTTCATAGTTAACACCTAAGCGATAACGCTGTGCGTCAGGATATGAAAGTAAACGGCCCTGTAGTAATTTGTCAGGCGAATAGCCAATGCCGTCAACCACATGAGCCGGGTCAAAAGCAGCCTGTTCAACATCGCGGAAATAGTTTTCCGGAATTTTATTCAGTTCCATGGTTCCCACTTCAATTAATGGGAACTCTTTGTGGCTCCATACTTTTGTGATGTCAAACGGATTGAATTTAAAATTTTTTGCCTGTTCTTCCGTCATCACCTGGATTTTCATTGTCCATTTTGGGAAATCAATTTTCTCAATGGCTTCTACCAGATCGCGTTGTGCATGGTCAGGATCTATGCCTCGCATTTCATTAGCCTCCTTACCATCGAAATTTTTCACTCCCTGCTGTGTAACGAAGTGGAATTTTACCCATATACGTTCATTCTTTTTATTGATCAATGAAAAAGTATGGCTTCCAAAACCATGCATAAACCGGTACGAAAACGGAGTTCCACGGTCGCTCATAAGTATGATTACCTGGTGAAGGCTTTCCGGATTCAGACTCCAGAAATCCCACATCATGGTAGGATTTTTACAATTTGTCTTTGGGTCACGCTTTTGAGTATGAATAAAATGCGAAAACTTTTTCGGGTCCTTAATAAAGAATACAGGCGTGTTGTTGCCAACCAGATCCCAGTTTCCATCTTCAGTGTAAAACTTAAGTGCAAAGCCACGGGGATCTCTTTCGGTATCCGCACTTCCTTTTTCGCCGCCCACTTGCGAAAACCGGGCAAAAACTTTTGTTTGTTTGCCGATTTCGGAAAACACCTTTGCTTTGGTATATTGAGTGATGTCGTGGGTAACAGTAAAAGTGCCAAATGCACCGGCTCCCTTAGCATGAACTACCCTTTCAGGAATCCGTTCGCGGTTAAAGTGTGCCATATCTTCGTGCAGAAAGTAGTCCTGCAGCAGGATAGGTCCCCGGTTTCCAACAGTCATTGAGTTGTCGAACTCATAATAAGGCCGGCCGCTTGCAGTAGTTAATTTTTTCTTATCCATATTTTTTTTTTTGATTTGACTTATTTTGGCTATTCAACTGTCTGTGGAAGTAAGAAATTTAGTTTTTGTAACTAAGTTTTTAAAAGCTTACTCTTAGTAAACCGATGCAATAAACTTCCTGATCTGGTAATTGAATTCGAAGGGATTCTCCATATTACTCAAATGGCCTGCATGCTCTACAATGTTTAGTTGAGAACCAGCTATTTTTTTGTGCATTGATTCTGCCATTTCGGGAGGTGTAATTTTATCTTCACTTCCCACAAGTATGAGTACGGGAATCTTTATGTGAGATAGAATATCGGAGGTATCTTTACGATTTGCCAGTGCATTCAACGAATTGTAAATTGACTGTCTGGATGTGTTCACAATCATTTCTCTTACCGAAGCAATTTCAGTGTCCTTAGTTAGAAGAGACATAGGTGCAAACAGATTTTTTATGCTTTCATGAGCATAGTCATTCAAACCGTTTTTCTTTATGTATTCAATGGAATTCAATCTGTTTGCTCTAACTTCAGGTGTATCGGCGATACACTGTGTATCACTCAGTATAAGTGCATCAAATCGCTCAGGGAACTTCCCAATAGCATTTATAAGAATGTATCCACCCATGGATAAACCACAGACCACTGGCTTTCTGATTTCAAGGCTATCCATAAATGAGATTAGGTCGTTGGAGAAGAGGTCTACTGAAAAATCCTCATTTCCGGGATCAGAGTCCCCATGACCCCGAACATCATATGCAATAACACGGAATTCATCTTTTAACGCTTCAAGCTGAAAATTCCACATGGATTTATTAAGTGGGAAACCATGAACGAAGATTACAACTGGTGCTTCAACTGGTCCTTCATCGGAATAACTGACTATTAGATTATTTATAATCGCTGTAGCATGAGTTTCTGTTATATTCATCAAATTGCAATTTTTATTGTTTTAAGATAAGGCTGTTAACGAAATCACTTATATGTTCCATCTTTCATCTTATTGCAATTTCCCCAATCCATATTGAGATGAAGGGAAATTTGAAAATTGAATAATGGTTGATAGTTTTCTATTCCTGTTACAAATACTGGTCTGTTGCTTTTTGTGTGGATGTAGGTTTAAAAACCGGTTAACGGGTATCAGGCTCGGGTACCTTTTCGTTGGTCATGGAAAGAAGGTTGGAAAATAACCATGTTCCTGATGCCGTTGCGCCAACCTGGCAAACCGGTAAAGTCTATTCCAAACTAGGATTGAGTAACAAAAAATTAGTTTCTAATAGAACAAAGGTCAGTACATTAACTCCTGAAAGTGTTACATAATTACCTGCAAAAATTACATTATTCACACATTTAGGTAGAAATTGAATATATGGGAAAGAAGGAAACACATTACAAAAGGGCTGATAAAGAGAAGTAGTTTACTCAAACTAAATAATTAAATTGAGGATAGATCAATGTTTATTTTACCTGTTGGCTACTGAAACGTTTTGATTCCTGATTTTGAGATTTGAGAAAGCACGTTTTTCCGGGCAGATAGCTGTTTAAAAAAAAGAACAATAAGTTTAAGTATATCAAGAAAAAAGGCTGCATGTTTTTGCAGCCTTTTTAAGAAAAACGTTCATTTTGCTGTTTCTGAGCAGGCAGATGAAAAAATAATGTAAACGAAAAACTACAGCAGACTTAACTGACCATCATCTTTTGACGCTTTTGGTACCCGCCCCCTGGTCTTTTTGTTGCTGTTAATCTGTATGTTTTTATACTGCTTGAACTTAAGGCCTATGTATCCCAGTTTGAAAAATACATATGTACTTGTTTTATCGAGTTTCAGGTTCGAAAGTATGTTTTTATCGGTTGTCTTCCTGAATTTGTTTACATATGAAGCAATTTCGGAAATATGTTTAGGTTCGGCAGAAGAGTCAAGGAATTCCTTCACTAATTCCTTGATTGTGCCGGTTTTGACCATATCCCATTCCTTCAGGGCGTATGTACTGGTTTTTCCAATAGCAGCAACTTCCTCAATGCTCAAAATGGATGAACGAAGTGATTCGATATTTGGCGGTATACGTTTCGATCGGGTCTTCAGTTCCTTGCATATCTCTGTAAGTTTCATTGGTCTTCCTACAGAAGTAAGAATGCTTATGATATGCTCCGAAAGTTTTACCAGGGAATTCCGCTTGAAAATGATATTGGTTTTGTCATATCCCAGACCGAATTCCTCAGTTGCCATGCGTTTGCAGATTTGTTTCAACCTGTCGTTGACAACCTGTCCGGGATAAACAAAGCGGTTTAAATATTCAAGTAAATCTACCGGCAGGTCATTTACCATGCGTATTGAATTCCTTTCCTCTAAATCTTCGATAAATGCTTTGAAATTAAAGGTTTCCTTGTACTTCCGGCTAACTAGGTAATAGTGCTGATAATTGTTTTCAATACTTTGAGTTGCTATAAAATAGCGCTGAAAAATTCCGGCAAAAACAAGTGAATACAATTTGCCTGTGTATACAAGTTTTTCCTTTTTATTGATAAGATCAACTAGATCCTGGTTAATAACTATAATCTCTTTTTTCAGATCAAGACCATAGTCGAAGTGCTTATCGATACTTACAAAACGCTGCGATATCTTACAAATGGCGGCAAACACCTTATCCGGAACTTTCTGCGAAATTTGCCTTACCCTTTCACGGGTAATACTGTAATGATCGCCAATTGCCTGAAGTGTGCGTTTCTGTGATTTTTCGAGAAATCCGTAATTGTTATTAAAGATGTATTGTTCACGATCGTTCAGAATGTACTTAACCATTGTTTGTACATAACCGAATAAGGGGAAATTCTTGGAGATAAAAGAGTCTTTAATTGATTCAGTAACTTCTGAGGGGACTTTAAAATTAACATAACAAAACAGCTTGAAATCTTCGAAACCGAGCAGGGGTTCATTCATCCTGAGATCTTCCAGAGTAAGGCCTGATATTGCAAGGTATTTTTTTGAGAGGTTAATTAACTCCATATCTGTTTTAAGCCCACAGTTTCTAATATCGCGGAAAGTGTTACGCTCAAGAAAATAATATAGAATTTTGAACAATGTATCTAAAGAACCTTCTATACATACATTTTTTGTTCTCTCCGAAAGGTTTTCCATCCTTTTCAGTTCCTCAATGTGATAATTGATAAGTTTTGATAAAGGGGCCACGGGATTATGATTTTAATAAGTTAGTATGTAAACAACAAATTTAAGCAAATTATTAGTGAATTTTACATATAAAGTATAAAAAATCAAAAATTATTTTTTAAAAGCTGTTTGCATATTTCGTAACATATAATTCCATTTGCTATTGAAGCATTTAATGATTCGGCGTAATTGGAGTCGCCTGAAAACGAAAATCGGGGAATATGAACGGGTTGGTTTACCAGGGGAATCAGCTCAGCCGAAATGCCATGTGATTCGCTGCCTATCAGTATTATACCCTGCTCAGTGAATTGCTTTTCAGTTAAAGCCGGACCTTGGAGCAATGCTCCGTATACAGGATAATTGGCAGGTAATTCTTTTAGAAAAAGTGCCAGGTTAGTATAAAAAACCTGAACTCTGCTGAACGATCCCATTGTTGCCTGAACTACTTTTGGATTGTAGATATCTACCGAGTCAGAAGAACACACAATTTTGCTTATTCCGAACCAATCTGCAGTCCGGATAATGGTTCCCATATTTCCCGGGTCGCGGATGCCATCAAGTGCAATCATCATTCCCTTAGTATCAGGCGACGCAGCAAGAGTTAACTCCGGGATCTGAGCAATTGCCAGTACCTTGTTTGGCGTAATGAGGTCGCTGACTTTTTTTAGTTCAATTTCATTTACTTCCTGAAATTCAACTGATTTTGAAATGAGAAGTGCCTGATTTTTTTCTATCCAGTCAGGTAGTCCAAAAACTGTAACAGGCTGCAAAGAACTGTTTAGCAATTCGGATACGCCTTTTTCGCCCTCGACAATAAAAGTCTTGTGCTGTTGCCGAAATTTCTTGATTTTCAGCGAGTTGATGTATTTTGACTGATTGTGCGATAACATAAAAAAAATCCCGGTTTTAGCCGGGATTAAATTAGCAAATTTTTCGTTGCAGTGTAGAGTGATTATTCAGCTACTACTTCGAAATTGATAGTTACATGAAGATCTTTATGAAGGCGGATGCTGGCAGTATAATTACCAACTTCTTTGATTGATTCGCCATCCAGGTGGATTTTCTTGCGGTCAATTTCAATTTTGTATTGTTCCTGCAGAGCATCAGCAATTTGAATTGCATTAACCGAACCATAAATTTTACCAGTGGCAGCTGCCTTAGCACCTATCTTAACGGTAACATTGTCAAGCGATTTAGCTACTATCTCAGCTTCTTTACGGGTTTTCTGTTCCTTGAATGATTTCTGACGGAGGTTCTCGGCATTAATCTTCTTGTTGGGCTCGGTTGCCATTACGGCGTGTCCCTGTGGAATAAGAAAATTGCGGGCAAAGCCGTCTTTAACGGTTACCACATCGTGTGCGTAACCCAGGTTGGTTACATCTTTTTTAAGAATAATTTCCATATCAGCCTCCTACTATTTTAATAAGTCTGCAACGTAAGGTAATAACGACAAGTGACGGGCGCGTTTAACAGCCTGAGCTACTTTGCGCTGATATTTCGTACTTGTACCGGTTAACCGGCGTGGTAAAATTTTACCCTGCTCATTGATAAACTTGAGCAAAAAGTCTGCATCCTTGTAATCAATGTATTTAATACCGCTTTTTTTGAAACGGCAATATTTTTTCTTCTTGACATCAACCGTAATGGGAGTCAAATATTTAATATCCGAATTTCCTTGTGTGGCCATTTTTCTGAATTTAAAGGGTTACAATTAAGCCTGTGCTTTTTCTTCAGCCTTAGCAGCTTTCTTAGCACGACGTTTTTCGCTGTATGCAACAGCATGTTTGTCGAGAACAATAGTGAGAAAGCGAAGAATGCGCTCATCACGTTTGAGGGCGATTTCAAAATCGTTAATCAGCTTACCTTCAGCATGAAACTCAACCAGGTGATAAAAACCGGTCGATTTTTTCTGAATAGGATAAGCCAACTTGCGAAGGCCCCAATTGTCCTCGTTAATAATTGTAGCCCCTTTGTCAGTCAGGAACTTCTGAAACTTGCTTACCGTTTCCTTCATCTGTTCATCAGATAAAACGGGAGTCATAATGAAAACGGCTTCGTACTGTCTAATCATTTGTTTTACTTTAATTTAGTTATTGTACTGTGTGATTTTTACAAATGGAGTGCAAAGGTACAAATTCTTTTTATGTTACAAGCAGATAAGGGAATATATCTTTAATAAAATCAGGAAAAGAGACAGCCTTAAAACAAAACTGCCAACATTCATTGAATAATTAAGTTAGTTTTTACCAAAAAGTCTGTATCCTATCAGGATTGAAAATCTTTGATAATCGGAAAACCACTTTAAATAGCCATTCAGGATATCCCTATTACTATAATACCGTAGTTCCGCACTAAATTTCTTGGCTTCAATTCCTCCGCCAAAGGAAAGACTCCCCATCGATTTAATAACCAGGGGAGTTGCAAAAGGATAATTGAATTCGATAGTCGAATGAAAATCAGCACAATATCCAGGAATAATGAATCCATTCAAATAAAGGGCTAAGTTATTATTCAGGAAGATATTATACCTGACACCCAGCGGAAATTCGATAGATCTGAAATGTAACGTTGCTGTACCCAGGCTATTGGTGCCTGTTGAATTTGTATACTGATAGGTGGGTTCGAACAGAAATCCCCATTTGTTCCTGTTAAAAGGTAAAATGACTTCTGTTTCCAATCCGATCCTGAAACCAGTAGTGTTTTTGAAATTGGTGTTTTTCAGCTCGCTTTCCACGTTCTGTATGGAAACAGTAGTGTAATTCAATCCTGGTACAAGACGCACATGAATAAGTTCACCCCTTTTTCTCTTGTTGTATTCAATTATAGTGTATCCGGAACATTCATTAAATTTTTTGAAATAATTCAAAAGAGAGTTTTTGTCATAAAGCAAGCCTGAAACAGCGTTCATTTTTGTGCTTTCACATCTTACATCAACCCAAAGTTGCTGCCTGAATCCATTATTTAAAGCAATTTTGTTATCAGCATTCAAATATTCCTTATAAACCAGTTGAGTTAATGTTGTATCACTTACTGAATAAAAGAATCTGCGTAAGGACCCGTCTTCAAAATAATAAAGTGATGCCGTTCCTTCAATCAGAACTTTTAGAAACATTTCTTCCTTCGACCATTCAGGACTGCTTTGTGTAGATAGCCTGGATTCATCAGTTGAGGATCGGTCTATATTTGTTTTGACTCTCACATATTTCGAATAGCCGGAAATGCCAAATTCTTTTATTGACGAGATATCGACTACTTGTTTTTCAGAAGTTTCGTCAGTTTTAAATTCAATCTGCTTTGGATTGTTTTTCCAATCAGTGTTTTTTATCTGACATTCAATCCGCTGGTTACTATTATCAATAAAATAGCCTTTTTCGAAAGTGATTTGTGCGAATGAATATGTAGTTAAAAGTGTAGAAATCAGCAAAGTAAAATTGGCCTTCATTGAAATGTATTTAAATATCTGTTATACGGTCAGGTTAATGCAAACTGGTTTAATCTCAAATTTTAGCATCTATGATTGCAACTACAAGTGGAAAAAGTCGATAACGTATTCAATTGAGATTAAGGTCATTTGCTGAAATTAAGAAAAAATTTTATTTTTTTGAAACTCGTTGAACTTGTTCCAGCATCGTCATGCAAATTAATTCAGCAGCATGGCCATCGCCAAATACGTTTGGAAATTCAAGTTCATCATTTTCCAAGAAATACTTTACCGATTCAATAATTTTAAGTTCATCCGCATCGGCAATTATCCCGGCACCATTTTCAATAATTTCGACCCATTCGGTTTCAGGTCTGGCTACTACTAAAGGTTTATTGAAGAAATATGCTTCCTTTTGAACTCCGCCTGAATCAGTGAGGACCAGAAAACAGTTTTTTTCGAGCATGATCATTTCCAGGTACGAAACCGGTGGAATGAGGTGGATGTTTTCGTTGTATTTTAACCTCTTATAGAGATCAGCGGGTAAGTTGGTCTCTATGATTTTAGATGTTCGGGGATGAAGAGGTATTACAATTTTCAACTGCATCTCCTCGGCAATATGGCACATGGCACTGATGATTTCGTGCAGGCGTTCAGGCGAATCAGTGTTGTTATCGCGATGAATGGTACACAAAACAAATTCATTGGAAGTGAGGCTTAGTGTTTTTATTATATTAGTATTCTTTGCTGCAATTTCAGAAAAGTAAACCAGATTGTCGAACATAATATCACCGCAATGAAATACCCCTGGATGATCAACTGAAAATGGAGGTTTCGATTCAATAGCGAAACCTTCGTGTTTTAGGTTTTTAATGCCCGTAACTGTTGGTACGAACAGCAGGGTAGAGGCATGATCGCACATAATCCGGTTGATTTCTTCAGGCATGCTTTTGTTAAACGATCTCAGGCCAGCTTCAATATGAACAACAGGGATATGTATTTTGCTCGCAGCAATCGCACCGGCCAGTGTCGAGTTTGTGTCGCCATATAGAACCAGAAAGTCGGGCTTTTCAGCAAGGAGTACATCTTCAATTCCCTGAAGCATTAAAGCTGTTTGTCTGCCGTGAGGTGCCGATCCTATATTCAGATTGATATGCGGGCTGGGTATACCAAGTTCTTCAAAGAAAACCTGTGACATATTGGTGTCGTAATGTTGCCCGGTATGAATTATTATTTCTTTAATCTCGTTTGAAAAAGAAGTCTGTATAGCCCGGCTAAGCGCTGCAGCTTTTATTATCTGAGGTCTGGCACCAACAACGGTTACAATTTTTATCATTAATTATTTTCTATTGATTTTCGAAATGCAATTTTGCCAGTACGCGGCAGTATTGGTAATGGAGAATTTGGTGACCTAATATTTTGGGACAACAATTTGAAAAGCGGCAAATTTACATTATTCCTTCGTCGGCAAAACTATAATAATTACCATCGCCGATTATTATATGGTCGAGTACCGGAAGGTCGAGTACTTCACCTGCTTGTTTTATTTTTTTAGTAAGCTCAATGTCGGATGTACTTGGTGTGAGCTGTCCTGATGGATGATTGTGCCCCAGAATAATAGAAGTTGCGTTATTGTCGAGGGCAATTTTAAATACTTTACGCTGATCAACCACCGTACCTGTTATGCCGCCGTCGCTGATACGTACAGTACGAAGAACTTTATTTGCCCTGTTGAGAAGCAGAATACAGAAGTTTTCATAATTGAGGTCGCCAAGCTCTTTATGTAAAAGTATGTAGGCAGTTTTGCTGTCTTTAATCTGGGGCCTTTCGTTTAGTACAGAAGTACTTCTTCTCCGTCCGAGTTCGAGGGCGGCGGCAATTGTTATTGCTTTCGCCTCGCCAATGCCTTTGTATTTCTGTAGATCGGATAAGGTTAACCTTGCCAGTTCAGCCAGATTATCATTCACTTCGTTCAGAATCCGTTTGGAGAGTTCTACAGCTGATTCGTTAATATTACCCGAGCCAATCAAAATTGCTATCAACTCGGCATTGCTCAGTGCAGATGCTCCTTTGTTAAAGAGTTTTTCGCGGGGTCGGTCATCTTCGGCCCAGTCCTTTATAGAGGTCTTGCTAATAATGTCCATGGTGGAGAATGCAAGTATAACAGAATAATACAAAAATCTTATCGCAAATATACACATAAAAAAAGAGCCTCTGTCAGCAGAGGCTCTTTCACTGAAAAAGATTTTAACTACAAAGCATTCACTTTCCTGGTGAGCTTCGATTTTAGATTCGCAGCCTTGTTTTTGTGAATTATGCTTTTCTTAGCAAGTTTATCAATCAACGAAACCAGTGAAGGCAGTTTTTCGGTGGCAACTGATTTGTCCTCCAGTTCGCGGAAACCTTTAACTGCATTACGCATGGTTCTTGCATAATAGCGATTGCGAAGTCTTTTCTTTTCGTTTGCTCTGATCCTTTTTAAGGATGACTTGTGATTTGCCATTGTTAAACTTTAAATTGTTTTAAGTAGTCCGTAGGGGAATCGAACCCCTGTTACCAGGATGAAAACCTGGCGTCCTAACCCCTAGACGAACGGACCATCTCGATTTTTGAGGCTGCAAAGGTAATACTTTTTTTTATTCAGGCAATAGAGCGGTAAAAAAATCTTTAAATTTTAGCAGAAAGCCTTTCAAAGTGCTTTAACGCACTGAAATGCAGAAGCAAAACGTGTTTGCTTTAACTGAAATTGCTCGATGTTATAGATAAATCAACGCTTTTATCGAAAAATTCATTTTTACCAAAGAACTGTTTCCTGTGAATTTCAGGTTTTAAACCCTCAAAAACCTTTAAACTTCTGATGATGCCAAAAATAGTGTTTTCCGGCAAAATTTATTAATATAAAATTAACCTCTAAAACATATATAAACAGTGCTATACGTAGAGGCGTGAACTAAATGTAAGGTGTTGACTTTCAATTTTATTTTGAAAAATGGAAAAAACTATATATTTTGGCTCTCTGAAACTGATTAAACAATCAAGTCATTAACCAAAACGAGAAAAATGAAAAAATTAGTACTCCTTGCAATCTCAGCAGTAATTGTAAGTTCAAGCCTTATGGCAGGCGGAATTATGACCAACACTAATCAGAGTGCTGCCTATGCGCGTATGCTTGCACGAAATGCTTCATTAGGAATTGATGCCGTATACTACAATCCGGCAGGTCTCACCAAACTGGGGAATGGGTTGTACTTTTCCCTGAACAATCAATCAATTTTTCAGACTAAGGATGTTGTTAATAGTTATTCTTATTTGAATGCTTCGAAGTTCACCGGTATTGTTAAGGCACCTTTGTTTCCTGGTATCTATGCTGCCTACAAAATGAATAAGTTTGCATTTTCATTCGGGTTTAATCCTGTTGGCGGTGGCGGTGGCGCTACCTACGACACAGGTTTACCATCATTCGAAATGGGAATTTCCGATTTGGTGCCAAGTCTGAATGCAAAAGCAGGTGTGACTGATTATCAGGCAACTGTCAATTTCGAAGGAGCGTCTACATATTTTGGTTATCAGGCAGGTATTTCATACGAAATTAATCCTGCTGTTTCCGTTTATGCAGGAGTTCGTTATGTAACAGCAAAAAATACTTACGTGGGCAGTATCAAAGACATTAAGATTAACCCAACTATTGCCGGTACATCTTATAGTGGCGATTTTATGCGTGCTGATTTATTTGGTACACAGCAGGCTGCCTATTATACAGGCGTTGCAGGACAATACACGACTGCAGCAACTGGTGCCGGAGGTCTTGCTGATGCTGGTTTGGGAACATATACATTCGCTCAGGCTCAGGCTGCAGGCTTTATCAGTGCTGCACAACAGGCCGCTTTCGAAGGTGCTTTACTAGCTGTAGGTCAACCAGCAAATACTCCTATCGCAACGGCTGAACTTGTTTACACAGCTACTGCCGGTCAGGCTACAGCAGGTGCCGCTCAAATGACTGGTATGGCTGCAAAAACAGGCGATGCTGATGTTGATGTAGTTCAGACAGGCAAAGGAATTACTCCTATAATCGGGGTTAACCTGACTCTAGCTGAGAAACTTACTCTTGCCATTAAATACGAATTCCTTACAAAAATTGAATTAACAAATGAGACCAATGAAGATGGAACAGGCACATTTGTTGACGGTGCCAAATCGCGCAGCGATATGCCAGCTATGATTTCAATTGGTGCTGCTTACCCTGTGACTGAAAAATTTAAAGCTTCTCTCGGGTTTAACTATTACTTCGATAAAGGAGCTGATTATAGCAAGAAAGATACTTTGGGTAACTACGTTGCCAACAAAGATGTGATTGATAACAACTATTACGAACTGGCTTTGGGTCTTGAATACAATATAACAGAGAAATTTTTGGTTAGTGCTGGTTTTAACATGGCAAACACAGGTGTTTCAAAAGCATATCAAACAGATCTTAGCTATAGTCTTTCGTCGAATACTGTTGCCGGTGGCGCTATGTATCAGTTAACACCTGGTATTGGTTTGAACATTGGCGCTTTGTATACCATGTACGGTGAGGACAGCAAAACATTCAACCATAAACTGGGAACAAATTATATTCCTGTTACCGAGGATTATTCGAAAACAACCTGGCTTGTTTCATTCGGACTTGATATTAAACTTGGAAAGTAATCTTCTTTTACAACATTCCAGATTAAAAAGCCCTTCAGTAATGAGGGGCTTTTTGCTTCTATCTGGAAAAGGGAAGTCAGGTTTCAGGTATTCATCAAATCAATGATAATCGCGGGATTACTTTGCTACAATAATTCTTTTTGATTGGCGGGATATTCCATTTTCAATGGTCAGTATATATAGACCAGGGGTGCAGGAATTCAAATCCAGTTTGAAAGGTTCGTTCAGATTCTGAAAATCTGCTTCATGTACAATTTTCCCTTGCTGATTTGAAACAAATAACCGGCATCGACCTTGAAACGATGAACTTATAAAGAAAGTTCCATTACCTGGATTTGGCCATACTTCCAGAAAGCTATACGGGTTGTTCTTATCCATTCCGATAAAGGGTGATGCTGCGATAGATAGAGCTTGTGAATAACCTCCCGTACCACAAATATTAACACCGGCAACTGATAATGCTGCTGTACCGGAAAAGGCAGGACTCCATTGTACACTACAATTTGTGCCTGTTGATGAAACTGACCCTGCTTCCTGAGGTGTCAAATGCCAGATATACCCGTTTGAGTTGGACGAGCCATCAGTATTGTAAGCTGTTGTAGGTGTTAATGCAACATTCACTGATGCTGGTCCTGATGGTTGCGAAGGTGGTATTGCGATTAAATCTACAGTTACTGTAATTGAGGTCTGCTGATTGCTTGCTCCATCAGATACATTCACATAATAGGTTGTAGTCGAGCCGGGATTTACAACAGGATTTGCCAGCTGTGATGTAAAACCTGCAGGGTCAGATGACCAGCTGTAGGAATAGTTGCCGGTTCCACCACCGGCAATTGCATTCAACTGGCTGGAGTCACCATTGCAGATATGTTCGGGCAAGGCACTTGCATTTACGCTCAACGGACTTCCTGTAACATTAACGAATACGGCGTCCTGAGCATTGCATAGAGTAGCCTGATCAGTCACCAGCAATGTAAATTCAACTGAGTTTGTCAGATTCAGTGTAAATGGATCAATTACCCCAGCATATACCAGTTTATCAACAGGCTCCCAGCTAATATTCAGATTTGATGTTCCTCCACTTGCATCACCGTCAAGTTGAGTGGATGTTCCATAAGGAATGGACTGATCAGTCCCGGCAAAAACATTTACAGCCGGGTGTATAGTGAGTTGAAGTACATCATTAGCATCTCCGCATTGTACCGACCCGAACGAAGTTAGCGTCAGGGAAACATATCCATTGGAAATATCTGCAGTTCCGGGTGTATACACAGGGGAAAGAATAATATTGTTACTGAAAGTGCCATCTCCTGATGTACTCCATTGTATCTGCTGATTCGAGGCGGTAGCTCCAGTAACCGTAAATGTATTGCCTGAACAAATGGATGCATCAGGGCCTGCCCATGCCTGGGGTGATTGATATACACTCAGGATTACATTGTCGGAAACTGGCTGTGCCGTCGCATTGCTGGCTGAAAGGGTGAGCACAACTGAACCATTGATTAAGTCTCCATTTCCGGGATGGTAAAAAGTGTTGACCATTGAGTTGTCATCAAAATAGCCATTCCCACTGCTTGTCCATAATATATTCAGGGCATTAATAACGGTAGCCTGAAGTTCATAAGGTATAGGTGAGCAAATGAAATCATCAGGGCCTGCATTTGCAATTAGCAGCAGGTCGTCGTAGGGAGGCCATATAATATAGTCGACCCAGGCCTTATCACCTCCGGCCACTGTATTCACATCTTTATAATACCTCCAGGCGAATGTGTGCGAACCAGCCGAAACTGCATAGGTAACCTTACCCCAGGGTACTTCGCCCGACCACTTCGACTGTTCGATGCCATCAATGTAAAAAGTCAGGAAATCGTAATTTATTTCGGAAGATACTTTTCGGTAAAAGCTGATTTCAGATGCTGACAAGACATTCATCACCGCAAACATGGAGCTCTGCTGGTTATCAGCCAAAGCAGGAGAAGCAGCACAGAAGTTGCCTTCGTATGGAAGAGTTGTTGTTACAATCCAGCTTGCATTTCCACCAGATTGCCAGGGATATTTTGTAAAGTCACCAGTCTCAAAATCTTCAGCAACAGTTCCAATGGTAAAATATGCACTGTCGGCTATTGAATAATTCACATCAGCACTCAGGTTAAGAGCAGCTAATGCAATATGTCCTGAAGGGCAGGAAGGAGATACCGAAATTTGAAAAACAATATTCTGACTGTTTCCCGGATCCAGAAGCGCGATAGTGTCGTTAGCCTGTAAAACGCTTATCAATGGATCGATGGTGCTTAGCAAGGCATTTATACCGGATGCAGCAGCCCCCCCGGTGTTTTTAACGGTTATGTTCAGGGTTCCGCTTTCACCCGGATTCAGAATATTGTTGTTGCCATCCAGAATTGAAATAGCAGATATGCCAAGAACAGGTGAATATGCAGTTAAAGGTAAAATTCTGGTAAAAAAGTCTTCAGTTGCAACGGCCTGGCTTGTCGTGGTAATTATATACGCATCAGGAATAAAATCAGAAACAAGAAATGATAAGGCATTGTTTACAGTAACTGTCTGTCCTGGATTAAGTAGCCCAATATACTGTGTGCTGTCAATAAGCGATACAAACGGGTCGTTGATTGATAAATTCAGGTTTACATCATGAAGAGCACTACTGCCGATATTTGTCAGTTTGGCTGATAGTTGTGTGGTTTCGCCATACTCTATAATACTGTCGCCTCCCGAACTAACGGTATATTCAATAATGATACCCTTGGTTGAAAAAGTCAGCGTTCGCTTGTTATACAGGTTATTGTTGTCCTCTGCGTAAAAGCGTATGGGTACATTGTTATAGGTATTCATAGGAGTACCTGAGAACGTACCTTCTTCCGAAAGCGTCATTTCGGTAGGAAAAACTGGTGCCGCAAAACTGATCATTGTGCCGGGCGCAGGTTGTGTAAGCGAATCAGTAATGGCACAAAAGCGGTAGTTAATACCGTCGCCATTCGAAATTCCGGCATTCCATTTAACCCAGTCATTCGAAACAATATTGCCATAATAGAATTCGATTTTCCCATCAGGAAAAATTTTAGCCGCATAATTTAGATCTGTGCTTGGTCCGCTACCATACATTCCTGATTTCCAACGAAATATTGCGTAATTCTGATTACTCTCGTACCATATTCCATCTCCTTCGGATGGAAAGAGGGTAAGAGGTTTAGCCATATACGGAGAAATGTTATGCGTATTCCTGAAAAAGGTCTTTTCGTAGATTATAAAGGTCCATGGCATCAGGTCGGGTTGAAACATGAGATAGCCATCAACATGTGCGTAAAGCTTTGAATATTTCTTTCCGTAAAATGGAAACTCAAATGGCAGATTTACTTCAGCGAACCCACTGGAAGTATTCGAAATGGCAAGTTGCTGCGCAGTTACAGTCGGAAAAGTAGCTAACGTCTGGCTTTCGGTATAATCACACAGAAATTTCCACTTATAGGCAGTAGTTCCCCCGGTGGCATTGAGCTGGAAGCTGTATGGTTCATAAAGCTTGGCTTCCGGCAGAAAATCAGTGGTAATTATTGGTTTGTTCTGAGAAGGAGTATGGTTTATGGATAAAACTGTTAATCCGTTCTCTACGATCGGGACATTGCTGACTGAGCAAGGTATTGTGGTAGTACTTCCATTGTAGTCAACTATAGAGAACGATATTATTTGTCCGGTAGCCAGTGCTGTCGGATCATTTTCTGATACCATCAGGAAAAATTTGGCCGGTTGACCAGTTTCTATTTCACTTAAAAGTGGGGTTGCATCAATGCCGAATTCTATGGTTTTATCAGCTTCGGTTACACCACCCAACATGTATTTGTCGCCACCCTGATAATCGAAAACAGGTAAGTTAAGAAGTGCATCTGGCTCAGCAGCAGACTGATTTTGTGAAACGCCGGCCATAATTTTAAGCTTGTTCCGCGAAGTGTGTTTTAAAGTAATCCTGAAAGTAAGTTTTGGCGTTACATCCTGTTTTACCTTCACAATATGAGCCGAATGATTCCATATTCCTCCGCTTCCCAGATTATCAGCAAAAGTTTTATACATCACATACGAAAATCCCTGATTTCCCCAGTTGTTGATGCCTCCGTAGGTATTTGCCAGTTTAAATCCGCCTATCTCCCAATCCTTCATATTTATAGAGCCATCCCCATTGATATCGATATTATTTGTATACTGGCCGTCATTATTATAGTCATACCGTATTGAATCATTATACCCAACAAGAGTTACAGCATGATTTGGACTTCCACCCCATGTGGTGATTACCCATTTTCCGGCTTCCGGAGTTCCGGCTGCAAGTTGTGTATCAGGAGTTTTATACTGAATGTAAATATTAGCGAGTCCGCCGGCAGTAGATGTATTGGAATGATTGTAAATCCAGTTTTTGAGTACCTCAAGACCGTCGGAATCTTCTGCTGTAATCGAATATACATCAGAAATCCGGTTATGCATGGCATTATAGTACTTGTCATACCCAGTCATCCAACGGGCAGCTCCACCTGTGGCAAGTCCACCGTAATCAGCTGAAGTGGGAGTGCCGCACCGCTTTACAATTTCCCATGTTTCGAAGTAACTCACTCCGGCATCACTTCCGCCATTAATAAAATTGTATGTAAAGTGTGTAGCATACTGGTTTTGTGTTGTATTTGCAGGAAGGTTCCTTGCCAGATTTATTTCGTAGGTGAAATTCAGTCCAATGCTTGCGGCCTGGCCGCATTCGAGTCCTGATTGATTGAATAAGGGTCTGAAATAGGGCTGTGTAGTGTTGTCAACGCTGGCTGGTAAAGTTGAAATCTGATCTCCGGTTGCAACGTGATAGGCAGGGATCTCCGCCAGTTTCTGAAGCTCTGATTCGGAAAGTGGAGTGAGTTCTGAGGATCCTTGCTGTTTCTGAGCAGGGGTCATTAAAGGGAGAAAGAAGGAGATCAGCAGAATGAGGCAGAACTTTTTCATTGGCAGATATTTGTTTTCGGGGTCAACTTGCATTTGTAGCAAAAGAGCTGAATTTAAAAGGTGTTAACTGAGTTACTGTTCAGGGGTACTCCATCCGCTTTTTTACATGTTCATGAAAGGAAAGTTCGTGGGCATCAGGATGGATAGCATCTTCGTTAAGAGTAGTCAAATCAGATCTGTTTGATGGATAATCTGATCAGAAAACTCAACAGTTGCGGATTCAAAGTGGTGAATGCTGATAAAAGTTTAACTGTAACTCTATCAGGTAATTTCTTCATGATCGCCCTGAAAACGGAATCCAAGTCGTTTACCGGTGGCTATTTTCATATTATCGATAGTGTTCTGTATATCCGCAACGGTAATCATTTTCTGGGCTTCGAAAGGAGGAGTAAGCAGATCGAAGTTGCAGGTGTACCTGATAGCCGATTCGAGAATGAGTTTAACAGAGTCGCGACTGATGACCGATGATTCAAAGTTATTGTAAAGCTGTCCGACTTCGCGTTTGCCTTCAACAAAATAATGATTTTCGTTGTTTACAAAGATTCGGCCTATCATGTAACCCAGGTCATTCATCCGATTGTATTTGAATGAATCGGCCAGGAAATTGAAAATCATAATGATTCCGCAATAGGATCTCTCGCTATTTGCATGAATGTAACTGGTTTTCATTACCTCATGATCCCTCGGGAATTCAAAAATATTTGTATGCATGGTGAAGATCAGTACATCTCCCCCAAAGCGGAATTCGGCCTCAAATTCACCTTTGTCGCGGTATTCGAACGGAATCTGTAATGGGTCATTTTTATACTTCTGCCTGTATTCTTCAGCCATTTCGGTAAGCACTGATTTGAATAACCGGAAGGTTTCAAGAGTAGTACGGTAAACTTCCTGTTTGAAGGCTGCTTTTTTCCTGAGCGCAGGAAACAGTTCATCGCTTGGTAAAATATCCAACATGAGCTAACGCTTTTGAGAATATAAAAGTAAGATAATAATATAGAAACCGGCAGATTATTTCCTGTATTTTTTCACAACAGCCATTGCACAATTTACGCCATCCATTGCTGATGAAACTATACCGCCTGAATAACCGGCACCTTCGCCGCAGGGAAACAGACCGGCAAGATTAATTTGTTCGAGGGTCTCAGTATTACGTGGAATTCTGATAGGGGAGGATGTGCGCGATTCAGTACCCAGAATTACGGCCTCAGAAGTATGGTAGCCTTTCATCATTTTGTCGAATTGCAGAAAAGCTTCCTGTAGCCGGCCCGATACAAACGAAGGCAGTATTTCGTGTAAAGGAGCAGAAACTATACCCGGAAAATAGGAACATTCCGGTAAGGTGGAGGAAACTATTCCTGCCGTAAAATCACTGATACGTTGCGCAGGAGCTGCCTGACTCATGCCTGCTGCACGCCAGCACGCATCCTCAACTCTTCGCTGGAATTCCAGACCGGCAAAAGGTCCATATTCTGATAAATAGGCAATGTCGGAAGGATCAACCTGAACAACAATACCCGAATTAGCATATGGGGAGTTCCGGCGGCTGTTCGACATTCCATTTACGACAACCTGACCGCTTTCGGTGGCTGCAGGTACTATCGTACCTCCGGGGCACATGCAGAACGAAAACACTCCGCGACCATCAACCTGTTTTACAAGGCTATAAGGTGCAGCAGGCAAATACGGGTCACGGGGCGACTGACGGTACTGAATACTGTCGATAAGAGCCTGTGGATGTTCGGCACGTACACCCAGAGCAAAACTTTTTGCTTCAAGGGCTAAGCCTTTTTTGTGTAAAAGTTCATAGATGTCACGGGCTGAATGACCTGTCGCCAGTATGATTGCCTGAGCTTCGTACCGATTTCCGCTCTTATCCTCAACTCCTTTTACTTTACTGTTCTGAATAAGAATATCGGTAATTCTCCTGTTGAAATATATTTCCCCGCCTGCATCAAGAATGGACTGGCGCATGGCGCCAACAATTGCAGGTAATTTGTCTGTTCCTATATGAGGATGGCTATCGATCAGAATTTCTTCAGTTGCTCCGTGCGAAACTAGTACCGAAAGGATTTCGCTTACATTACCTCTTTTTGTCGATCGGGTGTATAATTTCCCGTCGCTGTAGGTGCCAGCTCCACCTTCGCCAAAACAATAATTCGAATCGGGATTGACAATGTGCTCCCGGTTTATCTGCGCAATGTCAAATTTTCTGGATTTTACATCCTTACCCCGTTCGATCACGATTGGTTTCATGCCATTCTCAATCAGAGTGAGGGCTGCAAAAAGCCCTGCCGGTCCTGCACCCACGACAATAACAGGTGTTTTGAAGCGAACATCAGGATAGTTTTTCTTTAGGTTTTTCCTGATTTCAACAGGCATTTCGTCAATAAATAATTCGGCTTTCAATCGTATTTTAATCCTGGAGGACCGAGCGTCGACCGAGCGTTGCAAAGGGTTCAGATGCTTAATGCGGCCTGGTTGAATACGAAGGATATGTGCAAAGGCGGTCTTCCATCCAGATGGATCGGACGCCTGTTTCGGCGTCATTGCGATTTCAATTTCTTTGCGCATGTGAAAATAAAAGTGTATTTATTGGATCTGCCTTAGTAGCACCTGATAAAAGGCTAAACTCATACAAACAAACAAATTAATGCTATGTTTATCCGTATACCGGTTATTTTATTCGAAAGTAAAGGAGATCTGGAAAATCTTGGAACTCATACTTTTGACAGAAGTGGTATAAATAGTATTATCGCGTTTCAATATATCAAACAAACCGTAGGACATGGTAATTTCGGTTCCAAACTTAAAGTATGCAGTATAAAAATCGAAGCCAAATCCTCCCAAAGCATAAAAATCCTTGCGGTTGATAAACACATATGCCGCCGAATTATCTGCTTTTTTCTTTGCATTGGAGGCCAGGTCGAGTGCCCATTTTCCTCCAGCCAGAACATAGGGTCGCACGTTGTGAATACGCTGTCCCTTGTATTTGACCCAGAGCGGGAATTCGACGAATGTCGACTGAATATTTTTTGTTACCAGCAGCATATCGGGAGTAGGGGAGTCGTAATAACTCTTTATCGAGTACTTAAGATTACGTTCACCGAAAGTGAGGGAGGGTGTAAAACGCAGATCAAAGTATTCCCCGAGTCTGAGATTGCTTACAATACCTATCACAAATCCAAAAGTCGGATTGCCTTCCATGCTGAAAAGATAGGATGAATCGCTATTCAGATCAGGCATTGATTGTTTGATATCATTGTTGTAATACACCTGATTCTGGTATGATGGAAAGGTTTTTATTGTGAAAAGCATCTGGTTGATACCAAGCAGAAAGCCGAAATGATAAGGCGACAAATCGTAATCAGGTTTGTTTGGCACTTGACGCGATTGGGCGAAAGCATTACCTGCAAAGCAAAAGAATAGTAGGAAAATCAGAAACTGTTTCAGACGGAGCATGTAAAATATATAGTGTTGCTATTCAAACGGTACAAGTCATTGTTTAGTATGCATTGGTATATATTGCAAGGATAATTTGTTCAACTGACTGAATTATTTTTTACCAATATACAGATTGGTGATCCCAAAGCTCAGGCTTATAAACCGGGCTTCTCTGAATCCGGCTTCAAGCATTATTTTTATAAATTTATCATCCTGCGGAAAAGCAGCAACTGATTCGGGTAAATAAGAATAGGCAGTTTCGTGTTTCGAAACAAGGCGGCCAATAGTCGGTAAAACGAACCTGGAATAAAATCCGAACAACTGTTTAACAGGAAATTTCTGAGGTTTTGAGAATTCCAGGATAAAGGCGCGTGAACCAGGTTTAATAACCCGGCACATTTCACTTAATCCTTTCGGAAGATTCTCATAGTTCCTTACACCGAAAGCAACCATGGCGGCATCAAATTCATTATCGCTGAAGGGCAGGTTTTCGGAATCGGCTTTTACCAGAGTTATTTTTGAACCAAGGCCAAGATTATTGATTTTTTCCTGTCCGATTGCCAGCATCTCTTCGGCAATGTCAGTTCCTGTAATATTCGCAGGATTCAGCCTGACTGCTGCAATTGCCAGATCGGCAGTTCCGGTGGCCATATCGAGAATACGGCGGGGATTGTCTTCCCCCATAAGATTAACAAGTTTTTTCCTCCATCCCCGGTCAATCCCCATTGATAACAGGTGATTCAATAAATCGTAACGGCCTGCAATATCGTTGAACATAACCTGAACTTGATGCTTCCGGCCAGGGGTCTGTATGATGGGAGGTTTGGACATGCTTGTTTATTGTATTGTTTTCAAATTAAATGGGAGGTAATTTTAATTCATCAGTTTCCAGCCTGAATGGTACAGTATTGTGATAAGATTTCTCAATGATAAAAACCCATGACCTTTATAGGCCGGCTGTAGCCTCAGCCTGTAACCTGTTTTTGTCGACAGGAACTACTCCTGATTGCTCGCAAACAAGTCCACCTGCAAGGTTCGATATAGCTGCGGTTCGCTCAGGATTAATTCCAGCTGCGAGGCAGAGTGCGGCAACACTTATTACGGTATCACCTGCACCCGAAACATCAGCGATACTTCGTTTTACAGCGGGAATTACGGCAGACGAATTTCCTGCAGGCTCCTTTGAACTGATGAAAATACCGTTTTCGGATAAAGTGATTAAAACAGTTGAAATGGTCTGACTGGTATGCAGTAAATCGGCAGCCTTTTGCAGACTCTCCTTCGATAAGGGATTTACTTCTATTTTCAATCCCTCAGTGATTTCTTTCAGGTTAGGTTTGAACAGGGTAATATTTTTATAGGCTGCAAAATTCTTTTTCTTGGGATCAACTGCTACAGGAATTCCAGCGATAGCAGCAATGGATGAAACCTTTTCAATCAAATCAGGTGTTAATACTCCTTTGTTGTAATCCTGCAGTATAATCACCTGTGGACTGAGTTTAGTTACAAGACCGGAAATTATTTGTTGTAACTCTTCCGAATCAGTTATCTCGAGGTCAGCATCCATTTCCTCGTCCACACGAAGCATCTGTGTATGATTGCTTATGATTCTGTATTTTGTGGTGGTAATACGGTTGCTGCTTCTGATTATTCCTTCGGTATTGAGACCTGCTTTTTGCATGAGGTTTATCAATTCATTTCCCTGCGAATCATTGCCGATAACGGAGCACAAGATTGCTTCGGCTCCCATGGCTTTTACATTCAAAGCAACATTGGCAGCACCACCCAGCATATTGTGCCTTTGTTTAAGGGCAACAACAGGTACAGGTGCTTCCGGCGAAATGCGATCAACTTTTCCTATCAGGTAGGAGTCAATCATTACATCACCGATTACCAGCACTTTGTAATTGCTGAATTTACTGTATAAATCAGTGATTTCTTCTCTGGTAATGATCATTATATCAGGAATAGTGTGAGTAAAAATCAGGTTTTAAAATTCCTGCCCTGATTATTTTAACTTTGAAAGAGCTTCGCTTATTCGTTTGATAGCTTCGCGGAGGTTGTCTTCGGATGTGGCATAGGAAATGCGAATACAATCCGGTGATCCGAAAGCAGCGCCAGGTACTATAGCAACATAAGCCGTGTCGAGCAAATAATCGCAGAGATCGTTACCGGAAAATATAACCCGATCGCCGGTCGATTTCCCATAATACGAGGTTACTTCGGGAAACAGATAAAATGCACCTTCGGGTACGTTAAGCCTGATACCGGGAACTTCCCTCAGAAGCGTTATAGCCAGATCGCGCCTGTACCTGAAAGCTTCAACCATACGTTTGATATCATCGCTTCCGGCAGGATCTGTATTCATAGCAACTATTGCCGCTCTCTGAGTAATTGAGCATGTTGCAGACGTTATCTGGCCCTGGAGTTTATCGCAGGCTTTTGCAATTTCCTTGTTCGAAGCCATATATCCCAATCTCCAGCCAGTCATAGCAAAGCCTTTGGAAAGACCATTGATCACAATTACCCTGTCGTGAATTTCTTCGAATGAAGCAATGCTGAAATGTTTTCCTGTAAAATTTATATTTTCATAAATTTCATCTGAGATGATAAATACCTGTGGATGGCGGGCAAAAACATCAGCAAAAGCTTTCAGTTCATCAAAAGTATATACTGTCCCCGACGGATTACATGGGCTGCTGAACATAAACACCTTCGTTTCGGGTGTTATAGCTGCTTCAATCTGCTCAGGGGTTACCTTGAAGTCAGTTTGAATGCTGCCATCGATAAAAACTCCCTTTGCTCCGGCCAGTTTTATCATTTCCTTATACGATACCCAGTATGGAGTTGGTATCAGTACTTCTTCGCCTGGATTTACCAGGCAAAGTATTGCATTGGAAAGTGATTGTTTTGCGCCTGTTGAAACAACAATCTGATCAGCGGTATAGGTCAGCCCATTGTCGCGTTTCAGTTTATTTGCAATGGCCTGTCGCAATTCAGGATATCCCGGAACAGGCGTATAATGCGAATAGTTCTGATCAATTGCTTCTTTGGCTGCTTCTTTTACGTGATAGGGAGTATCGAAATCGGGTTCGCCGATACTAAGATTGATAACATCAAAACCCTGAGCACTGAGTTCACGGCTGCGACGTGTCATCGCCAGAGTTTCTGATTCGGCAAGCAGGTTAATCCTGTCTGACAAGTAGTTCATCGATGTAAATTTAATGTGATGTTTGGCAAAAGTAGAAAAATTATCAGATGCTGCCGCTTTTTGTACCATTGTTTGTGTGTAATATCTTGCGAAGCTTTAACAAATCCGGGACTGAAAGAGATAACTATAGGATATCCGGGATTGCCTGCTACAATTAATTCCTGAAAAATATCTCTTGAAATCCGGGCTATTTTTCCGAAATTTGCACAATAACTCAAAACTACTATGCAGGCATTTATTGAAGTGTTAAAATATACAGTTCCTTCGTTGATTGTTCTGGCGACGGCTTACTTTTTGCTGAAGATGTTTTTTGAAAAAGAGGCAGAAAAAAACCAGATACAGCTGCGGCTTGATATGCAGAAACTCACGATACCAGTTCGCTTACAGGCATACGAAAGGCTTATATTACTGCTCGAACGTATTGAGCCTGCCGGACTGGTTATACGCACCAACGTGCCTGGAATGACCGCCTCGCAACTTCAAACTGCCCTCGTTCAGACCATACGCTCCGAATTTGAACACAATCTGTCGCAACAATTGTATGTGTCAAACAGTGTATGGGAGTTGCTTCGTCATGCACGTGAAGAGAGCATTAAACGGATAAATTCGGCTGCCATGCAATTGGCTGCCGATGCAACCTCAGCCGATCTGGCCAGCCTGATATTGATTCAGGATATTGATTCTGAAAAATCAGCAGTAAAAGGCGCTCTGGACTTACTGAAATCGGAAGCTCAAAGTAATTTCTTTTAATATTTTTTGGCGGGCTGAATAAATGGTGCCACTGTTGACATGAGATTTTTTGTACACCAAAAACTTTACTCCTGTTGATTTGTTTAACTATATAAAAAATAGGTTAAACAATGCGGTGTTTGGAATTTATTCAGTTTGTGCCGGCCACACCCGATGTAGTGTGGGATTTTTTCTCTTCTCCTGCAAATCTTGCTGTAATTACTCCACCCGAAATGGGTTTTATAATTACTTCAAAACTAAGTTGCGAAATGTATGCCGGTATGATGATTACTTACAAAGTTAGTCCGGTTTTGAACGTTAAAATGAACTGGGTTACTGAGATCACCCAGGTAAACAAAGGAAAGTACTTTATCGATGAGCAAAGGAAAGGCCCCTACAGCCTGTGGCATCACGAGCACCATTTTAAGGAAGTGGATGGTGGCACCGAAATGCATGATTTGCTTTATTATCATGTTCCTTTCGGTTTTATTGGAAAGCTGGCTGATTTGTTCTTTGTTAGAAACAAGGTAAAACAGATTTTCGATTTCCGTGAAAAAAGAATTCTCGAATTGTTCCCGGTTTCATAGGGGGCGGTTTCGAAGCATTTCAAATGACCTGTAAATTGCTCGTCTTTGGGTAACAGATTTTTCAAAGTAATTGCAGTCAATTGATCAGGATAGAAGGGGTATTTATAAATAAAACTGTCGAAAAATATTTTTTCAGAACAATACTGATAATATACCGTTTTACTATCTTTGAAATAATTCTCTTTATACAAATTATACTTCAACTGAAGTTCCATGCCATATTATCATTCACTCGGAAAAATTCCTAAAAAACGACATGTACAATTCCGCAAGCCCGATGGTGGATTGTATTCCGAACAGCTGGTCAGCACCGAAGGCTTTTCTGATGCTTATTCAATCACCTATCATGTTCACCCACCCACACTGGTGCTTTCGGTGGAGGAACCCTACAGTGTCGCTCCTGAAATAGCCATCGTAAATAATACGCAAAACCGAAGTTTTAGGGGCTTTTCGGTGAAACCTGAGAATGATTTCCTCAAAAGCCGGGTCCCGGTTCTGGTAAACAGTGATGTATATGTTCATCTAGCCGCTCCTGCAAAATCAATGACCGATTACTTTTACCGGAATGCTACTGCTGATGAGTTGATCTTTATTCACGAGGGAAATGGCATACTGCTGACCATGTATGGTGAACTTGCATTCGGATATGGCGATCATATTGTGATTCCCCGCGGAGTAACTTATCAGCTTAAATTTGAAACTGAGATCAACAGGCACTTTGTTGTAGAGTCTTTTACGCCATTCAGGTTCCCGAAACGATATGTTAATCACCACGGACAACTGCTCGAAAATTCACCCCTTTGCGAACGGGATATCCGTGTACCTGTAAACCTCGTAACCCACGATGAAAAGGGAGATTTTAAAGTAATGATCAAAAAAAATGATATGATTTTCCCATATCATTTTTCCACACATCCATTTGATGTAATTGGCTGGGATGGTTGTCATTACCCCTGGGCATTCTCAATACACGATTTTGAGCCTATCACCGGAAGGGTGCATCAGCCACCACCCGTGCATCAGACATTGGAAGCAAATAATTTTGTGATGTGTGCTTTTGTGCCCAGGCTTTACGATTATCACCCGGATGCTATTCCTGCACCTTACAATCATAGTAACGTTGATTCCGACGAAGTGCTGTATTATGTTGATGGTGAGTTTATGAGCCGCAAACATGTTGAACGCGGACAGATCACTCTTCATCCTATAGGTCTGGTTCATGGGCCTCATCCCGGAGCAGTTGAAAAAAGCATCGGCCTCAAAGAAACCCGTGAACTGGCAGTGATGGTTGATACTTTTAAACCGCTTAAGCTTACGAAGCAGGCACTGGAAATAGAAGAAAAGGATTATTATAAGTCATGGATTGAATAAGCATAATGGCTTGAAAAGTGGTTGAAAACAAAACCTTCAGAATCTGGTTGTTGTTAAATACTGAGTTTTTTAACAACGGATTCCCAACAATATTAACATTAGCGTAACGAATTTAAAATGAACAATCAGGATTTTCTCCCGATTAACGGGACTGACTACGTAGAGTTTTACGTTGGAAATGCCAAGCAGGCAGCACACTATTATCAGACAGCATTCGGTTTTCAGCCATGTGCCTATGCTGGTCTCGAAACCGGTCTCACTGACCGTACCTCTTATGTTCTGCATCAAGGTAAAATACGGTTTATATTAACCACAGCATTAATCCCTGATTCACCCATAGCTGAGCATGTAAAACAGCATGGTGATGGAGTCAAGGTAGTAGCACTCTGGGTAGATGATGCGCGTAAATCGTTTGAGGAGACTACTAAAAGGGGCGCAAAACCATACATGGAGCCCGTCAATGTATCAGATGAATACGGAGAAGTAATACTTTCGGGTATTCATACATATGGGGAAACTGTCCATGTTTTTGTTGAAAGGAAGAATTATAGAGGAATTTTTCTGCCTGGATATGTAAAATGGGAACCAGAATATCAGCCTACGGATGTAGGATTATTGTATGTGGATCATATGGTTGGCAATGTGGATTGGGGACAGATGAATACCTGGACTGAATTTTATGCCAATGCGATGGGATTCAGGCAGTTGATATCATTCGATGATAATGATATTTCAACTGAATATACTGCCCTGATGAGCAAGGTTATGTCGAATGGAAACGGGTTTATAAAATTTCCGATTAACGAACCAGCCAAAGGGAAAAAGAAATCGCAGATAGAAGAATATATTGATTATTACCGTGGCTCCGGAGTTCAGCATGTGGCCATGGCTACCGACAATATTATGGATACGGTTGGTGAATTACGCAAAAGAGGAGTCGAATTCCTTACGGTTCCCGATTCTTATTATGAAACCGTTACCGAACGCGTTGGGTTGATAGAAGAAGACCTGAAAGTTCTTCAGAAATTAGGAGTGTTGATTGATCGTGACGATGAAGGGTATTTACTGCAACTGTTTACCAAGCCGGTTGAAGACAGGCCTACAGTATTTTACGAAATCATTCAGCGTAAGGGAGCAAAATCATTTGGCAAAGGTAATTTTAAGGCTTTATTTGAAAGCATTGAACGCGAACAAGCCCGGAGGGGAACCTTGTAAATTAATTAGTGGAATCATAACAATCATAACTGAAAGTATGAGCACCACTTTTAAAAAATGATTTTCAATAAAGTCTTTAAATCGGAAAATTTTCTTACACATACGATTACTAGAAAAAAATAATGAAGTCCTGGATTGATATTAAACCCGATAGTGATTTTTCCCTTCACAATATCCCATTTGGTATTGGTGTGATTCCTGAAGCAGGTTCCCGTATCTGTACTCGGATCGGAGACAAAGTAATTGATTTGTCGGCAATGGCAAAACTTGGATTTTTCGATACCGGAATTTTTAAGGAAGCTGATTTTGAAGTTTCAACTCTGAATAGCTTTATAGCAAAAGGAAAAAATGCTACTAATCAAGTGCGTACAGCACTCCAGGAATGCTTTAAGGAAGAAAATTTCAGCAAAGTACAGGATTCCGCATTCAGTACCTCTGTTCTTCACGAAGCCTCCGGAATTAAGATGCTTATGCCAGTTGCCGTGGGGGATTATACTGACTTTTATTCCAGTATTGAGCATGCTACCAATGTAGGAATAATGTTTCGCGACCCGGCAAATGCGTTACTTCCTAACTGGAGGCATATCCCGGTAGGTTATCATGGACGATCATCGAGTATTGTGGTTTCCGGTGCTGAAATATTCCGTCCTAAAGGACAAATTAAGCCTCCTGAAGCTGTGCTTCCTGTTTTCAGCGCAACGCGACAACTGGATTTTGAACTGGAAACAGCATTTATTATTGGCAGGGAAAATCCACTAGGCGATAGTATTCCGACCTCAGAGGCGGAGGAGTATATTTTCGGAATGGTATTGTTTAACGATCTTTCAGCACGTGATATTCAAAGTTGGGAATATGTGCCGTTAGGACCTTTCCTTTCAAAAAACTTTGCTTCCGTGGTTTCGCCCTGGGTGGTGACTCTCGAAGCATTGGATTTATTCAGGTGTGCCGGACCTTTGCAAGAGCCGGAGGTACTTCCATATCTTCAGTTTGAAAATGATCATAACTTCGATCTCAAATTGGAAGTGCTTCTGAAGCCATTGGAAAAGGAAGAGGTGAGTATCTGCAAGTCAAATTTCAGGTATATGTATTGGAATATGGCACAGCAACTGGCGCATCATTCCATTAACGGGTGTAATATGCGGGTCGGCGACCTTTGTGGAAGCGGTACTATCAGCGGCCACGAGCCGGGAAGTTACGGCAGTATGCTTGAACTCACATGGAAAGGAACCAAACCCCTGCTTATGCCTGACGGAGGCATACGGAAATTCATTGACGATAATGATACTGTTGTTCTCCGTGGCTATGGAAGTAAGGATGGCATCAGGGTGGGCTTTGGTGAAGCACTTGTAAAAATTCTTCCGGCAAAATAACAGGGAAGACATCTTTTTAGGCGGATGTCCTCATTTCTCAGGAATACAAATTTTAACATTTATCCCGGTTTTATGGCTGTTTTTAACCCTGAATTAATTCCTCACCATATTTTGCACCGGGTTCTGCTGAGTGCCGTGGCTCCCAGGCCTATTGCTTTTGCCAGCACATTGGATGCTTCGGGAAAGGCAAATCTTTCCCCTTTCAGCTGTTTTAATGTGTTCGGTGTAAATCCAAGTACATTGATCTTTTCGCCATCGCGCAGCGGACGCACAAATGAGCTGAAAGATACTTTACTCAATGTGAAAGAAGTCCCTGAAGTAGTGATTAATATGGTTACTTTTTCAATGGTTGAACAGATGAATCTGGCCAGTACCGAGTTTCCGCGTGGGGTAAACGAATTTTATAAATCAGGTTTTACTCCTGAGCCTTCAGACAAAGTGAGACCTTTCAGGGTTAAAGAATCACCTGTTCAACTTGAATGTAAAGTGCGGCAGGTAATTGAAACCGGTACAGGGCCGGGAGCTGCAAACCTTATCGTTTGTGAAGTTTTGCTTGTGCATGTGAACGATTCCGTGCTGGATAAAACAGGGATGATTGATACCCGGAAACTCGACGTTGTCGGACGCATGGGTGCCGATTACTATGTAAGGGCAACTGGCCGGGCTCTGTTCACACTCGAAAAACCTGCAAACAGTAATGCTATAGGAGTGGATTCACTTCCGGAAACTGTAAGGATGAGTGATGTGCTTACAGGGAATGATCTGGGCAGATTAGGCAGTATACTGAATTTCCCTTCTGCTCCTGAAATTGAAAAATACAAATCATCGTCCGTATTCAGGAAAATATTAACAGAGAACAGCAACCACCAGGCAAACATGATCGGAGAATCGCATAAACTGGCACACTCCATGATTGCTAAAAACGAAATCAGCGAAGCTCTGCTGCTCCTGCTGTCATGCTCATCACACGTAATTAGTCCTTATTAATCAGAAACAACCCGTCCTCAATAAGGGTTTGAATTTCTTCATTTGTACCTGCCAGTTTTCTCAACCATGCTTTTATGTCATCAACCGTTCCACTATTGTCAGTATATTTTATTAGTTCTTCGGCAATTTCGAGAGGTAAAAGCCATTCTTCCGGATATTGATTTTTAAGAATATTCCATATTTCGATCAGCTCAGTATTCATTTTACCCTGTTCACGTATTAACCTCACTTTGCTGTAAAATCCATATAATCTATCAGCACTTTGAGAGTGTACCAGATGGTGAGTCTTTTCTTCTGGTGCAGGATATTTAAGCTCAAATGCGTCAGGGTCTGCCGGTCCTGAGAAGGCTGAAACAACTGATTCGCCAACGGCCATATCATAAATGCCCCAGGCAGGATCGAAAAGTAATTCTCCGTTGTAGGTAACTGAACAATCATGGATTGTGAAAATGAGATTACGCCCTTGATTTCGGGTAATCCGTTCGAGTCGTCCCCGAACCTGAACTCCGCTGGTAAATTCGATGTGCACATTCTTACCAGTGATTATTCCAATGGCTGCCAGTTCGCCTTCGCTCATGTTTTCGACAGGCATTCCGGCATTTTTAATAATACCTGCAGGCGAGCCAAATCCATGTTTGTGATTTGCTATTCCCTGTCCTTCGAGCTGTTGATTATTAAACGAAAGCATGGCAGGTCCATCAAAATTCATATAAACTGGCTGATCTCCATTTCCGATAATTTTAGTAAGCTTACCCGATACCTGCAGACCCGAACTATACACAATCGTGGAGGTTGAACCCGATTGAAGTGCTTTTTTCAGTCCTTCCATTCCTCCATTGCTTACAGCCATCGTACTGAGATATTGCTTTAGAACTGTGTTCAGGTGTTCGAAGTCGGGCGTTACAAATAACTGTGGCTGCTGTGTTGTAATGTCGAATGAAAAGTTCATTGCATCCAGCGAGTAGGGGATCTTTTTCACCTTCGCTTTCAGGCAGTTGTGACTTTCACCAATTGACGAAAGCAGACCGGCTCCATAAATTTTTGGATTCTCAGTAGTCCCGATCAGACCATATTCAACTGTCCACCAGTGCAGATTGCGCAGAAGTGCCATTTCGGAAGGCGATTCCTGAAAACGGGTAAGCGAGTCGAGCTGTGATTCGGCTTCCTCTATGGCAACGAAAGTTGTGTATGGATCAGCTTTCAGAATTGACAGATGGCGAATTGCTTCGTATACTTTATTATCGAAAACAGAAGAGAAAGCAAGTGAACCTGCTTTTCCGAAATCGCGCAGGTATTCAGAGTATTCAGGGTCAGCAATGATAGGGGCATGTCCGGCAGCTTCATGGATAATGTCTGGAGCCGGAGTGTATAGTAACTGGTCAATTGGCCTGATATCAGCCGCAATCACAAGTACATTGTAGGCCTGAAATTCCATAAATGCTGCAGGTGGAATGAAACCGTCAACTGCAACGGCGGCCCATCCTATTTTTTTAAGAATGCGGTTCATTCCATACATTTCCGGAATCTTTTCAATGCCAATGCCGGTATTCTGCAGACCCTGCAAATAGGAAGAATGGGCAACACCGGGCAGGTATTTCACATTTTGCCTCATAATATGACGCCAGATTGCATGATCCTGTGCCGTGTAGTTGTGATATGGCTGATCAATGATCAGGTTATGCAGATGGCGTGGAAGCCGGTCGAGGACTTCATTAGTTTCCATATCCGTTCATTTATCTGAAACAAAACAAGTACTTTTGAATTTCGTATTCAAATGGTTTTCCAAAGATATATATATCCCTTCATATAAATCAACCTCATTTTGATAGTTTCTGACCTATACATTGCATTGCCGGTAATGAATGAAAGTGAGCGGCTTCCCATGCTTATTAATTCAATCATGGAGCAGACGGTTAATGAATTCAGGTTGGTTGTTTGTGTAAATCAGCCTGATAGCTGGTGGTACGATTCCCTTCACCGTGGTATATGTGAAGAGAACCAATATACAATTCAGTATCTTAAATCGCTGAATGATAAAAGAATAGAGATTATTGATAAATCATCTCCCGGATCAGGTTGGTTGCCTGGTGCACAAGGGATCGGTTATGCACGCAAACTGATATTGGATTATATCTCGTCAGTTGCCAGAGAAAATGATTGCATAATAAGCATGGATGCAGATACTGTTTTTAGTAATGAGTACTTTTCTTCAATAATCCAAAATATCAGGAATAACCCTGAGGCTTATGCCATTTCTGTTCCGTATTATCATAAACTTTCAGGCAATTCCGAACTGGATCGGGCCATGCTGAGGTACGAAATATATATGCGTGCCTATGCTGTTAATATGTGGCGTATCAGCAGTCCATACTGTTTTACAGCATTAGGATCAGCAATTGCATTTCCGGTATGGGCCTACAGGAAAGTGGGAGGGATGACACCTAAATTAAGCGGTGAAGATTTTTATTTTCTTCAAAAAATCGTGAAGACCGGACGTTTGATACATTGGAACAGTGAGATTGTGTATCCTGCAACACGCTTGTCCGACAGGGTTTTCTTCGGTACTGGTCCTGCATTGATAAAGGGAATTGATGGCGACTGGAGCAGCTACCCGGTATATTCGTACCGGCTTTTTGATAAAATTGCTGCGACTTACAAACTGTTCGGGGAATTATATAAGGGAAATATGGAAACTCCGCTTGATGATTTTCTGATCAACAGATTCGGAGAATTGCCCTGGGACAAACTCAGAAAAAATTACAAAACCAGCAGTCATTTTATGCGGGCCTGCCATGAAAAGATCGACGGGCTGCGTATTCTGCAGTTTCTGAAAGATAGCCAGCCTCCGGATGAGCATATCAGCGAAGCGTCATTGACAGATATTTTAAGTCTTTATAAAGATCAGTTTCAGGGACAGTTTTCCGGTTTGAAACCGGATATCAGATTTGAGGAAACACCAATTGATGATTTGGACCTGATCCGCGATTTTCTGTTTACCATTGAGCAGAATTACCGGAAAACCCATTGGGATGGTATTAAACATATAAAAATTCTCCCCGATTAGAATTTTAGCTGCGTTAGATAAACTTGCTCTAACTGTTTTGAATTTTCACTGCTATTCTATTTCGATGTAGTAGTATTCTTCAGGTTGAATTATATTTGCTTTTTTAAAAATCCTGTTATGAACAATCAAACTAATAATGCCGACACCTTTGTAACCGAAATGAATACCTGGTATGGCCGCACCATTGGGCTTAAAACTATAGAAGCCCTGCGCAGAAATCGGTTTGAAGCTGAGTTTTTTGAAACAGGTGAGGAGTTGATTGATGCTGTGAAAAAGCTCATTTTGCCAGGATCATCGGTAGCATTTGGTGGATCGCAAACTGCGCGTCAGCTTGGCCTTCAACAGATTGTAACTGAATCAGGTGCCGTTATTCTCGATCACAATGCAGTTGGTCTTACTGACCTCGAGAAGCTGGAGGTTATGCGCCATCAGCAAATTTGTGATGTATTTATATGCAGCAGTAATGCCATCAGCCTTCAGGGGGAGTTGTTCAATATCGACGGGCATGGAAACAGGGTAGCAGCCATGTCATTCGGACCACGACGGGTGATAGTTGTTGCTGGTGTAAATAAACTGGTGACAGATGAGGAGGCTGCCTGGCAAAGGATCAGGACAATTGCCGCACCTATAAATTTCAAGCGTCTCAACCGGCCCAATCCCTGCGCGAAACATGGTATCTGCATGAACTGCAACCTTCCAACCCGTGGTTGTAATATTTATGTAGCTACACGACGCAGACCCCCTTTGATGGATTTTTCTGTCTTTATCGTTAATAAATCCCTTGGTTTCTGAGCTGGAAGTATGAAATTAGTCATGATTACAATAGATTTGAAATCACGTTGTTAAACAGATGTTGCTGGTTGCTGATGACATGAACTTCTGATAATCTATATTTTTGCCATTTATAGCGAATGCATTTCCGCAACTTCTCCCGGGCTTTAAGTGATAAACGTAAATTTCCAATTAAATTTTCTAAAAAGTTGCAATTCATTCACAGGCTTTCATACTTTTGGCCGGTGAATCTTAATTCTTTGTGCTATGGATCTGACTATGATTAATGCCATTTCGCCTGTCGACGGACGTTACCGCAAACAAGTAGAGCGTCTTTCGTATTATTTCAGCGAGGCTGCGCTCATCAATTACCGCATTTTTGTTGAGGTTGAGTATTTTATTGCTTTATCCGAACTTCAACTATCTCAATTACAGGGTATTGAAAAGAAATCGATCACCGAGCTGAGAAATCTGTGCAAAGACTTCACTTTTACTGAAGCCCAGGAAGTAAAGGAAATTGAAGCAACTACCAACCACGATGTGAAAGCAGTTGAATATTACCTCAAGAAGAGATTCGATAAAATGGGTCTGGGGAAATACAAGGAATTCGTACATTTTGGTTTAACCTCTCAGGATATCAACAATACTGCCGGACCGCACGCATTAAAACTGGCTTTGGATGAAGTTATTGTTCCTATGTACGATGATTTAGTGTTAAAACTAACCCGACGTTCCAAGGAGTGGAAGAATATACCTATGCTGGCCCGTACACATGGTCAGCCGGCTTCTCCAACCATACTCGGTAAAGAAGTTTATGTTTTTGCCGAACGACTGAAACAACAATTAAAACTACTTAAAACGATTCCGATCTCTGCCAAATTCGGAGGTGCAACCGGGAATTTTAATGCCCATTATGCTGCTTTTCCTGATATCGACTGGATGGAATTTGGTGACACATTTGTAAAATCTAAACTATCGCTCGAAAGATTGCATCATACCACTCAGATTGAGCACTATGATAATATGGCGGCTTTGTTTGATAATATGAAGCGAATCAATACCATCCTTATTGATTTGAGCCGCGATATGTGGAGTTATATATCCATGGAGTATTTCAAGCAGAAAATCAAAGCCGGTGAGGTGGGTTCCTCCGCAATGCCACACAAAGTTAATCCTATTGATTTCGAAAACGCAGAAGGTAATTTCGGAATGGCAAATGCCCTGTTTGAGCATCTTTCTGCAAAACTGCCTGTTTCGCGCCTTCAACGTGACCTTACCGATTCAACGGTAGCCCGAAATATAGGAGTGCCGATTGCACACACTTTGATAGCAATAAAATCTTTAATTAAAGGTTTGGATAAACTTATACTGAATGAAGAAAAAATTCAGGCTGATCTGGAGAATAACTGGGCAGTAGTTGCCGAAGCAATTCAGACCATTCTTCGTCGCGAAGGTTTCCCCAAGCCTTACGAAACGTTGAAAGAACTTACCCGAACCAATACACATATCGATCATAACGCAATCAGTTCATTTATCGAAAAATTGAATGTGCCGGCGAAACTAAAAACCGAATTGAATAAAATTACCCCTTCGAATTATACGGGACGCTTCGAAATATAAGAAGTGTTAATTTTTATGCGAAATAAAAACACTATAGTTAAAACAGATTGTTTTAAGTAATTTTGCACAAAAATTAAGCACATTTTATGGATTTAAAAGAGATTTTATCTGTATCAGGCAAGCCCGGACTGTTTAAAACCATTGCACAGACTAAAACAGGTGTTATTATTGAATCGCTCACTGACGGCAAACGTATTCAGGCCTTTGCCAGTGACAAAATTAGTTCTTTAGGTGAAATAAGTATTTTTACCGCTACTGAGGATTTGCCACTGCGTGAAGTTTTCAGGGTAATTCAGGAAAAAAATGCTGATCAGCCTGCACCTGATGCAAAAGCGGATGACCAGACGGTAAAAACCTTCTTCGAGACAATTGTACCTGATTTCGACCGCGAACGGGTTTATCTTTCGCATATGCGTAAAATTACCTCCTGGTACAATCTGTTACTCGTTAATGGAATAACTGATTTTTCAGCCCCGGCAGAAGATGCTGAAGGAGATACTGCTGCTGAATCCGGCGGGTCGGCCGACGAAAAATAGTGACTAAGTCCGTCCATTACGGCGGGCTTTTTTTTAAGTGTTTTTTTCTGAATATTTTCTGCCTGATGAAGAAATTTATCCACAACTTTGAGGTTACCCGAAACCATCATATTACGGATGATTATTTTGCATTGTACCTGAAATGCCCGGATAAGCTGCCCCTGATTTTGCCTGGCCAGTTTGCCGAGGTACTGGTTAGCAATTCTACTACAACCTATTTGCGCCGGCCATTCTCCATCTATGATGTTGACTATGGAAAGAATGAGCTGTCACTGCTGATTAAAAAAGTTGGTGATGGTACAATCGCTCTTTCAAAACTTCAGGTCGGAGAAATCCTGAATCTGGTGTACCCTCTGGGAAATACATTTAGTATGCCTGCGGGTGAAAGTGCTCTTCTTATCGGGGGTGGAGTAGGAATTGCTCCCATGCTGATGCTGGCAAAAAGAATGAAAGAAAACGGGAAAAACCCCGATGTGTTAATTGGAGGGCGTACATCCTCTGATATTATTGAACCTGAAAAATACCATCCTTTTGGTGAGGTGTTTGTTACAACTGATGATGGATCGTTAGGTGAAAAAGGGATGGTTACCCAGCATTCGGTTTTCCTTGAAAAAATAAAGCAGTATTCTGCCATTTATGCCTGTGGTCCCGATCCTATGATGAAAGCAGTAGCCCGGGTTGCTGCATCATACGATATTCCATGCGAAATATCTCTCGAAAATACTATGGCTTGTGGTATTGGCGCCTGCCTTTGTTGCGTGGTCGAAACCACTGACGGTAATAAAACAACCTGCATCGAAGGCCCGGTTTTCGATACCAGAAAGCTTAAGCTTTGATATCAATCAAGCTTAAACCTTATTTAATCTGATTTTCTGCCTTAATCAATGGCAGAATATAAAGTCATTAAAATCTGAAACTAACACCTGAAAAAACTAGCATCTGATGACTCAATTATCAGTAAACATTCATAAACTGCTGTTAAAAAACCCGGTTATGTCCGCTTCGGGTACTTTCGGATATGGACTGGAATTTGATGATTTTATTGATGTGAACAGGCTGGGCGGAATACTCACAAAAGCATGTACTTCGAAAAACCGGGATGGAAACCGATATCCCCGGATGGCTGAAACACCGGCTGGTATGCTTAATTCTGTTGGCTTGCAGAACAAAGGGGTTGATTATTTCATTGAAACTATTTATCCCAAAATAGAGCATTACAATACACATATTATTGTAAATGTTTCCGATTCAACGGTTGAAGGCTACATGGAAGTGGCTCAAAAGTTGAATTCTCTCGATAAAGTTACGGGTATTGAACTCAATATTTCGTGCCCTAATGTTAAAGAAGGCGGAATGGCTTTCGGTACCTCATGTCCTATGGCTGGTTCCGTTACAAGGGCCGTTCGCGACGTGTATGATAAAACATTGATTGTTAAACTTTCGCCTAACGTTACAAATATTGCAGAAATTGCCAAAGCAGTAGAGGATGAAGGTGCTGATTCGGTTTCTGTGATCAATACCTTATTGGGTATGGCCATTGATGCTGAAAAACGCAAGCCAATCCTGTCGACTATTACAGGTGGTCTCTCTGGTCCGGCCGTTAAACCGGTTGCTCTGCGCATGGTTTGGCAGGTTTCGAAAGCTGTGAAAATACCGGTGATTGGTTTGGGTGGAATCAGTAATGCTACTGATGCTATTGAATTTCTGCTGGCGGGAGCAACAGCCATACAGGTTGGTACCGCAAATTTTATTGACCCGCAGGTTTGTATCAAGATAATTGATGGTATCGAAGATTACTGCAACCGTCATGGTGTAAAAGATATTAATGAACTCATAGGTGCACTCGAAAGCTGAGACGATTTCCAATTCAAATCTTCTGTTTCAGTACAAAACCTAAAGTGCGAACTCAATCCTGATTAACCATGCCGGAAAAGAATAAAATAAATGTACTTCTGATAGGCAGCGGTGGACGCGAGCATGCCATTTCCTGGAAACTGGCTCAGAGTCCCTTGCTGGATAAACTATACATTGCACCTGGCAATGCCGGAACGTCTTCAGTAGGAACGAATGTAAGCATAAATGGAACTGATTTCGGGAATATAAAAAAGTTTGTGCTTGCTAACTCTGTTGGTCTTGTAGTAGTTGGGCCCGAAGAGCCACTGGTATTGGGAATTCATGATTTCTTCCTGGGAGATGATCTGCTGAAATCCATTCCTGTTATTGGACCTCAGAAAGCCGGTGCTGAACTGGAAGGCAGTAAGGATTTTGCAAAGCAGTTTATGATCAGGCATGGTATTCCAACTGCTGCTTACCGCACTTTCAATGCAACAACTCTTTCCGAAGGCATTACATTTCTTGAATCACTCAAACCTCCGTTTGTACTTAAAGCTGATGGCCTTGCCGCTGGTAAAGGAGTAGTAATTTGTAAAACTATGGCCGAGGCGGCTGAAGAATTAACGGATATGCTTTCCAATCAGAAATTCGGGAAGGCTTCATCCATGGTGGTTATCGAGGAGTTTCTCGATGGTATCGAGCTTTCTGCATTTGCCATCACTAATGGCCGGGAATATCTGATTCTGCCCGAAGCAAAGGATTATAAGCGAATTGGCGATGGTGATTCGGGTCCTAATACAGGAGGTATGGGTTCAGTTTCCCCTGTTCCTTTTGCCGGCAAAGAGTTTATGCGTAAAGTTGAAGAGCGTATTGTAAAGCCTACAGTTGAGGGTTTGATCAAAGATGGCATACCCTACCAGGGATTTCTTTTTTTCGGATTAATGAATATTAATGGTGATCCTTTTGTGATTGAATATAACGTACGTTTAGGTGATCCGGAAACCGAAACAGTACTACCGCGGATTAAGAATGACCTGCTCGAAATTTTTATGGCAACAGCATCAGGAGGCCTTTCAGAGATAAAATTAGAAATTGATGAACGCACGGCAGCCTGTGTGATGATGGTTTCCGGAGGTTATCCGGGAGAATATTCGAAAGGTAAAATAATTTCAGGGCTCGGAAATATTAACAAGAGCATAGTTTTTCATGCTGGAACAGCTTTTGATTCAGGGCAAACCATTACTTCTGGTGGAAGGGTACTTGCAGTTACCAGTTTTGGGGAGGATATAGGCTCAGCGGTTGCAAAGTCACTTGATTCGGCATCGGTTATTGAATTCGAAAATTCATATTTTCGCCGTGATATCGGTAAAGATCTGCTATAATTTATTGAAAAAAACAGGCTGATGTTAAAGTGGATTTCCAAATCGGGCACATTTATTCAATTTACAATTTTCATTGTATTGTTACTGGTTTTTTGGATACCCGCATTTGTTAATCCCCATCCTGCTGTTATCTCTCCATCCGACGGACCATTGTATACACTTTTAGTTTCCTGGTTGCAATCTGTACCATTTTTGCAGGTCGCTATTGCGCTGGTAATCATAGTAATACAATCATTGATACTGTTTTATGTTTTCCAATCGAATGGCTTGTTCGGACGCAGTAATTTTCTGCCGGCAATAATAGTACTGTTATCCTTTAGCTGGAATGTGGATTATATGACGCTACATGCATTGCTTCCAGCCGGTATTTTCTGCATAATAGCATTGAACTCCATTATGCAGATGTATGGCAAACCGGCTGCATTTCACCAGGTATTTACAGCAGCTTTCTCTTTGGGGTTGGCATCTCTTTTTTACATTCCCATGGTTTACTTTTTACTGCTGATCTGGTTCACTTTAATAACTTACCGCGTTTCATCATGGCGCGAATATGCCATTTCTATTGTTGCTTTTTCAATACCGCTAATATATTATATCTGCTGGCTTTTCTGGATTGATAACCTGCTTTCGGGACTGAATCAATGGGCTGATTCCTTGCTTATATTTTCCCTGCCCCCAAGGCTATCATTATTAAACACCGCGTGGCTTTCGCTTTCCGCCTTAATAATGCTGCTTAGCCTGACTGCTACACTCAATGTAATGAGCGATAAAATTATTAGCCTGCGCCGCAAGGCATGGGTGCTGTTTAACTTCAGCATTACAGGTATTGTGGTTCTGATTTTTTCGGGCTGGCCTCTGCTTTCAATAAATTATGTTTTTGTTATTCCCATGTCGTTTTTTATTACCGGAAGTTTGACCCTGATTAAACGATCCTTCTGGTTCGAAGTTCTTATTCTTGGTTACTTTTGTGTTTTTATTGCCATGAGAGGGTATCTTCTGCTTCATTTAAACGGATAGTATTTCCGTGAACGATTTGAATGGCTCTGGTTCGAGACGCAATATCTAATTCTACCAAAGTGTTAAAGTCATCATATTCTGATCATTTTATTGAAGCCGGATGCGACGAAGCAGGGCGGGGATGCCTTGCAGGTCCTGTTTTTGCTGCCGCCGTTATTTTCCCAAAGGATTATTTTAACCCAAATCTTAATGATTCAAAGAAACTGTCCGAAAAACAGCGTAATGATTTGCGTATTACAATTGAAACAGATGCAATAGCCTGGGCAGTTGCGGCCGTAAATCATGAAGAGATAGATATGATAAATATTCTGAATGCTTCAATCCTTGCAATGCATAAAGCATTGGATATGCTAAAGACCGGACCGGAGTTGATCCTGGTTGATGGAAACAGATTTAAGCCATTTCGCGATATTCCTTCGTGCTGCATTATAAAAGGTGATGGATTGTACCTGTCAATAGCAGCAGCCTCAGTGCTGGCAAAAACTCACAGGGATGAATATATGGCTGAACTGCACGAAAGATTCCCTCTCTACAAATGGGACAGGAACAAAGGATATCCGACCATTCAACATCGCAGGGCCATTCTTACGCATGGTTTTAGTCCCTTTCACAGGCGAACATTTAGGATCATGCTCAAAACCTGTGGAGCAAAATTTTTAAGCATAAAGATTCGATAACCTAAAAAGGAAGAAATTGACATCCGTAACACCTCTGTGATGTTGCCTGAATGCTTTTATTTTGGCATTA
>Ga0079306_1000271_pt1 | contig 54146 bp, 44 predicted proteins | sample Methanotroph_Enr_FD_79181 | JGI IMG/M metagenome (GOLD analysis project Ga0079306, IMG submission 79181) | Enriched soil microbial communities from Old Woman Creek wetland in Ohio, USA - Methanotroph_Enrichment_5 | ecosystem: Environmental > Terrestrial > Soil > Wetlands | place: USA: Ohio... | reverse complement strand
TTGAACTCGGGGTAGAGCACGCTCCATCCCTTGAGCGCATGCTCGAAGAGCGAGGCGGAGAAGAAGAAAACGTGCAGGTAGCCGAGGGTCACCCCGGCGAGAAAGGCGGTGAGCGAAATGATGATCCCCTCCCACGACTTGAGCAGGAGTACGTCGGCCGTATCCCAGCCGATCGACTTCAGGATGCCGATCTCCTTCCGCTCCTCGGCCGAGAGCCCGGTCGCCTTGTCCCAGGCGAAGATGATGAAGGAGAGCACCGCGACCGCCAGGACGACCAGCACGAGTCCGGAGCGCCAGTCGAAGATCGAATCGTAGGTGCGCAGCATCTCGTTTTTCAGGATCGGGCGGGTGTCGGGGAAATCGTGCAGGACCTTGGCGGCGATGGTCGCCAGCTCCTTTTGGTTCCTGACGCTCACCGCGAGGTCGGTGGCGCGCCCTTTGGGGAAGTCGAAGAGCTGGCGGAAGTCATCCTTCCTGAGCTGGATCAGGTCGGCCGCCACCAGCTCGGAGGCGCTCGGGAAGATCTTCTGCACCGAGAAGAGCATGGGGACGCCGCGGTAATCCTTGAGCGGGAGGAAATCCCCTCTGCTCAGGCGGCCGGTCCGGGCCACGCCGGAGCCGATATACATCGATTCCGGCTGGAGTTGCGGGTCGTCTGAGGCGATCAGGGTGAAGTTGGCGCCGGTCACCGCGTCGTAGTAGTAGCCCCAGAAGCGCGGCTTCACCTGGCTCACGCCCCGGATGGCGGCAATCTTTTCCCCGTAGGCGACGGGGATCGGATCGTGCCGGCCGGCCACCATGCGCTGTACCACCAGGTCGGGCGCATCCGTAAGGACCAGTCCCGCCTCACGTTTCAGCGCCTGGGTAAAGAAGATGATCGAGGCGATGATGAAGATGATGAGCGAGTACACCGCCAAAAGGGAAAGGTTTTTCCCCTTGCGCCGTAAAAGTGACGAGAGGGCGAAATCCAGGATGTTGCGGTGCCGTTCGATGCTGCGTTTCATGGTGCCTCGCGGGGCAAGGCTGGCGGATGCACCAGGCTTCCGGTCGGGAAATGCTCCAGGGACAGCGGGTGGTCCTGGAACGGGGCGTGGCGGTCGGCCATGGCGGGATGCCTCGTGTAGCGCGCCTCGGTGAAGAGGCAGAGGTCCGTGATCTGCAGTTCCCTGACCAGTTCCCGATTGGCCCCGCGCACAGCGCCATTTTCGGCGCCACGGATCCGAGCGTGCAGGACCAGCAGCGCACAGAGCGCGAGGTTGAGCGAGGTCAGGATCAGGAAGAAGGTCGATTTGCGCACCGGTTTCCTCTGAGTTTCGGTCGGTTCCTGAAGAGAGGCTTATTCCAGCGTTTTCAGAAGTTCCAGGGTGACCTCGGAGAAACGCACGATCCTGCGGCCCTGGTGGTCCATGCGGAACCCTTCGGCGTCGCTCCTTTTCTCAAAGGGGATCAGTTCCTTGCCCATCGGCCCCAGCACGTTGCTGCCGGTGACGAAATAGGCCTTGCGGGCGTCGACGGGGGCAAGCGTGTAGTAGTCCTTCACCGTGATGACGGCGATGTCGGAGCGTTTCTTGCCCGGGTCGTACTTGCGCGGGTTGAGGTAGTAGGTGAAGAGGTCCTTGGGACCGTCGAAGGAGGCGGTGCTGCCGTCCCGATAGCTGATGGCGGTATTCCAGTCCGGATACTTGGCGACCAGCATGCCGCACACAGGGCACTTGACGTTCTTGGGAGGGGCGGAGGCCTGCCGGGCCGCAAAGACAGGAACGGCAAGGCTCAGGAATGCCAGCGCGAGCAATAAGGGCAGGACGACAGGCCGAGCGGGCGGGCGGTAAGCAGCTCTCGTATCAGTGGTCATTGAGGCTCCCCCAGGTGTGCTGCAGGTGCGATGCAAATCCTAGAACTCTTCTTTCTGGGCCAATGCGAGCGCTTCGTCGAAACTGGCGAGCTTGCCGCCGTTGGTCTTGATGAAGGCTTCGGCCTCGTCTTTTTTGGCGAAGGCCCACTTCGGGACGTCGGTCATGACGCCGCTTTTCTGGCCGCCGATCACCCAGGTAGCGCTTTTTGCATCGATCAGGGCACGGGATTTGAAATCGGCAACCTGAAGGGACTTCAACTTCTTTGCCGGTTTGGCCTTCAACTCGGTAGTGACGCAGTGCAGGCTGCAGGTCCCCACCGTTTCGCCGTCGCTGAAGGTGAGCAGCATCCTGCTATAGCCGAACATGGTGCGGTCCATGCTGCACTGCTGACACGACTTGGGCGGCTCCACCGTGCTCTGGGCAGAGGCCGCGACGCTGGTACTGAAAATGAAGGAAAGTGTCAGAAAGTACAGGAACTTTTTCATGCCGGTCTCCTTATTTCGTGATGACACACCTTGTATCATGATCAGTGCCAATTATCAATGAATCTGGAAGGGATTCTGAACTCATAAATGGAGATTGTGCTGGCCTGGGAACGCGGCCCGGGGAGGAATCGGGTGCCGAGCTTGAGCGTCGATGGCCCCGGTTTGCTCCCCCAGTAATCAGAGGGGGAGCAAACCGGCGGGGCAGGTTACTTGGCGGGGATGATGCACCTTAAGGGCACTGCAGGCCCTTGCGGAGATTGACCAGGTTTTGCCTCATGAGCGTAATGAAGCTTACCTTGTTGTCGAAGTCCTGCTTGCTGATGTTGTGTGCGCCGTTCAGGAGCAGCACCGCGGCTCCCGATTCCTTGGCGATCATCTCGGCGGTGGCGGGGGAGAGGAGCTCCTCGCAGTAGACGTACTTGAGACCATTGGCGCGCACCTCTTTGACCAATTCGGCGATCTTGGCCGGCGAAGGCTCCGAATCGGGATTGATTGCCTGGGCTGAGTGGTAGGTGAGCCCATAGCGTCTGGCAAGGTAGCCGAAGGCATAATGCCCGCCGTGCAGGAAAATCCTCTTGTTACAGTTGCCGAGCCCGGTACCGTATTCCTCGTCCAGCTTTTTCAGCTCCTGCTGGAGGGCACGCGCATTGCCCTGGTAGTACTCCTTGTTGGTGGGGTCCTTTGCCGTCAAGCCGTCGGCGATGTTTTGCACCATGATCTCCGCATTGCCGAAGTCGAGCCAGATATGGGGGTCCAACCCGCCGTGCTGCTCGCCGTGGGCATCTGCATGATGATCTTCGGCGACGACGGGAAGGAAGGTGACGCCCTTACTGGCGTCGACCACCACCGGCTTGGCTGCCAGGGTCTTGAGCATCTTCACCGCCCACGGTTCCATCGCTTCATTGGTGTAGATCACCACGTCAGCCTTGGCGACACGGACCATGTCGTCCGGTTTCGGCTCGAAGCTGTGGGGCTCGACGCCGGGAGGCAGCAGCAGTTTTATGTCGGCCTTGTCGCCAGCCACGGTCCGGGCGAAGTCGTAGAGCGGGAAGAGGGTGGTTACAACGCTGATCCGCTTTGGCGAACTGTCTGCCGTTTGCGGCTCCTTCTTTTGGCAGGCGAGCAGGCCTGCACACAGGCAGATGAGGGTAAATATGAACAATATGCGCTTCATGGTGCCTCCAGGTAATGGTGAGGGTCGTCAGCAGTAGGCGGCTTTCGCTGCCGTTTCCTCAAACATCCGACCGTTGCTTTAAATAGAAATGATTTCGATTTAGTTGTCAAGGGGGTAATGGCAGAATTCGATCGGAGTCGCGACTCTCGCCAAGGCGAGCGCAGCATCCTCTCCATCGGGAACGACTGAGGAATAGGTTTGTTGAAGCACAGAGGGTTTAGGAATAAATTGCCGGGTGGCGCCGGCCTCTCGTCGGTGCCGACCGGGTGTGGGTGCTGTATACGACGCATCATTAAAAGCTGCTTGACAGGGCAGGGATCATCTAGTATCAGTTCGGTAGCACGAATAATCCTTTCGTGCTACCGTGGGCCGGAACGGCTTTCGGATCACCAGGAGGGTTGATTACATGCACATGGCGGACGCACTGCTATCGCCGGCAGTTGGAGGAGGCATGTGGGCCGCATCCGCGGGGACCATTGCCTACTGCTCCGCGAAGGTGCGCCAGGGCCTCGACGACCGCAAGGTTCCGCTTATGGGTGTGCTGGGCGCCTTCCTGTTCGCCGCCCAGATGATCAACTTCTCCATTCCGGGCACCGGCTCCAGCGGGCACTTGGGCGGCGGTTTGCTCTTGGCCATCCTGCTCGGACCCCACGCCGCCTTTCTTACCATAGCCTCGGTGCTGGTCGTGCAGGCGCTCTTTTTCGCCGACGGCGGTCTGCTCGCCCTAGGGTGCAACATCTTCAACATGGGCTTTTTCCCCGCCTTCGTCATCTATCCCCTGGTGTACCGGAAATTTATCGGCAGCAACCCGAGCCGTGCCCGCCAGACCTGGGTGACGGTACTCTGCGCCATCCTCGGGCTGCAGCTCGGACCCGTCTCGGTGGTGCTGGAAACGGTCGCCTCCGGCATCGCGGCGCTCCCGTTCAACACCTTTTTGCTCCTCATGCTGCCGATCCACCTCGCCATCGGCGTGATCGAGGGACTGGTGACCCTGGCCGTGGTTTCCTTCGTGCGCCAGGCGCGCCCGGACATCCTGCAGGTCCAGCCCGAGGTCCAGACCGCCGGGGGAAACCCGGTGCGCCGGGTCCTGCTTGCCTTTTCGCTGGTCGCCCTCCTCACGGGCGGGATCGTCTCGGCCTTCGCCTCCAAGGATCCGGACGGACTGGAATGGGCCATCCTGCGCATCACCGGGAAGACCGAACTGAAGGCGCCGCCGGCCGGTCTGCACCGCAGCCTCGCGCAGCTGCAGGAGAAGGTCGCCATCCTGCCCGACTACGGCTTCCGTAACTCCGCCGCAAAGACCGCCGCTCCGCAGCAGGAGCCGCAATCCCGGCGCTTTAATGCCGGTACCAGCGTGGCAGGCGTCCTCGGAGGCCTGGTTACCCTGCTGCTCGCCTTTTTGACCGGGTTCCTCCTGAAAAAACGCAACCCGCGCAAGGCTTATGGCATCCATTGACGGTGCGCTGCTGGATTTCCAGCGCCTGGACCGACTCGCTGCCGGCAACACCATGCTGCACCGGCTCGACCCCCGGGCCAAGGTGCTGGCGACCCTGGTGTTCATCGTCTGCGTGATCTCCTTCGGCAGGTACCAACTCTCCCCGTTGATCCCCTTCTTCATATTTCCCGCGGTGCTGATCGGCACGGCCGACCTGCCGGCAGGCTACCTGGCCCGCAAGGTCCTCCTGGTCTGCCCCTTTGCCCTGGCGGTCGGCATCTTCAACCCCATCTTCGACACCGAATTGCTCCTGCACCTGGGACCTCTGGGCGTCTCCGGCGGCTGGGTTTCCTGCCTTTCCATCGTAGTGCGGGCCGCGCTTACCGTTTCGGCTGCGTTGGTCCTCGTTGCGGTGACCGGATTCCCCGCCATCTGCCGGGCTCTCGAACAGTTGGGGATGCCCAACGCCTTCGCGGTCCAATTGATCTTTCTCTACCGCTACATCTTCGTGTTGACCGAAGAGGGGGGGCGGGCGGCGCGAGCGCGCAAGCTGCGCGCCTTCGGCCACAAGGGGCTCGGCATGAGCAGCTACAGTTCGCTCATCGGAAGCCTCCTTTTGCGGACGTGGCAGCGCGCCGAGCGGGTCCACATGGCCATGCTGGCGCGCGGCTTCTCCGGCGTCTTCCCGACCCGTCAGCAGTTTCGTTTCGGCAGGGCCGAATTCCTTTATCTTTCGGGATGGTCCATCCTGTTCCTCATCCTGCGCTTCAACAACGTGACCGCATTTCTCGGGTCGCTGATCACGGGCCAATTTCCATGAGTCATCACATCGTAGCGGTAAAGAACCTGCGCCACGTCTATCCCGACGGCACCGCTGCCCTGCGCGGCGTTTCCTTCCGGATCACCCACGGCGAGTCGGTCGCCGTCATCGGCGCCAACGGGGCGGGCAAGTCGACTCTTTTGCTGCACCTAAACGGCTACCTGGCGCCGACCGGCGGAGAGATCCAGATCGGCGACTTTCCCCTCAACAAGGGGACGCTGCCGCAGATCCGTCGTAGCGTCGGTATGGTGTTCCAGGATCCCGACGACCAGCTCTTCATGCCTACCGTGTACGACGACGTCGCCTTCGGCCCCTTGAACCTGGGCCTTGTTGGTGACGACCTGGACCGCTGCGTCACCGACGCTCTGGACCGGGTAGGTGCCAAGCACCTGATCGAAAAGGCGCCCTACAACCTTTCCGGTGGCGAAAAACGGCGGGTGGCCATTGCCACGGTGCTCTCCATGTCGCCGGACATCCTGGTGATGGACGAGCCGACCAACGGGCTCGACCCGTATTCGCGGCGGCAGTTGATCGCCCTCTTGCGCGAATTCCATCACACCCGGATCTTTACCAGCCACGACCTCGACATGGTGCTGGAACTCTGCGAGCGGACCATCGTGTTGAAGGAAGGCGAGGTGCGTGCCGACGGGCCGACCCGCGAGATCTTCCAGGACGAGGCGCTTTTGGCCGAATGTCGGCTCGAAAAGCCGCTCTCCATGCAGGGCTGCCCGGTCTGCGGCAAGCGAGGTTGAGCATAAAAAAAGGCCATCCGCCTTCCCGGGTTTGAGCCTGGAGAGGGGGACAGCCTGGTTAACTGAATCGGAGTAGAGCAGAGGAGTTGACTACTCCGCTTTTTTGAGCGGTTTGCCGCAGCCGCATGTGCCGGGCTTCTGGCTCACCGTGCCACAGGGGCAGCCTTCGCCGCAGCTGCAGACGTAGGTTCCCGCAACGGGTGCCGACACTTCCTTGCCGTTTATCCGATAGTACGCCTTCCCATTTTCTACCTTGCCCACAGTGGTCTTGACCATAGGCTTGCCACAGCCGCATTTGCCGGCGTTGTTACTCATCGTGCCGCAACCGCATCCAGCGCCACAGCTGCAGGCATAGATCGAGGAACCGGCCTTGATAGTTCCCTTTGATCCGCTCTCTGCCAGAGCCATCGCCGCAGTGACAGCAAAAGCCAGACTCACCACTATCGCTACCAGTTTGCTCATCCACAACCTCCTTTTTAAATAGAATAATGTGATAACGCTACCAAAGTTTTGCAACCAGTCAACTGGATGCCGAGGCATTTCCGACTGGCGTTGATGCTGATCGCGGTGCGCCCTGTGCCATTGGTCGTTGGCAAAATCGAGAAACGGAGGCATACTTTTGAGGCTTTCTTCCGGAAGGCAATCAGCGCAAGCGAACACGAGGGATACCGATGACTTTGGACAGGGCTGAAATACTGATTGTGGGTGCCGGCATAATCGGACTCACCCTCGCGCGGGAGTTGGTGCGGACCGGGCATGGCGACATAGTGATCATCGAGAAGGAACCGGAGTTGGGGCGCCATGCATCGGGACGCAACTCAGGAGTGCTGCACGCCGGGATCTACTACGCCCCGGACAGTCTGAAGGCCAAGTCGTGCCTGAACGGTAACTTTCTGATGCGTGGCTACTGCAAGGAAAAGGGGCTTCCCCTGGTGGAAAGCGGCAAGGTCATCGTCACCCGCACGCCGGAAGAACTTCCGGTACTTGATGAGCTGTACCGGCGTGCCGTGGCCAACGGTGCCAAAGTGGACATGATCGACGAGCGGCAGTTGGCCGACATAGAGCCGCACGCAAGGACCGTCGAGCGGGCGCTCTTTTCCCACTACACCGCGGTGGTCGATCCCAAGGCGGTGCTGAAAAGCCTGCAGGAGGAGCTGCTGCAAAGCGGCCGAGTCAAGCTCCACCTCGATTGCCGCTTTACCGGGCTTAAAGGGAGCGGCACTGCCGTGACCAGCAAGGGCGAGATCGGCTTCAACCGGTTCGTGAACGCCTCGGGCGCCTACTGCGACAAGGTGGCTAAGGAGTTCGGCGTCGGCGACAAGTACCGGCTCATCCCCTTCAAAGGGGTTTATCGCCTGCTGCGCAAGGAAGCGCCCATGACCGTGAATTCGAGCATCTACCCGGTGCCGGATATCCGCAACCCCTTCCTCGGCATCCATTTCACCCGCAGCGTGTACGGCGACGTGTATCTTGGGCCCACCGCCATTCCCGCCTTCGGCCGGGAGAATTACGGCGTATTCTCCGGCATGGATGCCGAAGCGGTCTCCATCGCCTGGGAGGATATGGTCCTGTTCCTGGCCAACCCGCAGTTCAGGAGCGTGGCGCTCAGCGAGCCGAAGAAGTACATCCCGTCCTTTTTCTATCGGGATGCGGCACGGCTGGTGAAGCATCTGGACCCGGCGGACCTGGTGGCGGCGACCAAGGTAGGGATCCGGCCCCAGTTGGTGGACTGGGAGACCAAGCAGATGGTGATGGATTTCCTGGTGGTGGCGGATGGGCCGGCGCTGCACGTGCTGAACCCCATCTCGCCGGCATTCACCTCGTCGATGGACCTGGCACAGGGGATGGTTGCGGAGTATTTCAGTAAAACCTAGGCAAAGGCTGATAGCCGCAAAAAGGCACAAAAGGCGCAAAAAAGAACCTGAACAACGACACAGAATCAACAGTCCCACATGCTTAGCACGTAAAAAACCAGAAGAAGACTTAGGGGTTAACCCCCACGTCCTGTTTCTGGTTTTCTTTTGTGCCTTTTGCGCCTTTTTGTGGCTAAAAGCTTTCTCGTTTTTGCCTTTGCGCCGTGTTCTATGGCAGCTGCGTTTCCCCCATCAGGAAACGGTCGCACTCCCGCGCGGCTCCGCGTCCTTCGTTGAAAGCCCAGACCACCAGGCTCTGGCCGCGCCGGCAGTCGCCCGCGGCGAACACGCCGGGCACGCTGGTCATGTACCGGTCGAACTCGGCGGTGACGGTGCTGTTCGGGTTGCGATCGATCCCCAATTCCTCGAGCAGGCTCTGCTCCGGGCCCAGAAATCCCAGCGCCAAAAGCACAAGCTGCGCCGGATGCTCCCGCTCGGTCCCCGCAATCTCGCGCGGGATCCGCATCCCGGCGTGGTTTACCTCCCAGGCAACACCAACTGTTTCCACGGAACTGACGGCCCCGCTCGGGTCTCCCTTGAAGCGGAGCGCGGAGGTGGCATAGAGCCGGGGATCGGCACCGAAAAGCCCGGCCGCTTCTTCCTGGCCGTAATCAAGGTTGTAGACGATGGGCCATTCGGGCCAGGGGTTGCTGACGGCCCGCTCGATCGGCGGCCTGGGGAGAATCTCGAACTGGGTCACGCTGCGGCAGCCGTGGCGCAGCGAGGTCGCAACGCAGTCGGTGCCGGTGTCGCCGCCGATGATAATCACGTCCTTGCCCTGGGCGTCGATCAGGTCGCCCCGCCCCTCCAAGATTGCCCGCGTGTTGGCCGCCAGGAACTCCATGGCGAAGTATATCCCCGACAATTCACGCCCTTCGATGCGCAGGTCGCGCGGTTTCCCGGCGCCGATGGCGAGCACTGTCGCGTCGAAATCGCGCAGAAGCTTCCGCGCCGGGAACTGCTCGCCGATCCGGGCGTTGCAGACAAAGCGTACGCCCTCGGCCTCCATCTGCCTGATGCGGCGCATCAGTACCGCTTCCTTGTCGAGCTTCATGTTGGGGATGCCGTACATCAGCAATCCGCCGGGGCGGTCGGCGCTCTCGAATACGGTGACGCTGTGCCCTGCGCGGTTTAACTGGGCCGCGGCGCAGAGCCCGGCAGGTCCCGAGCCGACCACGGCCACCTTCTTTCCGGTCCGCTGCGCAGGGGCCTGCGGGACGATCCAGCCTTCCTCCCAGCCGCGCTCGGCGATGGCCGCCTCGATCTGTTTGATGGTGACGGCCGGCTCGTTGAAACCGAGCACGCAGGATCCCTCGCACGGTGCGGGACAGACGCGACCGGTGAACTCCGGGAAGTTGTTGGTGCGATGCAGCCGGTCCAGCGCCTGGCGCCAGAGGTCGCGGTAGACCAGGTCGTTCCATTCGGGAATCAGGTTGTTGATGGGGCATCCGCTCGCCATGCCGCTCAGCAAAACACCCGTATGGCAGAAGGGGGTGCCGCAGTCCATGCAGCGCGCGCCCTGCAGGCGGAGCTTTTCCCGCGACAGCTTCAGGTGGAATTCCTGCCAGTCTCCCACCCGTTCTTCGACGCGGCGGTCCTCCGGCAGTTCACGGCCATACTCCATAAATCCGGTGGGTTTACCCATAAGTCCTTCCCGCTGTGCTTTAAGGTCACGTGTTGCTGCCATGCCTTGTGACTGGCCAGAGTAAGCATCTATGCCCCACGTCTATCGACTGCCTCGTTGACGGTTGACGGTTGACGGTTCCCGTGGCCCGCTGGCCGATGCTGACTGCTGACTGCTACAGCGACCGACACCGCGCGCCTTCCAGTGCTCTACAGCCTGGCGCGGTTCCAGAAGGTCGCTCCGGCCGGCCATCTCGTTAACGGTACGGAACCCCAACTGCGCCATGATCTCGCGCAACTCCTCGGCGACGAACTTCATGAAGTTGACCACGTACTCGGGCTTGCCGGTGAATTTGCCGCGCAATTGCGGGTCCTGGGTCGCCACGCCCACCGGACAGGTGTTCTGGTGGCAGACCCGCATCATCAGGCAGCCGAGCGTCACCAGGGGCGCGGTGGCGAAGCCGAATTCCGCGGCCCCCAAAAGGGCGGCGATGGCGACGTCGCGGCCGGTCTTCAGCTGCCCGTCGGTCTCCTCGACGATCCGGCTTCGCAACCCGTTCAAAAGTAGCGTCTGGTGCGTCTCGGCGAGCCCGAGCTCCCAGGGGAGCCCCGCGTGCCTGATGCTGGAGAGCGGCGAGGCGCCGGTCCCGCCGTCGTAGCCGCTGATCAGTACCACGTCTGCGTGGGCCTTGGCGACTCCGGCTGCGACGGTGCCGACTCCGCTCTCGGAAACCAGCTTCACGCTGATGCGGGCGCGCCGGTTGGCGTTCTTCAGGTCGTGAATCAGTTCGGCCAGGTCCTCGATGGAGTAGATGTCGTGGTGCGGCGGCGGCGAGATGAGGCCGACGCCGGGGGTGGTGTGGCGGGTACGCGCGATCCAGGGGTACACCTTGAGGCCGGGGAGCTCGCCCCCTTCGCCGGGCTTGGCGCCTTGAGCCATCTTGATCTGGATCTCCTGGGCGCTACTCAGGTAGTAGCTGGTCACCCCGAAACGCGCCGAGGCCACCTGCTTGATGGCGGAGTTCTTGGAGTCGCCTTTCTTGTTGGTCCAGCTGTAGCGCTCCGGATCCTCGCCCACTTCGCCGGTGTTCGACTTGCCGCCGATCCGGTTCATGGCGATGGCGAGCGCCTCGTGGGCCTCCTGGCTGATCGATCCATAGGACATGGCGCCGGTCTTGAAACGCCGCACGATGCTCTCGACCGGCTCGACCTCGTCGATGGGGACCGGCTCGATCGACTTGAAGGCGAGCAGGCCGCGCAGGGTGCAGTGCTTCACGCTGCGCTCGTTGATGAGCGCCGAGAAGACCTTGTACTGCTGATAGTCACCGCTGCGCGCGGCCTTTTGCAAGGCGTGGATGGAGAGTGGGTTGAAGAGGTGCTCCTCGCCGTCCTTGCGCCACTGGTAGGCGCCTCCGGGCGGCAGCGTGACCGGGACTGTCGGGCGCGCAGCGTGTTGATCTCGCCGGTTGTGGGCCAGGAGACGGTAGGGGTGTGACCGCTCCCAGAGCGGAAACGTGTTGGTGGAGAAGCGGGAGTGCACCAGAGCCAAGCAGCTCGTGAGATCCGGGGCGCGCAGGTCGGGGTAGTACTTCTCCAGCTGCACCGTGGTGAGCATCCCCTTGTAGATCATGGTGCCACTGGAAAGGCTCGCGATGTACCAGTAGGAATCGATGCCGGGGCGGCGGATCTCCTGCACGGCGCGCTTGCGCACCACGTAGAGCTTGCGCTCGAAGGCCAGGGTGTCGCGGCAGTCGGCGGGGCGCCCGATGAAGATCTGGCGCATATACGGCTCGGCGTCGCGCGACATGTCGCCCAGGGTGGCGTTGTCGGTTGGGATGTCGCGCCAGCCGAGGAGCGTGAGCCCTTCGCCGGCAACGATCGCCTCGACGGCGCGGCGGGCATGCTCGCGCTCCTCGGGGTCCGGCGAGGTGAAGACCATGCCCACCCCGTAATGGGCGGGTTGCGGCAGTTCGAAGCCGATCTCCTGGCAGACCCGGCGCAGGAAGCGGTGCGGCATCTGCAAGAGGATGCCGGCACCGTCGCCGGTGTTCGGCTCGCAGCCGCAGCCGCCGCGGTGGTCCAGGTTGACTAAAAGGTCGAGCGCCTGGCGTATGATGCCGTGGGACGCCTCTCCCTTCAGGTCCGCCACGAATCCGACGCCGCAGGCATCGTGCTCCAGTCCCGGGTCGCAGAGACCCTGCTTCTCAGGAAGTCCTCGAACCATCATTCAGGCCCTTTCTTCACGCGCTTAGGGGCGGCGTGCGGCGTGCGGCCGGCAGAAAGGGGTGCGGCGTGAAAAAGCTCGGCCGATCACCCTCATGGGAGATAATCGACAGCAAGCATACCACGTAGCGGCCTGATGCAAACGGATGAGGCGGTTTTTCTCCGGGCAGTGCGACCACGTTGTTGCCGTGGCCTGACAGGGGGGGACGGATTCCGACCGGAAACGGGGAAATGCCGGGTTGATGTGTACCTGCCCAGCTGGGCGAGGGGAGCGAAAATGTATCTTTGCGAGCCGGTGGGACCGGTGCCGGTAACCCTGGAGACCGGTTGGATCCGTCGGATTCAGGGTACGTTTGCCGCTACCCCTTGAGGCGCTTGTTCAGGGTCTGGCGACCCATGCCGAGCAGCTTGGAAGCCAGCCCCTGGTTCCCCTTGGCGCGCCGCATCGCCTCGCGGATCATGTACTCCTCCACCTCGTCGATGGTAGGGAAGTGCCCGAAGATGGCACTCAGGGCACCGCCCTCACTGGTGGGCTTGGGCGCTTGGGGGTGGCCCGGCTCACGCTCGTCGCCAATCACCGAACGGAACGTTTCCATGGAAAGGACCCCGCCCGGGTGGCGCAGCACCGCATCGAACACCATCGCCTCCAACTCGCGGATGTTCCCCGGGAAGGGGTAGAGCGCGAGCAGCACGGCGAGCTCGGGAGGCGGCGTCGGTTTCTTCTTGCCGAGGCAGACGGCCGAGGCGGCGAGGAAGTGGTCCAAAAGAAGCGGGAGGTCGTCCAGGCGCTCGCGCAGGGGGGGGAGGTGGACCCGGTGTCCGCACAGGCGGTAGTACAGGTCGTTCCTGAACTTGCCCTGTTTGATCCGCTCCAGGAGGTCGCGGTTGGTGGCGAGCACGATGCGGGCGTCGCTCTTCTTGACGAAGTCCGAGCCGACCGGGTAGTACTCCTGCTCCTGCAAAAGGCGCAAGAGCTTGATCTGGGACATCTCGTTCAGGTCGCCGATCTCGTCCAGAAACAGCGTGCCGCCGGACGCCCGGGTGATCAGGCCGTCGCGGGCCAGGTCGGCGCCGGTGAAGGCACCCTTGCGGTGGCCGAACAGGGTGTCTGAGAACATGTTGTCGTCGAGTCCTGCGGCGTTCAGGGCAACGAAGTCGCCGGTGCAGCCGCTTAAGTCGTGCACGGCGCGGGCGATCAGTTCCTTGCCGGTCCCGGTCTCGCCGGTGATCATGATCGGCTGCCGGGTGCCGGACACCACCTCAAGGTACTGAAAGATGGCGCGCATGTTCTTGTTGCCGGTGACGATGGAGCCGAAGTTCTCCGGGTGGTCCAGCCGGTCGGTGAACAGGTACTGCTTCAGTGTGGAAAGTTCGCTCGCCAGGCTGCGCATCTCCAGCGTCTTTTTGACCGAGGTGATCAGCCGCTTCACGTCGATCGGCTTCACCAGGTAGTCGAAGGCGCCTTGCTTGATGCAGTTGACCACCGTGTCCACGTCGTTGTCGGCCGTCGCCACGATGATCGGGATCTCCGGCCAATTGGAAACGATCTGGGGCAACAGGTCTTGCCCGGTCAGGTGCGGCATGCGCAGGTCCAACACGATGACGGTCACCTCTTCGCGCGAAAGGAGGTCGAGCACCTTGCGGCTGTCGCACTCGGTGACCACCTCCGAGTAGCCGGCGTTGAACAGACAGCGCTGGCAGCTCTCGAGGATCTCCACCTCGTCGTCGACCAGCAGTATCCGCTGCAGGTTGCTAGTTTTCTGTTTCACGTTCGACCGCTCCTTCGCGTGAACCCGCCGGCTGTTGGTCGGCTGCGGGCAGGGTGAAATAAAAGGTGGCACCCTCGCCCAGCGCCCCGGTGGCCCAGATCCTGCCGCCGTGGCGCTCGATGATGCGCTGCACCGTCGCGAGGCCGATGCCGTAACCCTGGAATTCGCCCGGTGCATGGAGTCTCTTGAAAGGGGTGAAGATCTGGTCCGCCTGCTCCATGTCGAAGCCGGCGCCGTTGTCGCGCACCAGGAACACCTGCTCCCCCGCGACCGTGGCCCTGCCGAACTCGATGCGCGCCTTTTCGGTGCCGGCGGAGTATTTCCAGGCGTTGCCCATAAGGTTGTCCAGCGCCACCCGCGCCAGGTTCTCGTCGCATTCCGCAGCCAGTCCCGGCTCGATGCAGAACTCGACCTGCCGCTGCGGCTCCCGCATCATGAGGGCCGCGGCGCTCGCCTGGGCCAGTTCGCTCAGGTCGACGCTCTTTCGGGCTAGTTCTGTCCGGGTCAGCCGGGAGAAGTCGAGCAACGTCTTGATCAGCTCGCTCATGGCGATGGTCTCGTCGTAGATCACCTCAATGAACTCGCGGCACTTGGGATCGAGGCCGGCGCCGAAGATCTCGAGGATCACCTGGCAATAGCCGTTGATGTTGGTAAGCGGGGTGCGCAGGTCGTGGGACACGGTGTAGCCGAAGGACTCCAGGTCCTGGTTGGCGCGCTCCAACTCCTCCGCGTGTGCGGCCAGGTGGCGGTTCAGGGCAACGACCGCCTCCTGCTGCGCCTTCAGTTCGCGCTCCAGGGCGATCTTGGACCAGGTGTCCTGGAGCGCGGCGAAGAGCTTCTCCACGTCGATCGGTTTCATGACGTAGCGGCTGATGCCGATTTCGATGGAGTCGATGAAGAATTCCATGTCGCCGTGGGCGCTGGTCACGATGATCGGGGTGGCCGGCCTGAGCGCCTTGATCTGCCGGGACATCTCGATGCCGTGCATGACCGGCATCTTGATGTCGGTGACCACCACGTCGGGTAAAAGGGCGCGGAAACGCTCAAGCCCTTCGGCGCCGTTCGTGGCGGTGTGTACCACCACCCCGGGAAACCTGCGCCTGATCAGGGACGCCACCGCGTCGCGGGTGACCTGTTCGTCCTCCACGTAGAGCAAGGCGAGCGGCGCCTGCGTGGTTGTCTCAGCAGTCATGCTACACCTCTATCCTGAACTCGGCGCCAGTACCCGTATTGCGCACGGTGAGGCTGCCGTTCATGGTTTTTTCGACGATCTTTTTCGACATGTAGAGCCCGATCCCGGTACCTTTCCCCTGGTCCTTGGTGGTGAAGTAGGGCTCGAAGACCCGGTCGATGATAGCTTCGGGGATCCCCCCCGCGTTGTCGGCGATGGTGACGATGGCTCGGCCGTTTTCGCAGGATACCTGCACCGTGACGTGCGGCTCCTCGACCTGCTGCCCGGAAAAGGCGTCCTTCGCGTTGTTGAGGATGTTCAGAAGCACCTGGGAGAACTCGTTGGGGTAGCCATTGAGAATCGGCACCTCCTGGGAGTCTATCTGCACCTTGATCCCCTTGTCCGCGAGGCTTCCCTCCACGAGCTGCAGGGTCTTGGCCACGGTCTTGCCGAGGTCGAAGGGGACCTTGTCCCGGTCGGGGGTGAAGAAGTTCCGGAAGTCGTCGATGGTCTGCGACATGTGCCGGACCAGCTTCATGATCTTCTGAGTGCTGGCGTCCAGGTACCCCTTGTCGAAGTTGCCGTATTCGTAGCAAAGCGAGATGTCCTGGACCAGGAGCCCGACCGCGTTGAGCGGCTGGCGCCACTGGTGGGCGATGTTGCCGATCATCTCGCCCAGAGCCGCCTGGCGGCTTTGCTGCATCAGGATCTCGTCCTTGCGCCTCAATTCCTCGACGGCCTGCACGCGCTCGGCGGTCTCGGCCTCCAGTGCCCGGGTCCGCTCGCGCACCCTCTGCTCGAGCTGCTGGTTCAGCTCGGAGAGCGCCTGCTTGGCCCCCAGGAGTTCCTGGTTCTTCTCGGCCGCAAGCTCGTAGGTGGCAAGCAGGAGGTCGATGATCTGGCCTTTGGGGGCCGCGATCTGGTACTCCCGGCCGTGGTGGCTCACCGTCACCTTGCCGTCTTGGCGTTCCTGGTAGCAGGCGCCTTTGCGCTGCAGCGTCGCGTCGATCCGGGAGAGGAGCAGCTTGTTGTTGTAGGGCTTCGAGATGAAGTAGTCCGCCCCAGCCTCCAGGCTGTGCAGGACGTCGGCCGGGTCGTTTAGGTGCGTGAGCAGGATGATGGGGAGGCAGGTGAGTTCGGGCAGCTCGCGGATGCGCCGGCAGAGTTCGAAGCCGTCCATCTCGGGCATCAGGATGTCGCTGATCACCAGGTCGCACGGGTTGGCGAAAAGGTAGGCGAGCGCCTCCGCACCGTTTTTGAAGACGCAGACCTGGAAACCGTGGGCGACCAGCACCTGCTGCAGGAGTTTGGCCTGGGTCGGGCTGTCGTCGACGACCAGGATCTGGGGGGGCGGCGCGGTTATGGGTTGAGACATGGCTCTTTCCTTCAGGTTATGGGTGCCGGGCCGGGCTCGCAGGGAGCGGCCGTCAACCGTATCAGCAGTTCGATGATCCCCTCGGGGGGGAGGATGTAGGACGCCGCATCGAGGCGGATCGCCTCGCCCGGCATGCCGAAGACGACGGAACTCTCGCGGTTCTGGACGATGGTGACGCCGCCGGCATCGCGCACCAGCTTGAGTTCGCAGGCACCGTCGTTTCCCATGCCGGTCAAGAGAACGCCCGCCCCCAGGCGGCCGCAGCGCTGTGCCAGCGAGCGGAACAAGGCGGCGACCGAGGGGCGCAGGCCGTTGTCCGGCGCGGCGCAACTCAACGCCACGCGGTCGCCCGGGCCGATCTCCAGGTGAAAGCCGTCCGGAGCAACCAGTACCCGCCCCGGCACGACCGGCATGCCGCTTTCCGCCAACAGCACCGGCAGCCGCGAAGTCTGGTTCAGCCAGGCGACGAAGTTCTCGGTGAAGCCGTCTGCCATGTGCTGCACCACGAGGAGTGCGGCCCCGAAGTCGGCCGGCAGGGAACTCAGTATCTGCTGCAGGAGCGGCGGACCGCCGGCCGAGGCGCCGATGGCCACCACCCTGAGCGGCGGGCCGGCGGGGACCGCGAGCTGCGCCGGGGGGAGATGACCGGCCACGTTGTCGCTGAAACTGCGCCGCACCACCTTGATCTCGCTCATGAGCTTTAGGTTGTGTACCAGGCGCGCCACCGACGCGGCATGCTCGGGGGTTCCGACCGGGGCGGGCTTGGCGAGCACCATGAGCGCCCCGGCCTGCATGACGCGGAACAGGGTGTCGGAGTCCTTCGGATCCATTTTCCCGGTGACGATGACGATGGGGGTCGGGCAGTTGGACATGATGGCCCGGGTCGCCTGGAAACCGTCCATGCCGGGTAGGTTGATATCCATGGTGATCAGGTCCGGCCTCAGGCTGGCGGCGGCGTGCACCGCCTCCTCGCCGCTGTCGGCGGTACCGACCACCCGGATGCCGGGGTCCGCATCGAAGGCGGCCACCAGCGCCCTTTGCACCGTCTTGGAGTCCTCAACTACCAGTATTCTGATCATGCGATGCCCTTGAGTCCTGTCAGGTCAGCTTCTCTATCACGTCGACGAGGCTGCTTTGGTCGAAACTGCTCTTGACGACGTACGCGTTGGCTCCCACCTCGATGCCGCGCTCGCGGTCGGAGCGGGACTCGAGGCCGGTCACCAGTATCACCGGCAGGTCGCTGCACCGGCTGTCGGCCCGGATGGCCGCAGTAAGCTGGAAGCCGTCCAGCCGGGGCATCTCCACGTCGGAGACCACGATGTCGAAGCTGCCGGTCTTAAGCTGGGTCAGGGCATCGGTGCCGTCGATGGCGGTGGTCACCTGGTAGCCGGAGGACTCCAGGATGTTCTTCAAAAGGGTGCGCGAGGTGATGGAATCCTCCACCACCAGGACCGACAGGCGTCTGGGACGGCCAGTTCCCGGCTCCTGCCGGAAGGAAGGGCCGGCATGTACCGAGAGCGCCGAGCGCACCAGGTCGTTCACGTTGAGGATCGGCACCACCTTGCCGTTGCCGAGCACCGTCGCGCCGGAGACGTTGCGCACCCGGGCGAGCTGGTTCCCCAGCGGCTTCACCAGCACCTCCTGCACCCCGATCACCTGGTCCACGGCAAAGGCGATGCGGCGCTCCGCAACCCGCACCAGGACGACCTGCTGGCTGGCCTCCTCCTGCTCCGCTCTCCGGTCGCCCAGCTCGAGCACGCTGGCGAGGCTTATCAGGGAGAACAGCTCGCCGCCCAAAAGGACGGTGTCCCGGTTTTCCACCCGCCGGATCTCGCTGCGCGGCACCCGGGCGGTCTGCTCCACGTTTGAGGCGGGTACCAGGCAGCTGCGCCCGGCGACCTCCAGCAGCAGGCCGCGGATCAGGGCGAAGGAGAGGGGGATCTGCATGGTGAAAAGGGTCCCCGACCCGGGACGCGCCGCCACCGTCACGTGACCGCCCAGGCGCTCCAGGGATTCCCGCACGATGGCGAGCCCGACGCCGCGTCCGGAGAGCGCGGTGATCATGGGGCTCGTGGAGAACCCGGATTCGAAGACGAGCTGCAGCGCGTCGGCATCGCTTAGGTGCCCGGCCGCTTCCGGGGCGACCAGTTCGAGCTTGAGCGCCGTGGCTTTCACCTGGGCCGGATCTATTCCCCTGCCGTCGTCGCTCACGGTCAGGACGGCGTGCTGGGCGTCCTGCAGGCGGAAGTCGATGCCGACAGTGCCGCGCTGCTCCTTGCCGTGTGCCGTACGCTGCCGAGGCTTCTCGATGCCGTGGTCCATGACGTTGCGCACCAGGTGCAAAAGCGGTTCTTTGAGCTCGGCCAGGATGCGCCGGTCCACCTCCAGCTCCCCGCCGGTACAGCGGAGCTCGGCGACCTTGTCGAGTTCGCGGGACAGGTCGCGCACCACCTTGTAAAACGGATCGGTGAGCGTGGAGAAGGGAAGCAGGTGCAGCTTCTTCACCTCCTCCAGGAGGGGGTCGATCATGCCGCGCAGCGCCCGCAGGTTGCGCTCGGCCCCCTGTTCCAGGGTGCGCAGCCGCGCCTCGGCGCGCCGCTCGTATTCGCAGAATTCCTGGACCACCCCGGCGAGCCGGTTCGCGCTCAGCCCGGCCTCGGGGTTTCTGAGGGCGGCTCCGGCCAATTCCTGCGCCCGCGAGCGTACCGTGGCGCGTCCCACCAGTTCACCCGCCGAGGCGGCCAGCTCCTCGGTCAGGGCCGAGGCGGCCTGCTTGGCGGAGACCAGTTCCTCGGCCTGGAGCAGGAGCGACTCCAAAAGCCGGGCGGGTACCCGGACCGTCTCCTGCATCGGGGCGCGCTCCGCTACCGGTTCGCGGCGCTCGGCGTTGGGGGCGGTTTCAGCGCTGCGGCCGAGTTCGGCTACCAGGGCGGATCCGGCTGCGAGCGCGGGTTCGGGAGGCGTCGCACCCTGCAGAGCGGCCTGAGCCGGCTGCTCGAAGATCTCGGGTTCGACGGGTGGCGCGGGCTCCGAAGCGGAGCTGCCGGAGGACGCCGGAATCGGGGCGGGCTCACTCCCAAGGGGAGCGAAGACGCGGGCCGCCAAAAGGTCGATGTCCCGGTGCAGGCGGTCGAAGATGCCGATCTCCAGCTCCAGGTCGCCGTGTTTCAGGTCGGACAGGAGGCTCTCGAGATCCTGGCAGCGCAGCGCCACGTCCCCGAGGTTCACCGCATGGGCGGCCCCCTTCAGGGTGTGCATGCGGCGGTAGATGCTCTCGACCAGCCGCGACCGCTCGCTGGCCGCCTCCTCGCGCTCCAGTGCGATCAAAAGCGCGGAGAGGGCGTCCAGATGATCCTGCGCTTCCAGCTGGAAGGTCTCCATCAGCTCTACGATGAGCTCGCCTTCAGTCATGGCGGACCTCGGCTCTGTGGGCGCCGGCGCCGCGGGTCGCGGCGCTATGCGGTTTCAGGGGGCGGCTCATGCCACCCGGTACCTGCTCACCAGCTGCTGCAGCTTCTGGTTCAACTCGTAGAGGTTGCGCGCCGCCGACTCGATCTGGCGCGACCCCTCCAGGTTCTGGCCGCTTGCCTGGTTGATGCTCTGCACCGCGATGGCGATCTGGTCCATGCCGATCGCCTGCTCCTGGGTCGAGGTGACGATCTGCAGCGTGGCGTTGGAGGATTCCTCGATGCTTTCGGCCAAAAGGCGGATGGCATCTCCCGCGGCGCCCGACTGCCTGACCCCGGCTTCGACCGCCTTGCTTCCCTGCTCGGTGGCGAGGACCGCGGCCGTGGTGGCCTTCTGGATGACGCCGAGGATGCTGCGCACCTGGGCGGTCGCCTGCTTGGACTGGGTCGCCAGGTTCTTCACCTCCTGGGCCACGACCGCGAAGCCCTTGCCGTGCTCGCCGGCCTTGGCGGCCTCGATGGCGGCATTCACCGCCAGGAGGTTCGACTGCTCGGCCAGGTCGTTCACCGTTGCTATGATGTCGCCGATCGCCTGGCTCTGCTCGCTCAGGTTGACGATGCGCTCGGCGATGAAGCCCATGCGCTCGTCGATGCCGTGCATGCCGCCGATCGCCTCCTCCACCGAGAGCTGGCCGTTCCTGGCGACCTGCACCGACTTATGGGCGCTGTCGTAGACCTGGCGCGACTTCTGCGAGGTGAGGTCGGTGGTCTGGCGCACCTCCTGGACCGTCGCGTTGGTCTCGCTCACCGAGGAGGCGGTCTCGGCGGAGCTCGAGGCGAGCTCGCTTACCGTGGTCATGATCTCGCCCGCCGAGGTGGCCAGCACGTTCACCACCTCGCGTATCTCCAGGCTCAGTTCCCTGAGGCTCCTCGACATGGTGGCGAAGGAGTTCCCCAACTGGTCCTTCGAGGAGGCGGGGTTCACCTCGACGGTGAGGTCGCCCGCGGCGATCCGGTCGGCGCTCTCCGCCAGGCGCTTGAGCGAGGCCACCATGTTCTGCATGGCCACCCCGAAGACGTCGCGCTCCGATCTGGGCGCCACCTCGACCGCCAGGTCGCCCAGGGCGATCCGGTTGGCGCTTTCGCCCATGCGGCGCAGCGAGGCGATCATGGTCTGCATGGAGCGGAGCAACTGGCCGATCTCGTCCTTCGACTCGCTGCCGATCTCAACGCTCAGGTCGCCCTCGGCCAGCAGGTCGGCCGCCTCGACCGCGCGCCTTAGGGGGACGACGATGGAACTCGTGATGACGAAGGCGATGGCGCCAGCCAAAAGGACCGCCGCCACCAGCAGGAACCCGGTGAGCAGCATGGTCCAGTGCTGGCTGGAGCGGGACTCGCTGACGAAGCTTTGCGCCTTGTCCTTGGAGAACTGCTGCACCCCCGCCACTTCGGCGTCGATCTGGGTCACCAGGTTGCGGGCGAACTCCTTGTGGTGGACGGCGGCCTCCGCCATTTTCCCCTGGCGCACAAGCTCGATGGTCCGGCTGCGCACCGGCTTCCACCGGCCCATCAGCTCCTTGATCCGGTCGATCCTGGTCTTGTCGCCCAAAAAGCGCTCCCGGGCCACGGCAAGCTGGCGGTAGACGACCTGTTCCGAGCTGTCGATCTCGCGGAGTGCTGCCTCCAGCTCCTTAGGGTCGCCGCCGTAGAGCACCACGTCCTTCATGCTGCGATGGATCCGGACGATCTGCTCCTGGACCTCCTGGACCGCACTGGAGACCGTGAAGGGGTGCTCGAAGAACTGGTTCAGGAGGCTCCCCTGGGCAGCCAGGTTCCGCAGGGAAACCAGCCCGAGCAGCACCAGAAAGAGCAGCAAAACCCCGAAGCCTGCGATCAACCGGTACTTGATTTTGAGATTGTTCAGCATGAAACCCCCGAACTGCGTGGTATGTAATCGGCTCTGATCTTTATTGCTTACCCTACCTCTTCGTGCACCACGATCCGCCTGTCGGCCAGGATCCTGCCGAGGTCCAGAAGTGCCAGCCGGTCCGCGGTGACGCCGGCCAGGAATTCCTCCCGGGTGCCGGTGAAGGCCGCCGGCGGCGGGTCGAGGTCCCGGTCCGCCACGGTGACCACCCCGACGATGCTGTCCGCCAGAATCCCCACCTCGAGCTTCCCGTCGCTTACCACGATCACCCGGTTCAGGTCGCACAGGCCGACCTCGGGGAGCTCGAAGAAGCGCCGCAAATCGATGATGGAGACGATCCGGCCGCGCAGGTTGGTGATGCCGAGTACGAAAGCCGGTGTGCAGAAGAGCGGCGTGAACTCGGCCAAGGGGAGCGTCTGCGAGATAAAGCCGAGCTCGACGGCGTAGCGCTCGCCGGAAAGCAAGAACTCCAGGCATTCGCGCCGGACACCCTCGGGTTCCCGGGCGGGGAGGGCGGCAAGCTCGGCGGCGCGGGCCTTGAGGATATCCTGCGTCTGCTCGGGGCTCGCGTTCAGCCGGTCGTCCGCCGATCCCCAGGAGCGCTCGAGGCGCTCGAGGAGGGCCGGCCAGTCCACCCGGTGCCCGTCGGTTGTCGCGGGTTTAGCCCCTGCCATGTACGCTCCTTCCCTGTGTCATGTCACGTATCATCTGCGCCAGTCCACCCGCCGTCAGCCCTTCGGACTCGGGGATCGTCTCGCACGGGTCGCGGCGCTCCAAAAGCCTGAGGGCGTTGGCGAAGTTGCGTTCCGTCTCGGCCGCGTCGCCGGACTGCCGCGCCAGGTTGCCCAGGGCGAAGTAGGCGAGCAGGTGGTCGTGGTCGATGAACAAAACGTTCTTCAAAGCGGCGGCGGCCGCCTCGAACTCCCCCAGGTGTTCCAGGATGATCGAGTAGAGGTAGTGCCCCTGGGCGCTCAGCCGGTCCGCGGCGATGGCGTGTTCGCAGAGCTCGCGCGCCTCGATGAAATCGCCGATGTTGGCCAGTGCCCGGGCGCCCAGAACGAGGATGTCGACCGGCTGGGGGCCGGTCTCGAGCGCGTGCCGCACGCAGGCTGCCGCATCCCGGTACTTTCCGGCCCGGTAACAGGCCTGCGCCTCGCCGAAAGCTGCATCGACAGCCGTCCCGCCTGTCGGGCCTTCGGGTGCTGCGGCAGGGGGCTCTCCGGGGGCGGGCGGCGCACCGGTCGCGGCGGCCGCCAGCTTCGCCGGCTGCGCTGCCGGGGTGGAGTGCCGGGCCGGGGCCAGGTCCGGCTGCGGGAGCGGGGCCGCCGGAGTCGTGTCCGGCACACCCTTGCCGAGCACGAAGGCCCCGTCGTGGCGCCGGCAGGTGAAGCCGGTAAGGAGGCTTGGATCCACCTCGGTCGGGCCGACGAAGAGCCAGCCCCCTGTGTGCAGGGCGTCGTGGAAGCGCAGCATGGTCCGCTCGATCTGCGCCGGCTCGAAGTAGAGCATGACGTTTCGGCAGAAGATGATGTCCACGTCGTCGGTGCCGGCAACCGGCACCGCGTCGGCCACGTCCTGTGCCAGGTTCAGGTACTCGAAGCGCACCATGCACTTGATACGCGGAACGATCTGGTAGCGCCCGTCGGGCCGGCGGGTGAAGTATTCCATGAGCCAGGCCGGGGCGTTCCTGAAGGACCACTTGCTGTAGATGCCATGCCTGCCGCGCTCCAGCGCCGCCGGGTTGATGTCGGTGGCCACGAGGGAGATGTCCCAGCTGTCCAGGTCCGGGATCGCCCGGGAAAGCAGGATCGCCAGGGTGTAGGGTTCCTCTCCGGAGGAACAGCCGGCGCTCCAGATCCTCAGACTGCGGTCGTTTTGGCGCCTTTGTGCGACCAGTTCGGCGAGCACCTCCTGTTCCAGCACCTGATAGCTGCGCGGGTCCCTGAGGAAATAGGTCTCGCCGATGGTGAGGGCGCGGGCCAGGGTTTCGAGCCGTGGCCGGGACAAGGGGGCGCCCATGAGGCTTTGCAGGTACTTGTCGAGGTCGTCAAAGCCCGCCTCCGTTGCGAGCGGCACGAGCTTGTGCCTCAGTTCGGACAGCCGGTCGTCGGGGAAGTAGAGCGCCATCTGCCGCGAGACGAACCTCGCGAACTTGGCCAGGGTGGCTTCCGGTCCCGCGGTACTCATGGCTCGCGTGCGGCTAGGGCTTCGACAAGGGCACGTTCCTCGTCGGGGAAGAGCAGGGTGCCCAGGTCGTGGATCAGGACCAGCCCGTCGCCGGTCCGGGTGACGCCTTCCAGAAATTCGGTGCCGGCAACGATGTCGGCAGGTGCGACGACCTCCTGGCTCGCGGCTTCATGGACGCTCTCGGTGCCGTCCACCGCGAGGACGACGCTCAGCGCCCCCGCGCGGGCGATCACGAACTGGTCGCTGCAGCGCAAGGCGCGCGTCGGCAGCCCGAAACGCAGGCGCAGGTCTATGACCGGGAGCACCCGTCCCTGAAGGTCGAGGATGCCCAGTACCGGCTCCGGGGCCCGGGGCAGGGGGGTGACGGCCGCCGCCCTGACCACGCGCTCGACGTGCTCCAGGCGCAGCGCATAGCGCTGCTGGTCCAGCGTAAAGATGAGCAACGGGGATGCGGAAATCGGGGACCTCCCTGGCAGGAACGTGCGTTGCGTCGGCGCGTCCTAATGTACAGTCCAAAGCGCATGATATCAAGGACATTATTCGGTTTTCGGAGGCAAAGGTTGAGTTTTTGCCGGCTCTGTAAGTAAGAGTTAGTTCTTGGCTTGGGAAACGCTTCCGACCGGGGTGCTGCGACTCTCGCGAGTGCCGGGCGACTGGTTAAGGTATGCACATTTTGTGTTGCATTCTTAATCTATCCTTATACTATTGGTCAGGTCTGACCGTGCCCCGGGAGGGCGCTTGTCACTATCATTCGCGACGAGAAAAGGAGAACTTAGGTGCAACAAAACCGGATACAGCTCAGCTCACCCGAATCGGTCCTGGAACCGAATCGGATGCACCCCCGCACTCCCTTCGGGGCCGGGGAGGCGCTGCACTTCCCGCCCACCCTGGCGGCGCTCGGGACGCGGCTTTTGGGGGGGATGAACTCGGTGAGCCGCCTGGCGCTCAAGGACGGCCGCGCCCTGGTGACACTGGACCCCAACGCCCTGATGGAGAAAAGCTGTCGGCTCACCGGCCTGGACGACTTCGGGGACCGGTCGTTCCGCACGCCCTTGAAGATCCTCATGCGCTCCTTCGAGGAGGACGCCCGGCTCAACCTGCTCGGCCGCTTGACGGTCCACTCGGAGGTCGTCCGCGTCCTCGCCAACCGGCTGCGCATGCAGCAGGACCGCACGGTTTTCCCCGGCATCGAGGAGGGAAAGGTCAAAAAGCCCATCTTCATCACCGGCCTTCCCAGAAGCGGCACGACCTTTCTGCATGCGCTCCTGGCCCAGGACCCTGCCTGCCGCGTACCGCAGGTCTGGGAGGTGATGCACCCCTCGCCGCCGCCGGAAACGGGGACCTACGGGATCGACCCGCGCATCGTGCGCACCCGGAAGACGCTGGCCTGGATTGACGTCCTGATGCCCGACTTCGACAAGTGCCACACCATCGAGGCGCGGCTGCCGCAGGAATGCATCGCGATGACCGACCACTCCTTTTTGAGCTACGTCTTCGAGTCGATGTACTTCGTCACCTCCTACCGCAGCTGGCACGACCGCCAGGACAAGTGCCCGGCCTACCGGTGCCACCGCAGTTTCCTGCAGCACCTGCAGTGGCGCTGTCCCGGCTCGCATTGGGTGCTCAAGGCCCCAAGTCATCTCATGGCGCTCGAAGCCCTCTTCCAGGTCTACCCCGACGCCCAGGTGGTGGTCACCCACCGCGACCCGCTCAAGGTTCTCCCCTCCTGCGCCAGCTTCGCCAAGGTGCTGCGGGCGCCCTTCACCGGCGCCATCGACCTGAAGGCCCTGGGTGCCGAGGTGAGCAAGCGCTGGAGCGGTTCTGCCCACGCGATGACCCGGCTGCGCTCCGAGCGCAAGGATCTTTCGGGGAGTTTCCTCGACGTGAGCTATCCCGAGCTGATCAGCGACCCGATGGGGGCGGTGCGCCGGATCTACCGCCACTTCGACCGCGAGCTGCGGCCGGAGGCGGTCGCCGCCATGCGGCTTTTCGTGGCAGAGCACCCGAAGGACAAGAGGGGCGCGCACCTCTATTCGCTGGAACAGTTCGGACTCGACCCCGCCGCGGAACGGGAGAAGTTCCGCGGCTACACGAACCATTACGACGTGGCGCCCGAGCCCTGACGGGGGAGCGCGATGACGGGCGAATCCTCCAATGCCGAAACCGCTCCGATGCGTCGCTGGAACCTGCTGGTCCTCGCGGTCGCCGCCGTGGTCCTCTTTTTCCTGCTGCGGGGGATCGACTGGGACACGCTGCTAAGCTGCTTTTGGCGGGGGGCGCGCTACTGGCCCCTGCTGCTGGTTCCCTACGCGTTCAGCTGCCTCTTTTGGACCCTTTCCTGGAAGTCGCTGCTCGCCGGCGTGCCGGGTGCGCCCGGTCTGCGCCGCCTTTTCCTGCTCAGGTTGGCCGGCGAGTCGCTGAACCAGCTGACGCCGGCCGCGTCGCTTGGGGGGGAGCCCTTCAAGGCGCTGCGCCTGCACGCCCTGGGGGTCTCCTGGCCGAGCGCGACCGCTTCGCTGGTCATCCACAAGGCCCTCATGGCGGCGAGCCTGGTGCTCTACATCGTCCTCGCCCTCGCCTTGGTTCCTTCCGTGCTCCCGGGGCTCCCCCCGGCAGTCGTCTGGTTCAGCTATCTAGGCACCTCCACGTTGGCCACGGGTGCGGCGGCCTTTCTCCTTTTGCAGCGCCACAACCCCTGTTCCCTTTTCGTCCGGCTGTTGACCCGGTGGGGAGCCTGCCCCGCGTTTCTCAAGGTGCGCCTGCCGGAATGCGCCGCCGTGGACGCCGCGTTGGCCGAGTTTCACCGCAGTCACACCGGGGCCGGGCTCCGAGCACTTGCCTGGTACCTGGCCGGCTGGCTGTGCCACGCGGGCGAGGTCTGCGTCATTTTCTGGCTCATGGGACATCCGGTCGACCTCGACCTGGCACTGTGCCTGGACGCGCTGGCCCAGCTGGTTGCCGCCTTGGGATTCATGGTGCCGGTTTCCCTGGGGGTTCAGGACGGGGGCAACATCCTCCTTTCGCTCGGCTTCAAGCTCGGCTCCACGCTGGGCGCCGGTTTCAGCATCCTCAGGCGCTTCAGGGAAGGGTGCTGGCTGCTCCTTGGCCTTTTGGCGGCTGCCGGGGAGAAATAGCGGGCGCGGGCTTCAGGCTCGGTTGCCTGTGCGCTTTGGGGTATCAACCATGCGTCGAATGCGACCCTTCATACTGGCGGCGACTTTACTTTGTTCCTGCACCTATGAGGTGCCCAGGAAGTATCTCCCGTTCCCGGTATCCAACGACAGTTTCCAAGACCCGACCAAGACGGTGGCCATCCCCCTGCCGGTCATCGCGGCCAGCCCCAACGAGGGGATCACCTACGGGGGGCTGGTTGCCTTCCTGCTGCACAACGCCAAGGACGAGGTGAGCACGCTCATCGTGCCCCAGGCCAACTACAACCAGTACTTCGGCGTTACCACGACACTGTACGGCGCCTTCTACCCGACCGCCGAACAGACCCTCAGGGTCAACCTCTCCAAAGCGACCACCATCAACCAGGAATTCCGGGCGCGCTACGAGGACCGGAAGTTTCTCTCCGACCGCTGGGACCTCTACTGCACCGCCTTCAACTTCACCGACGGCTCGGCCAGGTTCTTCGGTTTCCAGTCCACCTCGTCACCCGAAAACGAGACCAACTACGCCTACCACGAGGCGGGCTTGGGCGCGAGCCTCGGCTATCGTCTGAACGAGCGTTGGGAGCTGCTCTTCGCCGACCGCTACAAACGGGTCAAGGTGGATCGGGGAGCCGTGCCCAGTGTTCCCTTCATCACCGACCGTTTTTCCGCCGACCAGGTCCCCGGCGTCAACGGCTACTACGTTCATGCCCAAAAGCTCTCCGTGGTCTACAGCACGCTCGACTCGATCGGCATGCCGACCACCGGGCGCTACTTCAGGCTGTCCACCGAAAACAACTCCAAGTCCCTCGGCAGCAGTGAGACCTACCTGGGGGTCGAGGTGGAAAGCAAGCTGTACCATCCGTACAAAGATGGGCGCTACCTCACCGTTATCCGCCTGGCTGGCAACCAGACGGTTGGTAACCACGTGCCGTTTCTGGAACGGAGCATCCTGGGCGGCGAAACCACCCTGAGAGGCTACGGCCAGAACCGCTTCATCGACAAGAGCTTCCTCCTTTTGAACCTCGAGGAAAGGATCCGGCTCTTCAGGTGGGAGATTTTCAACGTCAAGGCGGACTGGGAAGTCGCCCCCTTCATCGATTTCGGCTCGGTCATGTCGACCCTGGTGGAGGCAAATACCAGGAGCTTCGAGTTCAATCCGGGGGTGGGGCTGAGAGCGGTGGTGCGCCCCAATATCGTCGGCCGCATCGACGTCGGCATCGGGAGGGAAGGGCCGGCGGTTTTTGTAGGACTGGGGTATCCCTTCTGAGTCAGGTGGCCTGATTCTGCCTCTCGAAGGGCCCGGACTGCGGCGCGCAGGAACAGGCAGGTCGGCAATCCCCCGGCACAACGTGCAGGAGTAATTGACTTCACGTGGTGCCCAGCGTATTCTGATCGCCATCCCATCCATCCGCTACGTCACCTTGTCAGCACGAACCACAAAGAGCCTATGCGTCGAGCCTCCCCCAACCGCGGCTTCATCATCTCCGGTTTTGCGATCTGCAACCTGATCGTCTGCGTGCTGGCTGGCTATTTTCTTTCAGCGAGCAGGCATCAGCACGAACAGTACGCGGAAACGGTCACCCAGAACATCGCCAAGGCCATCGACCAAAACCTCACCACCACCATCGAAAAGGTCGATGTGGCGTTGCGCTCGGTCCTTGACGAATTCGATGAACGCCCTGAGTGGGGCGGGCGCACCGCAAAAGATGTAGAAATCCTGTTGGATAGCCTCCGCAAGCGCATTCCCACCTCACAGGGGATCATGGTGACCGACGCCAAGGGCATGGTCATCTATGGCCGGGGACTCGGCGTCAAGACGCCGGTGAGCTACGCTAACCGTGATTTTTTTTCACTGCTGCGGGAGAACCAGGATGCCGGGCTGCAGATCTCGCAGCCGTCGGCCGGGTGCTCCCCGCAAAAGTGGAGCATCACCCTGGCACGGCGCTACACCCGACCCAACGGAAGCTTCGGGGGGGTGATCGTCTGCAGCATACCGGTCGAACACTTCAACCAGATGATCTCCCAGTTCGACATCGGTGCCCGGGGTGGCATCACCCTGCTTACCAACTCGTTTCTTCAGATCGCCAGCCACCCGAAGCTGACCCCTCTCAACCGGCCGGGCAGCCACCCTGCCGTCTCTCCCGAACTGAAACGGCTGGTGCAGTCGGGCATACGCCGGGCCAGTTTCCACACCAAGACACCCGGAAGCTCGGGTGAAACCATCGTCACCTTTCACCGGCTGACCATCGCGCCGCTCATCGCCACCGTCGGGGTCGCCAGCGACGACTACTTAGAGCAATGGCACAACGACGTGATCACCACCTGCGGGCTGGTCGCAAGCTTCCTTTTGCTCTCCCTGGTGTCGGCCGTGATCGTTTTGCAGGCCGTGACCCGCACCGGACGCAAGAACGCCGAGCTGTACAACCTGAACGCCCACCTCCAGGAGGTGATCGACGAGTACCAGCTGCTCTCCGACGAGTTGCGGGAGAGCGAGCGTCGCTACTCCGCCCTGTTCGCCAACAAGCTGAACGCCATCGCCCACTGCCGGATCTTGACCGACGCCGACAATACGCCGGTCGACTACCTGACCCTGCGGGTGAACGAGGCGTTCGAGCGGATCATCGGGATCAAGCGACGCGATATCGAGGGACGCAAGATCACGGAGGTGTTCCCGGGGCTCGCCGACTCGGCCTTCGACTTCATCAGGGTCTTCGGCCAGATCGCGCTCGAGGGGGGGGAGACGCAGTTCGAGGCGTTCTTCGAGCCCACCCGGCAGTACCTTTCCATCTACGCCTACAGCCCGCTCCCCAGCGAGTTCGCCACCATCATAACGGACGTGACCGAGCGCAAACGCTCCGACGAGGCGCTCAGGGTGAGCGAAAGCAAGCTGCGCATCATCTTCGATAACGAGGTCTACGCGATCTGCATCTTCGACTTCGACACCGGTCTCATCCTCGACGTGAACGAGACCCATGTGCTGATGTACGGATACAGCAGGGAGGAGCTTTGCTCGGGGATGTACGCCGACCAACTGGTGGTCGACGCCGAGGGCGACTCCTCGGTGCAGGAGGTCGGGCGCCGCGGCACCATGTTCGTCCCACTCAGGTACCACCGCAAAAAGGACGGCACCGTATTCCCGGTGGAGATCGTCGGCGGGGCCTACCAGTGGAACGGGCGCCGGGTCATGTTCGGACTGGTCCACGACATCACCGAGCGCGTGAAAGCGGAGGAGTCCCTGAAGAGGTACGCGCAGCGGCTCATCGTGCAGGAGGAGGACCTGAGGAAGAAAGTTTCCATGGAACTGCACGACGACATCGGCCAGGAACTGACCGCGCTGGGGTTGAACCTGGCCTTCATCGGCAACACCCTGAAGGAGGGACACGAGCCGGTCCTGCTCTCGACGCTTGAGGACTCGCGGCAGCTGACCAAGGAGATCAGCCGGACCGTGCGGAACCTCATGGTCGACCTGCGCCCCTCGCAGCTCGAGGAGTACGGCCTGGCCGGTGCCATCCGCTCCTACGCCGACCAGTACCGGCAACGGACCGGACTGGAGGTCGTGGTCCAGGTCGACGAGGGGTGTCCGAGGCTCCATCCGAAGCAGGAAATCGCCCTGTTTCGCATCGTCCAGGAGGCGCTCAACAACGCAGCCAAATATGCGGCGGCCACCCAGGTTTCCATCGCCCTCGGCGTGAACGGTTCGTCGCTGCAGCTCTCCATCGCCGACGACGGGCAGGGCTTTGTACCCCGAGAAACCAACCTGCAGCCGACCGGGTCCGGGTGGGGGCTCACCATCATGCGCGAGCGGGCCGAGCTGGCGGGCGGCAGCTTCCGGCTCAACTCGGTTGCGGGAGTGGGGACCATGCTGGTGATAGAGTTCAGGGAGTACCTGGATGCCGATCAGGATGCCGACGACGAAGCATCGGGAGATGATTTGCCCGGTTCGCAGACGTTGTCTTGACGCGGTAGTTTTTTGAAGTCCTTGCGGTAACCTGCCAGATGACCTTTGGTAAATCCTGCACCGATTCGATCAAGCGGAGAACTTTTGCCATTTGCGGTACAAGGTGCTCCTGCTTATGCCGAGTTTTCGCGCTGCAATCGTGATATTCCCTCTGCTTTCGTCGACGGCTTTGCGGATAGCGACCATTTCCAGATAGTCGAGGTTCGTTGTGCCCGCGGCAGTCGAAACGTCCGGCTCAGCGACCGTCGTTTCCTCCGGCGGCTCGTATTGCTCCAGCAAGTCTTCAGGGAGATGCTCCACGGTGATCTCCATGTCGGCGCCTAAAAGCGCCACCGCCGTCCTAAGCACGTTGTGCATCTGCCGAATGTTCCCGGGCCAGGAATGGTTGTCGAAGATCTCCAGGACTTCCGAGCTCAACGATACGGGTTCTCTGGACGGCGTCAGGCTGTCGATGATCTTGCGGGCCAGGGCCAGGCGGTCTTCTCGATCACTGAGCCTCGGCAAGGTGATGAGGAGCCCGTTCAGCCGGTAGTACAGGTCTTCCCTGAACCTCCCCGCGGCCACTTCTTCGCGGACCTTGCGGTTGGTGGCGCAGACCACCGCAAAGTCCACCTGGTATGCCTCCGTATCCCCCAGCGGCGAAATGGTCCGTTCCTGCAAGACCCGCAACAGCCTTGCCTGGAGTTGCAGTGGCATATCGCCGATCTCGTCGAGAAACAGCGTCCCCCCATCCGCCTGTCGTATCTTGCCGGCGTACCCTTTGCGCTTGGCTCCGGTGAAGGCCCCCTCCTGGTATCCGAAGAGTTCCGATTCGATCAATCCCTCCGGCAGCGCGGCGCAGTTCAGTGCCACAAACGGCCCGTGACGACGTGGGCCGCTTAGGTGCATGGCGCGGGCGAAGAGCTCCTTGCCGGTACCCGACTCGCCTTCCAAAAGGACCGAGATGTCGTGACCCAAAACCTTTCTGGCTTTGGCGATCACTTTCTGCATGCCCGGGTCGCCCAACTCGAGATCCTCGAGCACGGGCTGGCGCACTCGTGCGCCGGTCTGGGTCGGTGCCGGATGGTGCGCCGGTTTGAGCAGCCTTGTCTTCGCCCGGCAAAAGACGGTGATCCCGGTGCTGGTGCGAAGTTGGCGCACCGGTTGGGCGAACTGTGCGGGCTGTTCGAAGACCGCGGCGAGCGAGGCGTTGAAAAGGGAGGTGAAGCTGTACGACGAGGCCTGATAGCGGTCGATGCCCAGGTGCAAAAGTGCGCTCCGGTTGGCGGCGACGAAGCGCCCCTCCTGCGAGAAGACGGCGATCCCTTCGTACAGCGTGCCGACGAATTCCGGGCGTACGTGAAAGTGCAACACGAGGTCCTGCTCGAACCCCGTCGAGAACATCTGGTTTTCTATCTGCTGGGTGGAAATCTGCACCAGCGGCATGGTGTGCTGCTGGTGCGCGCGGTTGTCCCCCGAAACGTCGAGGACCCCGAGAATTCTGCCGTGGGGATCGAAAATGGGCGAGGCCGAACAGGTGAGGAAATTGTTGGCGTCTATGAAATGCTGCGCGCTGTGCACCACCATGGGTGCCTGCTCGATCAACGCGGTCCCTATGGCGTTGGTGCCGCGCACCTGTTCCGACCAGAGGCCTCCGGGTTGCAGGGACAGCTTGCGCGCCTTGCCGAGAAAGTCGGGGTCGCCGATGGAATGGAGCACCACGCCGCTGGCGTCGGCCAGCACGACCTTGCTCGACGTATGGATGATCTGCTCGTAGAGGTTCTCCATGACCGGCAGCGATCGCGTCAGCAGGTCGCGGTTCTTTTCCTTGAGCAGGGCCAGTTCCTGGTCGGAGAGCGAGGGGATTTCCCTGAACTGATCTCCCGACGGCACGCCATTGCTCGCCGATCGTTGCCAGGAACGGAGGATGACCTCCGGTATCAGGCCGGCGGGAACGCTGCCCTGGGAAAAGAAATAATCCCGCGCCCGTTTCACCTTTACCATGCTGACCAGGGGGAATCGATTCATCCCGCTCTCCAAAAACCTGTTTTAAAGCGAACTATATCAGTTGCGTTTGTATACATCAATCACTAAAAACATCGTGAAATTAGGTATTTTACGATTAGATTTCTTTTACAGTGTCGCAAATTGAAACAGTAATCATCGGTGTTCGATCCGTTTTGCTACGCGCTTTAGACATCGGGTAAAATTAAATCGCATTCAGGTTTGTCTGCGTTATCGCTTGCGATGTTTACTGAAAAAGCAGGTAACTAACCAGAAAATTTTTAAAATCGTGGGAACCAGTGCCCTGTTTTAGCATTGTGTAATCAAAGCTAAAGAACGCAGTTTTGTGCTTGGCATGCTCCGTGCTGATAGTTGGCCGAGTCGGGTGGTGACCCGCTGGTTGCAACTCAAGCGTTAGACACAGAGGAGGATACATGACCCGGCTTGCTGTAGATAACTTCAGGAACCAGGACCGTGTCCAGTCGGATGACTGGAAGAAAGCGTTGTCCGAAACGTTCTTCGCGCTGCAGATCACCCCGGAACGGTTCAACGGCAAGGTGGTGATTTCCTTCAAGGAAGGGGGCATCAGCTACCTGGAAAAGACCGAAACTTTCAAGTGACATAAACCAGATGGTAGTGTGGGAGAGATGAATGGCCGAGGTAGTATGCGCAATCTGCGGTGCAGCCGCCGATTCAGAGGATTATCGAGTGAAACGCTGCACCGAGTGCGGCTCGTGGTTCTGTTATCTGCACCTGGGGCAATACAAGGCCCAATGTACCTTGTGTGGAACCTATTCTCTCAAGAACCTGCACGGCAGATAGCCGACGTCTTGGGGAGAGCAACTGAAGATCTGCAGCAAAAGGAGACAACCGTGCATGTATGTTTTCCAGCCATAGTCGATGAGGGGATCGAAAGCACGATCTACGGCCATTTCGCTTCTGCGCCGTTTTTCGTGATCATAGACACCGAGACACAGCAAAGTAGCGCCATCGCCAACTGCGACGAGTCCAACCCGTTCGGCGGCCCCAACCCTTTCAGCGCCCTCAAAGGGCGGCAACTGGACGCTATCATCGTCGGCGGCATAGGTGACGAATCGGTGCGGGTGATGAACATGTGCGGGTTCAAGGTCTACCAGGCCGACTCCTCCGACCTGGCAGAGAATATCGCGCTGTTCCAAAAGGCGGCCCTGACAGAGGTCACCGTCCAGCAGAGCCATCTGGAGGGGAGATGCTCCGGCGGCGATGGCGAACACAAGTGCAATCATCACCATCACTGAGATCCAGGTCCTTTGCAGCCGGGCCTCCTCGGTCTGTGTCGCCCCCTCGGCGTTGCTTCCTGAGTCGGTCGATCGCCGGGAAGGCCACGTGTAACACCTGACATACGAAACTACCAACAAGGCGCTCATTTCGTCCTCTGCCCACGGCAGACTTAACGAAACCCGCATCGATACCGGAAGGCAACAGGTATTGGTGCGGGTTTTTTTGTCCGCAACAGGCAGGTTGGGGGCAGAACCACAAGGGGTACCTAAAACCATGATGAAAGAGATACCAGTCCAGGAAGCGGTAGGAAGAGTGCTCTTCCACGACATCACGCGCATCGTGCCGGGAGAATTCGACGGGCGTGCCTTCAAAAAGGGGCATGTCATCGAGGAAAGCGATGTCGCCAAGCTGCTGCAACTCGGCAAGGACAACATCTACATCCTCGACCTGGAGGAGGGCTTCGTGCACGAAAACGAGTCCGCCCTGAGGATCGCCAAGGCGGCGGTCGGCGAGGGAATTCAGTTCAGCGAGCCGGTGGAAGGGAAGGTGACCATGACTGCGGTCGCCAGGGGACTCCTCAAGGTGAACGTGGCGGCCCTGAACCGCATCAACGCGATCGACGAGATCGTGCTGGCGACGCTGCACACCAACCAGCAGGTGCTGCCCCGCAAGCAGGTCGCCGGGACCCGCATCATCCCGCTCTTTACCGAGGAGGACAACATCCTCGAGGTCGAGATGATCTGTCGGGAGCATTACCCGGTAATCAGCATCAAACCGTTCAAGTCCCTGAAGGTCGGTCTGGTGACCACGGGAAACGAGGTCTTCCACGGCCGCATCGAGGACAAGTTCGGACCGGTGGTCAAGGCCAAGGTCGAGGAACTGGGGAGCCAGGTGCTGCGGCAGATCCTCGTGTCGGACAACGTTCCCATGACGGTCAAGGCGATCCGCGACCTGATCGACGAGGGTGCCGAGATGATCGTGGCGACGGGTGGCATGTCGGTGGACCCGGACGACCGGACGCCGGCCAGCATCCGCGCCGCCGGCGGCAAGGTGGTCACCTACGGTTCACCCACCTTTCCGGGCGCCATGTTCATGCTGGCGTACATCGGCGATGTCCCGGTCATCGGGCTTCCGGGGTGCGCCATGTACCGCAAGGCGACCGTCTTCGACCTGGTCGTCCCCCGGATACTGGCGGGAGAAAAGGTGACCCGTGCCGATTTCACCGGACTCGGGCACGGCGGCTTCTGCTCCGGCTGCAGCGAATGCCGCTATCCCAACTGCGGTTTCGGCAAGTAGCCCGACCCTACCCGAACAGCCTGTCGCACCACGGGAATTTTTAAGCAGCAGCGCAACCGGGTGTAGTGCCCGGTTATATTTCAGAGGAGGAGGAACACATGGTTAAAAAGGTTATGGTCGTCAACGGCATCGAAAGAACGCTGATCGTTGACCAGGAAGCGCTCCTGTCGGACGTGCTGCGCAAGCAGCTCCATCTGACCGGAACCAAAGTCGGCTGCGGCACCGGCCAGTGCGGTGCATGCAATGTGATCATGGACGGCAAGCTGGTCCGCTCGTGCGTGGTGAAGATGAAAAAGGTGGAACACCTCGCCAAGATCACCACCGTCGAAGGGATCGGCACGCCTCTCAACCTGCATCCGATCCAGAAGGCGTTCATCTTCCACGGCGCCCTGCAGTGCGGGTTCTGCACCCCGGGCTTCATCGTCTCCACCAAGGCGCTGCTCGACGAGAACGTCAACCCGACCCGCGAAGACGTGCGCGATTGGTTCCAGAAGTACCGCAACGCCTGCCGTTGCACCGGCTACAGCATGATCGTCGACGCGGTGATGGACGCCGCCAAGGTGCTGCGCGGCGAGATCTCCGACCAGGCCCTCGAGTTCAAGGTCCCGGCCGAAGGCAAGATCTACGGTTCCCGCTTCCCCCGGCCGACCTCCGTGGCAAAGGTCACCGGCCTGTGGGATTTCGGCGACGACATGGGCACCCAGCTCCCGCAGGGGACCTTGCAGTGCGCACTGGTGCAGCCGGAAGTCTCCCACGCCATCATCAAGGGCATCGACACCTCCGAGGCAGAGAAGATGCCCGGCGTCTTCAAGGTGGTCACCCACAAGGACGTCAAAGGCAAGAACCGCATCACCGGCCTGATCACCTTCCCGACCAACAAGGGTGACGGCTGGGATCGCCCGATCCTGAACGACGAGAAGATCTTCCAGTACGGCGACGTGGTTGCCATCGTCTGTGCCGATACCCTGGAAAACGCGAAGGCCGCGGCGAAAGCGGTCAAGGTCGATCTGGAAGTGCTGCCGGCCTACATGAACGCACCCGCCGCCATGGCGGACGACGCCATAGAGATCCACCCCGGCACGCCCAACATCTATTACGAGTGCACCCTCAACAAGGGTGAGGACACCAAGCCGATCATGTCCAAGGCCGCCCACGTGGTCGAGGGCGAGTACTACCTGCAGCGCCAGCCCCACATGCCGATCGAGCCGGACGTAGGCTTCGCCTACATCGACGACCTGAAGCGGGTGGTGATCCACTCCAAGTCGATCGCCATCCACCTGCACCTCTACATGATCGCCCCGGGACTCGGCGTCGAGCCGCACGAAATCGTCGTGGTCCAGAACCCCACCGGCGCGACCTTCGGCTACAAGTTCAGCCCGACCCTGGAGGCGCTGGTCGGCGCGGCCGCCATGGCGACCGGCCGTCCCTGTTTCCTCGGCTACGACTGGTACCAGCAGCAGACCTACACCGGCAAACGTTCGCCGATGTGGTTCAAGATCAAGATGGGCGCGGACAAGGACGGCAAGCTCCTTGCCATGGAGACCGACTGGAGCTGCGACCACGGTCCCTATTCCGAGTTCGGCGACCTGGTTACCACCCGCGGCGCCCAGTTTACCGGCGCAGGGTACGACATCAAGAACATCCGCGGCGTCGGCCGCACCGTCTGCACCAACCACGGCTGGGGCTCGGCCTTCCGCGCCTACGGCTCTCCCCAGAGCTTCTTCGCCTCCGAGTCCCTCATGGACGAACTGGCCAAGAAGATGGGGGTCGATCCCTTTGAGCTTCGTTACAAGAACATCTACCGTCCCGGCGCAACCACGCCGACCGGGCAGACCCCGGAAGTCTTCTGCTTCGAGGAGCTGTTCGACCTCATGCGTCCCAAGTACCAGGACGCCCTGCTGCGCGCGAAGAACGGCTCCACCGAAACCAAAAAACGGGGCGTCGGCGTTTCGCTCGGCGTGTACGGCTGCGGTCTCGACGGTCCGGACACCTCCAGCGCCTGGGTCGAACTGAACCCGGACGGCAGCGTCACCGTCGGTAACGCCTGGCAGGATCATGGCCAGGGCTCCGACGGCGGCACGGTCACCTTCGCCCACAACACGTTGCGCCCGCTCGGCCTGAGACCGGACCAGATCCGTCTCAGCATGAACGACACGAGCCTGCATCCGAACTCCGGCCCCTCCGGCGGGAGCCGCCAGAACGTGGTCACCGGCAACGCGATCCACGCGGCGTGCGTGATCCTGCTCGATGCCCTGCGCAAGGCGGACGGCAGCTACCGCAACTACGAAGAGATGGTGCAGGCGAAACTCCCGCTCAAGTACGAGGGGAGCTGGACCACGCCGAGTACCCACATGGACGACAACATGCAGGGCGCGCCGTTTTGCATCTACATGTACGCCCTCTTCATGTCCGAAGTGGAAGTGGACGTAACGACCGGCAAAACTACCGTGCTGAAGATGACCTATGCCGGCGACAACGGCACCATCACCAACCGTCTCACCGTCGACGGACAGGTCTACGGCGGTCTGGTCCAGGGCGTCGGTCTGGCCCTCACCGAAGACTTCGAAGACCTGAAGAAACACACCACCCTGATCGGTTCCGGCTTTCCGTTCATCAAGGACGTACCGGACGACATGGAGCTCATCTACACCGAGTACCCGCGCAAAGACGGCGCCTTCGGACAGGCCGGTGTAGGCGAGGGGCCGCTGACCGCCCCGCACGCCTCCATCATCAACGCCATCGACAGCGCCTGCGGCGTGCGCATCAGGTCCATTCCGGCATACCCGGCCAAGGTCCTGGCGGCACTGAAGTCGCCGAAAAAGTCGTTCGACGTGAGCGATGCGGTGGAAGGCGGCTACATGTCCCAGGGCGGCATCGAGACCCTCAAATAGTAGCCAGGTAAGGTAGCACACGGGGGCGATCCGGCTGCGGACCGGCCGGTTCGCCCCCTTTTTTTCAAAGGCAGTTGCAGCGACCTTCCGTTTCCGGTTCTTCGGGAGCGGCACTCAGAGTGAAAAGGTGGGGCGCACGTTATGGACCAGGAGAAGCTGCGGGAATGGGAATACAAATGCATCCAGGAGGAGCCGCCGGAGTGTGCGGCCGCCTGCCCGATTCATGTCGATGCGCGGCTCTTCGTGAAGGAGATGGCGCGAGGCGACCGTGAGGCGGCCTACAAGGTGCTCGCCAAGACCATGCCGTTTCCGGGCATCCTGGGACGCATCTGCGACCACCCCTGCGAGTCCAAATGCAAACGGGGGGAGGTGGAGGAGCCGATCGCCATCGGTCTCTTGGAGCGCAGCTGCGTCGAGCAGGCCGCGGGAAAGGGGCGGATCCAGGTGCTCTCCCGCAGGGAACAACGAATTGCGGTCCTGGGAGGTGGTTTTGCCGGACTGGTCGCCGCCTGGGATCTGCTGAAGAAAGGGTTCAAGGTAACCGTATTCGAAGGGAGCGGCCGGCTGGGCGGGTCGCTCTGGGAGCTTCCCGAGGGTCTTTTGCCGCGTGAGGTCCTGTGCGACGAGCTGGCGACGCTCGAAGCCCTGAAGGCCGAGATCCGTCTGGATCAGCAACTCGATGCTGCGGCGTTTGAGGCGATTTGCCGTGAGTTCGATGCGCTCTTCATCGACCGGGAATCGCTGGCGGGGGTTGCCCTGCCGCTCGCGTTGGAGGATGACGGGATGCTTGCCGTCGATGCCGCAACCGGCGCCACGGACCGGGGCGGGGTTTTTGCCGGAGGAGGAACCGGGACAAGGGGCGCCTATGCGCCGGTCAGCGAGGCGCTCCAGGGAAGAAAGGGAGCGCTTTCCATCGAGCGCTTCATCCAGAAGGCACAGATGGGAGCCGGCCGGGAGAACGAGGGGCCGTTCCAGACACGCCTCTTCACGAGCACCGAGGGAGTCGAGCCCGAGCCCCGGGTGGCGCCGTCGGATGCTGCGGGCGGTTTCTCGGATGAAGAGGCGAGGGCGGAGGCTTCCCGCTGCATCCAGTGCGAGTGCATGGAGTGCGTGAAGGTCTGCCTCTACCTCGAGCGCTACCAGGGGTATCCCAAAAAGTACGCCCGGCAGGTTTTCAATAACGACGGTGTGATCTTCGGCGCCGCCCATACCAAGAACCAGTTCGTGAACTCCTGCAGCGGCTGCGGCCTCTGCGAGACCGTCTGCCCCAACAATTTCAACATGGGCGATCTCTGCCATGAGGCGCGCCGGACCATGAACGAGCACAAGTTCATGCCCGCCTCCTTTCACGAGTTCGCCTTGCAGGACCTGGAGCACAGCCGGGGCGAGCGCTTCGCCCTGGGGCGTCACGAGCCGGGGCGCGAGCAGAGCGCCTGGCTCTATTTCCCGAGCTGCCAGCTTTGCGCCACCTCCCCGGGCGAGGTGGACTCATCGTACCGGTATCTGCGGCGGGAACTTTCCGGCGGGGTCGGCATGCTGCTCGGCTGCTGCGGCGCCCCCGCCTACTGGGCCGGGCGCGACGACCTGTTCCGCGAGGCGCTCGGGGAGGTCCGCAGCGCATGGCAGAAGCTTGGAAGCCCCAAGGTGGTTACCGCCTGCTCCACCTGCCAAAGCATCTTCAGCGAGCATCTCCCCGAGATGGAGTCGGTCTCCCTCTGGAAGATCGTGGAGGAGAAGGGGCTTCCCGCGAGCAACTGCTGCTGCGAGGGCGCAGGAAAGAGCCTGTCGATCAGCGACCCCTGCATCACCCGTCACGACCCGCAGACCCGTCAGAGCGTCCGGCGCATCGTCCGGCAGCTCGGCTACGCGATCGACGAGCTTCCTTTGAGCGGCGACAAGCCCGAGTGTTGCGGCTACGGCGGGCTCATGTTCAACGCCAACCCCAAGCTCGCCAAGGACGTGATCGGCCACCGCGCTGCGCAGAAGAAGCCCGCCGAGTCGGCCATAGCGCAGAAGCCCGTTACGCCCCCCGGTGGATGGTACCGGACGCGGGCCATGCAGGACAGGGATACCGTCTACTACCGAACCCAGGTGAGCGGCAACGATTATCTCGCCTACTGCGCCATGTGTCGCGACAACCTGGCCGCCGCCGGCAAGAGGGTGAGCCATTTGGTCGAACTCCTCTTCCCGCAGGTGGCTGGGGGCGACCCGGCGGCACGCGGCTGGATCTCCTGGTCCGAGCGCCGGGCCAACCGCGGCCGGGTGCGGGGAGCAGTACTGCGGGAACTCGGGGAGGAGGGAGTCGTGACCAGGCCGGACCACGAAAAAATCGTGCTGAGGATCGCCCCGGAGGTGCTGCGCAGGATCGATGAACGGCGCATCCTGGAGGACGACGTCAAAAAGGTGATCTATCATGCCGAGCGCAGCGGCAAGCGGCTGCAGGACCTTAAGACCGGGTGCCTCAGGGCCTCCCTGCAGTGCGAAAACGTGACCTTTTGGGTCGACTACACCTCCGGTGCCGACGGGTTCACGGTGCACAACGCCTACTGCCATCGCATGAAGATCGTGGGGATAAAGAAATGAGCCAAACGGATGAGGCCAAGGGGTGGAGCTGCGCCGGTTGCGGTCGCGAGCTTGAGATCGTGAAGGTGGGCTTTAGCTACCTGAAGGGGAATTTCGAGGTGGAGCTGCCGGCCTGTACCGGTTGCGGCCAGGTCCTGGTATCCGAGGAACTGGCCAACGGGAAAATGGCCGATGCGGAGCGGATCCTTGAGGACAAGTAAGGAATGCTGCGCCGCGCACGGCGGGACGTCGCAGGGAGGCGAAGGCGCCTGCGCAGCGGCTTCTGCCGGCGAATACGAAACAGGCGCCTTGCGGGAGGTGACCGGCACGACCATCCGGCCGGGTGGCTTGGCACTGACTGACCGGGCCGTGGGTTTCTGCAGTTTGGCCGCCGGCGCGCGTATCCTGGACGTCGGATGCGGTGCCGGTGCCAGTGTCGAACACTTGGTGAGCCGGTACGGTTTCGCCGCTTCCGGTGTGGACACTTCTCGGAAGCTGATAGCCGAGGGGGTGACCCGCAACCCCTCGCTGCTCTTAGCTCAAGCGGCGGCCGAAGCGCTCCCGTTCCCGGCCGAAAGTCAGGACGCCATCCTCTGCGAATGCGTGCTTTCCCTGGTTGAGGAGCCTTTTCAGGCGCTCGCCGAGTTCCGCCGGGTGCTGCGCCCCGGCGGCCATCTGATGCTGAGCGACATGTACGACCGTTCTCCGAAAGCGGAGGCCCTGGCGCCCGAAGTTGCCTCGGATCGCCCTCTCAGTGGGGCTGCGGGCCGCGAGCAGCTGGAAGGCTGGGTCCTCGAGGCCGGCTTCACCATCCTCCTCTGGGAGGACCACACGATGCTCCTCAAGGAACTGGCGGCCAGCCTGGTGCTGGCCCACGGATCGCTGCACGGGATCTGCTGCACGCCCGCCGGAGTGCGGCCAGGCTACTACCTGCTGGTGGCCCGAAAAACAACGACGATGGGAGGTTGAACCATGGATCAAAACATGTTGCGCATGATGGAGCTGGGCTATAACGGCTACTACTGCAGTCAGATCCTCCTGCTCCTGGCGCTGGAGACACAGGGGAACACAAATCCCGCCTTGATCAGGGCGATGGGCGGACTGGCCCATGGTTCCGGATTCGCCGGCGGGATCTGCGGGACCCTCACCGGAGCCGCCTGCCTGCTTGGCCTCTATGCAGGAAAAGGGACCGACGCCGAGTACGAGGACGAGCGCCTGAAGTATATGCTGAAGGATTTAGGTGACTGGTTTGCCCAGACCTATGGCAGCCGCTATGGCGGCATAACCTGCGAAGAGATCGTGGGGGACCGGACCGAGATCCGGCAGCGTTGCGGGACGATCGTCGCCGAGACCTACGTAAAGGCGGTGCAACTCTTAAACGCCGCCGGTTACGACTTGAGCGAGTGGGAACTGAAGCCCCTCGACTTCCAGATCACGGGCGGCAGGCCAGGCGGTAACGACGCATGACTCAGAGCTTCACGCAGCGCGACGTGCATACCGACAGCCTTTGCCCGCACTGTCTGGCGAAGATACCGGCCCGGCGGGTACGCGAAGGGAACGAGGTGCACCTCTATAAAAATTGCCTCGTGCACGGCGAGTTCCGTACTCCGGTCTGGCGGGGCGCGCCCTCCATAGGATCCTGGTCGCGGCCGAAGACGGCGGTCCATGCCTCTGCCGGCCAGGCAGGCACGGGCCGTGGCTGCCCCTTCGACTGCGGCATCTGCCCGGAGCATCGGCAGCAGTCCTGCACGGTGCTCATCGAAGTCACCGACCGCTGCAACCTCGCATGCCCGGTCTGTTTCGCGGACGCCGGCCCGCAGGGAGGCTGCGATCCTTCGCTTCAGACCATCGCCGGCTGGTTCCGCAGCGCGCTCGTCAAGAGCGGTCCCCATAACATAGTGCAGATCTCCGGCGGCGAACCTACCGTGCGCGACGATTTGCCCGCCATCGTCGCCCTCGGGCGCGAACTGGGGTTCCCCTTCATCCAGGTCAACACCAACGGCGTGCGGCTCGCCGCCGACCCTGCGTACGCCGAAGAACTGAAGCGCGCCGGACTCTTCTCCGTCTTCCTCCAGTTTGATGGCACCAACGACCGGATCTACCAGACCATCCGCGGACGCGCCCTGCTCGAGGAGAAGCTGCAGGCCATCCAAAACTGCGCGGCGGGTGGCCTTGGCGTGGTTTTGGTCCCGACCGTCGTCCCCGGCGTCAACACCGGGGATGTCGGCGCCATAGTGAAACTCGCGCTGGAACTGGGGCCGGCCGTGCGGGGCGTACATTTTCAGCCCGCTGCCTATTTCGGACGCCATCCCGAACCTCCTGCGGCGGAGGCCCGGTTCACGCTCCCCGACCTGATGCAGGCCATCGAGGAGCAGACCGGCGGTCTGATGAAGGTGGATAATTTCCGCCCGCCGGGGTGCGAACATCCGCTGTGCTCCTTCCACGGCAATTTCCTCCGTCTTCCCGAAGGCGGGGTGCGCCCGCTCACCGAGCACGTTTCGACCTGCTGCGGCAGCTCCGAACCCGAGAACAAGGGGACCGGCCGGGCCGTATCTTTCGTGACGAAACAGTGGGCCGCGCCGACCGCGGCGTCGGGGGCGCACGAACCGGGCAGCCTCGACGCCTTCCTGGAGGAGTTCAGGACCAACACCTTCGCAGTTTCCGCCATGGCCTTCCAGGACGTGTGGAATCTGGACCTGGAGCGGGTCCAGGAATGCTGCATCCACGTGGTCGCCCCGGACGGCAGGATGGTGCCGTTCTGCCTTTACAACCTGACCTCTGCCGACGGCAAGCCCCTCTACCGGAGCAAACGCCCATGACCACCACGCCCCTCGAACCATGGATCAAGGCCAGGATCGGGATTCCCCCGCAGGAACCTCTGACCCGCGGCGCGCTGGAGGCCTACCAGCTCAGCTCCCTGCGTAGCGCCGTCGCCTACGCCCGTAGTCACTCGCCCTTTTACGCCAAGCGGCTGCAGGATGTCGACGAGGCCGGGCTCGGCTCCCTGGCGGATCTCTCCCGGCTCCCCTTCACCACGGCGGTCGAGCTGCGCGAGGAGGAACTGCGGTTTCTCTGCATCTCGCAAAGCGAGGTGGCGCGGGTGGTGACCCTGCAGAGTTCGGGAACCACGGCTTCCCCCAAACGGCTCCACTTCACGGCGCAGGAGCTGGAGCTGACCGTGGACTTCTTCCATCACGGCATGTCCGCCCTGGTGCGTCCTAGGGGGCGGGTGCTGGTGCTGATGCCCGGCGCACTTCCCGGCAGCGTCGGCGATCTGCTGGTCAAGGGGCTCAAGCGCCACCAGGTTGAGGGGATCGTGCACGGCCTGGTCACCGATCCCGGCGCAGTCCTCGAACAGATCGCCTCCCTCAAGATCGACTGCCTGGTTGGCCTTCCCGTGCAGGTGCTGGCGCTTGCCAGGCATCCCGACGCCCGCCTGATATCGCGCGGGCGCCTGAAGAGCGTGCTCCTGAGTGCCGACTACGTACCGGCGGCGATCGTTCGCGAGCTGACGGATCGGTGGGGGTGCGCCGTATTCAACCACTACGGCATGACCGAGATGGGGCTGGGCGGCGGGGTCGAATGCAGCCACCTGTGCGGCTACCATCTGCGGGAGGCCGACCTTTACTTCGAGGTGGTCGACCCGGAGAGCGGCCGCGTGCTGCCCGAGGGAGAACTCGGCGAGGTGGTTTTCACCACCCTGACCCGGCGCGGCATGCCGCTGATCCGCTACCGGACCGGCGATCTGGCAAGGTTTTTACCCGACCCCTGCCCCTGCGGAACGGTGCTGCGCCGCCTGGAACGCGTGAGCGGGCGGCTGGCTGGCGAGGTCCGGCTGGGAGACCAACACCGGATCAATATCACGGAACTGGACGAGGCGCTCTTTCCTCTCTCGTTCCTCCTCGATTACCAGGCGGTGCTCAGTAGCAGCGACGGCATGGATCGCCTCGATATCGCCATAGCGACCACGGCAAGCGCCCCGGCGGATGCCGCCCACCGGGTGCGCCTTGCCTTGCTCGCGGTGCCGGTGCTGCAAAAGGCGGTGTGCGACGGCAGCCTGCAGTTGGGAACCATCGAGCCGGGCGAATTCGCACGAACGATTAGCATAAAGAGAACGGTCATTGACCGGAGAAAGGAGCTGCCATGTTGATTTCTTGGGCGATAGACGCCATCTGCCCGGTGCTGGCGCAGGGCAAAAATGTGGTGCTGGCGACGGTGGTGGCCAAGTCGGGGTCGGCGCCGTGCCTGGCAGGATCGAAGATGATCGTCCACGGGGACGGATCGTCCCTCGGCACCATAGGCGGGGGCGTGCTGGAGGCCGAAGGACAAAAAAGGGCCGGCGCAGTCCTCAGTAGCGGGATTTCGGAACTTTTCAGCTTCGACCTTTCCGGCCGCGACGCGGCCAGCATGTCGATGATCTGCGGCGGGAGGGTCGAGGTGTTCCTTGAGCTGATCGACGCCGACCCGGCCAACCTGGAGGTCTTCAGCGCCCTGCGCCAAGCGCTGCGGCAGGGCGAGAAATGCTTCACGGTCGCAGACCTGGGCGAGGCGGGAGGCGAGATCCGGCGCATCAATCGCTGCCTCGTGCGTGAGGACGGCACCGTGGCCGGGCGCTTCGAACACCCCGAGTCGTGGCTTGCCACCCTGGCCGAACAGGCGCACCGCTCGACCTATCCCGTCGTGACCTCCCTGGGAGAGCGACGTTTCCTGGTGGAGCGCTGTTATGTTCCGAGCGTCGTGTATGTCTTTGGGGCGGGGCACGTTTCCCAGCACGTGGCGGAACTGGCCGCCAAGGTGTCGTTCCAGACCGTGGTGCTGGATGACCGGGCCGAATTTGCCAACCGGGAGCGCTTCCCGACGGCGACCGAGGTGGTGGTCCTCGACTCCTTCGCGGACTGCTTCACCGGGCTCGATGTCGGCGCAGACAGCTTCCTTGTCATCGTGACCCGGGGGCATACCCACGACCGCGTGGTCCTGGAACAGGCCCTGAGGACCAAGGCGGGGTACCTCGGCATGCTCGGCAGCCGGAAGAAGATCGTGGAGATCCGCAAGGCCCTTGTTGCCGACGGCTTCAGCGACGCCGACCTGGACCGGGTCCATTGCCCGATCGGTCTGGACATCGGCGGCGAAACCACGGCGGAGATCGGGGTCAGCATAGTGGCGGAACTGATCCAGGCCAGGGCCAACAAAGGGTGATGGATGTACGGTAACGTGGCGGCGGTGATTCTCGCGGCAGGCTTTTCCTCGCGCATGGGGAAATTCAAGCCGCTTCTCGAGCTGGCCGGCATGTCGGCCTTGGAGCGCTGTGTCCGCCTGTTCCAAGACGCAGGGGTAGGGGACATACGCGTGGTGACCGGGCATCGGGCCGAGGAGTTGGCCCCCGTGCTGCAGCGGCTCGGGGTGTGCGGCGTTGCCAATCCCCGTTATGCGGAGGGGATGTTCACCTCCGTGACGGCTGGGGTTGAGGCGATCCGGGCCACTGCCGACGCCTTTTTTGTGCACCCGGTGGATCTGCCGCTGGTCAGGCCGGCAACCGTCCGGCGGCTTTTGGACGCCTGCAGCCGGAAAGCACCCGCCATCCTCTATCCGACCTTCCAGGGGGAGAGGGGACATCCGCCCCTGATCTCTGCCAGGCTCGTGCCCGAGATCCTCGACTGGCGGGGTGCCGGCGGTCTCCAGGGAGTCCTGTCATCGTGGGAGGCGTATGCCGGCGAGATAGAGGTCGCCGATGAGCAGATCCTGCGCGACATGGACACCGCTCTTGATTACCGGGGCCTGCGCGAGCGGGCCGAGACCCTCCACGTCCCTTCGGAGGCGGAATGCCTGAGTCTTCTGGAACTGGTGCTGCGGGTCGACCAGCGAATCGTGCGCCATGGCCGTGCGGTAGCCGGATTGGCGGGGCTCTTGGGGCAACGGCTGAACCGGGCCGGAGGCACTCTGGATCTACCCCTGTTGCAGGCGGCCGGGCTGCTGCACGATCTAGCCAGGAAGGATCCGGATCATGCCCGCTCCGGTGCCACTTTCCTGCGTAACCTTGGCTACGGCGCGTTGGCGGACCTGGTCGCCACTCACATGGATATCTCCATAAACGAAGAGGCGCCGGTCACCGCCGGCGAGCTGCTCTACCTGGCTGACAAGCTGGTGCAAGGAGAACACTGCGTGGGACTGGAGGATCGTTTTCGTGCCGCCAAAGAACGCCATGCCGGCGACCCGGTCGTCGCCGGGTTAATCGCTGCCCGGCTGGCAAATGCGCTGCTCATCCAAAAACGTCTGGAAGCCGTAATCGGCTGTTCCATAAAAGAGGTAATCGAATTATGAGGGAAAATCTGGGCAAACCGGACAATGTCACGGTGTATCTGCTGCGGCACGGCGATTCCCGGCAGGACGACGTGAAGCGTTACATCGGGCAGGCGGACCTGCCGCTTAACGCACGGGGGCGGGCCCAGGCAGCAGGGTGGGGGCGGGAACTCGCGACGGTTCCCCTGCAACGGATCTTCAGCAGCGACCTGAGCCGCTCCTACGAGACCGCCTGCATCATCGCCGAGGCAAGAGGCGAAACGGTCCAGCCGCTTGCACGGTTCAGGGAGATCGATCTGGGCGGCTGGGACGGTAGACCGATGGAGGAGGTACGCCTACTTTACCCCTTCGAGTACGCGAAACGCGGCGTCGACATGGTCTACTACCGCCCCCCGGGAGGCGAATGCTTCGCAGACGTTGCGGCCCGGGTCGTACCGCTTTTCGAGGAGATCGTACGCAGCGCCACTGGCAACGTGTTGATGGTCGGGCATTCCGGGGTGAACAAGGTCATCCTCTGCCACGTCCTAGGCATACCGCTGGAGAACCTTTTCCGCATGCAGCAGGACTACGGTTATCTCAACGTCATTGACTACAGCAAGAAAGGGATTCGCCTTCGCGGTATGAACCTGCGGAGCCTGGCTCCCGAGTGCGAACCATCCGCCGAATCCGCCGAATCAGCCGAGGTCGCGTATGGGGAAATGGAAAACGGCACGCTGCGGGAGCATCAAGGTGCCAGATGATAAGGTTACCGAAGCTGCCTGCCTGAACCAGGCAGGGTACTCAATCGCTTGGTTTTGGAGCAGCGAATGCTTGCGCTGACGCCGGCCGATTACGAGGCCGTACGGTTATCGATCAAGGTTGCCGTCGCTGCCATGGTGGTATCGCTTCCTTTCGGCATAGCATTTTCCTACCTGCTCAGCTTCGGCAACTTCAAGGGCAAGGCTCTGCTTGAGGTGGCGATCAACCTGCCGCTCACGCTGCCGCCCGTAGTGATCGGTTATCTCCTGCTGCTGTTGCTCGGCAGGAGAGGGTGGCTCGGACAGTTGTTGGATGCAGCTGGCATACGGCTCATCTTTACCTGGAAGGCTGCGGTCATTGCCGCCGCGGTGGTTGGCTTCCCGCTTCTGGTCAGGTCGATTCGGATCGGTATGGACTCGGTTGACCGCCACCTCATTCAAGCATCGCGGACTCTCGGTGCTCCCTGGTACGACACCCTTTTCAGCGTGATCCTTCCGCTCTCGACCCATGGCATCGTTGCCGGTTCCTCCCTCATGTTTGCCCGCAGCCTGGGAGAGTTTGGCGCCACTATCATCGTGGCCGGCAACATCCCCGGCGTCACCCAGACCATCCCGCTTGCCATTTACGACTACGCCTCCACCCCAACTGGCGAACAGGCCGCGCTCGTCCTTTGCCTTGTTGCCATCGTTCTCTCGTGCACCGTCCTGATATTCCACGAGTTCATCGCTGGAAGAGTAGCCGGGAGGAAATGACATGGAGTTGCGCGCAAAGGTCATGAAGTGGTTCGGGGAGTTCTCCCTTAACGCCGACATAGACACCGCAGGCACTCGGTTGGGCATATTCGGCGCCTCGGGAAGCGGCAAGTCGACCATGGTCAACCTCCTGGCAGGGACCCTGACCCCCGACCACGGCTCCATCATTCTTAACGGGGAGTGCCTCTACAGCAGCGAACGGAAGATCGATGTCCCGCCGCAGAAGCGGCGCATTGCGATGGTCTTCCAGCACCCGCACCTTTTCCCCCATTTAAACGTCAGGGACAACCTTCTGTACGGCTTCAAACGCACGGCTCCCGAGAACCGGAAAATCGGTCTCACGTCGGTGGCCGGCATCCTGAAACTGGAGGGTCTCCTGGAGCGGGGAGTGAGCAACCTGTCAGGGGGGGAGCAGCAACGGGTGGCGATTGGGCGTGCGGTTCTTGCCAATCCACGGTTACTCCTGATGGACGAGCCGCTGTCGGCACTGGACGATCAACTCAAATTCCAGATCATCTCGTACCTGAAGGGGGTGTGCGACGAGTTCGCCATCCCTTACGTGTTTATCTCGCATTCCCTGGTAGAGATGCGTCTGATGGCTGACGAAGTGCTCAATTTCGAGGGCGGCACCTGTACCGGGCAGACGACCGCCGAAGAGTTGGCTCGGCGCAGAATGGGCGGCAGCAATGTTGGATACATCAACCTGTTGCGGATGGGGAGAGCGCTTAGAACCGACGGACTCAGTACCTATGCCTGGGGGAATGGGAAGCTGCATGTTTCAGCCGTGAGCCATACGGCGGAAGGGATGTTCGAGCTCTCCTCGCGCGACATCATGCTGTTCAAGAAGCATCCCGAGGCAATCAGCGCCCGGAACCTGCTCACCTGTCGGGTGAGAAGTACCTTCGCCTCGGACAACAAAGTCGGGGTCGAGTTGGAATGCGGCGGGGACCGGCTCGTTGCCGAAATTGTGCAGGAAGCGGCCAGGGAGTTGGAGATCCGGGAAGGGGAGGAGGTCTTTGCGGCGATCAAGGCTTCCGCGTTCAGGCATCTTGCCTGACAGTGCTCTCTGCAAGCTTACCGCGCGTGCTCCAAACCCGTTCCGCGTATTGCCGAGGATAGGCTCGTCGCAGATCGCAGGTTGGCAAACCCGGCATGGGTGGCAGCGCAGCCGTGCACCGATGTATGGCGAAGCCTTAGATGACGAAGGGTGCGGCTGCCATGGCCAGGCAAGCGACTATCAGCAGTAGGGTATTGCCGATGAAGTAGGGCACAACACAGAGGGCGATGCCACTAAAGACCATGGCAAGGTTTTGCGTTTTCTTCCCGTACATGAAATAGGCCGAGCCGACCAGTCCTGCTACGAGGCTAACCATGATGACGGTCATGCTCATGTTGCCAAGCAGGGATCCCACGTCGAGGGGGAGGGTGCCCGAGCCCGATGCGCCTGATTGAAGCTTTGCTGCGATATCGCCTACCCCTGATAGGCCCTGCGTGCTATCCGTCATGCTGAACTCCTTATGGGTGCGGAACCTTGTGGTGACCGCTTTCGGTTATTGGCTTGGCAAAGATCGCCTCCAGGGTTTCAGTACCCGCCAGAATCTGTTTCGACACGCGATCGTATTCCTCTGCAGTCCTCGCCTGTTCGAGGCGCCTCATGAGCTCGGAGAAGCGCTTCAACTCCTTGTCCCCGTTATATTGGATCAGCTTGGGCATGAGTGTCTGCCAGGCCAGATGCATCCGGAGTGTGATGCCGGAAAGCTTGTCTACCCGCTTTACCGCGGACCAGATCTCGATTTCGCGCCCGTTGTACTCCAGAAGCGAAACCTCTGTCGGTATGCGTGGCTTGTAGGGGACCGCCAGTGCCGCCGCTATGAGGGTCACCCTGTTGGCCTTTCGCAGCGTTTCCTGCACATTCTTCGCGGAGATGGCTTTTCCAAGGTCGGCGATGGTGCGCTTCAGTCGCGGCAGGAGGGTCAGGTTGGCTTCGTCCTGAATGCAATCCAGCGCTACAGCCTGCTTCTTCAGCGAATCCAACCTCTTTTCGGCACGTTCAAGGTTACCGGCCAGAGCGAGATTGAAGATGTCCTCCGCATATCCGGTAAGTGAGCCCAGTGCAGTTTCGATATAACTGCCCCCCGGTCCACCATCGAGCGGAGAGGTTTGTTGCCTGGTCGGGGAGGGTGCGATGGCGATGGCCGCTTGCGCATCGAAATGCGGCGAGCAGAACTCAGACGCCACCAGAAGGACGAACAAAACAAAAGCGGTTAGATGGCTGGTCAGCAGAAAACGAGGCTCTCTTGTACGCTGCATGCCCAAATCTCCTTCATCTTAGTAGTGATGCCACACAAGCGGGCGCCACCGTTATCACGTAAGTAGCATCTTCATGCCGATGGTGACGAGAATCGCACCAAAGACCCGCGTAAGAACCTCTGCAGGGAGCCGGAGAGCCAGATCTGCTCCGAGAATGCTGCCTGCCAGAAACCCGAAGCAAATCAGTGCGGCCGTCTTTATGTCCACATACCCCTGCCGGTAATAGGACCAGGCTGCAAAGGCACCCAGAGGGGGGACCATGAGGGCAAGAGTGGTTCCTTGCGCGAGTTGCTGGGAGAATCCGAAGAAAATCACCAACACCGGAACGATGACGATCCCTCCGCCGATACCGATCAAGCCGCTGGTCAGTCCCGCAGCGATGCCGAGACCTATGAGTGCTGCAATTTGGATCATCGTTTGTTCACCTTGCGCTTAGTTCGCTGGGCTCGGGCCTTTCCGGCCCCCTCCGTGAGCTACTTGACGCGGTTCTGCACGGTTGTCTTCCAGGAACAAAGACGAATCAGTACGCACTCCTCCATGCGGTGCAGCAGTGCCATACCGGGTGAAGGCGTAAGCTCATATTGTGATGGTTCAGGTCAGCTTAGCGCAGCAGGAGGAGGAGAACGGCCGGAATTGGAGAACCATAGAAGGGCAGCGTACGGCGGTGGGACAACCTGTGATACCAGCTGATGCAGGAGGCGATCGCTAACTAGCAGGAGTTTTGGCAGCACCGCAACCGTGTCGGCGCAGGGCTTGATGTGGTTGGAAAAGTTCTTCTGGTGACTTTCGAGAACGACCCGGTGGGTGGGTTTAGGCCGGTGGGGCCGCGAGATGTCAGGAACTCGCACCCCTGCGAACAGGAGGCCAAAGGCTACCAGGAATATTACAAGGACCTGCGGACGGAAGCTGTTTATGGGGCGATTGGTCATAGCGTCTCTTGAAAGTTCTGCCGCTTCTTAATAACATGTTTGGCCGTAAAAGGAAATGCCGTTGAGTGTCGGGCCCGGAAGGGTTCCCACGGATCGGAGCATCACGGGTCTGAGGACAGGGCATGAGAGGATAGGGTGCTCGTTCGACTTTTAGGAGGGGGACGCCAGGTTGGATATGAAATGTCTCTTGGGTGCCCCTGAAGACGAGCCTACGGCTGTGGACCGACCGCTCTTTGCTTCCCTGGCGAGGAATACTTGCTTGCTTCTTGTGAAGTAGCTTGTATTATGTGGATTAGCAACCGGGTGTCTCGCATGTAAGCATAGACCCAAAGCTTTACAACCGGCCTCGCGTTCCCCCCTTTGGTCGAACCTGAACGGGGGCATCTCTGTCCCCTTCGAATTCAGCTGCCCCCCTCTATCCTCTCGCAGTTTCCTCACGCGGCCCACCTGCGGACAAAATCTAATTAAAAAAGGAAGTTTTTTGTGCAATTTTTGATCAAAAGGTGCAGCTTTTTGCCAGGATCGTTCACGTTTTGAGAAAATGTTTCACGTTTTCAAAGAAACGTTCACGTTTTGCTGAAAAAGAGACGTTTTTGGCCCAAATTTAATTAGATTTTGGCAAAACAGGTCTGATTTGACACAAAATGTGACACATTTTTCCAAAACGCGTCACCTTTTTCAAAAAACGTGTCACTTTCTCAGGAAACGCGTCACTCGACGAACCGATGGCGATACAACCTCGCGCACAGCAGCAAACTCATCAGGAAAACGATTTCCTGAAAAGCAACCCGTAGTGGTAGGGCGGCAGGTCGTAGCGGTCCTGCCCGTCAAAACGGAATCCGGCCTCTCTTCCCCATTCGATACACTGCTCCGGTCGGGGGCGGATCTCCATGGCCGGGCCGCGTGGTGTCGTGGGATCGTAGTTCCAGTGGATGACAGCCAACCTGCCGTCAGGTTTGAGTACGCGCAGGGCTTCTTTCATCAGGGCCACCGGCTCTTCGTGATGCAGAATATTGAAGAGCAGTGCAGCGTCCATGGAGTCGTCGGCCAATCCGGTTCCCTCACCCACGAAATCGCGCACCGACGCCCGGACGTTGGCGATGCCTGCTTTGCGGCATTTTAGCTGGACTATATTCACCATCTCCGGTTCGATGTCCAGGGCATGTACCGTTCCTGCGGCAATGCCGGCGGCAGCCAGGGTAAAGGTTCCATAGCCGCAACCGAATTCCACCATGTCCTGTACGCCTTCGCCGAGACCAAAAATGGCCAGCACCTTAGCCGGATCGAAAAAACCCGACCACATCTCTTCATCTGGCATGCCGCTATCACGGACCTTCATGGACTCCTCCTTCTACCTGTTTGAGTACGGCATCAAGCGCAATAGCACACAGATCAAGCGCCTGCTGAGTCCCCGGGTCGCCTCCCTTTTCGAAGTCATCTTCTCTGGTAGCCATCGAATTGGTGATATGAGCCAGGCACACGACCGCTTTTCTGAGAGCCGCTCCCATGGCCAGGAGTGCCGCGGCTTCCATTTCCACGGCGATCACCCCTTCATCCCGCCGCGCAGCAATCAGTTTCGCAGTCTCGCGGAACGGAGCATCGGTAGTCCAGGAACTTCCCCGACTGAATGATATGGCTGCGTTGGTCAAACCTCGGGCCACTGCTTCAACAAGAAGGGGAGAAGCGAGCGAGAAACGCGCAGGCGGCAGGTAGTGATAGCTTGTTCCTTCGTCCCGCAGTGCCTGGTCGATCAGCAGGAACAAGGGCGGCTGAAGGTTGTCGGCTATCAATCCCGCAGAGGAAATACTGACAAGAGCTTTGCAACCCAGTGCAAAGAGTTCTTCTGCCACAAGCACCGCGAAAGGGGCGCCAACCGTGCCGCCTATTATCCCATATTCCTT
>Ga0079306_1000270_pt1 | contig 54155 bp, 46 predicted proteins | sample Methanotroph_Enr_FD_79181 | JGI IMG/M metagenome (GOLD analysis project Ga0079306, IMG submission 79181) | Enriched soil microbial communities from Old Woman Creek wetland in Ohio, USA - Methanotroph_Enrichment_5 | ecosystem: Environmental > Terrestrial > Soil > Wetlands | place: USA: Ohio... | reverse complement strand
GGGGAACCTCAGCCAGGTGGATCCGCTCTTTACGGATCCGGCGAACCTCGACTTCAGTCTCAAGCCCGCCAGCCCCATGTTCAGCATCCCGGGCTTCCCTGGCATCGACGTCACCCAGATCGGTATCCAGCACTAGGTTTGATCCAATTTACAAGCCGGGCAAGGAGGCAAGTGACGGCAAGCATAGCGGCTTTCATGCGTCGTCCCCGGTACTGACCGGGAAACCCACCTGGTCGCCGAACGTCTCGGCGATCAGGTGGTTTCCTGTCGGGAGCCTGTCCCCGGACCTGCTGGGAGTCTGCCTGTGGGTTCCGCATTGCACCCGCGGAACGCAGGTGGGGCGGGAAGACGGGGCTTCGGTGGATCCGTGGGGAGGAGGTACGGTTCCGTCCGGAATGCCATGGAACTGGATGGACTACCGTATTCGTGACGCCATTTCAGCCACAATGAAAGTGGCACCTCCATGACCCTCTCCGTCTTCGACCTCCTCCGCATCGGCATCGGGCCCAGTTCCTCCCACACGGTGGGCCCCATGCGTGCGGCGCGGAGTTTTGCCTTGGCTCTGGAGGCGGATGGGCTTCTCGCGGCCACCGCGGCGGTGAAGGTGGAGCTTTATGGCAGCCTCGGTGCCACGGGACGGGGGCACGGCAGCGACAAAGCGGTGATCCTGGGCCTCCAGGGGGAGACGCCGGAAGATGTGGACGTGGAGGCCGTCGAGGGGCTGGTGGCGAGGGTCCGGGGCTCTGGGCAGCTGTCCCTCCTGGGGCGGCGTGCGGTGGCCTTCAGGGAGGCCGAGCATCTGGTCCTGCTCCGGAAGAGCCTTCCGTTCCACCCCAACGCCCTGCGTTTCTCCGCCCTCGATCCGCAGGGCGAGCCGATCCAGGTCCGGGTCTACTACTCGGTGGGCGGGGGATTCGTGGTGGAGGAATGCGCGAGCCGGGTGGTCGGGACCCGGGCCGAGCCTCCCCTTCCTTTCAGGACCAGCCATGAGTTGCTGGACCTCTGCCACGCCCATGGCCTGAGCATGAGCCAGGTCGCCCTGCAGAACGAGATCACCTGGCGGAGTGAGGCCGAGGTGCGGGAAGGCCTGCTGGGGATCTGGGCGGTCATGCAGGCCTGTGTGTCGCGCGGCTGCGCCACGGAGGGCATCCTGCCGGGGGGCCTGAAGGTGCCGCGCAGGGCGCCGGGTCTCTACCGGCAGTTGACGGCCTCCCCGGAGGCGGGCATCAAGGATCCCCTTACGGTCCTGGATTTCGTGAGCCTCTACGCCCTGGCGGTGAACGAGGAGAACGCCGCCGGCGGGCGGGTGGTGACGGCGCCCACGAATGGGGCGGCCGGCATCCTCCCCGCGGTGCTCCACTACTACCGCCGCTTCGTGCCAGGGGCATCGGACGAGGGCGTGGTGCGCTTCCTGCTCACGGCCGGCGCCATCGGCGCCCTCTACAAGGAGAACGCCTCCATCAGCGGGGCCGAGGTGGGTTGCCAGGGCGAGGTGGGAGTGGCCTGCTCCATGGCGGCCGGGGCCCTGGCCGAGGTGTTGGGGGGCACGCCGGACCAGGTGGAGAACGCGGCGGAGATCGGCATGGAGCACAACCTGGGCCTGACCTGCGACCCCATCGGCGGCCTGGTGCAGGTGCCCTGCATCGAGCGCAACGCCATGGCTTCGATAAAGGCCATCAACGCTGCGCGCATGGCGCTGCACGGCGACGGCCGCCATTTCGTCAGCCTCGACAAGGTGATCCGCGCCATGCGCGACACCGGCGCGGACATGAAGAGCAAGTACAAGGAGACCGCCCGGGGCGGTCTCGCCGTCAATGTGATCGAGGCCCCCCTGGACTTCACCGTCAACCTGCCGGAGTGCTGATGCGACCCGCCGCCCTTCTCCTCTTCGCCCCCGCCCTGCTGGCGGCCCAGTCCCTGGATGGAGGCCTGCTCGATCGCGCCTGGTTTGGCCCTGCGGTCCGGTTCGAGTCCGTTCCCCATCAGGGGTTCCAGTGGGTGAAACCGGGGATTCAACTCCGTGGACGGACACTCCGAATCCAGGAATGGCAGCCGGCGGCATGGCTGGGGCGGGTCCGTGACGGCAATGACCGCGCCTTCGCGGATCACGCAAAGGCAGGTCTCCGCGCCGAACTGGAACGCGGTCTCCGCCAGGGCCTCACGAGGGTCGCCCAGGTCTCGACGAGCGAGGGCGACGTGCTGGTGGTGGGGCGGACGGTGGATGCGGCCGGGGAGGAACCAGACGCGGCGTTCAGTGGCGCTCAGAGTCTGAGCTTCGACCTGAAGCTGGTGGATGCCGTCTCGGGGGACCTTCTGGCCGCCTTCCATCAGACCCTTACCGGGGAAGGGGAACGGTCCGTGATGGACCAGTACGGCCGATGGTGCGTCGATCTGGGGCGCCGCTTGGCGGGCGGTGGCACGGCATCCGCGGCCGCGTCCGCGAGCCAACCCCCGAAGCCGCTCCTGGATCTGCCGGCCACCCTCGAACGCCTTGAGGCCCTGAGGGGCGACGGGGTGCTCACGGAGGAGGGGTTCCAGGCCCTTCGGGCGAAGGCTCAGGAAATGGCCAGGGTGAAGTAGTTCAGACCGGCCAGGGACCGGCCCCCTCGCGCACCAGGACCGGCTCCTCACCGGTAAGATCCACGATGGTGCTGCCCACGCCAGCGGGCTGGCCACAGTCCACCACCATGTCCAGCGCATGACCCAGTTCCTCCTCCAGTTCCCATGCGGTATTGAGGGTGGGCTGGCCGGAGATGTTCGCGCTGGTGGTAATGATGGGTTCGCCCAGGAGCTTCGTCAGGCCCAGGCAGAACGGGTGGTCCGGGATCCGCAGGCCCACCACCTGCTTGTTCTGCAGGTAGCGGGGGACCTCGCGGCTGGCGGGCAGCAGGGCCGTATAGGGCCCCGGCAGCATCTGCTTGAGCAGCCGGAAGGTGGGGGTATCCAGGTGCCGCGTGTAGCGGCAGAGCATCTCCATGTCGGCGCAGAGGATGGACATCGGCTTCTTCGGATCCCGCCCCTTGATCTGCAGGATGCGGTCCACAGCCTTCTTCCGGGAGGCCAGGCAGCCCAATCCGAACAGGGTGTCCGTGGGGTAGGCGATGACCCCATCCCGCTGGAGGATCTCGGCGATGCGCTCCAGGTGGCGCAACTGGGGGGTCTCGGGGTGCAGGGAGAGGATCATGGCGCACCCAGATTCTGCCACCGGCTCCGGCCGGCGGAAGGGTGGTCATCCGGGCGCTGGAAGAACCGTTCGGCCAGGTCCGGGTCGAGGGCCGCGGCCACGCCGCTGCGGCGGGCCTGCAGGGCCAGGAGGGCCATGGCCGTGAGGCTGTCCGTGATCTCACCGGAAAGCACTCGCTGGAGGCAGTGGGCAAAGGGCTCGTGGTGGAGGAGGAGTTCCTCGTCGTCCTCGGGATGGTGGCCTTCGGTGGCCGACAGGCCCGTGGCCAGGAAGAGGAAGGATTCCTCCTCGGTGGACGAGTTGCTGGGATGGAAGAAGCACAGGGGCTCCCAGACCCGGGCCTGGAGCCCGGCCTCCTCGGCCAGTTCGCGCCGGACGGCCTCGAAGGGGCTCTCGGAAGGCTCCCCGCCGCCCTCCGGAATCTCCCAGGAGTAGATCTCGAGGGGGTACCGCCACTGGCCCACCAGCACCACACGGTCCGCCTCGTCGAGGGCCAGGACGCCGCAGGCGGTGCGGTGGAATCCGCAGACGGCGTAGCGCCCCTCCGCGCCGCGGCGGTGCCGGAACCGGTCCTCCCGCACGCGGATCCAGGGGGAGTCGTAGACCGGCCGCCGATCGGTGGTGGTGTATGGATTCGGATGTTCCGGACGGGGCAGGGGCGTCAGATCCATCCCTTGACCATAACGAAAAACGCCCGCGGATGCGGGCGTTTTGGGACAGGGACGAAGCTACCGGCGGAGGCCGAGGCGCTCGATCAGGGAACCGTAGCGGGCCTTGTCCTTCCTCTTCAGGTAGTCGAGGAGGCGACGGCGCTGGCCGACCATGATCATGAGGCCGCGGCGGCTGTGGTAGTCCTTGGTGTGGGTCTTGAAGTGCTCGGTGAGATCGTTGATGCGCTTGGTGAGCAGCGCCACCTGGACCTCGGGCGAGCCGGTATCGGACTCGTGCTGCTTGAAGTCCTCGATGATGATCTTCTTCTGTTCCACGTTGAGGGCCATGGGTGGCTCCTTTTCGGGGGATCGCCCGTCACCTGCCCCGCAGCCCCGCGCCGCCTGGGAGGTCGATTCCGGAGAGGGCCGGAAACCCTTGTCAATGGGGAAGCCCGATATTCCGGCCTCCTCGTGATGCCTCGCTTCCTGCTCGGCACCCTTCGGGCGGCAATGGCCCTGCGGGCCATTCCGTCCTATTTGCCAATCCTGGCAAATGGTGCGGATAGAGGGACTCGAACCCCCACGTCTTGTGAACACTAGTACCTGAAACTAGCGCGTCTACCAATTCCGCCATATCCGCTTGAAAGAGCCGCCCGGTTCCCGCGAGTCCCGAACATGCCGAACCCCAAGCCTAGCGTGGTTCGAGGGGAGTTGCAATCCGCGAATTCACCACTCGTGGTAGGGGATGCCGTTCATGCCGGTGCCGGGGGCGAGGCTGTAGACATCGTAGACGTGGCCGCCGCCCCAGCTGGTGCTGTTGGCGTCGTCGTTGGAGTTCCGCAGGCCCCATTCGGGCTTCCCTGTGAAGGGATCCACGGGAATCCGTCGCAGGAACCGGACCTTCCGGTCGATGGTTCCCGCCGCGGGCACGCCCTCCACCAGCATCTCCAGGCTCTCGGGGTAGAAGTTGGCCTCCGGTGCCGGAGCCTTGATCTTCTGCTGTTCGGCCATCTGCTTGTAGGTGTCGATGGCCTGCCTCATCTCGCGAAGGTCCCGCCGGAGTTCGATCTCCTTCTCCCGCTTCAGCCCGTTGCGGACGAGGGGGATGGTCACGGAGGCGAGGATGAGGAGCACCGTGGCCGTGACGACCAGTTCAAGCAGGGTGAATCCAGCGTGTTTCAACCGCATGGGTGGGTGTCCTCGAAACCCCCGAAGGGGATTGTCGAGTGGATGAGGAGCACGGTGGCCGTAACGACCAGTTCAAGCAGGGTGGATCCGTTCCTCCGGCTCACAGCACGGTCACGAGCGCGTTGGACCAGCGCCCCGTGATGGGGTTGTTCCCCGCCATGAACTGGCCGCCCTGGATGAGCACCGGGGCGTTGCCGGCCGTCAGGCCCTCCAGTTCGAGGGTGGCGAAGAGCCCGCTGTCGATGCCCGCGGGGTTGCGCTTGAAGACGATCTTGAGGGTGCCGTCCTTGCCTGGGTACTGCTCGAAGGTGCCCCCCTCGTTGGTGATGAATTCGCCAGGCGCCACCGAGACCAGGCGGAGACCCGCCGGGATCCGGAGGTCCAGGGATCCCGAGGCCAGGCCCTTCCCGCCGCTCACGGTGAGGGAGATCTGCACGTGCTCCTTGGGATGGATCTCCGCGGCGACCGGAGACATGAAGAAGACCAGGTCCGAGGCCGTGGGCGGGCGCAGATCCTCGCCGGGGGCCGGGGCCTTCTTGTCCTGGATGGCGTCCGCGGGCGCGGCCGGGGGGGTGGCGGGTGTGGGCGTGGAGGCCGGGGGGGCCTTGGGGGCGCCCTCGACCGGTTTGGCCCCGTTCCCAGCGGCAGGGGGAACGGCGGGGGCCGCGTCCTTGGCGGAGGCGGCGCCCAGGGCCTTCTTGGGGGCGAAGGGCCCGCTGCGCGAGGTGGCGTCCTCGGGATTGAAGGGGGCCAGATCCTGCTCGGTGAGCACGGGCCTCCGGACGAGCACGGTGCGGATGGTGAGGATCACATCCGTCTTGGCCTTGTTCTTACGCGTGTTGCCCAGGAGGCGTCCCAGGACCGGGATGTCGGAGAGGCCCCACAGTCCCTGGAGGCTCTTCTGCTCCTCGTCCTTCAACAGGCCGCCGAAGATGGCGGTCTCGCCATCGCGAAGCCGGGCGGAGGTCTTGATCTCGCGACTGCCCAGGTCGGGCCGGCCCGGCGTGGATCCGGATTTCAGGGTGGTGACCTTGGTGTCGATCTTCAGCGTGATGTCGCCGTCGTTGTTGACGCGGGGCTCCACCTTGATCTTCACGCCCACATCTTCGTAGGAGAACGAGGTCTGGCCCACGCCGCCGAGGAGGGAGGAGGCGCTGGCCGTGGTGCCGGTGGTCCCGGTCGTGGGCAGGGAGAGCTGGCTCTGCGTGGTGGAGATCTTCTCGCCGATGTTGATATCACCCGTCTCGCCGGAGAGGACCCGGATATTGGGGCTGGCCACGAGACGGGCGTCTCCGCTGCTCTTGAGGGCATCCAGGGCCAGGTTGGGGAACAGGACGCGGATGTCGGCCCGCTTGATGTTCGTGAGCCCGGAATTGGTGTTCATGCCCGTGGTGTTGTTCACGGTGGTGGCGCCGATGCGGTAGACGCCCTGGGTGTCGGTGGCGTTGATGACCGGCAGCAGGCCCACCTGCTCGAGGCTGTTCTCGGTGACCTCCATGAGCTCGAGGTAGACCATGACCTCGGCCTTGGGCTTGTCCAGGCTGCGGATCACCTGATCGACGATGGTCAGCTCGGTGGGCTTGGCCTTCACGATGATGGCGTTGATGCGCTTGTCGGTGAATACGCGGAGCTGGGGGTTGAGGGTGGTCAGGATGGACCGGATCGGGTCGGGCTCGGCGTTGGACAGGTAGTAGGTCTTGAGGATCTGGTTCTCGTACTGCTCGCGGTTCTGGGGCGTGGCCTTGAAGACCATGATGGTGTTCTTGTCGATCACCTTGTAGAACAGGTCGTTCTGCAGCATCAGCGTGTCCAGGACCCGCTGGAAGGGCAGGCCCCGCAGGTCGATGGACACGCTCTGGTCCTGGAAGGAGCTGTGGGGGATGATGTTCACTCCCGTGGCCCGGCTCAGGGTGGCGAAGATCTCTCGAAGACTGGTCTTGCGGCTGAAGTTCAGGTCGATGCCGTCCATGGACCGCGGATTGAGCTGGAGGGGATTCTCGGCATCGGCCTTCGCCTTCATGGCCTCGATGTTGTCGACGGCATCCGCTTCGGCCTTGGCCTTGGCAGCCTTCTCCCGGATGCGGATGAGCCAGTCCTGGGCAATCTGGTTGTCCGGATCCAGCACCAGGGCCTTGCGGACTTCGGACTCCACGTTGCCGTCCATGCCGCGGTGCTCGGCCTCGCGGGCCAGGGCGAGGTGGCCCTCCGCAGCCTGCTGGGAGGCCCGGCGGATGCCGATCCGGGCCTTGACGTTGGCGGGGTCGGACTGAAGGACGTGGCGGTAGGCGATCACGGCGTCGTCGTAGCGCCCCTCGTCGTAAGCCTGGTTGGCCTTGTGGAGGGCGCAGCCAAGGCTGACGGCCAGGAGGCCGGCCACGAGCAGCAGGCGGCGGGAGGAGGCGAAGGAGGGGGTCAGCATCGGGATCGTCCTTCGGGTCAGAATTGGTTGGTGACGGGGCCGCCGGAGGCCTCGCGCGTCTCGAGCACCATCCGCAGATCCGGGTACTTGGTGTTCTGGAACTCGGCCCGGGTGTCGAGCACGGTGGTCAATTTCCAGCGGTCGCGCAGGAGGGTCCCGAGCACCAGGGTGATCGGTTCCTCGCCCTTCATGAAGGCGCCCACGGTGCCTGCGGGGCTCCCCTTGAAGTAGCCGATGTAGCGGAGGTCCTGGGGGCGGCTGGCGTATTCGGCGGCCTTCTCCTGCGCCAGCCTCTGGGCCTCGAGCTGCTCGGGAGTGGGTGGGGGCGGAGGCGGCGGGGGTTTCACCTTCACCGGCGGCGGCGGCGGGGCCTCGAAGAGGAAGAGGTCCCGCTGGACCTTCGCATCACGGGGCAGTTCGCCCGCCTTGTCCAGGCTCGCGAGGTCCGGGAGCTTGCGCAGGCCCTGCAGCTCCCGGGGGTCCATGCTGCCGGAGGCGTGGTCGACGGCGGCCTTCCTCCCCTTGGGCGAGTCGGGCCAGAGGAGGTAGGCCATGACGAGGACGAAGGCGGCCAGGGCGGCCTGGGTCTTGCGATTGCTGCGGAGCTCCTGCAGCATCGCCTTGATGTCGAGGGGCTGGGCGGCGCTCATGATTCGTCCTCCCGGTCCGCGCTGCCGGCTTTCCGGAAGGCCCTGAGGATGATGTCCAGGCGGGCTCCCTCGGGGCTCTCCTCCAGGCGCCCGTCGCGCACGGCGAAAGGCAGGCCCGAACCTTCCAGGTCGAGCATGAAGGCCTTGTGGTTGGCGTAGACGCCCACGGCGACGAATTCCACCTCGATGGATTCGAGGTCCGAGCCCTTGGCGCCCTCGCGGCTGGCCTGGCCATACTTCACGGTCTGGAGCCGCAGCCCGTGCTTGTCGGCGAGCTGGTGCAGGGTCTTGCTGAGCTCCCACTGGAGTTCGCCCGTCGATCCCTTCGGCAGCCGGGCCTCCAGGCTGGTGAGGGTCTCCCGTCCCCGCCGGATGCGGTCGGCGAGTTGCTGGAGGTCGATGAGCTGCTGGGCCTGCCGGTTGCGGGCCAATTCCGCCTCCTGCTTGGCCTTGAGTTTCTGGGTGAGCTGCTGGGAGGCGTCGGGCAGGACGAAGATGGTGACGGCAAGGCCGAGGACCAGCCCCAGGCCGCCGAGGGCGAGGCGGATGCGGCTGGCACGGAGGGAGACGCTCATTCGGAGCTCCGGTCTTCGCGCGGATCGATCCGTCGGCGGCCGACGCGCCGCCGGGGCGGGGTCGCGGGGCGGGCCTGGATCGATTCGGGCGATCCGTTGAGGGCTGGGGCCGGATCGGGCCTCCCGGCCGGTGGCGGGGCCAGAGGGGCGGGCGGCGCCGCAGGACGGGGCGATTGCGTCGGGGTGGCCGCGGGAGCCTTGGCCGGGACCGCGGCCTTGGCCGGAGCGGAGGAGGTCGAGGCCCGGACGGGGGCGACCTGCTGGAAGGGCGGTGGGACGGCGGCCACGGGCAGGGTGAGTTCGAAATCCCATCCACCGCCCTGGCGTTCCGCCTCCCGCTCGAGGATGACCTGGGTGAACACGGGCGCCCCTCGCAAGGCGCCGATGAAGGCGGTCTCCGCTGCCACCGTGCGGGCCTCGCCCTTGAGCTTCAGCATCACCTGCTGGTCCGTGCCTCGCACCCGCTGGATGTTGTGCAGGCGCATGTCGGGCACCATGCAGCGCTCCAGTTCCGTGGTGAGGCGGGACCAGGGGAGGCTTCGCTCCTGGAGGATGCGCTCCGCCAGCTTCCAGCGGGTCTGCTCCTTGGCGGCGTCGATGTCCTGAAGCGTGGCCTGGAGGTCCCTCTCCCGGCGGGCGGCCCGGTGGGTCTCTTCCGTCAGGCTGACCGCAGCGCGGCCGGCCCGTCCGGCCTGGTGATAGGCCCGCCACGTGAAGCCGAGGGACCCCAGCAGGAACAGGGAACCCAGGGTCAGGGCGGCCCAGCCCAGGCCCTTGTGCTGTTGACGCCAGAAGCTTGGATGGGGGGCGAGGTTCAGGCCCAGGGCGGGGACGGCCATCAGCGCACCTCCGCGGGGACCCGGTCATCAAGGCAGCGCACGGGCATGCTGCCTTCGGGCCAGGACGGCGCGCCCCAGACCAGGAGCTGCTGGGGAGTGCGGGCCTCGCGCTGGAGGAAGGCCGCACTGGGGGCGATCCGCTCCTCGTTCCAGGCCTCCGGGGGAAGGGGTTCGGACCACTGCCGCAATAAACAGAGGGTGCGGCCCCAGGCCACCAGGGTGCCGGCGTAGCGGCCCGATCCGGCGGGGCTGAGGGAGAGCAGGATGCCGGGAAGGTCCAGGCCAGGCGACAGCAGGTTGTAGAGGTGCAGCCAGCGGGGGACCAGGTCCCGCATGCCCCGGTCGAGGCGAAGGCTCAGCTGGATCCAGGATTCCCGGAGATCCTCGTGGATGCCCACGGCGAGCCAGGCTCCCGGTTCGATGGCCATGGACTGGACGGCGTGAGGCTGCTCCAGCGCCAGGGTCTGGGTGAACCGCCACCGGAAGAAGGCCTCCTGGGCCTCGGCTCCCTTGGGGAGTTCCGCCAGATCACGGAGGAGGATCGAGGGCGTCCAGAGGTCGTCCACCACCCAGCGGGTGGGGCCCAGGGGAAGGGCGGCCAGGGCCTGGGCGAGCTGATCCTCCGTTGGGAGCCCCGACAGGGGCCGCTGGTGGGATCCGGCGAGGATCCGGTGGGACTCCAGCCAGAGGAGGGACGGGTCGGGGGAGTGCAGGAATGGCAGCCTCACGGCCGGGGCTCCACTCGGTCGCGCCGCCCGCTCCGGATTCCGCCTCCCGGGCCAATGGCACGCTCACCCTGGCCAGGGCCAAGTCTGGGCCACGTCTCTGGAAGGGGATGCACGGGAACTCCTGGCTGGGCCTGGGGAGAGGATCGAGTCTACCGGGCTTCGATCCGATTCCCAAGGCCCCGGGCTGCACGGTTGGTATGGAATGATGGGGGGAGATGTTCCCGACCACCCCCCCGGAGCGCTGACCGCGTGCGCCTGATCTCCCTCGAACTCCATGGTTTCAAATCCTTCGCCGAGGCCCAGAAGCTCAGCTTCCCGGGCGGGATGACGGCGGTGGTGGGGCCGAACGGCTGCGGGAAGTCCAACATCTCGGACAGCCTGGCCTGGGTGCTGGGAGAGCAGCGGGCCTCCATGCTGCGCGGGGCTGAGATGGCCGACGTCATCTTCGCGGGCACCAGCCAGCGTCGCTCCATGGGCTTGGCCGAGGTGAAGCTGGTCCTGGAGATGCCGGATCCGGCCCTGCCCGGCGCCACCCGGGAGGTGACCATCGCCCGGCGCCTGTACCGGGACTCGGGCAGCGAGTACCGCATCAATGGCCGTGAGGCGCGGCTGAAGGACGTGCAGGATCTGCTGATGGACACGGGCATGGGCACCCGGGCCTACAGCTTCATCCAGCAGGGACAGATCGATCTCATCCTGAGCAGCAAGCCCAAGGACCGGCGCCTGCTGCTGGAGGAGGCCGCGGGCATCACCCGCTACAAGCTCCGCCGGGCGGACGCGGAGAAGCGCCTGGATGAGACCCGGGCCAACCTCCAGCGCCTGGACGACATCCTCTTCGAACTCAGCAAGCAGATGGATTCCCTGCGACGCCAGGCCGCCCGCGCGCGCCGGGCCCAGGAACTGGACGCGCAGATCAAGGCCACCCAGCGCATCCTGCTGGCGGGCAAGGCCGTGGAACTGGAAGCTGCCAAGCAGCGCATCCTCGACCAGCTGGACGCCGCGGAGCGCCGGGTGGCGGAACTCACGGCCCAGGTTTCGGAGAAGGGTTCCGAGGTCGAGGCCCTGCGCCTGTCCGTGGACGAGCAGCAGCAGGCCCAGTCCCGGCGCGCCAGCACCATCCTGGGGCTGGATCAGCGGCTCCAGCTGGCCGATCAGGAAAGGGGCTTCCAGGAGGATCGGCGGCGGGAGGCCGTGGACCAGCGGACGCGCCTGGAGGAGCACATCCAGGGGCTGGCGGCGCGACTGGCGGAATCCGGCGATGCCTTCCAGGCCCTGGAGGGGCAGCTGGAGGCGGCCAGGGCAGTCCTGGAGACCCGCGAGGCCGAGCTGGCCCGGGTGGAAGAATCCGTAGCCCTGGTGCAGGGGGCCCTGCGGCACGAGGAGGCCTCCCTCCAGACCCTCCGCGAGAAGAAGGCCGAATCCCAGCAGGAGGCCCTCAACCGGCAGAAGCAGCGCCTGGCCTTCCACAGCCAGATCGCCCAGCTGGAGGGTCGCCTGGATGGGCTCAACCACGAAGAGGCCGTCCGCGCACCGCGGCTCGAGGGGCTGCAGGAGGAGACCACGCAGCTGGGCCGGACCCTGGAGGGAGTCCTGACCCAGCTGGAGCAGGGCGAGGAGGCCGGCCTGGTCCAGCGCCGGCGCACCGAGGCCCTGGAGGAGGCCCAGCGGACCCTGGCCCAGGACCATCATCGGGCCGAAGCCGAACTGGACGCCGCCGAACGACGGCTTCGCCAGATCTCGGACCTGCTGGCCCGCAGCTTCGGGGACGCGGGGATGCAGGAGGGGATCGAGTGGCTCCGCAAGCAGGGCCACCGTCTCCGCCCGCTGGTCGAGCGGCTCACCGTGGAGGAAGCGGCTCGCGGCGACGTGGAGCGGCTCCTGGGCTCCTGGCTGGAGGCTCTCCACGCGGATGCCGATCTGGCCTCGCGTGCCGTGGAGGCCCCGGGACACCTGCTGCTGGCCCTGGAGGGCACCGGGCCCGCCCCTGAGGCCCCGGAAGGGTGCGAGCCCCTGCGGGTCCACCTCCGCTGGACCGGCTCCGAGCGTCCCCTGGGGGGGCTCCTCGACCGGGCCTTCCGCTGCGCCGATGCCGACCTGCCAGCCCTCGCCCTGGCCCATCCGGACCTGGCCTTCGTCTCGCCGGCATTCGTCCGGCTGCCCTATGGGCCTGTGCAATTGGGCGTTTCCGCGCCGGCCGCATCCCCGCTGAAGCTCCGTGCCGAACAGGAGGAGGCCCGCGCCACCCGCGAGGCGCTGCTGGACCGCCTGGAGGAACTGGAGGGTCGTCGAGGGCGGGGCGGCGACGAGGCTCGCGAAGCACGGGAACGCCTCAAGGAGATCGAGGAGGACGTCCGGGCCGCCCGGGCCAGGGCCGAGGGACTGCGGGGCCAGAAGGCCTCGGCCGATGGCCAGCTCCAGGAGATCCGTGCGGCCAGCGAGCGGGCGGATGCCCTCTGGGCCCAGATCGAGGGCGAGATCAAGCGTCTGCAGGGGCTGCTGCGAGAGCTGGACGAACATCCCGAGGAGGCCGTGGACGCGGCCCTGGAGGCCGCCATCCAGGAGGCCGAGGGGCAGGTCCGCGAAGCCCGGCAGCGGCTGGACGAGGCTCGGGAACGGCGCCTGGAGTCCGCCCGGGCGCGTGACGCGGCCTGGGCCGAGCGGGATGGCCACGAGCGCCACCTGCAGCTGTCCCAGCGGGGGCGGTTCGATCTGGAGGCCGAGCGGAAGCGCCAGGAGGCGGAGTCCCAGGACCTGGCGGGTCGGGCGGAGGGCTGCGTCCGCCGGCTGGCGGAGCTGGAGGCCGAGAGCCAGGCCCTCCTCCAGCAGCGGGAGGGGGTCCAGGCCGAGGCCCGGGAGGCCCAGCCGCGGCTGGAGCTGGAATCAGAGACCCTGAGGGTCCAGGAGCGGGCGGCCCGCGAACTCCAGGAGGCCCTGGAGAACGCCCGGGCCCAGCACCAGGAGGTGCTGCTTCATGGAGCCCAGGTGCAGGGCAGCCAGGAGGCCCTGGCCAAGGAGGTGGAACTGGCGCTCGGCACGGACATCCCCACCTTTCTCGCGGGCATCGGCGACGCGGAGCGGGAGGCCTGGGCCGAGGGTGAGATCGTCCACCAGACGCGCCTGAACGAGCTCCAGGGCAAGCGGCTGGACCTGGGGGGCGTGAACCCCCTGGCCATCCAGGAACTGGAGGAGGCCGAGACCCGCCTGGCCTTCATGAACGAGCAGCGGGCCGACGTCACTTCCGCGATTGGCAACCTGGAAGCCACCATCCAGGAGATCAACGCCACCAGCGAAGAGCGGTTCCGCGAGGCCTTCGATTTCGTGAACGCCCGGTTCTCGGAGGTCTTCCGCGAGACCTTCGGCGGGGGCAGCGCCCACCTGAGCCTGGAGGATCCGAAGAGCCTCCTGGAATGCGGCATCGAGATCACGGCCCAGCCCCCGGGCAAGACGGCCAAGGCCCTCACCCTCCTCAGCGGCGGCGAGAAGGCCCTCACGGCCATCTCCCTGCTCTTCGCCATCTTCCACTTCAAGCCCAGCCCCTTCTGCGTGCTGGACGAGGTGGACGCCCCCCTGGACGAGGCCAACGTCGGACGGTTCGCCGCCCTGGTGCAGAAGATGAAGACCGATACCCAGTTCATCGTCATCACCCACCAGAAGCCCACCATGGTGGCGGCCGACACGCTCTACGGCGTGACCATGGAGGAGGCGGGCTGTTCCCGCCTCGTCAGCGTCCAGCTGCGCGAAGCGGAGGAACTGGTGTGATGGGATGCATGGTGCGAGACCTTTTCGCCCCCCGTTTCCCGGTCGCCAAGGGGTTTTCGCGTGTCAATGCGAAAGAAAGCGGAAAATGTGGAAAACCCTGCCGCCAACCGGGTTGAAAAATGATCGGTTCATGATCTATATAAGTATTGATAATAATTGATTTGCTATGACTATTTTCGAGTGACTTAAGCCCAGGAAATCCATCTCCGCACAGGATTTAGGTGCTCGCGGAAGGGAGAATCCACAGGCTTTTCCACAGGTTGGGTCAGGGAACCCGTAACTCCCCTGAAACAAGGGAGTGACGGGGCTGTAAACTCAGGCCTCCACCCCGGGGGTGAGGGATTCGCTCCGGATCCATTCGCGAACGGTTTCGTCTCCCACGCCGAGCTGGACCAGGTGATCCGTGGCCATCTTCATGCTCTGACCCTCGTCCCGGCAGATGAGGAGCCGCTGCTTCCAGGCCTCCAGGGCGCGTTCGCGGAGTTCCGGCTCTCCGCTCTTCATGCGCTTCTCGAGTACGAAGCCGAGGTTATTAGCCGCCTTGCGGTGGTAGGGCTCCAGGGAGAGAGCCTTCTCGTAGGCCTCCGTGGCCTCCTTCCATCGCTCGGTCACCTCAAGGGCGACGCCCTTGGCGTTCCAGACGTCTGCGTCCTGGGGGGCCAGGGCCATGGCCTGCTCCACCATGCCCATCTGGTCCTCCCGGCGGTTGGCGAAGCGGTAGACCTCGGACAGGCCCAGGTAGGCGCTGTACTCGCCGGGATCCAGTTCGAGAGCCTGGAGGAAGGCCTGCTCCGCAGCCGTGCTCTGCTTGGTCTCAAGCAGGGCGTAGCCCATCTGGACCTGGAGATCGGAGGCCTCCGGTTCACGCATGAGCGCCTCGCGGTAGCAGCGCAGGGCGTCCTCCCAGCGGTTCTCCTCCCGGGCCATGTCGCCGAGGGCGGCCCAGGGATTCGCGGCATCGGGATCGGTCTCGGTGGCGAGGCTGAAGTAGGACACCGCGCCATCGCGGTCGCCCATGTCGCGCCTCAGTTCGCCCAGGAGGGCCTGGGCCTCCGCCAGGACGGGACCGGGCGGGGCCAGCAGCATGAGCGTGTGGAGCTGGCCCTGGGCCAGTTCGAGATGCCCCTGCTCGCTGAAGAGTTCGGCCAGGATGAAGTAGCTGGCGGGATCACCGACGTGGAGACTGCGGGCGCGCTGGATGCAGCGCAGGCCTTCCTCCAGGTCGCCCCGCTTGAGCAGCAGCTCGCCCAGGGCGTGCCAGCCCCAGTAGTAACATTCGTCCGCATTGAGGGCGGCGACCAGCTGGGTCTCGGCCCCGCACCAGTCGCCCAGCTGTTCCAGGGCGATGGCCAGCAGGCGGAGGGTGCGGGGATCCTTCGGCTGGAGGCTCAGGGCCTTCAGCAGCCAGCCCTTGCCCTCTGCGGCTTGGCCGCGGTGCAGATTCAGGAGGCCCATCAGCTCCAGGGCCTTGGGGTCCTGCCCCTGGATGGCCAGGGACTGCTGGAGGACGATCTCGGCGCCGTCAGGATCCTGCAGCAGCAGACGGAGGTAGCCGAGGTTGCGCAGGTGGAGGCAGTTCTTCGGGGACTCGTCCCGCAGGGACTCCAGCTGGGCGAGCAGCTCGAGGCCCTCCTCCTCCGGCGCGTGGTCCCCGTGGCAGAGGAGACGCTCGAACCAGGCCTCGCCATGGGCGCGGTCCTCGGCCAGTAGGCCGTCCAGGATCTCGCGGGCCTCGGCATGCCGCCCGCGCCCGTTCAGGGCCCGGGCCAAGCCGAGGCGTTCGTCGAAGGCGGCTCCCGCCCTCTCCTTCAGGGCGGTCAGCCCGGGGTCCAGCAGCTTGAGCCAGGGGCGTGCCATGGGAGTCCTCGTGATGGGGCTTCAGCTTATCACTGGGCGGCAGAGAGCGCCGCCGCGAGGCCGTCGCAGAGCAGCTTCGCCATGGCCTCCCGCGTTTCCACCGTGCCGGATCCGAGGTGGGGAAGCAGCACGGTGCGAGGCATCCGGAACCAGCGCGGGTCGACCTTCGGTTCGTCCGCGTAGACGTCCAGTCCTACGCCGCCGAGGCGGCCGGAAGCCAGGAGGTCCATGGCGGCGGGCTCGTCGAGGATGCCGCCGCGCGCCGTGTTGATCACCACGGCTCCGACGGGAAGTCGCTCCAGGGCCGTCCGGTCCAGCAGGCCCCGCGTCTGGTCCGTGAGGGGGCAGTGCAGGGACAGCACGGCGCTCTGCGGAAGCAGGTCGGCCAGCGCCCGGCGGGGGGCCCGATCCGGTCCGAAGTCCACCTTTCCGCCCGAGCCGTCCCGGTCCCAGAAGAGGGGCTGCATGCCGAGGGCCCAGACCCGGCGGGCGAAGGCCCGGCCGATGGCGCCGCTGCCCAGGATGCCACACGCCTTGCCCGCGAGGCCGGGGCCGAGGAGCTGGTCCGGCGACCAGCCGGCCCAGGCGCCGGAGCGTACCAGGGCCTCGCCTTCGGCCACCCGGCGGGTGACGGCCAGGAGCAGGGCCAGGGTCAGGTCGGCGGTGGCGTCGGTGAGCACGCCCGGCGTGTTCACCACGGCGATGCCGCGTGCCTCGCAGGCCGCCAGCGGCAGGTGGTTCACGCCCACGGAGTAGGTCCCGATGGCGCGGAGGCGGGGCGCAGCGGCGAGGTCGGCCTCCGTGATGGGTTCGGACAGCATGACGACCAGGGCCTCGGCCCCGGGCAGGGCAGCGGTCCACTCCGGCGAATGGAAAGGGGCGATGCGGAGGTCGGGGAAGCGGGTGCCGAGATCGGCCAGGGCCGTGCCCACCAGGGCGGAGGTGGAGAGGATGCGCGGGCTCATCGTTGCAGGGCCTTCAGCGAGCGGCGGATGGCCTCGGCCAAGGCTGGCTTCTCGGTGCGCAGCTCGGCTACCACGGGCAGGACCAATTCCTCCTTGAAGCCCAGGTTCATCAAGGCGGAACGGAGATCCGACTCCCAGGGATCCCCGGCCGCACCGTTGCCACCCAGTCCGTCCAGGCCGGAGAGTCCCCCCATCTTCTCGGAGAGCTCGAAGCACATCTTCTCGGCGGTCTTCTTGCCGACCCCGGGGATGCGCGTAAGAGCCTTCACGTCGCGGGTGCGCAGGGCGAGGACGAGATCCTCAAGGGAGAGCGCCCCCAGGGTGGCCAAGGCCAGCTTGGGGCCCACGCCATCGACCTTGACCAGCAGCCGGTAGAGCTCCCGCTCCTGGGTCGAGGCGAACCCCAACAGCGCGATCTCGTTCTCGCGGACCAGTAGCTCCGTGTGAAGGACCACCTCGGTCCCGGGCTCCGCCAACAGTCCGTAGGTGGAGAGGCTGATGAGCGCCGCGTATCCCACCCCGCCGCACTCCACGAGGGCGAGGTTCGGCAGTTTCTGGATGAGTTCCCCGCGCAGGCGTCCGATCATCCTTCCAGCATACAAAAGGGTGCCTCGTCGGCTGCCGGGAACATGACGACGGATGGGTGGACCCGGATCGGACCCGGCGTCACTCCTTATGCGGGCCCGCCTCAGGACCGGGGGAACCGGTGGGGGAGGCCGGAGGGCGGGGCCCTGGGTCGGGTGATGGCCCCGAGGGGGTCCTGCCCGGATGACCGCCACCCAGAACCTTGTAGAGGGTGACCAGGTTGCCGTACTTGGCCAAGCGAAGCCCGATGAGGCCCTGCTGGACTGCGTACAGGGACCGCTGCGCGTCCAGGACGCTCAGGTAGCCGTCGAGGCCGGCCCTGTAGCGGGCTGAGGCGAGCTGGTAGGTTTTGTCCATGGCCTGGGTGAGGGACTCCTGGGCGGCCAACTGGTCGTCGAGGGTCCCTCGCTGGGCCAGGGCGTCCGCGACCTCCCGGAAGGCCACCTGGATCGCCCGTTCGTACTGGGCCAGGGCGATGTCGCGGTCGACGTTGGCCACCTTGAGGTTCGCCCGCCGCGCGCCGGTGTCGAAGATCGGGAGGACGATCTGGGGGGCGAAGATCCAGGTCTCTGAGCCGGACTTGAAGAGCCCCGAGAGTTCACTGGCCATGGAACCTGTGCTCGTCGTCAGCGAGATGCGCGGGAAGAAGGCCGCCCGGGCGGCGCCGATGTTGGCGTTGGCTGCCTTGAGCTGGTGTTCGGCCAGGAGGATGTCGGGACGGCCTGTCAGCACGTCGGAGGGGAGACCCGGAGCGATGTCCTTCAGCGCCGTCACGCTTCCCAGGGCGGTGGGGAGCAGCTCGGGTGGAACCGGCGTGCCGACCAGGAGGTTCAGCGCGTTCACGTCGAGGGCCACCGCCCGGGTGTACCGGGCGACGTCCCCCCGCGCCGTCTCCAGGCCGACCCGGGCGCGCAGGGCATCGATCTCCGAGGAGACGCCGACCTCGAAGCGCTGCCGGATGAGCCGGCTGGAGATCTCCTGGCTCGCGAGGGTGTCCTGGGCGAGTTTCAGGCCTTCCCGGTCGGCGGCCAGGGCCAGGTACAGGTTCGCGACCCCGCCCAGCAGTGAGATCTGTGCGCTGTCGCGGGCCTGCTCGGTGGCCAGGTACTGTTCGAGGGCGCGGTTCTTCAGGCTCCGGATGCGACCGAAGAAATCCAGCTCCCAGGCGCTGATCCCCACGGTGGCGGCGTCCTGCTCGACGATCATGGACCGCCCCGTCGAAGAGACGCTTGCGGGTAGGCGCTCCTTGAAGCCCTGGCCCGCCGCGTTGACCGACGGGAGGAGTTCGGCCCGCTGGATCCGGTAGTACGCCCTCGCCTTCTCCGTGTTCAGCGCGGCGATCCGAAGGTCCCGGTTGTTCCGGAGGGTGAGGTCAAGCACCTTCCTCAGGCCTTCATCCACATAGAAATCCTGCCAGGCGATGCCGCTGGCCAGCGGTCCGGCGGCTCCGGCCGTGTAGGACGGCCCCTCGGGCCAGGCCTTAGGCAGGGGCGGTTCGGGGGTTCGGTACCTCGGGGCCATGGACACGCAGCCGGTGAGCGCCAGGAGGAGCGGAAGCGGGGGAAGCCCCTTCAGCGGCTTCATGGCCGAACCTCCTCGGGCAGGTCCGTCTCCGGGGATGGTGCAGGTTCCTTCCGCCGGAACCGTTCGGTCACCAGGATGAAGGAAAGCGGAATAAAGAACACCGCGATGAAGGTGGCGGCGAGCATGCCGCCCAGAACGCCGGTGCCGATGGCGTTCTGGGCCGCGGCACCCGCGCCCCTGAAGATGGCCATGGGCAACACGCCCAGCGAGAACGCGAGGCTGGTCATCAGGATCGGGCGGAGTCGCAGGCGGGAGGCCTCCACCGAGGCCTCCAGGAGCCCCATCCCCTGGGCGCGCAATTCCTGGGCGAACTGCACGATCAGGATGGCGTTCTTGGACGCGAGGCCCAGGGTGGTCAGGAGCCCGATCTGGAAATAGACATCATTGGTGAGCCCGCGCATCCAGGTGGCCAGGACGGTGCCGAAGACGCCGATGGGCAGGATGAACAGGATTGCGATGGGCACCGACCAGCTCTCGTAGAGGGCGGCCAGGCAGAGGAAGATCACCAGCACCGACACGGCGTAGAGCGCCGGGGCCTGGGATCCCGACTGCTTCTCCTGGAAGGAGAGGCCGGTCCACTCGTGACCGATGCCGGGGGTCAGCTTGGAGGCGATGGCCTCCATGGCCCCCATGGCTTCGCCGGTGCTGCGGCCCGAGGCCGGTTCGCCCTGGATCTCGATGGAGGGGAATCCGTTGTAGCGCTGGAGGTTGGGAGAGCCGTACGACCACTTTCCGTTGGCGAAGGCCGAGAGGGGGGTCATCCCGCCCGCGGTATTGCGGACGTAGAGCTTGTCGAGGTCCTCCAGCTGCATCCGGAAGGGGGCGTCGGCCTGCAGGTAGACCCGCTTGACCCGGCCCTGGTTCACGAAATCGTTCAGGTAGGAGCCGCCCCAGGACGTGGACAGGGTGTCATTGATGGCGGCGAAGGGCACGCCCAGGGCTCCGGCTCGCGCTTCGTCGACCTTGATGTTGTACTCCGGCTGGTCGTCCAGGCCGTTGGGCCGCACGGCTCGCAGGGCGGAATCCTTCGCGGCCATGCCCAGCAGCGAATTCCGGGCTTCCATGAGCTTGGCATGGCCGAGGCTGCCCCGGTCCTGGAGCTGGAAGTCGAAGCCCGTGGCGCTGCCCAGTTCCAGGATGGCCGGCGGGGCGAAGGCGAAGACCATGGCGTCGCGCCGCCCGGCGAAGGCCCTCATGGCATCCCGCGCCACAGCCTCCGCCCGCTGGCCGGAGCGGGTCCGGAGGTTCCAGTCCCTCAGCTTGACGAAAGCCATGCCGTTGTTCTGGCCGCGCCCGGCGAAGCTGAAGCCCGAGACGTACATGCAGGAATCGACCGCGTCCTTGTGTTCCTCGAGGAAGTAGCGCTGGACGTCGCTCATGACGGCCTGGGTCCGCTCCATGGAGGAGCCCGCGGGAAGGCTGACCTGGACCATGAGGATGCCCTGGTCCTCCTCGGGCAGGAAGGCGGTGGGGAGGCGCATGAGGATCAGCCCCGCGCCGACCACGATGGCGAGGTAGACGACGACGTACCGCAGGCGGAGCGCGAGCACCTGGCCGAGCTGCCGGATGAAGAGGTCACGGAACCGATAGTAGGTCCGGTCGAACCACAGGAAGAAGGGCCGCGTGACCTTCCAGCCGGTTTCCGCCGCTTCGTGGCCCTTGGCCACCGGGCGCAGAAAGGTGACGCAGAGGGAGGGCGTGAGGATGAGGGCGACCACCACCGACAGGAGCATGGCGGTGATGAGGGTGAGGGAGAACTGGCGGTAGATGATCCCTGTGGACCCTCCGAAGAAGGCCATGGGCGCGAAGACCGCGGCCAGGACGAGCCCGATGCCGACGAGGGCCCCGGTGATCTGGCCCATGGACTTCCGCGTGGCCTCCAGGGGCGGCAGGCCCTCGTCGTGCATGATGCGCTCGACGTTCTCCACCACCACGATGGCGTCGTCCACCAGGAGTCCGATGGCCAGCACCATGGCGAACATGGTGAGCATGTTGATGGACATGCCCGCGTACTGGAGCACGGCGAAGGTGCCCAGCAGCACCACGGGCACGGCGATGGTGGGGATGAGGGTGGCCCGGAAGTTCCCGAGGAACAGCAGCATCACCAGGAACACGAGGACGATGGCCTCGATCAGCGTCTTCACCACCTCGCCGATGGCCACCGAGACGAAGGGTGTGGTCTCGTAGGGGTACACCGCCTTCACGCCCTGGGGGAAGTAGTTGGACAGCTCGTCGACCTTGGCCTTGATGAGCCTGGCCGTGTTCAGGGCGTTGGCGCCTGAGGCCAGCCGGATAGCCATGCCGGAAGCTGGCTTCCCGTTGAGGTTCACCTCGCTCTCGTAGGACTCCGTCCCGAGCTCGATACGGGCGACATCCCGCAGCCGCACGGTGGAACCGTCGGGATTGATGCGGAGGGGGATGTCCCCGAACTGGTCCGGGGTCTGGAGCAGCTGATGGACGTTCAGGGTCACGTTCAGGGGCTGGCCCTTGACGGCGGGCAGGCCGCCCACCTGGCCCGCGGACACCTGCGTGTTGTAGGTCTGAACGGCCTGGCGGATGTCGCTGGGCGTCAGCCGGTAGCCCACCATCCGGCTCTCGTCCATCCAGATCCGCATCGCGTACTGGGTGCCGAAGGACTGGGCCTCGCCCACGCCCTCGATGCGGCTGAGGACCGTCTCCACGTTGGAGGAGAGGTAGTCGCTCAGGTCGTAGGCGTTGTAGCGGCCGTCCGTGGAGGTCAGGGCCAGGATCATGAAGAAGTTCCGGGTGGATTTCGTCACGCGGATGCCCATCTGCTGCACCGATTGGGGCAGCAGCGCTTTGGCCAGGTCCAGCTTGTTCTGGACCTTGCCCCAGGCCAGGTCCGGGTCCGTGCCGGGCTTGAAGGTGAGGGCGATGCTGGCGTGGCCTGCCGAATCGCTGGTGGCGCTGACGTAGAGCAGGCCGTCGAGGCCCGTCATCTTCTGCTCGATGATCTGCGTGACGGTGTTCTCGACGGTCTGGGCCGACGCGCCGGGATAGAACGCGTCGATGGAGATGGACGGCGGCGCGACGGGCGGGTACTGGGAGATCGGCAGCGTCTTGATGGCCAGCAGGCCGGCCAGCATGATGATGATGGCCACCACCCAGGCGAAGACCGGCCGATCGATGAAGAAATTGACCATGGATCGGCTCCTCTACTTCGCGGGCTCGGGCTTTGGGGCGGCCTTCACGGTGAAGGGCACCACCTTCACCTGCACGCCCGGGCGGATCTTCTGGAGACCCTCCAGGATGAGCCGGTCGCCGGGCCGGAGACCGTCCCGCACCAGCCACTGGTCGCCGATGGCACGGTCCACCTGGAGCATGCGCTGTTCGACCTTGTCGGTTCCGTCCACGACCATGGCGACGGCATTCCCCTTTGGATCCCGGGTCACGCCCTGCTGGGGCACCAGGATGGCCTGCTCCATCACACCCTCCTCCACGACGGCCCGCACGTACATGCCCGGCAGGAGGGCCAGGTTGGGGTTGGGGAAGACCATGCGGAGGTTCTGGGAGCCCGTGGTGGGATCCACGGTCACGTCGGAGAACTTGAGGATCCCCGAGTGGGAATAGGGGGTCCCGTCCTCGAGGAAGAGCTTCACCGGGGCCTGTCCGGCCACCCCCCCCTTCATCCGTTTGGAGAGCAGGGTGCGCTTCAGATCCAGGAGCGCCGTGCTCGACTGGGGTGAATCGATGTACACCGGGTCCAGCTGCTGGATGGTGGTGAAGGCAGGCCCCTGGTAGGCCGTCGCGAGTGCGCCGGGCGTGACGACGGATTTCCCGATGCGCCCGGAGATGGGCGCGGTGATGCGGGTGTAGCCGAGGTTGATCCGGGCGGATTGAACGCTGGCCTTCCCGGTCTGGACCTCGGCCTCCACCTGCTTGAGCGCCGCGGTCGCATCATCGCAGTCCTGCTGGCCCACGGCGTTCACGGCAAGCAACTGCCGCAGGCGCTCGGCCCGGTTCCGCATGGCCGGCAGGTTGGCCTCCGCCCGCGCGAGGGAGGCCGAGGCGGTGTCGAAAGCGGCTTGGTACGGGGCCGGATCAATCTGGTAGAGGACCTCGCCCTCCTTCACGTTGCCGCCTTCCGTGAAGAGCCGCTTCTGGATGATGCCGTTCACCTGGGGATGGACCTCGGCGACCTGACAGGCGGAGACGCGGCCCGGCAGCTCCGAGGTCAGGACCGCCCGCTGCGGTCGCACCACCACCACGGCCACCTCCGGGGTGGCTTTCGCCGGCTCCTTCTTGTCGCAGCTGGTCATCAACCCGCCGGCCACCAGGGCTCCGACGATGGAGATCATTCCGCCTCGGGTGGGGGTCTGCATGGGAAGGCTCCGTGAAGGGTCGGAAGGTGGACCACCTGGGGCGCGGTCGGGGGAACCGCTTTCAGGGGCCGGGTCAGGGGACCCGGCGAGGATCGACGAGGCATTTCAAGATCGGTTCCGGATCTGCAGGGAGCGGGGGGGACCTCATGGTTCCACCGGCCCGGCGCAGCCGAGGCCCGCCAGGGCGAAGGCAGCGATGCGGTCCGCCAGGGCGGCGGGGTCGGTGGTCGGAAGGCCCGAGGCCCAGAGGAGGGCGTTCAGGCCGGTGGCCAGGCGGTGGATCAGGCACTGCCCCTGGATGCACTGCCCCAGGAAGATGGCCTCGCCCTCGGGAAGGTCCGGTTTCAGCGCGCGGATGCAGCTCTTGAGCAGCTGGGCGGATTCCGTGAGGCGTTCCTGGTAGAGCGAGCGGAGGATGGGCCGCGGGGACTGCATCTCCATGGTGAACATCCGGACGGCAGCCTGCTTCAAGGGTTCGTCGGCCTGGTCGAACAGGTCCGTCATCAGGCCGAGGATGATGGCCTCCAGGGCCCGGGCGGCCCGGTGGCGGTCGCCCTGGAGGGCCCCGAGGTCGCAGTGCTCCGGTGCGAGGGCGGTCCTGGGGTAGCGGACGAAGATGTAATTGAAGCACTCGAGGTAGAGGCCGTCCTTGCTCCCGAAGTGGTAGCCGATGAGTGAGACGGGCCGGCCGGCCCGCTGGGCGATGTCCCGGATGCTGGCCCCCTCGAAGCCCTTTTCCGCGAAGCAGAAAATGGCCGCCTCCAGGAGAGCCTGGGTGGTTTCCTGGGTGGCGGGGGAGGGCGGCGTCACGGACATGCCGCAAATTTGTTTGATCGAACGATCAAGTTCAAGAAAAAAAGAAATGATACGATTTAGACACAATATCGTCACCCGGCCACCATCTGGCCCAGCCGGGGAGAATGGCCAAAAAAAGCCCCGGGGGATTCACGAGGCCGGAAGGTGGACCTGATCAGGATCGGAGGCTATCTCCGCGAGCCAGCTGCGGAGGGAAGCCGCGCGGGAGCGTGCCGATCGATGGCGTGACGGTCTCCGCACCTCGGAATCGGCGAGGTCGTACCGGAAAACGGGAACGGCGGCTTGGGGCCGCCGTTCCCGCGAGACTGGTGGACCTGATCAGGATCGAACTGACGACCTCCGCATTGCGAACGCGGCGCTCTCCCAGCTGAGCTACAGGCCCACGAAGTTCCAGTGTATCTGGCTCCGCCGGGGCGTCAATGCTGGCTCGTACGCGGACGGCCGCCCGTCCGGGCGGCCGTCTCGAGTGGATCGTGGGACTACTGCAGGGTTTCCATGATGGCTGCCAGCACCTCGGGGCCGGGCTTCACGGCCGACTCGGTCAGGCTGACCAGGGGCTCATCGACGAGGTTCAGGACCTCGGGCAGGGGCGCGTTCTGGGGGTTGATGTAGAGCAGGCCCGTGAGGAACTCGCCCTTCTGCATGGATTCGTGGATGGCCTTGCTGGCCGAAAAACGATCCGTGGGGTCGTAGCCTTCGTGGATGGCCTTGATGGCCACCTTGGATCCGTCCGGAAAGGTCACGATCTCGGTCTCGCCGGCGGCGATCTCCACGTCCTCGACCTCGGAGTACTGGATGAAACCCAGGTCGTGGAGGGGGAAATCGTGGTCCTTGACGTGCTTGTAGGAGCGCGTCGAGGCGTCGTGGTTGTTGAAGGTGACGCAGGGGCTGATGATGTCGATCACCGAGGTGCCGTCGTAGGCGAAGGCGGCCTTGAGGATGGCGTTCAGCTGCTTGGGGTTGCCGGAGAAGGAGCGGGCGACGAAGCCGCAGCCCAGCTCGATGGCCAAGGTGCAGGGATCGATGGGCGGAAGGTTGTTCACGGCGCCGGACTTGAGGTGGGAGCCCTTGTCCGCGGTGGCGGAGAACTGGCCCTTGGTGAGGCCGTAGACGCCGTTGTCCTCGATGATGTAGATCATCGGGACGTTGCGCCGGACGGCATGGACGAACTGGCCCATGCCGATGGACATGGAATCCCCGTCGCCGGAGACGCCGATGTTGATGAGGCTGCGGTTGGCCAGGGAGGCGCCGGTGGCGATGGCGGGCATGCGGCCGTGCACGCTGTTGAAGCCCCAGCCCTGGTTAAGGAAGTAGGCCGGGGTCTTGGAGGAGCAGCCGATGCCGGAGTACTTGGCGACCCGGTAGCCCTCGATGCTGGACTCGAAGGCGGCGTTGATGATCTGGCCGGTGATGCTGTCGTGGCCGCAGCCGGCGCACAGGGTGGACTTGGAGCCCACGTAGTCCTGCTTGGTCATGCCGAGCTTGTTGGTGGGAGCGGAAGGGGTGGCAGTGGACATGTCGGGCTCCTCTCTACTTCTGCTCGAACGCGGTGACCTGGTCCACGATGCACTTCGCGTCGATGGCGAGGCCGTCGTAGTGCAGGACGTTCTTGAACTTGGTGGCGTGCTCCGGGTAGAACTCGCGGAGCAGGTTGGCCATCTGGCCGTCACGGTTCTGCTCGACCACGTAGACCACCTGCTTCGCCTTCACGTAGGCATCCACCTCGGCGGTGAAGGGCAGGGCGCGCAGCCGCAGGTAGTCGGTCTTCAGGCCCTTCTCGGCGAGGATGTCCTGGGCCTCGACCACCGCGGGATCGCTGGAGCCGAAGGCGAGGATGCCCTTGTCGGAGCCGAGGTTCCGGAAGACCGGTCCCGGCACGTAGGACTTGGCGGTCTCGTACTTCTTCCGGAGGCGGTTGACGACGGCGACGTAGTCCTCGGGCTTCTCGGAGTAGAGGGCGTAATCGTTGTGGCCCGAGCCGCGGGTGAAGTAGGCGCCCTTGCCGCCCGGGGTGCCCGGCAGGGTGCGGTAGCAGATGCCGTCGCCGTCCACGTCCTTGTAGCGGCCCCAGTCCTTGATCTCCGCCAGCTGCTGCTGGTTGAGGACCTTGCCGCGATCGAAGGGCTTGGAGGGATAGGCGAAGGGCTTGGAGGACCAGTTCTGCATGCCGAGGTCGAGGTCCGTGACCACGAAGATCGGGGTCTGGAAGCGCTCGGCCAGATCGAAGGCGTCGTAGGCGAACTGGAAGCACTCCTCCATGTTCCCGGGATAGAGGTTGATGTGCAGCGTGTCGCCATGGCTGGCCTTGGCGCACATCTCGATGTCGGACTGCTGGGTGCGGGTGGGCAGGCCGGTGCTGGGGCCGGTGCGCGCCACGTTGAAGAAGACGCCGGGGCACTCGGTGTAGTAGCCCAGGCCGATGAACTCGCTCATGAGGGAGATGCCGGGACCCGCGGTGGAGGTCATGGAGCGGGCGCCCGCCCAGCCGGCGGCCAGCACCACGCCAGCCGAGGCCAGCTCGTCCTCCATCTGCACGATGGCGACGTTCGACTTGCCGGTCTTGGGATCGACGCGATATTCCTCCGCGTACTCGATGAAGGTCTCGACCAGGCTGGAGGCGGGGGTGATCGGATACCAGCCCACCACGGTGACGCCGGCGAACAGGGCGCCGAGGGCACAGGCCTCGTTGCCATCCACGATGATCAGGCCCTGGGTCTTGCTGTCGCGCACGACCTTGATGTGGTCCTGGTCGGGCAGGTTCTCCATGGCCCAGTCGTAGCCCGCCATGGCGGCGGTCTGGTTGAGCTCCACGGCCTTGGCCTTGCCCTTCAGCTGCTTGGCGATGGCCTTCTTGGCCTCCTCCATGTCCACGCCCAGGATCCGCGCGGCCACGCCGACGTAGATCATATTCTTCACCAGCTTGTGCAGCTTGGGCTCGGGGCAGGAGGCGGTGACCAGCTTCTGGAAGGGGACGGGGAAGCAGGTGAGGTCCGCGCGGAGCTTGTCCAGCTGCAGGGGCTCGTCGTAGATCACGAGCGCGCCGGGATCGGCCTTCGCGATGTCCTCCTTGGCCGTCTCCGGGTTCATGAGAATCAGCATCTCGTTCGTGGCCTTGCGGGCCACGTAGCCCTTCGCGCTGGCGCGGATGGTGAACCAGGTGGGCAGCCCCGCGATGTTGGAGGGGAAGAGGTTCTTGCCGCTCACGAACACGCCCATCTGGAAGATGGCGCGGAGCAGCACGGTGTTCGCGGTCTGGGAACCGGATCCGTTGACCGTGGCCACCTGGATGGAAAAATCATTGATCCGGGTTTTCGCCCCTCCAGTCACTTCAGGGGAGGCAAGGGTGGCAGTCATGGGGACTCCTTTCTCATCGGGACGCGCGCGCCGGAGAGGGCGTAAAGAGGACGTGGAGGGCGTAAATACTTGACCCTCAAGGCCGTCTGCCAGTATGGCAGAGGCCGCGGAAGGCTTCTATCGACGGGTTCGGAACGGAGGGCAGCGGCGGTCTTAAATTAAGCGAAAAAAAAGGGATTGACCTCCTCCGGGGCGCGTCCTACCTTGGGTTCCATGAAAGCCAGCGATCTCACCAAACGCCAGCAGGCCGTCCTCAATTTCATCCGGGCCTTCCTTCAGGAGGAGGGGCGCAGCCCCACCCTCTCGGAGATCGCGAAGGGCGTGGGGTCCAGCGCCGTGTCCACCATCCACAAGCATGTCCAGCACCTCATGGACAAGGGTTTCCTCGTCCGGAGCCATGGCAAGGGCAACAATCTGGTGGTGGCTGCCGTGGGCACGTTCGGTGCTATGGACGACGCCGAGGATCGGACCGAGGTCTCCACGTCTTCCTCGCATCTCCCCCTCGTCCGGCTGATCCCCTTCTGCGGCGATGTGGCCGCCGGGGCACCGATCCTGCCTGAGAGTCGGGCCCTCCCCATCGAGGTTCCCAACAGCATCCACCGGCAGCGGGACGAAATCTTCGTCCTGCGGGTCCGGGGTGACTCCATGGTGGATGACGCCATCCTGGATGGAGATCTGGTTGTGCTTCAGCGAAAGGCCGAATACCGCAACGGGGACCGGGTGGTGGCCCTCCTGGACGGGGAGGAGGTCACCCTGAAGGAGTTCCGCCGGGACCCGAAGGGCATCTGGCTGGTGCCCCACAACCCCGACCTGAAGCCGAAGCACTTCGCTCCCCATCGGGTGGAGATCCAGGGGCTCCTCATCGGCGTGATGCGCAGCTGCTGACCGGCCGCCCTGGCGTCCCTCAGATGGGAAGGTGGGCCCGGATGGCTTCGCCCATCGCCGCGGTGCCGAGGGTTCCCCCCAGGTCGCGCGTGGCGGCCCCGCCCCGGAGCGCCCTGGCCACGGCGGCTTCGAGCCCGGCGGCCTCGGCTTCCCAGCCCAGGTGCCGGAGAAGCAGGGCCGTGCTGAGGAACATGCCGGCGGGATTCGCGAGCCCTTGGCCGGCGATGTCCGGCGCGGAGCCATGGACCGGCTCCGCGAGGGCCGTGCAGCGGAAGGGCCGGTGGGGGGCCCAGCTCAGGGAGGGAGCCAGGCCCATGCCGCCCTGGAAGGCCGCCAGGAGATCACTGATGAGGTCCCCCAGGTAGTTGTCCGCGGCGATCACGCCGAAGGGGCGGGGGTCCTGCACCAGGGCGCAGAGCAGGGCGTCCGCGTGGAATCCGCGGGCCCGCACCTCGGGGTAGGCCTCCCGGCAGGCATCAAACACGCGCATCCAGAGGCCATGACCGTGTTTCAGCACATTCGCCTTGTGGGCCAGGACCAGGGGGCAGTCTCGTTCGGCGGCCCGGGTGAAGGCGGCCTCCACGAGCCGCCGCACCGCCGTTTCCGTGTGCTCGGCGAAGTCCGTGGCCCGTCCGGGCTCCGTCACGCCCTTCAGGCAGTAGGGGCCCTCCGTGTTTTCGCGGAAGACCTCGATCCACACTTCGGCCGCGGGCACCCCCTTGAGCGGGAGGTGGCCGTCCAGCAGGGGACGGCAGGGACGGGCATTGACCGATAGTTCGAGGTCCCGCCGCAGCCGAAGGAGGAGGCCCTCGGCATGGCGCCCGTCCGGGACCCGGGGGTCCCCCACGGCCCCGAAGAGGATGCCGTCCGCCCGGTCGCGGAGGTCCAGGAAGGCCCCCTCGGGCAGGATCTCGCCGGTGGCCAGGAAATGGTCTGCACCGAAGGGGAGGGTGAAGGCCTCCAGGGCCCGGCCCCGCGCCCGGACCCAGCCCAGCGCCGGCAGCACCTCGGCCATCACTTCGGGGCCGACGCCGTCCCCGGGGATCAAGGCGATGCGCTTCACGCTGTCCAATGCCATGACCTCCCGGCGGATGGCCGATGGTGCCACACTCCTGACCCGGGAGGGGCCATGCTGAAGACCTGGGGGGTGGTCGTGGGAATGCTGTCGATGATGGGACTGGTCTCCGCCGCCGATATCACCGAGGGCATGAAGGCCCCGGCGTTCGAGGCCCGGGACCAGAGCGGAGCCCTGGTCCGGCTGGCGGACTTCCAGGGGAAAGCCAACGTGGTGCTCTATTTCTATCCCAAGGATGGCACGCCCGGTTGCACGGCCGAGGCCTGCAGCCTGCGGGACGGGTTCTCCGCCATCCAGGCCACCGGGGCGGTGATCCTCGGGGTGAGCGCCGACACCCGCGAAAGCCACCGGGCCTTCGCCGGGAAGTACCACCTGCCCTTCAGCCTCCTGGCGGACCCGGACCGCACGATGATCAAGGCCTACGGGGTGAGGATGCCCGTGCTGGGCTGGGCGAAACGGGTGACCTTCCTCATCGACCGCCAGGGCATCGTCCGGAAAGTGATCCGCGATGCCCGGACCAGGGACCATGACCGGCAGGTGCTGGAACTCCTGAAGGCTCTTTCCTAGTCGGAGCCTTCTGATGGCCGCATTCGCATTGAGCCCGGCAGGAATTCCGGGCTAGACTCGTCTATCTACAAGAGGTCAAGAAGATGGTGTTCTTCAACCACGCCACCCGGCAGATGACGGCGAAGATCGTCTACTACGGGCCCGGTCTGTGCGGAAAGACCACCAACCTCAACACCATCTATGGCAAGACGAGCCAGAAGGCCCGCGGCGAGATGGTCAGCCTCAACACCGAGACGGACCGCACCCTCTTCTTCGACCTGCTGCCCATGGACGTGGGCATGGTGGGCGGATTCAAGACCAAGCTCCAGCTCTACACGGTGCCCGGCCAGGTCTTCTACAACAGCACGCGAAAACTGGTGCTGAAGGGCGTCGACGGCATCGTCTTCGTGGTGGACAGCCAGACTGCCATGCTCGACGCCTGCCGGGAGAGCTACCAGAACCTCAGCGAGAACCTGAAGGAACTCGGCCTCCACCTCGAGGACATCCCCGCCGTCTTCCAGTGGAACAAGCGCGACCTCAAGAACGTGGTTCCGGTGGAGGAACTGGAAGCCATCTTCAATGTCCGCGGGCTCCCCAGTTTCCAGTCGGTGGCTTCGGATGGCTCGGGGGTCTTCGAAACCCTCCGGGGCATCACGAAGCTGTCCCTCTCCCACATCAAGACCCACGTGCTGGGCGAAGGCGCGGCCATCCCTGCGCCTGTGCCCGCTCCGGCCGCCGCGCCCCATCCGGCCCCCTCCCGTCCTGGCGTGGAGGCGCTGACCCTCTCGGACCTGCCCTCGGTGACGGATCTCCTCGACATGGATGGTTCGAAGGGGCCCTCACCTTCCGCCCCCGTTCCGGGCCCCCTCGAGGACGAGGACGACGACAGCTTCTTCATCGAAGCCCCGATGCTTCCGGAACCGCCAGAGGCCGACGATATCGCCTTCCTCGAGGTGGATGACCAGCCTCCGGTGGCTGTCGAGACGCCCATCGAGACGCCCATCGAGACGCCCATCGAGACGATGGAATTGCCTGACTTCGAAACAGAGGTCGAGGCCGTGACGCAGGAACCTGATTCACCCCAGGCCGTCATCGAGCCCATTCCCCCCCTGGCGCTTCCGGCGGGACCGGCGAAACCCGCCTCCAGGCCGAAGTCGGATCCCCTCGCCGCCCTGGCGGCCCTCCAGGCCGAGACCCGCAAGACCGCGCCCAAGGCCAAGTCGCCGGATCACAAGGAAGCCATCAACTCCCTGCTCGGGGAGCTCACCCTCGTGGGCCGGTCGGGCGCGCCCTCGGTCCTCCGCCTCGAGGTGCCTGCGGATCTGGAAGGCTCCGAGGTGGAGGTGGTGGTCCAGCTCCGCGCCCATGGCCAGGTGGTGGCGGAGGGGCAGGTCCAGCGGCCCGCGCCCGCCAAGGGGGCCACGGCCAAGCTCACGGTCGAGATCAAGCGGGCCTGAGGTGAGGGTTTCGGCAGGCCTGCGACTTCTGGCCCTCGTGGCCGCCCTCCCGGCCTTCGCCGCGCTCCCGGCCTGGTGGCGGGCGCTTCCGAACCAGCCGGCCCTGGCGGCGCGGTTCTCTCAGGAGAGCGACAGCGCGGTCTTCGGCAAGCTGCGGCAGCAGGGAAGCCTCGTGCTCGCCCGGGGCGGGAAACTCCGGGTCGCCTACGATTCCGGGTTGCTGGTGGTTTCCGACGGCCGCCAACTGGTCCAGTACGACCCCGACACCCGCACCGCCCAGCGGATGGACCTGCACGAGGCGCTGCGGGAATTCCCCCTCCTGGGCCTGCTCTTGGAGCCCAGCCGGATCGGGATCCTCTACCGCGCGGAGCCCCTGCCGGACGGTGCGGTGCGGCTCCATCCCCTGGAGGCGGGGCTGCCCGAGGTGCGCGTGGAGGGCCGGAACGGCCTGCTGCGGGCCCTTTCATGGACCGACGGCACGGGGGCCCGCCAGCGGCTGGAACTCCTGGATCCCAAGGCCCCGTCCCGGATTTCCCCGGGGACATTCCGCTTCGAGGCCCCGAAGGGCACCCGTTGGGCCACCGCCGAGCGCTGAGGCCGGCTACTCCGAGCGGGTGAAGGCGTCGTGGATCTCGGCCTGGGGGAAGCGCACCTTGAGCCAGGCGTCCAGGTCCGGCACCGTGTCGAAGATGTGGTCGGCCCCGGCGCCTTCGAGCTCCTCGCGGCTGCCGTAGCCCCAGCCCACGCCGATGGCCTCCAGGCCATGGCGCCGGGCCCCCTCCATGTCCACGCCCCGGTCGCCGATGAAGACGCCGCCGGGCCAGATGGTGCCCTGCCGGGCCAGGCCCGCCAGCACCTCGGTCTTGGGCTGCCACTTTCCCTTCAGCGTGCTGCCGAAGATGTCGTCGAAGATGAGGTTCAGGTCGAACTGGTACGAGATGCGCCGTGCGAAAAGGCTGGGCTTGGCGGACACGATGTAGATGCGATGGCCCTGCCGCTTGAGGCGGTGCAGCAGGTGGAACACGCCGGGATACAGCTCATGCTCGAAGACGCCATCCTCCCGGTAGCGTTCCCAGTAGAAGCTCAGGGCATCCTCCAGGCGTCCCGGATCCTCCAGCCCCTTCAGCGTCGACAGGGATTCGCGCATCCCGAACCCGATCCAGTCGCGGATCTTGGCCTCCGGAGGCGTCTCCAGGCCAAAGGCTTCGCAGGTCTTGCGGAGGCAGTTCCGGACGCCGAGGAGCGGGTCCACCAGGGTGCCGTCCAGATCGAAGCAGACGAGGCCGGGCGCCTCGGCGGTCCGTGCCATGGAGCGCCTACTTCTTCTGCTTGTTGAAGGCCTCGATGGACTTCCGGATGAAGGTCTGGGCCTCGTCCTTGCCGCCCCACCCATCGCTCTCCACGGTCTTCCGCTCGAGATCCTTGTAGGTCAGGAAGAAGTGCTCCACCTCCAGGAGGAAGTGGGGCGGGAGGTCGCGCCGAGAGGTGACGTGGGCGTAGGTGGGATCGTCCGTGGCCACGGCGAGGACCTTCGAGTCGGGCCCGTTCTCGTCGCGCATCCGCAACAGGCCGATGGGCCGGCTCCGGATCACCACGCCGGGATAGGTGGCGCCGTTGATGAGGATGAGGATGTCCGCCGGGTCGCCATCCTCGGCCAGGGTGCCCGGGATGAAGCCGTACTCCGCGGGATAGTGGAAGGGCGAGAACAGCACCCGGTCCACGTGCACGAGGCCCGTGTGGTGGTCGATCTCGTACTTGATCCGGGACCCGGTGGGGATCTCCACGATGGCGTTGACCACCTCGGGCGCCTGCTTGCCGGGACTGAGATGCACGAGGGACATGGAGGCTCCGCGAATCCTCCATTTTCACACGACTTGTGATCTCCGTCACGCCGGAAGGGCGGCTCCGAGCCTGAGGTGGACCGTGGTGCCCCGGCCCTCCTGGCTTTCGAGGAAGAGGAGGCCGCCGTGGGCCACCATGATGCGGTGGCAGACCGCCAGCCCCAGGCCCGTGCCGCCCCCGAAGGTGCTGAAGAAGGGATCGAAGACCCGGGACAGGGCCTCGGCGGGGATGCCGCAGCCGTTGTCCGCCAGGGTGAGGTGCCAGCATCGGCGGCCCTCCACCGTCTCCTCCGCGGCGGTCAGGACCACCCGGGGGGCCAGGACGTCCTCCAGGGCTCGGTTGGCGTTCTGGATGAGGTTCTGGGCCACCTGGCGGAGCAGGTCGGGGTCGCCCTCCCAGGCGGCGCCCTCGGGGACGCGGTTCTCCCAGGGCACACTCTCGGCCAGGGTGGCGGACCGCAGAGCTTCCTCCCAGAACGCATGGAGCGGAATGGCCTGCCGCTTGGGCTGAAGGTCCCGGCTGAAGGAGAGGGTGTTCCCCACCAGCCGGTTCAGCCGGCCCACGCCCTCCTGCATCTTGCGGGCGAGCTCCAGGGGCCCCTCCTGGTCGGCAAGATCCTCCACGAGCATGCCGGAGAAGAGGGCCAGACTCCCCAGGGGGTTCCGGATCTCGTGGGCCAGCTCCGCGGCCATGCGGCCCATGGCGGCCAGGCGGTCCTCCCGCGAGTCCTGCTGGGCTCGGAAGACCGCTTCCGTGACGTCCCGCAGGGTGACGATGGTGCCGCCCCGGGGCACGGGCCGCCGCTCCTCCTCGAAGATCAGTTCCCGCCCTCCGGTGGACTGGAAGCGGCGGAGGCCCGCCGGGCTGCCGGGCTCCCAGGGGGCCGGCCCCTCCAGGAAGGCGCCCTCGAGACCCTGGGGGCGGTTCGTGAAGCGCAGGGAACCATCCTCGGCCAGCACCCAGATGGCGAAGGGGACGGCCTCCAGCACGGTCTGGAGTTCGCCCTGGAGCTGCCCCAGCTGTCCCTGCAGGGCCTCATACCGGGCCTGCAGCTGCTGGGAGGCCTGGGTGAAGGCCTCGAAGGCCGCCAGGAGTTCGCGGGGATCCGGATGGGCGCCGGGGCCGGTCATGGCTCGAGGGTCCGGCGGAGGGCCTCGCGGTCCTCCCCCCTGGGTTCGGCTTCGAGGATCTTCCGGAGGAGGGCCTGGGCCTCGGGAGAGCCCAGGGACCCCAGAGCCTTGGCCGCGGCGAGCCGGATGGGCAGGGGCTCGGCGCCTGCGAAGAATCCCTTCCTGCGCAGGAGGTCGGACAGGACCGGGATGGCCTTCGGGGAGGCGATGTGGGCCAGCGTATCCAGTACCTGGAGGCGGGTGCGTTCGGGGATCCGCTTGTCCTGGGCCATCTCCGAGAGTGGCGGCAGGGCGGCCTCGGATCGCAGCTGGCCAAGGACGAAGAGGATCTCCTGGAGCGTCTCCGCATCGGTCTCGCGCAGGAGGGCCACCAGATGGGGCTCGGCGGCCGGTCCCCCCAGCTTCCACAGGGCCCGCACCGCGGTGCGGCGCACGCGGGGCTCGGGGTGCCTCAGCAGGGGCACGATGGGAGGGAGGCAGTCCGCGTCCCCCAGGTCGCCAAGGAGCGTGAGGGCATTGCGCACCAGGAACCAGGCCGGCGAAGTCAATGCCTCCAGCAGCGGCGGTAGGGCCGCGGTGCCCAGGCTCCGGACCGCCTCCACGAGACGGCCGCGCCGGGTGCGGTCCCGCTCGTCGCCCAGGCGGGCGATGAGGTGCCGGGCCATCGGATCACCCAGGAACTCGAAGAAGGGATAGACCTCCGTGGCCAGCCGGTCCTTGTCCCGCCCGAAGATCTGCGCCGAGGCGGCCTCGAGGTGGGCGGGGCGGGCCAGGCTTTCCTTGAGCCGCCCGAGCGCCTCGTAGCGCCAGGGGAGCTGCTCCTCCTGGAACTCGCACAGGCCCTGGAGCTCGTAGAGGTCCGCCACGGCATGGACCAGATCCCCCCGCTGGACCAGGGCCGAGAGCAGGGCCTCCAGCGCCTCGGCGTTCCAGCGGTGGACGGGCGGGTCCGTCTCCCAGGCGAAGTGGGCGCGGAGCGCCTCGGCCAGGGGTCCCTCGATCTCGAAGGGCAACCCCGGATCCGCGGCCCAGCGGGCGATGCCGGCCAGGGTCATGACGGCCTTGAGCCGCAGCTCGACCAGGTCGGATCTGAGCACCTCCAGCAGGATTTCCTGGATGCGGACGAACTCGTCGAAGCGGCGGAGATCCAGCAGTTCGCGGAGGAAGGCGAGGCGCTGGTCGTGACTCAGTTCGAAGAGGTGACCCTCCTCCAGGACCTTCAGGAGCCGGGCCTCCAGGCTCAGATGTTCCCAGTCGAGGTGGCGGAGGAGGTTCTCCACCTGGGAGGCATCCTGGCCCATGGACCGCAGGTGGACAGCCAGGGCCCGGACCAGGGCCTCCCGGTCGGGCAGGGGACGCAGGATCTCCTGCAGGGGGCCGCGGAGCTGGGTCCAGGTGGCGCCCTTCCCGAGCATGGAACTGGTGGCCACGGCGAGCATCTCTCCGGCCAGGGCCCGCACACCGAGGGCCAGGCCCTCGGGATGGGGGGGCAGGGTGGCCATGCCCGCCAGCAGCCCGAGCTGCTTCTCCGGAGAGAGGCTCATGAGCACCTGGCGCAGGGTGGCCAGCTGGACTGGCGTGGGCATCCCCTCGCCCAGGCCCAGCTGGTAGCCCAGGGGGCCCAGGCCGCTCAGGTCCGCGGCGAGGAAATGCTGCAGGCCGCCGCTTCCGGTCTGGTCGCCTGAGGTGGCTCCCAGGGCCGCGAGCAGGGCCTCGCGGATGACCTTCACCAGGCTGTCGGGGGAGGGCGAGGGCGCGGGGGCCTGGGGCGGGGCATCGAAGGCCGGGGGGCGATCCTCGTGGCCCGCCTCGCCACCTTCGCCCTCGCGCACCTCCTCGTAGCGGGTCTGCGAGACCGAGATGTGGTGCACGCCCTGAGCGGTCAGCAGGGCCTCGAAGCCACCCTGCTCCTCGATCCGCTGGGGCTTGAGGATGAGGATCTGGAGGAAGGCCAGGTATTCGTCGGCCGTCGCGCCCCGCTCGAACCGGAAACCGTTCAGGCCCCGCTCGGAGACGTGACGGATGAGCGAGGTGAGCTGGGGAGTGCGGGCCTCGACCACCTGGCCATCCACGAAAGCGCGGCCGGCGCTGGCCACGAACTGCATCCGCTCCTGGGCGGCCAGGAGGGCCGTCAGCTGGGCATGGGAGGCAGCCACGGCTTCCTGGGTGCGGGGGTGCGCCGCCGTGTACATCTGCAGCGACTTGAGGGCCATGGCCATGCTCTGGGCCAGTTCGAGGAAGCCGCTCATGGGGGTGTCTCCACCGTTGGATCCGACCATTCCCGCCGCAGCTGGGCGTAGTGGGCCTCCAGGAAGGCCAGGCGCCGCCCGCCCTCCTCGCGCGCGGGCTGCGTGTTCAGGGAGTCCACGATGCCCCGGGCCAGCGGAATCCAGGCCTCGCCCCGCTGGAGGATCTCGGCTGTGGTGATGGGCTGGAAGGCGCCGCTGATGCAGCCGAAGTGGATGAGGCTGGCCGCACCGATCTTGCTGAGCTTGTCGCAATCCCAGAGGCAGGCGGTCTCCAGGGGCTCCAGCCGCTTCGTCAGCCGGAGGCCCACATGCCGCTCGATGGCGTGGCGCACGGCGGGGATCTTCCCCTTCGGGAAGTCGGTGTCCGCCAGGATCTCCTCCACCCGGGCGGAGGCGTCCTGCGCGTGGGTGTCCTTGGAGCCGGGATCCCGGAGGCGCTTGGCCACGTCGTGCAGCCAGGCCGCGCACTCCACCACCTCCAGGTCGGCGCCGGTGGCGGGGGCCAGCCAGCGGGCCAGCAGCACGGCGGCGTAGGTGTGCTCGAAGCGGTAGTTGAAGATGGGCCGGTAGACGCCATCCACCTCGTGCCCGATGCCCCAGAGGCGGATGGCATCCGCATCGGAGAAGGTCCGCAGGGCCTTCTCGCAGGCGTCGCGCCAGGGCGCCGGGCAGGTCACGGGTGGGCTTCCTGGTGGGCCCGCAGTGCGGTGGCCGTGGCCTGGATCTCGGTGAACATGGCACGGTCCGCCCAGGGCGCGCAGGCCTTCCCGAGGCGTTCCATGAGGGGTGCAAGGCCCGTCGCGGGCGCCAGGCCCACCAGGCGGACGCCCTCAAGGGCCATGCGGGCCTCGATGGCCAGCACCTGCTCCAGCCCGTCCACGGCGCGGAGGAGTTTGCGGGCGGCGATGGGGCCCATGCTGACGTGGTCCTCCTTGCCGGCGCTGGTGGGGATGGTGTCCACGCAGGCCGGATGGGCCAGTCCTTTCAGCTCCGAGACCAGGGCCGCGCTGGTGACGTGGGCCATCATGAAGCCCGATTCCAGCCCACCGTTGGACGTGAGAAAGGCGGGCAGATCGCTGTAGGCCGGATTCACCATGCGTTCCTGGCGCCGTTCGGAGATGCTCGCGAGGTCGGCGGCGGCGATGGCCAGCACATCGCAGGCGAAGGCCGGGTACTGCCCGTGGAAGTTGCCCCCGGAGCGGGATTCCTGGGTATCCGTGAAGATCATCGGGTTGTCCGTGGCGGCGTTCAGCTCCCGCTCCAGGATCGCACCCGCGAAGGCCAGGGCGTCGCGGCCCACGCCGTGGACCTGGGGGATGCAGCGCAGGCTGTAGGCGTCCTGCACACGGTGGCAATCCCGGTGGCTCTCGGCGATGGCGCTGGATTCGCCCAGGAGATCGCGCATGTGGCCCGCCACGGTGATCTGTCCGGGGTGGGGACGGGCCGCATGGATGCGGGGATCGAAGGCGGCGCGCGTGCCGCGGAGGGCCTCCAGGCTCAGGGCGGCGATCTCGTCAGCCAGCGGCACCAGATGCATCAGCCGGGCCACGGCGAGGTTGCCCAGGGCGGTAATGAGCTGGGTGCCATTGATGAGCGCCAGGCCCTCCTTGGCCTGCAGCACCACAGGCGTGAGGCCGGCCTGCTTCAGGGCGGCGCCGCCCGGCACGGGCCCCGCCGGACCCCAGGCCAGGCCTTCGCCCACCAGGAGCAGGGCCATGTGGGCCAGGGGGGCCAGGTCGCCGCTGGCACCCACGCTCCCCTGGCTGGGTACCACGGGCACGACGTCCCGGTTCAGGCAGTCCGTCAGCAGGCGGATGGGTTCGGGCCGGATCCCGCTGTGGGCCTTCAGCAGGCAGTTGATGCGGGCGGCCATGAGGGCCCGCGTCTGGTCCTTCGGCAGGGGATCGCCCACGCCGGCGGCGTGGCTGCGCACCAGGTTCAGCTGCAGCTGCTGAAGCTGGTCGGGAGGGATCACCACCGTGGCGAACTGGCCGAAGCCCGTGTTGATGCCATAGACCGTGCGGCCTTCGGCCACAATCCGATCCACGACGGCCCGGTTCTCCATGACTTTCGAGAGGGCCGCTTCGTCCAGGACGATGCCCTCGCCGGCCGCGATGCGGGCCAGGAGGGGCGCGGTGAGGGACTGTCCGTCCAGGCGGATCATGCAGGCTCCTTGCGGGGCAGGGTGAAGGCCAGCAGCAGGGCCATGACCATCACTCCGGCGGAGGCCAGGTACGTGGCGTGGCCCCCCCAGCGGGCGAAGATGAAGGTTCCCGCCAGGGGCCCCACGATGCGGCCCAGGCCCGTCATGGCGTTCATGGTGCCGAAGAGCCCGCCCTGGTCCTCCGCCGGGGTGAGGCGGCTGGCAAGGGCCGAGGTGGCGGTGGTGTTCATGCCGCTGCCCCAGGCCATGGGGACCAGGATCAGCAGGAAGGGCCACTTCCAGGGCGCGGTGGGCAGGAAGGGCAGGGACAGGGCCATCAGGAGGAGGCCCGTCCACAGGGCCGCGCGTTCGGGGATCCGCTTGGCGACCATGCGGACCAGTCCGCCCTGGTACAGCACGATCAGGATCCCGATGTAGGCGAAGAGGTAGCCCACCTCGCGCTGGTGGAAGTCGAACCGGGCGTGGGCCAGCAGGGCGAAGGTGCCCTCCATCATGGAGAAGCCCGCCATGGCGAGGAGGGCGATGACCATGATCTGGGTCATGCCGGGCCGTTTCATGGCCTGGACCAGCGCGTGGCCGCGGCTCTCCTCGGTCTTGGCCCGGCCCCGGACCTCGTCCGTGAGAGTCTCCGGCATCCAGAAGATCACCATGAGGGAGGCCAGCAGGGAGAGGCCGGCCGCCACGAAGAAGGGCAGGTGCCAGCCGTGGAGCGCGAGCATCCGGATGCCCATGCCACTGCCGCTGAGGACGCCCGCCAGGGCCGGGCCGAGCACGAAGCCGAGGCCGAAGGCGGCGCCGATCATGCCCATCACCTTGGACCGCTCCTCCGGCTTCGAGCTGTCGGCCATGGCCGCCTGGGCCACGGAGATGTTGCCGCCGGTGATGCCATCCAGGACACGGGCCGCCAGCACCCACTCGAAGCGGCTGGTGAGGGCCAGCATCACGTAGCCCACGGCCGTGCCGATCAGGCTGATCCAGAGCACGGGCTTGCGGCCCACCAGGTCCGAGAGGCGGCCCAGGATGGGCGTGGCAATGAACTGCATGAGGCTGAAGGCCAGGAAGGCCACGCCCGCCCAGAAGGCGCCGGGCGTGGTGCCGACTCCACCCAGGCCCAGGAAGCGGTCCACATGGGCCATCCAGGGGCTGGGGTGGTCCGCGATGGCTTTGGCGTAGAGGGGGAGGATCGGGATGACGATGCCGAACCCCAGCAGGTCCATGAACACGGTGAAGAAGATCGCGATGCGGGCCCGGTGGGATTCAGTCATTCGGCGGCTCCAGAGCCCCCAGTGTAGCCCGGACCCCGTGTTCCTAGTCCTTCCCCAGCACCCGCTGGAGGACCCGGCGCAGCTCCTGGAGCTGGTAGGGCTTCTGGATGAAGGCAGACGGGGACGCCCCCTCGAAGGTCCGCAGGGAATCCTGTTCCGTGAACCCGCTGCTGAGGATCACGGGCAGTTCCGGATCCTGGCGCCGCATGGCCAGGAAGGCCTCCCGGCCGTCCATCCGGGGCATGGTCAGGTCCATGAGGACCAGGTCGAGTTCCCCCCGCCGGGTCTCGACCACGCTCAGGGCCTCGGCGCCGTCCCGGGCCGTGACCACGTCGAACCCCATGGCGGACAGGACGGCCCCCGTGGTCTCCAGGATCAGGTCCTCGTCATCCACCACCAGCACCCGGCCCCGGAACGCTTCGGTCTTCGATTCCGGGGCGGGGGCTGGCAGGGCCGGCGCCTCAGCCTGGGCCGCGGGGAAGTAGAGACGGAAGGTGGAACCCCGGTCCGGGGCGCTCGTGATCCGCAGCCCCGCGTGGTGGCCCCGGAGGATGCCCAGCATGGCCGAAAGGCCCAATCCGCGGCCGGTGCTCTTGGTGGTGAAGAAGGGGTCGAAGATGCGGTCCAGCACTTCCCGGCTCATGCCGCAGCCCGTGTCCTCCACCTCCAGGACCACGTAGCGGCCCGGGGCCAGGGTCTGCTCCTGCGTGTTCGGCCCGGGCAGGGCCGAGGGGAGGCCGTCTCCTTCCAGGTCCTCCAGGCCGGTGCTGATGCGGATGTGCCCCTCCCGGTCCCCGATGGCGTCCGAGGCATTCGTCACCAGGTTCATGACCACCTGCTGGATCTGGGCGCCGTCGGCCTCGATGGGAGGCAGCGCTGGATGGAGATCGAAGCGAAGGGCCACTTTCTTCGAGATGGAGACCTCCAGCAGGTGGGTGAGTTCCCGCACTGCCAGGTTCAGGTCCTGGAGCTGGACCAGGAACCGCCCGCGGCCCGAGTAGGCCAGCATCTGCTTGGTCAGCTCGGCGGCCTTGAGGACGGCCCGCTCCATGTTCTCCAGGTAGGTCTGGGCCGCGGCCCCCTCCGGGAGGTGCATCTGGGCCAGGTTGAGGTTGCCCAGGACGGCGGTGAGCAGGTTGTTGAAGTCGTGGGCGATCCCCCCCGCAAGGACGCCCAGGCTCTCCAGCTTCTGCGCCTGGCGGACGGCCTCGTCGGCCTGCCTCCGGTCCGTGAGGTCCAGGAGGTAGCCCAGGTAGTAGGCGGGGTCGGACCCCATGCCGGGGATGGTCGCGGTGAAATCATAGAACCAGCGGTACTCTCCGGAAGCGGTGCGGAGCCGGTACTGCTGCTCATAGTGGGTGAATCCCTTCGCCTTGAAGGCTGCTGCGGCCTGGCGGCAGGCGAGGAGATCCTCAGGATGCACCAGGGAATCGTAGGTGAAGCGCCCACTGACCAGGTCCGCCGGTGCGTATCCCAGGATGGTCTGGATGTTGGGGGAGACGTAGTCCACCGGCCAGCCCTCCGAGCCGCGCCACTTGATCACCATCACCGGCCCCCCCACAAACAGGCCCCGTTCGGCGAGGAGAGCGGCCTGGGTCGCCTGCTGCTCCGTGACATCCGTGGCGATGCCGATGACACTGTCGAGCCTGCCGTCGTCATCGAACACGGGAGTGAGGGTGTTCTCGAAGACGAGGCCCTGGGCCCGGACCAGTTCCCGGGAGGGCTGCCCAGCAAGACTTCTCTGGATCTGGTCCTGGATGGCCGGATTGTCCCGGTACAGCTCCAGCGCGGATTGCCCCACCACCTCCCCGGGGCGGAGCCCCATCCGGCCCAGGGCCAGCCCTTCGGAAAGGAGGAAGCGGCCGTTCGGATCCAGCTGGAAGATGACGGCCTGGGAATTCCGCAGCACCGTCCAGAGGCGGCGTTCCGTGGCCTTGAGGGCGGCCTCCGCCTGTTTGCGGTCCGTGATGTCCCGGGTGAAGGTGAGGAGGCAGGGGACACCCTCCACCTCCATGCCCTTGCCGGACATCAGGCCGTTGATGATGCGGCCGTCCTTGCCTCGGAATGGGGCCTCGAAGTTCGTGAATTCGCCATGTTCCCGGAGGAGGGCCACCATGCGGCTCCGGTCGGCGGGATCGGCCCAGATGCCCATGTCCAGGGCGCTGCGCCCCACGGACTCTTCTCGGGTCCAGCCCAGGAGCCGGGTGAATCCCTCACTCACATCCTGGTAGGTCCCGTCGCTGATCCGCGTAATGTTGATGGCGTCTGGGCTGGCATGGAAGGCCCGGGAGAATTTCTCCTGGCTGAATCTCAGGGCCGCTTCCGCCGCCTTCCGCTCACTGATATCGCGCACATTGGCGAACAGCACCTCCCGGCCCTCGAAGGTGAAGAGGCTCCGGGAGACCTCCACCGGACGGAAGGAGCCGTCCTTGCGGCGTTGGGTGGTCTCATGGATGGGCACCTCGCCCCCGCGGATCCGCTTCCAGACGATCGCCCAGGCCTCGGGCGTCAGGCCAGGGTCGATGTCGATCACCCGCATGGACAACAGCTCCGCCCGGGTGTACCCGAGGCCCTGGCAGGCCGCTTCGTTGACGAAGATGAATCGCCCGTCCGGCTCCATGACGAAGATCCCATCGCGGGAGCGATCCACGGCGGTGCTCAGGAGCCGGCGGCTGGTCTCCGCCCGCTTCCGCTCGATGGCCATGGCCACCTGGCCGGAGACAAAGGAGAGGAGGTCCCGCTCCTCGGCCCCGTATTGATGGCCGCCGCCGTAGCTTTGCACGGCCAGCACGCCGAACACGCCCTCGGAGCCGGCCAGGGGGACGCCGAGCCAGGCCAGGGCCACGGGACCGACGCCAGCCACCTCGCCACTGGCCAGGAGATCGTTCAGGCGCGCCTCGTCCACCAGCTGGGGCTGGCCGGTCCGGAGGACGAACTCGGTGAGGCCGCGCCGGAAGGGGCGTGTGGGCTGGGAGTCCTCCGCCTGGTCGACCCAGTAGGGGAAGGAGACCACCCCCTTCTCGCGGTCATGGAGCGCGATGTAGAAGTTGTCCGCCGGCATGAGACCCCGGACGATCCCGTGCATCGAGGCGAACAGCTGGTCCAGGTCCGGCGCGGACAGGGCCGCCTCCGCGATGCGGAAGGTGGCGTCCCGGACCTGCCCGGCGCGGAGGGATTCCAGGGCCGCGTGCGCCGCTTCCGGGTCGGCGGAGGGGGCGCTTCCGGCGGGCATCGGATCGGGGGCAGGGTCTGCCATGGCCCTGTCATCGGCAGGGAAGGAGATGAGGCGTAATTTGGGCCCGTCAGGCCCAGCGGAACCGGCGGACGGCCAGGAGGAAGGCCGCCACGGCCCAGGCCCCCACGACAGCCAGGGCCAGGCCGTGGCCCGCCAGCCCGGAGCCGTCGTTGAATACGGCCCGCAGGGTGCTGAGGAACGGTGACAGGGGCAGGGCCGTGACCGCGTGCTGGAGCCAGCGGGGGGCGGAATCCAGGGTGAAGTAGACGCCGCTGAGGAGCATGAGGGGGAAGAAGAACAGGTTGGCGATGGCCGCGTAGCTCTCCGACGTCTCGGCGAAGCTGCTGAGGGCGAAGCCGAAGGACATGAAGCAAGCCGTGCCGAAGATCATCACGATGAGCAGATCCAGGTACGAGCCCTGGTTGCGGATCCCGAAGGCCAGATAGCCCACAACCATGAGCACGATGGCCTGGGCGATGGAGATGGTGAGCCGCTGGAGCACCTGGCCCAGCAGGAAGACCCACTTGGGGAGGGGCGTCACGGCCAGCCGCCGGAACTTGCCCTTCTCCCGGTACGAGACGTTCACCATGCCCACACTGAAGAGACCAATGCTCATGAGGTTCAGCCCGAGAAGCCCCGGGAGAAGGAAGGCGGCGTAGTTCGACGCCTTCCGTCCGCCGGGGCTCTCCACGCTCACGGGGATGCGCCGGGGTTCCGGCGCCCCGTTGAGGCGGGCCTGGGCCATCAGCCAGGCCTGGTTCACCAGCCCGGCCGCGGCCCCGCCCTGGGCCATGAGGTAGCTGTTCAGCCGGAGCCGGTAGCCCTCCCCGTCGGTCAGCACCTCGGCGGCGGTCTCGCCGCGACCCCAGCGGGCCTCGGCCTCCGCCGGCGCGAGGGGCATCACCTTGAGCTGGACCTCGTCCATGGCCTTCAGGAGAGCCGCGTCCCGGGCCTCTGGAACCGTCGGCTTCACGTACACCACAGAGAGTCTGGGGCCGTCGCCGCCCCGGAAGATGACGCCGAAGCCCAGCAGCATGGCCACCGGGAAGGCGAAGGTCCAGAACATCGCCATCCGGTCGCGGCTGTAGAGCTTCCACTCCATCACGAACTGGCGCCAGATCATCATGAGCATGCGGGGCACTCCACCACGAAGCTGCGAAAGGAAGGGGCGAATCGTCTAGTCCCGGAGGGACCGGCCGGTCTGGTGGAGGAATACGTCCTCCAGGGTGGCGCGGCGGATGTGCACCTGCTGGTAGGGCACGCCGGCGGTCTCGGCCGTCTCCAGGATGCGGGGCAACAGGCCCTTGGGGTCGCGGGTGGGGATCTCCCACAGGTCGGACCGCTGTTCCACGGCCTCGCCCAGCCGGGTGGCGAAGGCGGCGGGATCCGGCGCGGCGCCGTCGAAGGTGAGCTCCACCACGCTGGGGATGGCCAGCTGGGCGATGAGCGAGGCGGGGGTTCCGGAGGCGATCACCTGTCCGTGGTCCATGATGGCCAGGCGGTCGCAGAGGGCCTCCGCCTCATCCATGTAGTGGGTGGTGAGCAGCACCGTGCGGCCCTCGGCCTTCATGCGCCGCACCACGTCCCACAGGCTGCGCCGGGCCTGGGGATCCAGCCCCGTGGTGGGCTCATCCAGGAAGACCAGTTCGGGGTCGTTCACGAGGGCCAGGGCCAGGGCCAGGCGCTGCTGCTGCCCGCCGCTCAGCGTGATGTGGTAGGCATCGGCCTTGTCGTTGAGCTGCACCAGGTCCAGCAGCTCCGAGGCGGGGCGGGCCTTCGGGTAGTAGGTGCCGTAGAGGTCCAGAGCCTCGCGGACGGTGATCTTGTTGAAGAGGCTGGTGCTTTGGAGCTGGACGCCGATGCGGGCGCGGATCTGCTGGCCGTCCCGCTTCCAGGATTGGCCCAGGATCTCGATCTCGCCGGCATCAGGCGCTGTGAGCCCCTCGATCATCTCCAGGGTTGTGGTCTTCCCGGCACCGTTGGGACCAAGCAGACCGAAAACCTCGCCGCGGGCCACCTCCAGGTCCACCCCGGCCACGGCCACCACCTTGGGGAAGGCCTTACGGAGGCCGCGGATGCGAAGGGCGAGCTCGGACATAAAGACCTCGGATCCTCCATCATGCCCGGACCGAGTCGCCTGTGGGGACAGGCGGATTCCGGTCAGACCCGCCAGAGCCCCCAGCCGGGATGTCCCCGCTCCAGGTGTCGGAATGCGGCATCCCGGGCCTCCACGCTGGCATAGCGCGCCGCCCAGCAGCTGCCGGATCCGCACAACAAGGGCTCCCCCCCGGTGTCCCGCAGGGCCTCCCGGACCTCCGCCAGGGGCGGACAGACCCAGAGGGCGGCCCCCGTCAGGTCGTTTCGCCAGGGGGGGGCCGCCCCCTGGGGCTGGGAGCCCAGAGCCTCGGGGAAGGGGTAGCCGACGTCCTGAATGGCCCGGTAGACCCCCGGGGTCGAGACGTGGAGGCCCGGATGGACCAGGAGGATGGGTTCCAGGGGCACGGGCCGCAGGGGGAAGACCCGCTCCCCGCGGCCCAGGCCCAGCACCGTGCCACCCAGGAGGAAGAGGGGCACGTCGCTGCCCAGGCGGGCCGCCATGCCCAGCAGGGTGCCGTCTTCCAGGCCCAGGCCGAAGAGGCGGTTCCCCAGCCTCAAGGCGGCCGCCGCGTCACTGCTGCCGCCGCCCAGTCCGGCGCCGTGGGGGATGCGCTTGTCCAGGTGGAGGGCCGCCGGCATGGGCCGGTGGGCGGCCTCCTCCAGCAGGCGCCAGGCGCGGAGCACGAGGTTCGATTCGTCGGCCGAGAGGCCCCCGCCCGTGGGGCCGGTGATCGTCAGAGACAGTTCGTCCGCGGGGTCCGCCGACAGGAGGTCGGTGAGGTCCGGTGCGTCCTCCAGCACCGTGGTGACCAGCTCCAGCTCGTGGAAGCCGTCCGCCCGCCGGCCCAGCACGGCGAGGAAGCGGTTCAGCTTGGCGGGGGCCTGGATGGTGAGGGCCATGGCTCTACGGTAGCCTGAGAGGCATGACCCTGCTTGCCCGCCTCCTCTGGAAAGGCCTCACCCTCAAGGGCCGCCGCCCCCTCGGGCCCCTGGAACCCTCGGTGCTGCGCTTCCGGGTCTGGCCCAACGACCTGGACGTGAACCTGCACATGAACAACGGGCGCTTCCTGAGCGTCATGGACCTGGGCCGCTTCGACCTCACCTTCCGGACCGGCCTGGGCCGAGCCATGCTGCGGAACCGATGGAAGCCGCTGGTGGGTGGGATCACCATGCGCTACCGGCGGAGCCTCGAACCCTTCGCACGGTACGAGCTGCACACTCGCCTTCTGGGGTGGGACGGCAAGTGGCTGTTCCTGGAGCAGCAGTTCCTCAGGGGCGATGAGCTCGCCGCCGAGGGCGTCGTGCGGGCCCTCTTCCGGGGGCGGGAGGGCAACGTGCCCACGGCCGAGGTGCTCCGGCCCCTGGGTCACGAGGGTCCGTCGCCGCACCTGCCCGAACCCGTCCGCCGCTGGGCGGAGGGCCTCGAGAACCCCGCCCTGCCGGAGGTCCCAAGGGAATTCCCCATGCTCCCGCCGGTGCCCGGAGGCTACCGGATCTCACTCGACGCCCGGGAGTTCCAGTACGACGTCATCCACGGCTACCTGGCGCAGAGCTACTGGTCCCCGGGCATCCCCCGGGAGGTGGTGGAGCAGGCCGCCCGCCACAGCCTCTGCGTGGGCGTCTTTGGACCCGGGGGCCTGCAGGTGGGGTTCGCCCGGATGGCCACCGACCGCACCACCTTCGCGTACCTGGCGGATGTGTTCGTGCTGGAGGAGCACCGCGGGCGGGGGCTCTCCGCCGCCATGGTCCGGGCCCTCATGAACCATCCCGAGGTCCGGGGCATGCGGCGGCTCCTGCTGGCCACCCGCGACGCCCACGGCCTCTACGCCAAGCTGGGCTGGACGCCCGTCACCGACCCCACCCCCTTCATGCAGGTCCACCGCAGGGACCTCTACCGGCAGCCGGCCGCCGATAACTGACCGTCGATGGCTGACAGCTGACGGCCTTGCTACAGCCCATCCTCCAGCTCGAACTCCTTGTCCGGGATGCTGAGGATGTCCGGGCCGTCCTTGGTGATGGCGATGTCGTGCTCGAACTGGGCGGAGAGACCGCCATCCTTGGTGCGGACGGTCCAGCCGTCGGGCTCCACCAGGCACTTGTGGCTGCCGGAGTTGAGGATGGGCTCGATGGTGATGGTCATGCCGGGCTCCATGCGGAAGCCCGTGCCCGGGCGCTGCTCGGCGAAGACCACCTGGGGATCCTCGTGCAGGTCGCGGCCGATGCCGTGGCCGATGTACTCGCGGACTACGGAGTAGCCGCGCTCCTCGGCGAAGGCCTGCACGGCGGTGGCCATGTCGCCCAGGCGCACCCCGGGCCGGCAGTGCTCGATGCCCAGGTACATGGCCAGCTGGGCGGTCTGGATGAGCGTCCGGGCCTCGTCGCTGATCTTCCCCACGCCCACCGTGAGGCAGGTGTCGCCGTGGTAGCCGTCCAGCTTGGCGCCGCAATCGATGGCGATGATGTCGCCCTCCTGGAGGACGTACTTGGACGGGATGCCATGCACCACCCGGTCGTTCACCGAGGTGCAGAGGGTGCCGGGGAAGCCGTGGTAGCCCTTGAAGCTGGGGGTGGCCCCCTGCTGGCGGATGTAGGTCTCGGCGACCTTGTCGAGCTCCAGCAGGCTCACGCCGGGCTTCGCGGCGCGGGCGGCCAGGCGCAGGGCGTTGGCGGCCACGCGGCCGGCCTCCCGGAGCTTCTCGATCTCCTTGCGGCTCTTGTAGCGGATCTGTTCGCGGATCAGGACCATGTGCCCCTCGTCCTCCAGTCTAGCGGCTTGGACTAAAATGAGATTCAGGAGTGATGACATGAAAATCGGACGGGGGGCGACAGGGCTGGTCTTGGTGGCGGGGCTGGTGGCTTGCGCCCGGGTCCCCATGAAGCCGGCCTCTCTGCCGGCCGGCGCCCAGTGGGCGGGCCAGGGCAAGGGGGCGGCGTTCGTCCAGGTCGAGCAACTTTCGGGCACCCTCTGGCACCTGGACGTCTGGGACCGCAAGGGCACCCCCCTGGCCTCCGGCACCTTCCGCCTGCGGGGCTTCGCCCGGTCCCGGATCTACGCGGACGAGGTGCTGGGCTGGAAGGACGGGGCACTGCAGTTGAAGGACGGCACCTGGCTCTTCCCCGAGCCGACGGCCCCGGCCGGCAAGCCCTGATGCCTTACAGCCGCGAGGAGAAGGACTGGCTGGAGCGCGAGTGGGCCTTCCGCGCCTGGGGCCGGGCAGGGCTGCTCAGCTCCGAGGACTACCGGCAGGTGCTGGCCTGGGAGGCCGGTAGTGTGCCCATGGATCTGGTGGTCTCGGCCCTCAACGCGTTCTTCGACCGTCGGGAGAAGCGGGAGAAGCCCCGCACCTTCGTGGCCCTCAAGCACATCGACCGCGACGTGGCCAAGGCCGTGAAGCTGCGGGAGGCTGTCCTCCGGGCGGGGCCGGAGCTGGATGCCGGGAAGGGCTGGGAGCGGGTGAAGGCCCCCCTCGGCCAGGAGCCCCGGGCCCGGTCCGCCTTTGAGGCGTGGCAGCGCCTGCGGGCCGCCGCTCCCTCGCCGGAATCCGCGGGCTACCTCGCCCACCACGACCAGGAGCGGGAGGCCCGCGCCGCCCTGCTGGCTCTGGCGGAGACGGCCCTGGGGCCCGAGGCCGCGATCCTCCATGCCGGTCTCCGCGAGCGTCTCCTGGCCGCCGACATGAGGGAGGGGAGCCTCGTCTGGACCCGCGCCTGGGCCCACCACTGGGCCCGCCTCGTGGCCCAGGCCTGGGACCTGCCGCTGGATGCCTGACTTCGTGGTGCAGTCGTTTCCGGGTGGTCCCATGTCGGTGGTCGAGCGTTGGCAGTCTGAGATCGAGCAGCCCACCGAGGGCTTCTTCGCCGCCTTCGCGGCGCGGATCGAAGAGCCTGACGGCCTGCGTGACGCGGTGCGGGAGGCGGTGAAGGCCCTCATTCCCCGCATCGACTGGGAGGCCTACCAGCCCCACGTCCCCCACGGGATCCTGGGCCTGCGGGCCGTCTTCCGGCTGCGGCCGCTGCTGGCGGAACCCAGCTTCCGCCGGGCGCTGGCCACGCAGCTCCACATGGCCGCCCACGAGGGCCGCCGGGCCGCGCCGCTCCAGGCCGCCACGGGCAGCGGGAGCTGGCGGAACCTGGAGGACTTCATCCGGGCCCGCCGGCCGGGCCTGGCCTATGCCGAGGCCCAGGGCTTCGAGGCGCCTGGCCTGGGGGACTTCCGCCGTCTGGGCGCCCTGGTGGCCCCCGACATGGCCAACGTGGGCCACAAGGCCGTGCTGGGAGACCACCTGGGTGACCTGGTGGCGCGGCTCGACCATCCCAAGGCCACGGGCCGCCGCCTCTTCGGCCTCGCAGCCTGGCTGGCCGCTACGCCGGAGGACACCTTCTGGCACCGCCGGGCCGCCGCGCGGCTGGTGGATGCGGAGACGCTCCTCCCCGAGGGCGGGGCGGCCCCGGACGCAGCGGCCCTCCACCCGCTCGTCCGGGAGGTCTGCGACCTGGGCCTGGTGGAGCTGCTGGACCGGCTCACGGGCCGGATGAAGGCGGGCCTGTCCCTCGCGGACCTGAGGGCCGCCCTGGCGTTGGCCGCCGCGGAGAAGCTGCTGGACGCCCGGCGCGACCTGGAGGGCAAGACCGCCTGGACCTTCACCTACCTTGCCACGCTGGTCCGCACCGGCGCGGCGGACGCCCGCCTCTGGGCCCAGGCGGCGGCCCTGGTGAACCTGTTTCCCACGGAGGAGGCGGAGGACCGCGTGGCGCCCCGCCGACCCGCCGGGACGGCCACTGCGGAGGCCCTGCTGGACGCCGTGCTGGACGCGGAAGTGCCCGACGCCATGGGGCAGGCCCAGGCCCTGGCGCAGGCAGGGCGGGGCGATGCCGTCCTGCCGGCCCTCGCCGAGGCCGCCATCCGCAACGACCCGTCCTTCAACCATGCCCACCAGACTCTCGCCGTGGCCGCGGCCGCGGACCTCCTGCCCGGATTGCCCGCCTTCGCCCGGGAAGCGCTGCTCATCGGCCTCGCCAAGAACCTCGCCAATTCCCAGGGCAGCGGTGACCTCGGCGGCCGCGCGGACCGGGCGCTGGCTCGGGCCTGAACCCCGGGGGGGCGCTATCCTGGCCCTCTCTCCACCGGGAGCCCCGATGCGTCTCGCCGCCTGCCCGATCCTGGTCCTCGGTTGCGCCTTCGCCTTCGCCCAGCCGGCCGGTTCCTTCGGTCCCACCGCCCAGCTGGTGGAACGGCGGCTCGGCCAGCTCACCTCGGGGCTGCTGGTGGTGGTGGACGGTCCCAAGGGGGAGTGGAAGCCCAAGGTGGATGCCCTGGTGGCCGCACCCGAATGGATCGACCTGGAGGTGCCGGTCGCCTACTACGGCGCGAAGGCCGTCGAGGTGTCGGTGCTTCCCCAGCAGCGGCACCAGGCGGGTCCGCGGCCCCAGTGGGTGATCTTCGGCGAAGGGGGTCGCATGGTGGCCAGCGGGGGCACGCCGCCCGAGGCGGTCGCCCTGGCTCAGGCCGCTTTGGCCGGGGGCCTCCGGTCCCGCCCGCAGCTCCTCCGCGCGTTCCTCCGCGCCCATCCCGACCACCTGGGGGCCCTGGAGGACCTCCTGGAGCTGCTCCGGGACCGGGCCACCCGGCGGACCGCACTGCGCTTCGGCGGGAGGCCGGACCCCCTCCGGCCCGCCGACGAGCGGTTCGACCTGGCCAAGTGGCAGAAGGATCGGGAGGCCCGGGCCGAGGCCCAGGAACGCCAGGAAGCCCAACGGGAGGCACAGCCCGTGGAGGCCTTCAGTCCCGAGGAGGACCAGGCCATCTGGGGCGAACTGGCGGATCTCCTGGACCGGACCTTCCGCAGCGGAGACTGGGATGCGATCCGGAACGGGACCCTGGTCCCGGGCGATGCTGCCGTCCACAGCCCCCTCATGCAGGGCGTCTGCCGGGCGGCCGTGCCGGAGGTGGAGCGGGCCCTGGGCCGGCAGCCCACGTCGTGGAGCCTTTGGGAGATCTGGCTCGGGCTGACGGCCACGTTCGGCGGCCGGCCCATCCGGCCCCTCCTCGACAGCCTCGTGCCTCCGCCCACCCTTTCGCCGAGCGCCTGGCCGCCCGAGGCGGTGCGGGAGGCCTAAGTGAAGGACGCCCGGAAGCGCAGGGACTGGCAGGGCCTCAAAGACCTGCTGCTGCCCCAGGTGGAGCGGGCCCAGCTGGCGGAGGCGGCCTCGGGGCCCATGTCTTTCCGGGTCGAGATCAACGGCAAGCTGCAGGAGGACACGGAGACGGGCGACACCTGGCGCGGGACGCTGGAACCGCTGGTGGAGGCGCTGCTCCACCTGGGAGAGATGGGACTGGCGGACGGCCTCGTGCGCGACGCCTGGACCCGGCATCCCTGGTCCGGCCTGCCCGGGCGGGCGGCGGCCCTGGCCACCCGCTGCGGCCAGCCCAACATCGCCGCCCAGTGGGCCACGCTGGCGGCGGGGCGGTAGCGGCTAGACTCGAAGGATCCCCCGCGGAGCGATGCCCATGCGGTCCCTGTTCCATCCCCCTGACTGCGACGCCCTCCGCCGACGGTTTGCGGAGCTCCACCCGGAGGGCCGGCGGTTGTGGGGGAAGATGGACGCTGCGCAAATGGTGGCGCACTGCGCGGAGGCCCTGGAGGCGATCGAGGCCGCCCGGCCCGTCCGGCGGCCCCTCCACTGGTACCTCCTGGGGCCTCTGGTGAAGCCCCTGGCCCTGGGGCCGAAGCCCTTCCTCCGGAACACCGCCACACCGCCCGCATTCGTGGTGGCCGATCCGCGGGATTTCGACGCGGAGATGCGCCGCCTGGCCCATCTCATCGACCGCTTCGTCCAGCGCGGCGCGGACCGGGCCGCCCGCGTCCCCCATGTCTTCTTCGGCCGCCTCAGCGGCGACGAGTGGGGCCGCCTGATGTACAAGCACCTGGACCACCACCTCCGGCAGTTCGGGGTGTAGGAGGTTCAGGACCGGTAGTTCGGCAGCCCCGGCTTCCGCACCCACTCGAAGATGAGGCTGGTCTGGATGTGGGCCACCTCGGGACGGGTGGTGAAGGCGTCCAGGGCCAGGTCGCGCAGGTGATGGGCGTCCCGGACGGCCACATGCACCTGGAAGTCCGCCGCCCCGGCCACGTGGTGGACCGCCAGCACCTCCGGCAGGGCCAGCACGTGCTTCCAGAAGGCCTTCACCTGGGCCCGGCTGTGCTGGCGGAGCTGCACGGCGATGAGGGCCTGGAGGCCGATGCCCAGGGCCGCCGGGTCCACCTCCGCATGGGCTCCCCGGAGGATGCCCTCGGCCTTCAGGCGCTGGATGCGGGCCAGGCAGGAGGAGGGCGCCAGACCCACCCGGGCGGCCAGCTCCTTGTTGGAGAGCCGGGCGTCCTTCTGGAGGAGCTCGATCAGGGCGCCGTCGATCCTGTCCATGTCCTTCATGGTCCGCATCCCCGTTCCTCGTGGTCCCGAGGGCTTGGTGAATATTATTCAGTGAATCGGGTTCATTCTTAAACAATATTAGTTCATTCATCGATATCTCAGCATTTTGACGAACAAGATTCGATGGTTTTGAATGCCCCCCGATCCTACCTTCGGGCAGTCGCCGCCAGGCCTGCCAGGAGGTTCCCGTGTCCCCGTCGTCCGTGAAGCCCCAGACCGAGATCTTCTCCCGGGGGTACGACCCCCAGCGGTCGGAAGGCGCGGCGGTGCCCCCGGTCTTCCGCACCTCGACCTTCCTCTTCAAGAACGCGGAGGAGGGGAAGCGGGCCTTCGAGATCGCCTACGGGCTTTCCCCCATGAAGGCCGGCGAGAGCCCGGCGCTGATCTACACCCGGGTGAACAACCCCAACAGCGAGATCCTGGAGGACAAGGCCCGGAGCTGGGACCAGGCGGAGGATGCCGCCCTCTTCGGCTCTGGCATGGGGGCCATCAGCAGCACCTGCCTGGCCTTCCTGCGCCCCGGGGACACGCTGGTCTTCGCCGACCCCGTCTACGGCGGCACTGAGTACTTCTTCCGCCACATGCTGCCCCTCTTCGGCATCAAGACCCGGCCTTTCCCGGCCGGCGCCACCCAGGAGGAGCTGGAGGCCCTGGTCGCGGGCGATCCCACGGTGAAGGCCATCTTCCTGGAGAGCCCGGCCAACCCGACGATCGTGCTCTCGGACATCGGTGCGGCCCGCGCGGTCGCGGACCGCCGTTCCACCGCCGACCGCAGGATCCTGGTGATGGTGGACAACACCTTCATGGGCCCCATCTTCTGCAGCCCCCTCAAGCTGGGCGCCGACCTCGTGATCTACTCCGCCACCAAGTTCTTCGGGGGGCACTCGGATCTCGTCGCGGGCTTCACCATGGGCTCCAAGGCCCTCATGGGCCAGGTGAAGGTCTTCCGCACCATCCTGGGCTCCATCGCGGACCCGGACACCGCCTGGCTCATCCACCGCTCCCTGGCCACGCTGCAGGTTCGGATGGAAAAGCAGCAGGAGAACGCCCGCAGGATGGTGGACTTCCTCCTGTCCCACCCCGCCATCCAGGACCTGTCCTATCCCGGCCTCCCCCAGATGGGCGAGCGCCAGCTCGAGCTCTGGAAGAAGCAGTGCACGGGCACCGGCAGCATCATCACCTTCAAGGTGAAGGGGGGCGAGGCGGAGGCCTTCCGGGTGCTCAACGCCATCCGCCACATGAAGCTGGCCGTGAGCCTGGGCGGCGTGGAGAGCCTCATCCAG
>Ga0079306_1000267_pt1 | contig 55314 bp, 41 predicted proteins | sample Methanotroph_Enr_FD_79181 | JGI IMG/M metagenome (GOLD analysis project Ga0079306, IMG submission 79181) | Enriched soil microbial communities from Old Woman Creek wetland in Ohio, USA - Methanotroph_Enrichment_5 | ecosystem: Environmental > Terrestrial > Soil > Wetlands | place: USA: Ohio... | reverse complement strand
GGTCAGCATGTCGACGGGAAAAATCATGAGTAAGCCGGGAATCTCCCTCTAAACAAGCAGCCTGCTGGCGCAGCTGCACAATTGGAGCAGCTATCCGACGAACACTCACATTAGCTTCAATTAATTACACGCTTCATATGTAACACCCTTTTCTCGATAATCAAGCTGCAGGATGTTTTTTCAAAAAGGAGTTCCAATCTGAAGCGAGAAGGTGGTGCCAAAAACGGGGAGGACAAGGGCTGGATGGTACCGGCTTCCGTTGCAGCGGAGGCGGCTGTGGATGAACCGAGGAGACGGAACAGCAGGCGGCGCGGGGGGGATCTGCAGGAAACGGCGGGGACTGCTAGGGCACCGGGTTCAAAAACTGAACGAGGTTTCGGCGCTCTTCGGCGACACGCTCCGAGTCCCAGGAGAGTTCGCGGGCCATCAGGTCCAGGACCGCGGGTGCCGCAGCCTGGGCTGCCGCAGAGTCGAGAAGTGTCAGCGGGATGCGCCGGGCCAGGAAATCGTCGGCCCGAAGCGCCAGCTCGCTGCGGACCGCGTAGAGCACCTCGCCGCTTAGGTAAGGGTGCCCCGGGACGAGCGGCTGCGCCAAGGGACCGCGGCAAAGACGCGCCACCTCGGCCGCCCGGTCGCCGTAGCTGCGGTCCAGATGCCGCGCCACCTCCGGGTCCAGCTTGTACTCGGCCATGAGCGAGGCCGAAGCGTCGCCCCGGTACCCCTGAGCGCCGGCGAGCATGATCCGGTCGGTCAGGCACCCCTGTCGCGGGGCCAGGCCGGCGGTCCGCACGGCGAAATCGACCGTGTCGAGCGCCATCTTGCGGTAGGTGGTCCACTTCCCCCCGGTAACGCTGATGAGCCCCGACGGGGAGACCGTCACCACGTGGTCGCGCGCCAGACGCGCCGTGTCGGCCGCCGCCGGGTCACGCACCAGGGGGCGCAGTCCGCTCCAAGCAGCAGTGATGTCGGCGCGCCGCACCCGGAGGTTGAAATAGCGCCCCAGGTGCCGCAGCAGATAGTCGATGTCGTCCGCGTCGGCAGTCGGGTTATCGGTGGGAACCGCCGGGCGGTCCGTGGTACCGACCAGACAGCCGCCCAGCCAGGGGAGGATGAAGAGCACCCGGCCGTCCTCGGTCTTCGGGATGGTGATCCCGGCTTCGACCGGGGCAAAGCGGGCCGGCAGCGCGATGTGGCTTCCCGAGCTGACCTGCAAAAGGGGAGCGGCCTCGGGTTCGTCCAGACGCCGCACCGCGTCGGTCCAGGGGCCGCTCGCGTTCACCACGCAGCGCGCCCGGAGCTCGAAGCTCTCACCTCCGATGCGATCGCGCAGCAGCGCCCCGGCCACCTTCCCGCCGCGGTGCAGCAGTTCCACGACCTCGAGGTGGTTTGCGGCCGCCGCCCCCTGCTCGATGGCGGTCAGGGCAAGCGCCAGGTTCATCCGGGCGTCGTTGAACTGGCCGTCGTAGTAGAGCACGCCGCCCTTGAGTCCCTCGCCCCGAATCATCGGGAAGCGCCGCAGCACCTCGCGCGGACCGAGGAAACGGCTGGACCCGAGGCCGAGCCTGCCGGCCAGAAGGTCGTAGAGCTTGAGACCGGTCCAGACGTAGGGGACCTCGAGGCCGCGGTACAGCGGGGTGACCAGGGGGATGCGGTGGCACAGGTGCGGCGCGATGCGCAAGAGGATGCCGCGTTCATGAAGCCCGTCGCGCACCAGGTTGAACTGCACCCGGTCTAGGCCGAGCACGGCCGCCTCCAGGTAGCGCACACCGCCGTGCACCAGTTTCGTGCTCCTGCCGCTGGTACCCGAGCCGAAATCCCCTTTCTCCGCGAGGGCTACCTTGAGCCCGCGGCTCGCCGCGTCGAGCGCCACACCGCATCCCGTGGCACCGCCGCCGATGACCAGGAGGTCGAAGCAATCCCCGGTTTGAAGCGCCTGCAAAAGCGCCGCCCTGTCCATACACCTGCCTCCCAAGCCAGACCGGAATACGCGCCGGCAGTTGCCTTTCGATTTGTGTTTCGCCCCCTTGGGGCCGGCTCTCTGGAGCGGCCTCAGGAATGCGCCGCGGGACCCGTCAGAGCCTTTCCTACAGCGAGCCAACCGTCGCAAGGTGCTGATTTAGGGGATTTTTCGGTTAAAGTTCTCATGAACCCGACCGATAAGCCAGTAACGAAGGTTACCTTATCCTATCGATAGATGATTGTTCAAGGCAAAACCAGCAGCCGTCTGGTGCAGCAAAGCCACGGGGTCCCGGCAGGGACAGCCCGGCTGCCGGCATGGATCGAGTTCCTGTCCTCAAAGGGTTTCCAGAACCCCCCGCTCGGGCGTTGGCCGCGGCGGGGTTTTCCTACCCCGGCAGCGCCGGAAGGCGAGCCCTTTACGTCCAGCTCTGCAGCTCCCCGGTAGCCGAATTTTGCAAAGGGTAGCGATGAACCACACCAAGATCACCGAACTGAGCTTCCCGTCGCCGACCAGGACCATCGGGCTGCTGCTAGTCGTGCTTTTTTGCATCGAAACCGCGCTGATGTACCTGCTCCCGTACCTGCTGCAGGTGCGCAGTCCGGTGCTGGAGAACCTTGCCGACGCCACCCTGCTCGCCATCCTGTTCACCCCGACCCTGTACTTCCAGGTCTTCAAGCCGTTTCGAAACATCGCCTCGCTGCAGAAGACCCTTACCGAGGGGATCATGACGCACGCGGTGGACGGGGTGATCATCTTCGACGACGACCTGGTGGTCCGCTCCTTTAACGGCGCCGCCGAGAAGATCTTCGGATACGATTCCGTCTGTCTGCTCGGCCGCAACCTGCGCCTGGTCCTCGAGCCGCAGGAGGTGGCCCGGCTCACCTCCGGGGAGGCAGGCGGCGCACAGCGGCCGGGCGAGACCGAAGGCGCGGTGGAGATATCCGGCACGCACCGGAACGGCCACCGGATTTCCCTGGAGCTCTCCCTGAGCCGGGTGCAGTTGCCGGGCGGTCCGATGTGGCTTGGCATCGTGAGGGACATCTGCGCCCGGAAAATGGGCGAGGCCAGGATGAAGCAGACACTCTCCCTCTTGAACGCCACCTTGGAATCGACGGCGGACGGCATCATGGTGCGGGACCTGGCGGGGAGGGTGGTGATCTCCAACCGCAGGTTCGCCGAGATGTGGCGCCTTCCGCAGGAGCTGCTGGCCGCCGGCGACGATCAGGCGATGCGCAGGCACGTGCAGGATCAGCTCAAGGACCCCCAGCAGTTCATCGAACTCACCGAGCGTCAAAGCCTCCAACCGGAAGGCGAGAGCTGCGACGTGCTTAGCTTCCGCGACGGCAGGGTCTACCAGCGCGTCGCCACCCCGCAGGTGATGGAGGGGGTCATCGTGGGGCGGGTGATCAGTTTCAGGGACATCACCGAACAGACCAACCTGGCAGACCAGCTGCGGCACTCCCAGAAGATGGAGGCGCTCGGTACCCTGGCCGGCGGCGTGGCGCACGACTTCAACAACATCCTCACCGTCATCATGGGTTACTGCAACCTGACCGCGGCGCAACTGGAGCGGGACAACCCGCTCCGGCAGAACCTGAACCAGATCATGGCGGCGTCGGAGCGGGCGGCGACCCTCACCAACAGCCTCTTGGCCTACAGCCGAAAGCAGGTCAGCAACCCGCGCCCCATGGACCTGAACCAGAGCGTCCTTAAGATGGAGAAATTCCTGGAACGGTTGATCGGGGAGCACATCGAGCTGGTCGCCAGGCTGTGCAGGGAGAAGGTCACCATCCTTGCGGACAGCGGTCAGCTGGAGCAGGTGCTGATGAACCTGGCGGCCAACGCGCGCGACGCCATGGAGCGCAGGGGGTGCCTGATCATCGGCACCGGACGGATCAGGATCGACCAGGACTTCGTCAGGCTGCACGGCTACGGCGCACCGGGGGAGTTCGCCCTGCTCACCGTCTCGGACACAGGAGCCGGCATGGACCAGGAGACCAGGGAGAAGATCTTCGAGCCGTTCTTCACCACGAAGGAGTCGGGGCACGGCACCGGACTCGGCCTCTCCATCGTGTACGGCATCGTAAAGCAGCACGACGGCTACATCAACGTGTACAGCGAGCCCGGTCACGGGACCACCTTCAACATCTACCTGCCGCTGTGCCCGGAGGCGCAGGCCGCAGCCGAACCGCAGGAGCGCAGCAGCCGGGGTGGGACGGAGACCATCCTTTTGGCCGAGGACGAGATGGCCGTACGGGCGCTGGTGAAAAGCGTGCTGAGCGCCCAGGGGTATCGTGTCATCGAGGCGGGCAACGGCGAGGATGCGCTGGCCAAATTCATCGAGCATCGGGAGGAGATCGACCTGGTGATCCTGGACGTGGTGATGCCGAAGAAAAACGGCAAGGAGACCTACTTGGATATCTGCGAGGTGAAGCCGCAGACGAGGGCGGTGTTCATTAGCGGCTATACCGCGGACATCATCGACAAGAACGGCCTGGCCGGCCAGGGACTGCACCTGATCAGCAAGCCCCTGCTGCCAAGCCAGCTCCTGGCCAAGGTGAGGGACGTGCTGGAGGAGAAGCAGGTTGAGGTTAAGGTTGAGAGGCAACCGGAAACCTCTGGCACTTCGGCCGCAGCTGCTATCGACTAGGCCCGCTTCGGATTTTCCTCAACCTCAACCTCAACCTCAACCTCAACCTGCTTGTTCGTCCCAGCCCAGTGCGAGCTTGACGCTGCGCTGCCAGCCTCGACAGAGTTCCTCCCTGCGTCCGGCTGCCATGCCGGGCAGAAACTTCCGGTCCAGTTCCCAATTCGCGCCGAGCGCATCGACATCCAGCACCCCGGCTCCCAGGCCCGCAAGCAGTGCGGCCCCAAGCGAGGTGGTTTCGGTGCAGCGCGGCCGCAAAACCGGCGCGTCCAGCAGGTCGGCCTGCAGTTCCATCAGCAGGTTGTTGGCCGCCGCGCCGCCGTCGGCCCGTAACTCCCTGAGCCGGAGCCCGCTTGAGCGCTCCATGGCGCGGATGGCATCGACGGTCTGAAAGGCGATCGCCTCCAGTGCGGCGCGGGCCAGGTGTGCCGCACTGCTGCCGCGGGTGAGGCCTGCTATCACCCCGCGGGCCCTTGGGTCCCAGTACGGGGTCCCAAGCCCCGAGAGCGCCGGTACGAAGTAGACCCCGCCGCTGTCCGGCACGCTGCGGGCCAGGTCCTCGACCTTGGACGGGCTGTCGAAGAGCCCGAGCCCCTCGCTGAGCCACTGCACGGCGGCACCGGCGATGAAGATGGAGCCCTCGAGGGCGTAGCAGACCTCCTTGCCCGGCAGCTGCCAGGCGATGGTCGTCAGCACCCCCTCCCCGGGGACGCTGCAGGCGCCGCTGTTCATCACCACGAAGGCTCCCGTCCCGTAGGTCACCTTGGCCATTCCCGCCTCCAGACATCCCTGGCCGAAAAGAGCCGCCTGCTGGTCCCCCGCCACCCCGGTGATCGGGATCTCCGCCCCGACGACCGACCGGTCCGTCAGGCCGAAGCACGCCGTCGTCGCGCGCACCTCGGGAAGCATGGCCCTCGGCACGCCGAAGAGGTCCAACAGTTCCTGGTCCCAGTCAAGGCGCTGGATGTTGAAAAGCAGCGTACGGCTCGCGTTGGAGAGGTCGGTGACATGGGAGCGCCCGCCGGTCAGTCGGTAGATGAGCCAGGTGTCGATGGTGCCGAAACAGATCTCGCCACGCGCTGCACGCTCGCGCAACCCGGGAACCTGATCGAGCAGCCAGGAGAGCTTGCTCGCCGAGAAGTAGGGATCGAGCAAAAGGCCGGTCTTCTCCCGGATCATCGGTTCGAGCCCCGCGCCCTTAAGCGTCGCCGTCTGCCCGGCGCCGCGGCGGTCCTGCCAGACGATGGCCCGGTTGAGCGGCCGACCGCTGGCGCGCTCCCAGACCACGGTGGTCTCGCGCTGGTTGGTGATGCCGATCCCGGCGATAGCACCGGCTTGCGGCGCCGCCTCCGCCAGGACCTGTTTCAGGCAGGCGAGCACCCCCTGCCAGATCTCCTCCGCGTCGTGCTCCACCCATCCCGGCTGCGGAAAGTGCTGGGTGAGCGGCCGTCCCGCGCTGGCGACCGCCCGCCCCTGCGTCGTGAAGAGCGTTACCCTGCTGCTGGTGGTTCCCTGATCTATGGAAAGCAGATATGCCACGTATCCCTCCTTACCCAAGCCGCCCGGCAGTGCCTGGAGCGCCCGCCGCACGGGCCTTTGCTGGATCGCCTCGCCAGCCGCAGCATAGCGAAAGCAGGACCGGAGTCAAGCTGAATTCTCGTTCATGGTGGGAAGGATCTGACCTGCCGCCTATGGGAAGGCGCGAAGCTCGATGTAACGCTGGGAAGCACCGGAGCAGAGGATGGAAGGCTGATAACGTTTGGCTGATGAGTGGCACGTGGAGGACGGTGGAAAGGAGCCGGGGCAGCAGAGACAGGATACGGCCGATGTCGGAAAGAGCGGGAACCTGCATCGGAGATACAGGCCCCGGCGCCCGGAGCCGGAAAAGCAGTCAGGCCTTGGAGAGCGCCATGTCGGACCACCGGTTGCCCGGGCCGTGAAAGGGTTGTTGCATGCAGCGGACCGGGTCGAACCCGATCCGCACCCAGCCGTCGGACCTGCAGAACGCAACGATCTGGTTGCCCTGGATCAGTTCGTCCAGGTCGCAGGCCTTCACCAGCCCAGTTTCTCCGTTGGTGTACACGACCCGCAGTATCATAGTGTCCCTCATATTGGCAGTAAATCCTACAAGCTGATCAAGAGTACCAGCTTTTTGCTCGGCCACAACCCCGATGCGCATCCTGAGCCGGAAAACACCTATTTGAACCTCCAGATGATCCGGGTGCCGACCCGGTCCTCCTGCTGGGAAATCCCGGCGACCCCGCCGGGGACCAGGCCCTGGTCGTAATAAAGCGTAAATTCCGCGCTGGAGGTGAGGTGCAGGCCGACTTCGCCGGTCCAGGCCGGGGCGCCGCGCAGCGAACGGACCAGGTCGTACTCCTGCCGGCTCCCCAGGGGCTGCCCGCCGTAGCTTCCCGCCATCTGGTAGGAGTACACCGGGAGTTTGGCCGCCGCCGAAAGGTAGAGGGTGTCGGCCAGGGAGAGCCGCCAGCCTGCCTGGGCATGCACCTTGTGGATCGCCTCCTCCCCGCCCCCCGGCAGGTCGCGCTCCAGAGTCCGGTAGCCGATCCCCAATTCCGGTTCGAGGGCCAGGGCACCCGCCGCGGAGTACTTGACGCCGCCCGTGGTGAGCAGACGGTCGGGGTCGAAGAAACGGGCGGTCGCCAGCGGCTCGGAGAGCTTCGGCGTGCCGAGGCCGGCGGCAAAGAGCGGCGCCGCGCTGAAAAACAGGACCAGGAGTGTGAGGCAGGGCTTCATCATGGCCGCTATTTTAACAAAAAGTTTGTCGACACTCAGTAAAAAACGCCCTCCAGAGTAAGCGGCATTCCAGAAGACACAGTAGTTGGTTTTTTTCCCAGTGTTGGCGCAACCGTTTCTGTATCAGTAAAGGATCTGCTACCCGGTAACCGCCTGAAAGGCAAGCATTGAGCGCGTGCATGCAGATGGTACAACAAAAAAAAGCCGGCGCGAGGCCGGCTTTTTGTTCGGATGCCTGGGGAGAGGGACCTTGCGGCCCCTCTCCTTCAGGTTGTTGGCCTAGTACTTGATCGGCCGGGTGACCAGCGCGTTGCCTGCGGTCGCTTCGCGAGCCGTCGGCTCCCAAGTGGTGGAAGTGCTGGTGTTGGCGTTGGTAGAAGTACCGCCACCGTAGATGGGTACGGTGCTGGTGCCGTGGTGGTTACATGCGGAGTAACCCGGGTTCTGGTCACCGACTGCGGTAGCGGCGCCGTTGGTGTAGCAGCCACCGATCGGCTTGCCAGCAGGGATGCCTGCTGCGTTGCCTGCCTGTACCACGAAGTTAGCGTTGGAAACGTCTTTGCCGTCCCAGCCGCCCGGAGGTGCATAGCGGTAGTTGCCCATACCCGGCATGAAGCGGTAGGATTTCTGGACGCGGCCCAGACCGTCGGTGTAGGTGTTGTCGCCACCGTGGATGCCGCCGAAGCCGCTGCGCAGACCGGAGTTGTGGCAGTTGGTGCAGGCGATACCGGTGATGTTACCGGAACCGTTGTCGGAGCCGCCAGCCTTGCCGATCCAGGAAGCGCTGGTTGCAGTGGTTGCAGGCAGAGCCGCGGTTGCGTTGGCAGCCGGGAGGTAGTCGTAGATCTTGACTTTGTCACCTTCCCAGGAGCTCATTAGGCGGTTGGGTACTGCGACACCGGAAGCGTCGCCGCCGTTGGGGAACGTGGACCCGGCCGGGTAAACCGAGCCGTTGGTGCCGGTGTTGTCAGCGGAGTCAGCCAGGCACTGGATGTGGAAGGCAGATACGGCGTGGGCGGTTGCGTAGCCCTTGATCTGGTTCTTGTTCTGGACCGGGTGGAGCAGACCGAAGCCAGCAGCACCTGCGGTTACGCCCGGGGTGATGCCTGCCACGTGGCAGTTGAAGCAGACATAGGTCAGGCTGTTGTGCAGCGCGTCGGTGCCAAGGCTGTTACGCAGCAGGTATTCGTTGTTGGAGCCGTGGGCGCCGATGACGACGGTGGTGACGGAGCCGTCCGCCGAGGTCGAGGAGCCGGGCTTCCACTGGCCGACGGTGTGGCAGTCGCCGCAGTGCAGGGTGGAGTTATCAGCCACGGTCAGCGCGGCACCCAGCGGGGTGTAGGTGGCAACGAACTTGCCAGCTTCATACAGGGTTGCCTCGCCTTCGCCGGTGCCAGTACCGAAGGTGAAATCGCCGGTCATGGTCTCAGCAGGGTCGAACACGATCGCGCTGCCGTCGAGAGCGGTGTGGCCTTCGGCGATCTCGCTTGCGGCCGGCATCGGGTTGCCGGTGCGTGCGGCCCAGATAGCTGCGTTAGCCGCGGTGGAGAAGCGGTACTTGTAGCGCTGACCGCTTACTGCGTGGTGCGAAGCGTTGGTGGTGGTGAAGGCGGTTTTGACGTCGACGACACCGGTACGGGTTACTGCGTCGTAGCTGTTAGTCAAGGTGTCCGCGAACGGATTCGAGGCGGTAGCCGTCGGGATCAGGGCGTGCAGGGTAGTCGTGTCGGATGCACCGTTGCTGTCATGGCAGGAGAAGCAGAAGTTGTCCATGACGGTGTGGTTGGTGCCGTCCCAGGCGTACGGCAACGAGGCGTTGTCTACGTTACGAAGGTGGATCTGGTTGTCCTTCATGTGGTAACGGGTGTCGATGGTGACGCCACCGGCGCCGTCAGGCTTTCCTTCCAGGTGGCACACGGCGCACTGCGCGGGGGTGGGGGTGGCGCCAGTAATATGGTGCGACCGCTTAGCAAACTCCGCCACGACGGCGCGTACGCCGGTGTTGTCGTTCACATACGCGCCCTTATCGGTTTCATCCTGCCCGAACGAGTGGCACGAGAGGCAATTCCCGCCGATAAACGGTGCGTTGACGGGGTTGTGCGGGTTGTGGCAAACGCCGCAATTGAAGCCACCAGCCGAGGGGAAATACGTACTGGCGTGATGCGACTGGATGACGGTATCGCCACCGAACGGGTTAGTACCGTCGTGGCACACGTTGCACCGATTGAAGGGTTTGGCAAATTCGATCGGTCCCACGCCGTTATGCTGAGCTCCGCCGCCGTGACATCCCTGGCAGCCGGTAGCGTCTCCGCTATGTGGCGACAGAGCAACCTCCGCGATAAGGTTGGCGCCGGTGTACGGATCGATAGACGCCGCGTGGCAGACCCTGCAGCTCGCCTCATCAACCCTCGCGACAGTCGAGGGACCACCCTCTTTTTTGTCGGCACCACATGCTGCAAGCATGGCCGTTAGCAAGAGTGAGACGATTACGGCAGAAAACTTGTACCCTTTTCTACTCATGTTGATTCCTCCTTGGTTTAGTTTGCGCAAAGTTTAAAAATCTCCAGGTATGTGGCACTTGAGACATACCCTGCTGCCGGCTTTGTCTCGGTAATTGTTCTTGATCGATTTCCAGTTGCGCGGATGCGGACTAGTCTTGCCGCTGGAATGACACTGGATACATACATCGCCTTCCGGATGGCAGGTCTGGCAGGACTGCAGATTGCGCCGGGCCTCGCCCGCGTGCTCGCCGAAAGCGGGGGCGTATTTCTGGCCGTTCGGGCCGAGCATCATGTGCGACTTGATGCGCAGGCTCCCCTTCGGGAAACGGTCATGGCAGGCGGTGCAGTATTTCTGGTCATGGCAGCGATAGCAGGTCTGCGGGTTGTCCAGGGCCTTGAGCGGATGGAGGGTGACGAAATCGCTCCGATGGCTTTTGGGAATGTAATCCCGGCCGAAAGTGGCCTTAGAGAGGTCGGCGTTGATGCCGCCGCCCTGGTGGCAATCGAGGCAGTAGGACTGGTCATGGCACTGGCCGCAGTTGTTGCCAGCCTTGCTTGCCACCTGGCGGTGGCTGCGGACCCAGTCGGCATCATGGTTCAGTGCTACCCCTTCACCTTTGTGACAGTCGTTACACTCCGAGATTTTCATCTCGGCGTATTCCTTGTGCGGCTGTTTCTGAGCAACAGCTTGTGACACGTACAAGGATGACAGCACGAAAAGCATGCAAACAAACAACAATTTCCTCACAATAGCACCTCCTTTCTAGAAGTCGTAATCAAGGGTCACGCGGCCGGACACATTGGAGCTGAAGCGCGCATTGACGTCTTCCTGGATGCGGCCCGCTACCGCCACAGCCTTGTTGAACCGGTACTTGCCGCCCAGCCAGTACCTGCGGGCAGTTTCGTCGCCGGTCAGCGCGTCGCGCTGGTAGACGTCGTAGTCGATGCCGGCTACCACCTGTGACGCCTTGTTGATGTCGTAGGTCCCGTCGATCACAAACCCGTTCAGGTCGCCGTAGTAACCGTTGCGGTGGTCGTACTCGACGTTAAACCTGAGGGGCTCGATGGGACGCACCCCCAACCCGACATGCACCACGTCGGCGGTAGCGCCGTCGCCGTAGTCCTGGCGGGTGTAGCCGCCGTTAACCGTCACCTTGTCGTTCACCGTGTAGTCGACCCGGAACACCCCTTCCTGGTAACGATCCACGGCGAAGACCGCGTAGATGGACGTGGCGTCGAAGGTGGCGTAGCTCTGGTAGTACTCCCCGGTGAAGATGAGGTTGGAAGTCGGGAAGTACTTCAAGCCGCCCAGGAACTCGTTGACGGTCTCGCTGGCGATGTCGTACCTGATATTGCCGTAGGCCTTCAGGTTGTTCAGCAGGTACTGCTTGCCCGAAACCCCGATGACGTCGCGGGAAACGTCGCCGCCGTCCCACTTGCGGAACCAGCTCACCTCAAGGTCGGTGTTCTTGAAGCCGGTCAGGTAGGCGCCGAGCCCCAGAGTCGTGTTGCCGCCGTCGCCGAGCTCGCCGTTCAGGCCGAAGAGGACGTCGCGGCCGCCCATCACGGTGAAAGCCACCGGGCCAACGTTCTTCAACTCGACCTGGGCGCCGTCGATGAGGGCGCTGCCGGCTGCCATGTTGACGAACTGGCGGCCCACCTTCAGGTCCACCTTGTCGAAGAGGTCGCGGTAGTCGCCGTACAGGTAGTAGAGCCGGCCGTTGAACCCTTCACCGTTGGTGAAATCCTGCGCGGCCCTGCCGTACCCTTGCAGCGAGAACTTGCCGGCCTTGTCGATGTTGGTGATGGAAATCCGCAGATACTCATCCAACTCGACCTGACGCCTGTTGGACGTCATTTCGTTGATGAACGACTGAAACTGGGTGGAACTTCTGCCGTGGATCTCCGCCGCCCAGCTTGAAGTAGCGGTCAGCAGGGACATGCAGAGAAGCAATCGTGGTACCCCTTTGATCCCCATTAATTCAACCTCCTTTCCAAATGTTATTGCAGCCCCACAATCTCAAACAGCTCTTTTCCCGAGCCACAGCACCGCTCGAAAATTTGAGACGGGAGTGCATCCACCTTTTCCTCAGGACAAAACGTTCGCCTCATTACCTCCTTGCTATATTTAAGTAGGAGGAGCCGACCTCCCCTTGTTTCCCGGTCCAGTAAGTTCCCTGTCTTAAGAGTATCCAGCACCGGCTTTTGCTGAACCTTATCGATCTTCCGAAAGTTTCAGTGCCAGCAGGCGCGACTGTGGACCCGCAGCGGATCACTGCCTGGCTACGGTGGAAGCTCGTTTCAAAAAAATGACTACACAGCAATACAATGCCGGGTTCTCGCCCCGACAGCAGTAACGATCGTGGTTAGCTTTGTCGCCTGCAGCAGCAACTCAGAGACACGTGCCCATCGCTTAAAATTCTGTCTTTTGCTTGCATAAGTGGTGATAAATCAAAGCGGTATGCTATTTGGGTCGAGATCCAAACAGGGGGAAAGACACCCGTGGAGCTCATAACATTGTGGGATATTTGCGGCGTGGCTGAGGGCAAGTCGATTTTCCTCTCATTTCAGTTCGCTGAGACAGGGGCGTCTTCAGCACAATTGCAAGAACAAAACCAAATTCATAAGCTGTTGTTTATGCGCATTTTGCTAATAAACAATAACTGTCTCAGTGACGGAAAAGGGCGATACTTTTGACAGTATGGTCCGATATTTGACAGTCATGACGCTTTACAGCCTACATGCCCTTCTTCGGCGTGGTAATATTCAGACTTGAGAGTTATTTTTGTTAGGCAACAAAAATTTTACCTGTTTACGATCAATAGTCCAATAACTGACGATTATTTACAATTAATTATCTCCAATGTATTTCGCGTAATCTACTGACAGTACTTTGCTTTACGACGGCTATGCTACAGAGGGTAAGGCTATAAGTGGAGGGGACGGCGTTAGGAATATGGACGACCCGGAGGGCGGGAGAGGAAAGGACGGCTACGGCTTGCCAGCAGGTGCAGCAGGTGCGGCGGCGGGTCCGGCGGCGGTCGGCACCAGCCAAAGGAGCAAAAGGGCCGCCAGCGCGGCCAGGGAGGCCCCGACCAGGAAAGGCGCCACGCCGCCCCAGCGCTGCCAGACGGCGCCGAACAAGAGGCTCGCCGGCAGGGCTCCCGCGCCGACCGCGAAGTTGTACCAGCCGAAGACGGCGCCGCGCAGGGAGGGATCGGCCAGGTCGGCCAGAAACGCCTTCTCCACCCCCTCGGTCAAGCCGTAGTAGAGGCCGTAGAGGGCGAAGAGAAGCCAGATCTGCATCTCGTTCACCGCGAGACCGTAGCCCAGGTACGAGAGCGCGTAGACCGCCCAGCCGGCCAGGATGACGCCCCGGCGGCCGACCCGGTCCGAGAGCGAACCGAAGGGCATGCTGGAGAGCATCTTCACCAGGTGAAAGAAGGCCCACAAAAGCGGGATCCGGAAGGCCGGGACTCCGAGGTGGCCCGCCTTGAGCAGCAAGAAGGCGTCGGAGGAATTGCCGAGGGTGAAGAGGAAGAGGACCGCGAGGTAGCGCCGCAGGGGTCCTGCGGGGATGAAGGCGAGGCGGACCTGGCCGCTTGGGCGGCTGGGTTTTTCCACCTCGCGCACCTTCCAGACGATGAGGAGCACCGCGGCGAGCCCCGGGAGCGCTGCGAGCCAGAACACCTGCCTGACGCCCGTGACGAACCAGGCAAGGAGGCCGGTGGCGATCAATGGGCCGACCAGGGCTCCGGCGTGGTCCATGGAGCGGTGGAAACCGTAGGCCTTGCCGCGCACCGAGGGGTCTACCGAGTCGGCGATGAGCGCGTCCCGGGGCGAGGTGCGCACCCCCTTCCCCACCCGGTCCCCGGCGCGGATCAGGAGCACCATGAAAGGGGAGACGGCGCTGCCGATCAGGGGACGCATCAGGGCGGACAGCGAATAGCCGAAGAGGACGAGCCCCTTGCGGCCGTGCATCCGGTCCGAAAGGATGCCGGAAAAGAGCTTCAAAAGCGACGCGGTGGATTCGGCGATTCCCTCGATGACGCCGAGGAAGGCGGGGCCCGCCCCCAGCACCTGGGTGAGAAAGAGCGGCAGGAGGGGGTAGATCATCTCGCTGGAAACATCGGTGAAGAAGCTCACCAGCCCAAGCACCAGGACGTTGCCGGTAATGCCGCTGAACACGGGGCACCTCCTTCAGGCTATTTTAAGACGACGGCGCCCAAGCGGCAACGCCTTTGTGGCTGTCATTAAGTTAAGGTAATTCCGTTGACTTTTGCCACCGATTTGATTACCTATCACCTGGTACTTCTGCCGGTAGGCCCCGGGCGGGAGGGAAGCTTTTCAGACAGATGTGATACTATCCACCGCTCGTACGAGCGAGAACATCGGGAGGCGCACAAGGATGCCACAGAACATGAACATAGGCTTTATCGGCGGCGGCAACATGGCGGAAGCCATCATAAAGGGGCTCCTTGCAGGCGGGGTGCCGGCCGCGAGCCTTGCGGTGGCCGAACCGCTCGAGGCGCGGGCCGCCGTGTTAACCGACCGTTACGGCATCCGCACCCTCTCCGACAACCGGGCCCTTTGCGCAGCCAGCGACACGGTGATCCTGGCCGTGAAGCCGCAGGTCTACCGCGCCGCCCTGACCGGGATCCCCGCCGCCGGCAAGCTCTTCATCTCCATCATGGCCGGCGTCAAGAGCACCGACCTGGAAGCGCTTTTGGGCGCAGACGCCCGCGTGGTGCGGGTGATGCCCAACACCCCGGCGCTGGTCCTGGCCGGCGCCTCCGCACTCTCCCGCGGCGCCCTTGCCAACGACGAGGACCTGGCCCTCACCCGCCGGATCTTCGACCTGGTCGGCACCACCTGCGTGGTCGAAGAGAAGCTCCTGGACGCGGTGACCGGGGTGTCGGGCAGCGGCCCGGCCTACGTGCTCACCTTTATCGAGGCCCTGGCCGACGCCGGCGTAAAGCACGGCCTCACCCGCGACGTGGCCACGGCCCTTGCGGCCCAGACCGTCTACGGAAGCGCCAAGCTCCTTCTTGAGACCCGCGAACACCCGGCGGTCCTCAAGGGGAACGTCGCCTCCCCCGGTGGCACCACCATAGCGGCGATGCACTCGCTGGACCGCGACGGCTTCCGCGCCGCCACCATGAACGCGGTCGACGTCTGCGTGGCGAAGTCCAGGGAGCTTGGGGCCAAGTGAAGATCAGGGTAAGCGTCATCGTGCGCGGACGGGTCCAGGGGGTCGCGTTTCGCCACTACACCGCCAAGGCGGCCCAAAAGAACCGGGTGACCGGATGGGTCAGGAACCTGCCGGACGGCTCGGTCGAGGGGTGCTTCGAGGGATTGGAGGAGGACGTCAATGCGCTTGTTGAGTGGTGCCACAGGGGACCGGCCCAGGCCCGGGTCGACGAGGTGGTGCTGGCAAAAGGCGAGTTCCGCGGGGAGTTCGCCGATTTCGGCATCAGGTACGACGGTGACTAGGCGGCCGGGGCTGAAGGCCTCGGGTGCGCTTTGGGCTTGGCTTGCGCTTTTGTGGCTTCTGGTGCCGGCCGCCTCGGCCCAGGACACCCTGGACCTGGACAAGGCGGTGAAGCTGGGTTCCGGCAAGACCATGGTGATCGAGTTCACCGACCCGGACTGCCCCTACTGCAGGAAGGCCGAGGCCTACTTGAGCCAAAAGCCCCAGGTCACCCGCTACATCTTCTTCATCCCGCTGGCGAACCACCCCGCCTCCAAGGGGAAGGTGCAGTACATCCTGTCGGCCCGGGACAGGGCGCGCGCCTACCAGGAGGTCATCTCCGGCCGCTTCGACCCGAAGAAGCTGACCGAGATCACACCGGAGGGGATCAAGCTGCAAAAGGAGCACCAGGAGATCGCCCGCGCCAACAAGATGACCTCCACCCCCACCTTCATGATCTACGGCAGGATCGTCGAGGGATTCGACCTGAAACGGCTGGAGCCGCTCCTCAAGTAGCCGGCTCGGGCGGCTTTTCGCCCAGCGTCGGGTAGTGCCTGGCCAGACATCCGGGGCAGATGCCGTGGCTGAAATTCGCGTCGGTGTGCGCGAGCAGGTACTCCTCGAGCTTTTGCCAGCTGGCGGCGTCGGTTCTGATGCTCTTGCAGTGCATGCAGATGGAAACCGTCCCCTCCAGCGTTCTCACGCGGGCCAGCGCCGCCTCCAGCGCCTCGTTGGCCAGCTGCAAAAGGTCGCGCTGCTCGCGGATCAGGTCGTTTTGCAGCTTGAGCTCCAGGTGGTTGCGCACCCTGAGCTTCAGAAGGTTCAGGTCGACCGGCTTGGCGAGGTAGTCGATCCCGCCGGCCGCGAGCCCCTCAGCCTCCGCCTCGCTGGAATCCATCGCGGTGAGAAAGACGATCGGAATGGCGGCGAAGGCCTCGTCCGACTTGATCACCCGTGCCACGTCGAAGCCCCCAAGGTCCGGCATCATGACGTCGAGCAGGATCAGGTCGGGGAGCTCCTCCTTCACCTGGCAGATCGCCTCGAACCCGTTGCTGGCAACCAGCAGCCGGTAATCCCTCCTGAGCGCCCTCTCCAAGAGCTGGACGTTGGTAGGTTCGTCGTCGACGATCAGGATCGTACTTTTTTTCTCAGGCATCGTTGCCTCCCCGCCCGGCCACTCATTGTGAGGCGCCGGTCACCCTCTTCATCTCCACGATCAACTCGCCGATGTCGAGCGGCTTCGACACGTAGCCGTCGAAACCTTCCCGGAGAAAGCGCTCCCTGTCGCCGCGCAGCGAGTAGGCGGTCAGCGCGATCACCGGCTGGTGCCGTCCGTCCTCCCGCTCCCGGTCCCGGATTGCCCTGAGCACCTGCGCCCCGCTGGGCACCGGTATATGGATGTCCATCAGCACCAGGTCAAAGCGCGCCTTCTCCAGGGCATCCAGGCAGTCCTGGCCGCTGTCGGCCACAACCACATCATGCCCCAGCTTGCCGAGCAGTGCCGTGCCGAAGGTGATGTTGATCGGGTTGTCCTCCACCAACAGGATGCAGAGCGGAGGGCCGTCCCAGCCGATCCGGGTCGGCTGCTCGTTCTCCGGCTGCGCCTCCCGCTGCCGCGGCCGCTGAAACGGGAGCGTCGCCGTGAAACTGCTCCCCACACCCGGGGTGCTCTCCACCGTAATGGTGCCTCCCATCAGCTCGGCCAGGCGGTCGCTGATGGTGAGCCCAAGGCCGGTGCCGCCGTATCTCCTTGAGGTGGAGTCGTCCTCCTGGACGAACGGGCGGAAGATCTGCCCCAGCGCCTCGGGCAGGATGCCAATGCCGGTGTCCTGCACCGCGAGCTTGACCTCGACCCGGTCCGGGTCAGGTTCCTCCACCTGGACCGACAGCGTGATCCCGCCCCGGTCGGTGAACTTGACCGCGTTGCCCAGCAGGTTCAGCAGGATCTGCTTCACCCTCAGCTCGTCTCCCACAACCGTCGGCGGGAGATCGCCGGTCACCTCGAGCGAGAGCCCCTTCTCGCGCACCGCCGGGCGCTGGGTCAGCACGATGTCGTTGATGCAGCGCTTGAGGCTGAACTCGGCCAGTTCGAGCTTCATCTTGCCCGCCTCGATCTTCGAGAGGTCGAGGATGTCGTTCACCAAAAGCAGCAGGTTCTTGCCGGCGCTGCGCAGCGACTCCACGTACTCGCGCTGTTCTCCGGACAGTCCGGTGAGTTCCAAAAGCTGCGCCATGCCGATCACCCCGTTCAGGGGGGTGCGGATCTCGTGACTCATGTTGGAGAGGAAGGCGCTCTTGGCCCGGTTGGCCGATTCGGCCTGCTCCTTGGCGCGGCTCAGCTCGTCCTCGAACTTCTTGCGTCCGGTGATGTCGACGAAGCTGACCACCACCCCGCTTTCCAGCGCCACCTTGGAGATCACCACGGTGCGCAGCGTCCCGTGCTTGCAGGTGACCGCGTACTCCCTGGTGGCCGACGGCAGCCGGCGCGTGCCGCTCTGGCGCAGGTCCTCATTCCAGGCGGCGCGCGCCCGATCCCGAAGCTCCGGGTCCGGGTAGGCCAGTCGGAACCAGTCGTCCAGCTGCGGGGTGTCCGCAAGCGTGTAGCCGAAGAGCGCGACGAAACTCTGGTTCAGGTAGCTGATCGTGCCGTCCGCATCCGCCAAAGCGAGCGGTATCGGGGTCACCTCGAAGAGCAGGCGGAATTTTTCCTCGCTCTCCTTCAGGGCGGCGGCCGCCTGCTGCCGCTCGGTGAAATCCTCCAGTATCCAGAGCACCCCCTTGGACGCGTCCGCGGGGTCGATCTGCTTCCCGATCAACCGGACCTCCAGGTGCACGCCGTCCTTGCGCACCAGGTCCTGCACCCTTTCGTACACGAGCCCCTGCCCAAGGGCGGGATAGGCACCGCGCCCGAACTCCTCGTACGCCCGGTCCGACGGGTAGAGCAACCTGGAGCACTGCTGCTCCATCTCCTCCCGGGGGTAGAGGAAGAGTTCGTTCGCGCGCCGGTTGCACCAGACCTGGGTCCGGTCCACCGTCTTGGTGATGGCAACCGGGGCGTTGTCCAGGATGATGTTGAGTTCGCCCATCAGGGCACCCAGCTGCTCGGTGCGCTCGTCCACCCGTTCTTCCAGGGTGTCGTTCAAATGGCGCAGCTGGGTTATGTACTGCAGGACGCTGTCGCTCATCAACCGGAAGTTGCCGATCAGGGCATCGGTCTCCTGCACGCTGCTTTCGGGCCAGCCGAGAGAGGCGCCAGCGGTGAGCTGCGCCGGGAGATCGGCGGTGATCTGGCGCAGCCGCTCGATGGGAACCATGATGCGCCGGCTCACCACTTCGGCAAGCAGCAGCGACACGAGCAGGATCAGCAAAAGGATTCCGAGCCTTCCTGCGTAATCGGCGTAGAGGGTCGCCTGGAAGGGGGCCACCGGCTGTTCCAGGATCAACTGCCACTCCGCCAGGTCCCCCGCGGTGGAGTGGGTGACGTAGTAGGACTTCCTCCACCTTTCGGCGATGGGGGTGTTGGCGGGAACCACCGGCACCCACTGGGAGAGCCCCTTCGCAAGAGGCGTCAAGGTGCCCCGGCCACGCACCAGGGGGGTCATCACCTGCTGTTCCCGGCGGTTAGTCAGGATCACCTTGCCGCTTCTGTCCACGACGCTGCAGAGGAGGTTGCTGCTGTCGGAGGTGACCCCGAGGAGGTCCTGCAACTGCTGCAGGCTCAGGATGCCGCTGATGTAGCCGCCGTAGGCCCCGTTTTTGACCACCGGGGCCAGCATGGTGACTATCGGCTTGGGCGTGCCGGTCCTCCCCATGACCACTTCCGAGAGCATCGGTTTCAGGGTCTGTTTGAGCCTCGGTATGAGGGGGCGGTCGGCGAAGTTCTTGCCGATGTTCGGCTGCCCCGTCTCGTCGAGCAGCGGATAATAGGCGGTGATGGTGGCACCCTCGTCCAAAAGGCCGACACGCAGGAAATTGGCGTCCGACCGCGCCGCCTGCTCCAGGTGGGACTGCATCTGCCGAGGCGAGGCGGTTTCGGCGAGCTGCGCCAGGGTCACGATGGCCGCCGTGCGGTTTTTCACCCAGGTCTGCAGGGCGAGGTCGGCACGTCGGTGCTGCTGGAGCAGCGTGCTGCGGATGCGCCGGTCGGTCTCGGTGAAGTCGGACCGGCTGCCCAGCGCGAGCATGATCAGCACCGGGGCCAGCACGAAAAAGGCCAAGAGGTTGTAGATGATCTCCCGGAAGGAAAGGAGTTCATGCCGGGTCCGGATGGCGTAGAGCGTGTAGATGAGGCGCGCCGCGAGGGCGTTTACGATGCCGTTTACCGCCTGTTTGGTGAGCATCATATAGGTGCTGCCGGTCGGGACCTGCATGACCAGGTGGTAGAAGACGAACACCAGAGGCATGCCGGCCAGGACCCAGTACAGGGCGTCGGCCTGGAGCATGCCGAGCCTGCGGCGCCGCATCAGCCATGCCACCGCAGCGACCTCGAGGGTCATGATGACGATGGCGTAGGGGTGGTTCCAGAGGAGGTAGCTGTACGAGGCGGCGACGGCAGCGGTGAGGATGCCCCTGCCGGGTCCCAGAAACTGCAGGGCGAGCATGGCGAAGATACTGCCGAAAAGGAAGTCTACGTTGAGGAAGATGTGGTAGTTGAAATAATTGCCGGCGAGGCCCGCCGCCATGAGGGCGATCAGCAGGAGGAGGCGACCGGCGGGAGAACCGGCTCCAGCGGCAGACGGCGGGTTGGACAAGGTCGCCTCCGAAGGGCATGCGCGGACCGGGCCGGAAGCAGTACCGTCGGCACCGCCTTCCGAAAGCCCTCTCAGTAGTGGCTCAACGGCGCGGAATGTAGCACATAAAGGTACCCCGCGCACCGTTTATAACCCACACACACTCATGAACCCACGCACACCGTTTCCGGTGCGACGCGAGGAGGCGGCCGCCTCAGTTGATCGGCCACCCCTTCTCGAATCCCTCCGGATAGAAGCGCTCCTTGGTGCGGTTGAAATAGCCGAACTGGATCTTCGGGAACGCCTCCTTGATCCCGTAAAAGCAAGGGGTTACGCCGGGATCATGCTCCAACTTTCCAAAATGTACAACCAAATGTACAACTTTTGGGAGGTCTGGTCTTATGGTTTCAGTAGCAGAGTACCTGTATCGAAGAGGCAAAGCATACTATTTCCTTATCAAGATTCCTGCCGACGTTAAGCCCCACTTTGGGAACCGAGACCACATCGTAAAGGCTCTCAAAACGTCAGTCCTTTCCGAAGCAAAGTTAGCCGTCGAACCACTAAGGGCTAAGGTTAAGTCCTCTTTCCTTCTGATCCGGTCTGGCATTTTAACAGAGGAGCAACTACAGAAGACGGTATCCGACCTGATGTCCAAGAAAAAGCCCAACCGGGAAGCCCTGGAGAAAAACCTTTCCGCCGTAATCCGTATGTACCTTGACGAGAAGGGGCCAAACCTGAAGAAACGAACACTTAGGGACTATGAGGCGATCTTCGCAAGGACCGTTTCCATTATAGGTGATAGGAAGCTAAAAGCAGTGACAAGAGAAGATGTTGTCCGCCTGCGCTCCACCCTTCTCGCAGATGGATTAAAAGAGCGCTCATGCAACACCCACCTTGTCCACCTATCTTCTCTCCTGAGGTGGGCTGTGAGGCTCTCTCTATGCCCTACTAATTGCGCTGAAGGTCTACTCCTATCCATTTCAGGTAGGAGAGATTCGGAGAGGAAAAGGTTTGATACCTCAGACCTGCAACAAATCTTCTCAAAGATACCCCTGAAGGACGGCGATGAGTGCAACGCATGGATACCCCTTATTGCCCTGTACAGTGGGATGAGGAAGGAAGAGATATGTCAGTTGGAGAGATCAGACATCCGACAGCAAGATGGGTTCTGGGTCTTTGACATCAATGGCAAGGGTGAGAAGACTGCCAAGACTGAAGCTGGCTATAGGCTTGTCCCTATCCACTCCATGCTCAGGAATATGGGGTTCTTGGAGTTCTGCGAGAGTAGAGCCAAGGGCAAGGACTCTGGGAACCTCTGGGGCTTCATCAGATGGCGTGAGACTTGGGGGAAGAAGTGGGGCGGGCAATTTAACTACTGGTTTGCAACCAATGTGCAGACCGAGAAAGGGAAGGTCTTTCACTCTTTCCGACATACCGTAGTAGATGAGCTTAAACAGGCAGGAGAACCAAAAGAAGTGGTTTCGGAGCTTATTGGTCACGTGGTCACGGAGATCACCTTCGGACGATATGGAAAGCGGTACTCAATGGAGGTTCTCAGGAAAGCAGTTGATAAACTATCGTATGACGTTGACCTGTCCCGAATTAGCAGCTACATCACCAAGTGCAGTGAGACTAGACCGCTCTGAGGTCATTTTCCACTAGCTTTAGAATGTAGGGGATGTTAAGTTATTCATTCTGACAGTTTAATAATCCATTGCATCTTTGTTATTGTTTTGCCTGTACTTTGGAGGGAACCGTGACTCGTTTTTTTGATGAGGGTCGTTTCAACTGGCGTTCGCTACAGGACCTGCCGAATCAGTCGTTCACTTGCGGTTTCTGCAGTACATCCGTTTCTTCGGTCAAGGGCTATAAGCTAGGCCAGAATGGTGATGGTAGCGGCTCGCAAGTTGGCAGTTCGTACATATGCCCTAATTGTGGGGGACCGACCTTTTTCAGCCCGCTTCGTGGCCGTTACCCGTCCCCTGCACTCGGCAACCAGGTGAAACATGTACCACCAGACCTAGATGCCCTATATGAAGAGGCTCGTCGTTGCTCAAGTCAGAATTGTTTTACCGGGGCTGTTCTTCTGTGTAGGAAAATGCTAATGAACATTGCTGTCCAGCAGGGTGCTACCGAGGGGCTCAAATTCATAGAATATGTTAGCTATTTGGCAGACAAGGGTTTTGTGCCGCCGAATGGCAAACACTGGGTAGACCACATTCGTAAGAAAGGAAATGAAGCGACTCACGAGATTGCAATAATGGTCGAGCAGGACGCTAAGGACCTTATTTCTTTCATTGAGATGCTCCTTCGCTTCATATACGAGTTCCCTAGCATGATTCCAGCACAGAAATAAATGGTGGTGGAGGTTTTCAGGTTGGAGACTGTCCTACCGGTCTTTTTCTCAAGATTTTCAAGCCCTATTAGGAGCACACCTTGAAACGAAAGCTGCAAGTTTTCATTTCCAGCACCTTCGCTGATCTAATTGACGAAAGGCAGGCTGCCGTTGCTGCCGTGTTAAAAGCGGGGCACATCCCAGCGGGTATGGAACTGTTTACTGCCGGTGACCGCTCGCAGATGGCCACGATCAAAGAGTGGATTAATGAATCGGACGTTTACATGCTGATCCTCGGAGGTAGGTACGGTTCGATCGAACCGACAACTGGCATAAGTTACACCGAGCTAGAATACGATTATTCCATTGAGCAGGGTAAACCTGTATTCGCGGTCGTAATCAAAGAGGAGGCATTGGAGGCAAAGGTAAAAACAGGCGGCACATTATTCATGGAGAAGGAGAATCCTAAGGAACTTGCACTTTTTCGGAAGAAGGCCCTTGGGAATATTTCGTCGTTTTTTGAGGACTGCAAAGACATAAAACTTTGCGTCTATGAAAGCATGGCCGACTTCTCGGCAAATCGGGATCTGAAAGGATGGGTATCTGGTGACGAGGTCATAGATACAAAACCCCTGTTCGATGAAATTAAAAAGATTTCAGATGAAAACCAGTCTCTCAAGGAAGAGCTTAAGAAGATAACAATGCTAGTTCCGGTACAGGTAGCACCACAAGAAACTAATAAGCACAATGAACTAAAGGAGATTCTGGAAGAGATACAAATAAAGATACCAGCCAAACTAAATAGTGATGGGAAAGACACCGAAATGGACCTCCTGTCGATCTTCACCAGTACCAAAGATACCCTAATTAGCGGAGTAACAAATTCCATAAGAGCATCGGATCTTAACTCCTTCCTCTACTATAACATCTGCCCCAAACTTCAGATACATGGTCTCATCACAAATGAGAAGGTTGCCGGAGCGCAATTTCGGCGTTGCAGTGTAACCAGTGAGGGTAATCGTTTTCTTGCATTCCTAGAGAAGGAGGACCTACGGAAGAAGAAAGAGATTTCCAAGAAAAGCATAAAAGAGCCTACCGTAACGGAACAACCGAAACCGAAACCGAAACCCAAGAATCCGAAGCCGACCAAGAGCTGAAGGGAGAGGAATGACCTCCAAGAGAAGAGCCATTGACTTTACAGCATCAGCTCATCACAGCCTCTGCAGTACATTTTTGACTGCTGTCGCTGTCCACTTGCCGCCCCTAGCAGTCTTAACCCCTGCCGTCTCTAACTGATCTGCAATTGCCCGAAGAGTAGCCCCCTGCGCTCTTAAGGCGGAGATCATCGGTTTCACCTTGGAAGCAAAGTTATCCGCTATCACCTTGACCGACTCCACACCTTTAGCTCTTGCAGCGTCCATATCGGCGTATTGTAGGTTATCAGTACCCAGTTTGACCCCTCTTGCCTTTGCAGCGGCGAGACCCGCCTTAGTCCTGGCCGAGATCATCTCTCTTTCTCGCTGTGCTAGGGCCCCGTAGATGTGGATCGTGAAGCTATCGCAGTTGGGCATATCGCAGACAGTAAAGTCGATCTTGGTCTTTTGCAGTTGGGTAATAAAGTTGAGATCGCGGCTTAACCTGTCCAACTTGCCCACCAGCACCCGACCGCCTACCAGTTGAGCCTGACGAATGGCCTTTGCAAGTTCTGGCCTATCATCCGCCTTACCGCTTTCCACCTCAATGAACGACTCGACAAGCTCTCCACCGTTTGCGGCAACAAAGTCAGCTATCATCTTCTGTTGCGCTTCCAAGCCCAAGCCCGACTTTCCTTGCTTCTTGCTGCTCACACGGCTGTAACCTATCCACTTCTCCATGCTGTCTCCTTGTGTAAAACCTTGTGGGTGGTTTAAAGGTGTTATACATGATAAAGGGAAGTATGTCCAGAGAGCAAACATCTATCTACCTAGCACCTTTAGCTTTTATCCCCGTTGCGCTTCGGAGGCTCCGAACAGTATCAACTGCCCCAAAGATACCTTATCTTAAAAACAAGCACACAAAGGTATAGGCACACCTGCTGTATGCCAGTACAAGGCGAATATGGAAGCCTGTATAGCATTAGAAAAACCACAACAATAGCTTTTAGCAGCCAATTATGGGTGTTAAAAACACCAGCAAATGGCGATGTTCCGTTTCCTAATGGAGTCGAGGTAAATCGCCCGAAACTGGAGCATCACCTCATATGTATCGGGAGGTAGGGGCGGGGGTAAAATGAGCAAGTCTCCCCTATAACGGAGAACCCCATTTCTCCCCCGCGAAAGGTAAAATCGGCATTACATAGGTACAAAGGCAATGGTCTACACCTCCCCCATTGTTCTGAAAAGCTATATATAGGAACAGTTCAAGTGAGGCTTAAAAGTTGTCTCATGTTGGCCTGCCCTGGCTGTCCTAGTTGCCCTAGCAAATTTCGTATTCATTGAGATAACATCCTGCTTGCTACCAAGAAGAGAAGACGAGTCAGAACCTGTCTTTATTTTCTTCTTCTAATATTGGTAGGGCAACTAGGGTAACTTGGGCAGAGCCTCTGTTCATCAATGTTTAGTCTGCCCTACTTATCAATAGACAAGTAGGGCAGACAGAGCATTAGAAGTTTATTCTGTCTTCCGCTGCTTGTGCTACTGGCTTTACGGCAACCCCCTCCAAGTCCCACTCTGTCTCAGTCCTCGTAATTTTGTCAAAGTGTGCCCGGCATTCCTTCAGAGTCGGGAATTCATAGAAATATGGACGTGCGCCGTCTACGGAATGCCGCACCTTTTCCATCTCTGGAACGAGTTTTCTTATTTGTCTCCCAAAATCAACTTCAAAGGCTCGATTCTTTGCTCCTATCCCACTTGCAAACACGCTGTAGTCGGCCAGAAACGTGGATGTCGCTATAAGTCCATCATGCCAATCATCTTTTGTATTGTCCAAGGCTCCATTTTGGAGTTTCTCATACCAAAACTTTTCAACAGGGGACATGCTCAAAATCTTGGTTTCCAAAAGGGCCTTTGTCTGTGGTAACTTTCTTAGGTCTTTCCCCTTCAGGTCGTAGTTCAAAAGCAATTCAAGAAGTGCTTCCCTGCCGCCGTTATCCATCTGGTACGTTACGGCCTTGAAAAACTCCGTATCCTGCTGACGTTTATCTCCCACATCAAGCACTAAAAAACGCCGTTCCTCAAAACCTGCGGGCACCGCCCATGCGCTGTTTGTCGCAACCATAAGATGCACATGGTTTTTCACGATTACAGCATCCAACCCCTTCTTTTCCATCAACTGTGTCGGTTCGGTGATAAGGGCTTTAAGCGAACCTTCAGCCCCCTTATCCCCAGCCCAAAAGGCTTCATCGGCAAAGACCAATATCGCCTCTGACAAATGGGCATTAAAATTCCCAGTAAGGTGCTTGCTGTTGTTCAGGTGGACGTAGTGCTTACCGAACAGAGCACCAAACTGGTTGACTAACACCCCTTTGCCTGTCCCCTGCTTTCCCCTTAAAACAATTGAAGTCCCAAGCAACTTCGATGGGTTTTGAACTACGTCCGCCATCCAGCCAACTACGTAATTGTAAATGTCCGCATTCCCAGATGAAATATTCTCTCTGATATGTTCCAAAAACAGACTGCAATCACCCTTCATCGGCTTGACTGGGAAGCCCTGCCAAGTGTTGAAATACCCCGGAACATCTTTCTCAGGGCTAAAAACAATCCCGTGGTATTCCCTCCGTAACGGATGTTCGAGCCAAAAATCAGCGAGTTTGAGATTCGCACCGTCAAGACTGATTTTCTTGTTTCCATAGAATGCCTTGAAATCTGCGGTAGCAGAAAAGTTAATATCGGCAGAGCCTGTAAAAGGATCGGTAACGTGATTCATAATGCTGCATTTCCCACCCCTCATTACCACGGCGTGCTTCTTGTTCATCTCATACAGCTCTTCTGGTATCGCAACCCCTGCTGGAAATTTGTATGCACTTCCCAAGCATCTGAGAGCTTCCTCTGTAGGCAGGGGTGGGATGCATGCCTCTGCAGCGAACAGGATTTCCACTTCTGCATCCTCGTACGGGACATCCTCTCCCCGTAACCGGCAGGCTAGCCTGAAAATAGAATCATTCCTGTGGCCCTCCTGAACCCCGGCCCCACTTGACGATTTCTTTGTGGCCCCCTCTCTAGGATCGATCCAGTTTGGCATATCAGCTATGTGAGCGCCTGCCTCTCTCCACCTGTACAGCTTGCCGCCAATTTGTGACGGCGGTGCTACGATGTAGCCACCATCGCCCCTCACATCAAGACCTTTCCCAAGTTTAGAGGCACTATTTTTTACACTCATGCCCATGTGTTTGAAATAAAAGTGATACCCCCCCGATGGCGTGACCGCGGTCAGGGTCTGGGGCAAATCCGATCTATTCTGCTCACATAGTTCATGAAGTGAGCGCTCTCCCTTTTGCCCATCCTTTACATCAACGTCAAGTACAATAAGTCCAGACTCAGCACCTGTCCTGATTCCGATGTTGGCCATTGGGTTTTTCTCCCACCAAGAACGAATCTGCTTGCTGTCAGTGGTAGCGGACTTGAAGCCGCCAGAAACCTGAGGTTTTTTGTCATTGGGCCATAGGGGGAAAACAGGATACCCCTTAGTGGCATACTCCAATGCGGCTTCCAACATGGTTTCGTGATCTACTTTTACTTCTTGGATGGTTACTTCTTCTGCCTGTGAAATGTTCCGCATAATTTTCTCCTTATCATTTTACATGCTTGCCTCCTTAATCAGACATTGGCGCTTCTTTGGCTTAAAAAGCGCTTCACTTGCCATTCCGGAATGCTCCGGTGCCCCCTGCCAAACAACTCCTGACCTTTACATATTTTCACCTCCTTTCCCCTCAGAACAAAAAAAAGAGGGCCTCAAGGTTTAACACCTTTAAGACCCTCTGCTCCTGCCTGGGTACGCACTCTTCCGCGATTTTTATAATTGTGGAAAGCCTAATCAGCTTTCAGGGCTGGCAAGCTAACAGAAACATTTTACCGTGTCAACAACTTTTTTTTAAAAGTCCTGATCCGCATCATGCTACCTGCCGTGAAGGCATAGGTTTTCGGGCGTTGCAGCTTGACATTCTGTATAACCAAATGTACAACCGAAAGCGGAAAGTTGGACCTTTGCACCTTCCCCCTGAAACGGCTAACTGCCTGAAATTGGTCAATTTGTCTCGAATCCCTCCGGATAGAAGCGCTCCTTGGTGCGGTTGAAATAGCCGAACTGGATCTTCGGGAACGCCTCCTTGATGCGCTCGAGCAGCCGGTACATGCCGATCCCCTTCCCGGTTGCCCCCATGCGCTCGTTGTAGAACGCGGGGTCGATGGAGAGGTTTCTCATCTGCAGCATGTCGACGCCGGTCACCTCGATGAAGCGCATAAGCGCCTCCACCTCGGCCGGGCTGTCGGTCACCCCCGGCGAGACCAGGTAGTTGATCATGGTGAAGAGCCCCTTGTCCTTGGCGGCCTTGACCGACTCGACCACGTCGGCGAAGCGGTAGCCGTTGGGGCGGTAGTAGCGGTTGTAAAGCTCTTCCTGCACCGAGTTCATGGAGAAGCGCATCGAGTCCATGCCGGCATCGCACAGCATGCGGATGCGGTCCGGTATGGAGCCGTTGGAGTTGAAGTTCACCGTGCCGCGGCTGGCGGCCGCCTTCAGCCTGCGGGTCGCCTCGGCCACCGTGTCGGCCTGCATGATCGGGTCACCCTCGCACCCCTGGCCGTAGGAGACGATCGGGTCGGGCGCCTCGTTCAGGTGCGGCAGCATCAGTTCGACGATCTCCTCGGGGGTCGGCACGAAGGGGATCCGCTCGTGGTTCGAGGGGCAGCAGTCCGAGGGCTGCAGGCTGATGCACCCAAGACAGCGCGAGTTGCAGACCGGGGAGGTCGGGATGGGCGCCTCCCAGCGGCGGAAGAAGAGGTTCTTGGCGGCGAAGCAGTGGTAGTCGACGGCGCAGCGGGAGAGCTGTTCCAGGAGCCGGTTCGTGGGGAACTCGGCGAGCCTGCGGCGCACCAGGGGATCGAGCTTGCGGTCGTCGTAGTTTTTGGGGAGCCAGTTCTCGTTGGCGTCGACCCGGGTGGCCGCCACGACGAAGCGCTCCTCTTCCTGGTCCCAGCCGACCGCCGTATAGGACCAAAGCGGCAGGTGGACCTTCTTTTGGCTGTAGTCGCAGGCCGGCAGGAGCGTGCGCATGTAGCCCGGGGCCATGAAGGCGGAGACCGCCTGCACCGGGATGCTGCGCCTCCCCTCCTTGACCCGGCTCACCGTGGTGAAGCGGCGCTCGCGGGAGTCCCAGGCGATGGGGGGGGTGTCGGGGATGGTGAAGAGCCGGCTGTCCTCGGGGAGCGGGATCAGTTCCACCGCCTCGGGGAGCTGCGCCTCATTGGCGCTCATCCCGGCCATGGTGAGGAAGAGGTGGTCGAAGATGTTGCCCTGGCTGTCGGCGTAGAGGAGTTTCGGGAGCTGCTTTTTGCGTGACATGGTTGTCCCGGGTGCGGCGCTGCCGCAGGCTTAATGAAGTTAAGTCGCTACAGTACCAAAAAAGCGCCCCCCCGGCAAGCATCGCACAAAAGCATCGAACCTGAAGCATCAAACCGCAAAGGCGCAAAGAACGCAAAGGAAAGGCTGGAATACCTGTTTGGGACTTGGAATTCCCACCGGTCTCGCTTCGCCTGCGCCTTCTTCGCTTGTGTCGTTCTTCGCCGTTGTCTTTCTTCGCGTCCTTTGCGCCTTTGCGGTTAAACCTGGTTTTTTTGAGGTGGCATCGCCGTCTGCTATCGGCTACAATCCGCTTCATGAAAATCCTGCTCGCCACGCTGCACGCCAAGTACGTCCACTCCTCCCTCGCGCTCCCCTACCTCGCCGCGGCCTGCGCCGATCTTGCCGGGGTGGAGCTTCAGATCCTCGAACTGACCATGAACGAGCAGCAGGACCAGTTGCTGGCCCGGCTCGTTGCCGCGCAAGCCGACGTGGTGCTCTTCTCCTGCTACATCTGGAACACGGAACTGACGCTTAAGCTCGCCTCGGACCTGAAACAGCTGGAGCCGCACAGCTTCATCGCGCTGGGCGGCCCCGAGGTCTCCTTCGGCTCGTTCGAACTTATGGTGCGCAACCTCGCCATCGACTGCATCGTGAGGGGCGAGGGGGAGGCGAGCTGCCGCGAGCTGATCGTGGCCCTGCGCGACCGGCTCCCCCTGGAGGAGATCGCCGGCATCACCTTCCGGGAGGGCGACGAGGTGATCGCCAACCCCGAGCGCGAGGTTATGGCGGAACTGGACCAGGCCCCCTCCCCGTTCGCCGCCGGGCTCGTCGATCTCTCAAAGCCGCTCGTCTACTACGAAACATCGCGCGGCTGCCCGTTTTCCTGCGCCTTCTGCCTCTCCTCCATCGAGCGCGGGGTGCGCTCCTTCAGCTTTGCGCGCATCGAGAGCGACCTGCGCCTTTTGATGGAACAAGGCGCCCAGACCGTGAAGCTGGTGGACCGGACCTTCAACTACGACGCCGCGCGCGCCAACCGGATCTGGCGCCTCATCATGGAGCAAAAGCCTAAGAGCACCTTCCACTTCGAGATAGCCGCCGAGCTTTTGACCGACGAAAACCTCGCCCTGCTCGCGGAGGTCCCGCCCGGGCAGTTCCGCTTCGAGATCGGCGTGCAGTCGGGCGGCGAGGCGACCCTTGCCAAGGTGGAGCGCAAGTCGAGCCTGGTCGATCTTTTCGGCAAGGTGCGGCGCCTGAAGGCGGAGACCCGGGTGACCGTGCATCTCGACCTGGTGGCCGGGCTCCCGGGGGAGGGGTTTGACGGCTTCCTCGATTCCCTGCAGGGCCTTTTGGACCTCGCCCCGGACCACGTCCAGGTGGAGCCGCTCAAGGTGCTCAAGGGAACCGCCATGCGCGGCATCGCCCGCAAGGAGAAGTACGCCTACGCCGAAGCGGCGCCCTACAAGATCCTGCGCACCCCCTGGTTGAGCTATGGGGAGATCCGCCGCATCGAGGGGATCAGTCGGCTTCTGGACCAGGTCTACAACAGCGGCAGGTTCGCCACCACCCTGGCGGTCCTTGCCGAGGGCGCTCCCCTCTCCCGCAGCTTCGCGGCGCTGGCGGAGCACTTCGAGGAGCGCGCCATTGCGGCCAGCATCTCGCTGCCGGTCCTTTTCGATGCCATTTGGGGTTTCGGGGAGGCTGCATTGGGCGAGGCCGAGCGCGAGCGCCTGCGCGACGCGCTTTGCTACGACTACTGCCTGACTGGCTATCCCGGCGGTGCCCGGCCGGGCTTCTTCGAGATGCAGCCCGAGCCGGCCGAGAAAGGTGCGCCGGAGGGATTGGCACCTGCAGGAAAAGACGAACGGGTGCGCTACCACAAGCGCAGCTTTGCCCGGGACTATAGGCAGAGTCCGTGGCCGGAAGTTCAGACGCTCATCACCTTCGTCTACCGCTCCGCCCCCGGAGCCGGCCTCCGGGTGGAAACCTTTTGAAGATGAAAGACGCAGTCTGAACAGAAACTTAGGTAGCCATTTACGAAAAAGGGGCGAACCGGCTCAAAGCCGTTCGCCCCTTTTTCGTTGTCTCCCCAAAGTCTTCAGGGGTTCCCCACCTATCCTTTAACTTGTCTGCGGTTGCTTCAGCTTTTGCCTTTCAGCCCTGATCGACCGACTCCAGCGTGGCTACCAGAAAATCCCAGAACTTGCCGACGCTCTCGATGTAGATCTTCTCGTCGGGGGAGTGCACGCTCTCCAGGGTGGGCCCGAAGGAGATCATGTCCATGCCCGGTATGCGCTCCCCGATGATGCCGCACTCCAGGCCGGCGTGCACCGCTTTCACCTCGACGTCTTTGCCGTACAAGGACCGGTAGCAGCTCTTGGCAACCGCGAGGATCGGCGAGGCGAGGTCAGGCTTCCAGCCGGGGTACCCGTCGCTCTTTTCAACCGCCGCACCGCCCAGCAGGAAGGCCGCCTCCACGCTTTGCACGATATCGGAGAGACGCGAGGCCACCGAACTGCGTTGGCTGGTGATCAGGGTGATGTCGTCGGGCGTCGTGGTTATGACCGAGACGTTGCTGGAAGTTTCCACCAGGCCCGAGATGTCCGCGCTCATCTGCTGCACCCCGCTCGGCAGGGCGGCGATGGTCCGGCAGATCCGTTCCTGGTCGGCCACACCGAGCACCTTCCCGGTCTGGCTGCCGTCGGCGAGGGTCATGGTGAGTACCAAATCGGGATCCACCGAGGCGAATTCGGCTCGGTAGGTGGCCTCGAGCTCGGCTACCAACCCCTTCGCCTGGTCCAGCCTGTCGGTCGGAAGGTACAGAAGCCCCCGGCACTCCCGCGGGATGGCGTTACGCATCTTGCCGCCGTCCAGCGAGGAAAGCCGGGCGCCCAGCTGCGCCAGGGAAAGGACCGCGCGGTTCAGGATCTTGATGGCGTTACCGAGTCCCTTGTCGATGTCGAGCCCGGAATGTCCCCCTTTGAGCCCCTTCACCGACAGGACCACCGCGGAGAGCAGCTCCGGCGCGTTTTCCAGTTGCGGCGCCCAGCGACCGCAGGTGTCCTTACCGCCGGCGCAGCCGACGTAGACCGCCCCCTCCTCCTCAGAGTCGAGGTTCAAGAGGGTCCGGCTCTGCAACAGCGAGGGGCTCAGGTTGAGGGCGCCGGTGAGGCCGGTCTCCTCCTCGACCGTGAAGAGCAGCTCCAGCGGTCCATGTTTCAGAGAGTTATCGGCCATGACGGCGAGGCAGGCAGCGACGCCGACCCCGTTGTCAGCGCCGAGCGTGGTGCCGTTGGCCGTCAGCAGGTTTCCGTTGCGCACCAGTTCGATGGGGTCCTTGAAAAAGTCGTGCACCTTGTCGGCGTTCTTTTCGCAGACCATGTCGAGGTGCGACTGCAGGCAGACGCTGCGCACCTTTTCCCGCCCCGGCGCGGCCGGTTTTTGCACTACCACGTTGCCGCAGCCGTCGATCCGAGCGGCGAGCCCATGCTTCTTCGCGACGTCGAGCACGAACCGGGCGACTTCCTGCTCGTGCTTGGAGGGGCGTGGAATACGGGAAATGGCGGCGAAATAGTGCCAGAACAGTTCGGGTTTAAGTCCATGGGTGGCTTTTGACATCACCGGCTCCTGAAAGAGAGAATGGTTCAGCTCGGCTTCAAGCTGTAAACGATACACCAAGACAGTGCTGTTGAAAAGGTGGCTGGGTGAGGCTGCCTTAAAAGTTCGACCGATCGGACTGATCGGACTGATCTAGCCTTCCCGTAAAGCTAATGCGGCTTGCTCGAAGTTACAGCCAAAATCGTCACCACCAGGTCGCCGGCTGGTCGCTTGATGGTCACCTCGTCGTCCACCTTCTTGCCGAGCAGCGCCTTCCCTACCGGGGAATCCACGCTGATCCGGCCCGCACTCACGTCGAACTCGTCCGGCCCCACCAACTGGTAGCAGCGCTCCTCCCCCTCCTGGTCCTCGTAGGTCACCCAGCAGCCAAAGCTCACCTGGGTCGGGTTGAGCGGCGCATACACCACCTTGAGCACCTTGAGCCGGTCACCCAGATGTCGCAGCTCCCGGTCGATCTCCCGCAGCCGTTTCTTCGAATAGATGTACTCGGCGTTCTCGGATCGGTCCCCCTCGGCCGCCGCATCGGCCATATTCTTCACCATATGCGGGCGCTCCTTCTCCCAGAGGTGGTCGTAGCGCTCCTGTAGCCGTCTGCGCCCTTCGGCGCTGATCATATCGGTCATCGTAAAACTCCTCGTGTCTAATTGGATAGCCTCGAAAAAACGATGAGACGCAGCAGCCACCGGCTATTCCGGTCGCCCTGCGCCTCAACGGGCCTGCCTGATAACTTGTCCCGGCACAGGGCCGGCTCGCTCTACTGCAGGGTGGGGGGCTCCTCCGGTGCGGCGGGAGCCGTGGGGAGAGCGGGGGTCGCAGGTACTTCCGGCTGCCCGGGCACGGCCGGGGCCAGCGGGGCCGCCGGAATCTCCGGCAGGGCGGGGACCGCCGGCGCGGCAGGAGCCTCGGGCTCGGCCGGTGCCGGTGCCGCCGCCGATGGTTCAGTCTCGTCGGCTCCTTCCCGGGCCTTGTCGTCCTTGCACACCTCTTCCTGCGCCAGTTCGACCATCGACTCCGGGGGCACCGGCTCAAAAGCAGGCTCGCCATCGGGAAGGGTTTTGCTGACCTCCCTCCTGTTCTTGTCGAACATGATGGTACCGCGCACCCGGTAGCTTGAGACGGCGCAGTCGATCTCGTAGCTGGTAAACATGTAGGACACGCCGTTTTGGTTGTACTCCTGCCGGAAGTAGTCCTTGTTCTTGGGCACCGATTTCACCCAGAAGATGTAGACGTTGTCGGGAAGCTGGACGATGGAGCGCTGGTCGACGTAGTACTTCAGATCGGCGTCCTCTGCGAAAGTGCTCCAGCGTTCGGTGGCGCCCTGGCTGACGCCGCTCAAAACGAGCACGACGAACATCGCGATGATGATCCTGGCTGGCATAAACCCTCCCCGGCTGACTTTCGATTCGACCGCACCCTAGACGGGCGCCGCCATGATAGACGAGTTTTGCCGGCGATGCAACCTGTGGAATCTCTTATCCTGGTGCGGAGCGGCGGACGCGCGGCAGGGCCCGTGGACGGGCGCCGGCCGGAGGAGGAGACGCAGCAAGCCTACTCTTCGTGGCGGTACTCCTTGATCGCTTTCTCGTAGTTCTTTTTGATCTCGTTGGGGTTCCCTGCTTCTCGGAAGGTGATCAGGTACCTGACCAGGTAGAAGGCGAGGATCAGGACGAGCACCGCCCACAGGGTCCGGTTCACCACTTGCTGCCAGGTCAGCGGCTGCGGGGGGCGGGGCGCCTCGTCCTCCTCGCGTATGCGCAGCTCGGCCATCTTGCGCAGGTAGGCTATCTGGGTCACCGAGATGTGCCGGAAGATCAGGTCCCGGTCCCGCTCGTCCAGATAGACGAAACGCACCCCGGTGGGGAAGTAGGCGGTACCCTTGTCCTCCTTGGGTGCCATCACGTGGATCACCTCGGCTACCGCATGAATCTGGCGCACCGGCTGCAGCGGCAGGTGGATCTCCAGGCAAAGGAGCCGCTCGGTCGCCAACGGTTCCGTCATGCGGATCAGCAGCCCTCCGCCCCCAAGGTTCATCTCCGTCCAGCGCATCTCCAGCCAGTCGATCTCGACGGCGGGCTTGTAGCGCGCCCGTTGCGCCGCGATCACCACTTGGTCGTATCCCTGGAACTTCATGTGCTCCAGGTCCTTGCGATGCTGCCAGTCCCGCTCGACATCGTGCCGTTCCACCTGCGGCAGCAGCGCGTAACGGACGCGCAGGTTCAGCTCGATGCGGAAGAACTGCCGGCGCTCCCTCAAGGTGAAGAGGCCGAAGAGCTGGATCTTCAGCACCCGCACACCCTGCCGCTCGATCACGATCCCACTGCAGGTGTAGACCTCTTTCTTTACCCAGACGCTGACGTCGAGGATGAAACCGACGTCCACCCGCACGTTGGCGGGGAGCACGTCGCGGGAGATCTGGGCCAGCAGTTCGTCTTCGCGCCCCTCGGCGATGATGGCCCAGTCGCGGAAGATGCCGCCTCCCGCAAGCGGAATGCCGATCTCGATGCGCATACCTTTGCGCAGGTATTCCCGGTACTCGGCGTAGTGATCTTCGGGCATGGTGTATCCGGATTCCTAATAATGAGTGGTTAATTGCGCAATCACATTAAACTGCAAACGCGGCAGAATGCAAGGTTCTCTCCGAATTTCCCGGTGCTATCAACCGCTTCCGCGCCAGGATGGCCTTGACATCCCGGCAGGCTGTGTTATCACATAGGGCGTTTATTAACGTCACGCAGCAAAAGGGAGATTTATGAAAAAGGCAGCAATCGCAGTCGCTCTCGGCATCGTACTGGCAGCCTCACAGGCCATGGCTGTTCCCGCAGGTAAAACCGTTGAGTGGAAGGCTTCGATGGGCAAGGTAACCTTCAAGGGCGCCGACCACGCCGGCAAAGGGCTGAAATGCGCCGAGTGCCATACGAAGATCTTTCCGTACAAGAAGACCGAAATGAAGATGGCCGACATCAACGCTGGCAAGTACTGCGGCGAGTGCCACAACGGCAAGAGGGCCTTCAAGCCCGCCGGCAACTGCGCCAAGTGCCACAAGAAGTAGCGGCCCTCTAGCTGAAGTTCAGCACGAGGCCGACGACGGCTGCTCCCAGGATCACGGCCATAGGCGCTATGGCCGTGAACTGGAGCACCGCGAAGCCCACCGCCAAAAGGATGAAGTCCCGGGTGCTTAAGAGCGAGGTCTTCCCCAGGTTGAAGGCCGCGGCAAACACGAGCCCCACCACCGCCGGGAGGATGCCGTCCAGGAAGTGGTTCACCGCGTCCACCCGGCGGAATTTCTCGTAGCGACTGGACAGAAAGAGCATGAGGGTGGTGCAGGGTAAAAAGATGCACACCGTGCCGGCCAGGGCACCGAGGAACCCCGCGGCCTTGTAGCCGGTGAAGGTTGCCAGCATGGCGAGGGGACCCGGCGTGAGCTGGGAGAGCGCCACCCCGTCCAGGAACTCCTTGAGGCTCAGCCAGTGCAGCTCGTCCACCATGATGCGATGCAAAAGAGGGATCAGCACGTAGCCGCCCCCCACGAACACCATCCCGATCTTTAGAAAGATCCAGCAGAGTTTCAGCACCCCGGCCATCAGCGCCCCCTCCCTGCGAGCCATCCCTTCCAAAGCCCCCAGCAACCGGCCGCCAGCAAGACGGTGAGCGCGCCCACCCCGAAGAACGCCGAGGCGGCAAAGGCGCCAGCGGCAACGAGCGCCGTCTCGAGGCCCGTGGCCCTCTTGCGCGCCATGCCGATCCCGGCGACCACGATGAGGGCGATGACCACCGGGTTGGAGCCGAGCAGTGCCGATTTGAGCGCGGGTACCTGGTGGAACCGGAAGTAGAGGAAGCTGAGCGCGCTGATGAGCAGAAAGGACGGTGCGATAAACGAGGCGGCCGCCACGATGCCGCCCAACGTGCCGCGCAGGTAGTAGCCGACGAAGGTGGAGATGTTGAGGGAGAAAGGCCCCAGGATCTGCCCGAAGGCGAGGCCGTGCATGAACTCGTCGTGCCTGAGCCACTTTTTTTCGACGACGCAGCGCCGCTCGACCAAGGCGACGATGGCCATGCCGCCGCCAAAGCCGGTGGCTCCGATCAGGAAGAAGGTCGCGGCGATCTGGAAAAGCGTTACCTTGGGGTTGTCCTTTGCCATGCCGGCTTTATACAATAAGGGCCGGCGCCCCGCAAGATAAATGCCGAAAATTTCTATTGCCCAAACCGGCTAAAACACTTAAAAAAGGAGAGCCGCAAGGCTTTACCGCAAAGGAAACCAGGAAAACCATGTGAGGCTCCTGAGCCCGGAGATTTCTCACCTTATGCGTTAGTGATCTAAAGCCTTTCTTCGAGTCCTTTGCGTCTTTGCAGTAAGATGTTCCGTTTCAGGCCCTTTTTCAGTGGAGTTACGCCATGAGCACCGTCACCAAGCGAAGCGTCTGTCCGTTCGACTGCCCCGACACCTGCGGTCTCTTGATTCAGGTCGAAGAGGGCAAGGCCGTCGCGGTCCAGGGGGACCCACAGCATCCCTTCACCCGCGGCACCCTCTGCCCCAAGATGCTGCACTACGAGAAGAGCGTCCATTCGCCGCTTCGGCTCACCACCCCGCTCAAGAGGACCGGTCCCAAGGGAAGCGGCAGCTTTGCCCCGATCTCGTGGAACGAGGCGATCGCCACCATCGTCGAGCGCTGGCAGGGGATCATCGCCAGCCACGGGGCGCAGGCCATCCTCCCCTACTCCTACGCCGGCACCATGGGGATCGTGCAGAGGAACGCCGGGCACCCGTTCTTCCACCGCCTGGGCGCCTCCCGGCTGAACCGGACCATCTGCTCGCCCGCCAAGGGGGCCGGCTGGCAGGCCGTTATGGGGCGCACCCCGACGCCGCACCCGGACTGCGCGGCCTCAAGCGACCTCTTGATCCTCTGGGGCATCAACGCGGCCGCCACCAGCATCCACTTCCTGCACGCCGTGAAAGAGGTGAAAAAGCGCGGCGGCCAGGTCTGGCTCATCGACACCTATGAAACCCCGACCGCGGCGAACGCGGACCGCACCTTCCTGGTACGCCCGGGGAGCGACGGGGCGCTGGCGCTCGGCATCATGCATATCCTCGCCCGCGACGGCCTGGCCGACCGCGCCTTCCTCGAGGCGCAGGTGCTCGGCTATGCCGAGTTCGAGCGCGAGGTGCTCCCCCGGCACACGCCCGAGGAAACCGCGCGGCTCACCGGCCTCGCCATTGGGGAGATCGAGTCCCTGGCCAAGGGTTACGGCACCGCCCGGGCTCCCTTTATCCGCCTGGGGAGCGGCCTGTCGCGCTATGGCAACGGCGCCATGACGGTGCGCTCCATTGCCTGTCTCCCCGCAGTGGTGGGCGCCTGGGGGAAGGAGGGTGGCGGGATGTTCCCGGACACCTCCACCGGCGCGGCCTTCGCCATGGAGGAACTCACCCACGAGGACTTCATGAAGACGCCCACCCGGCTCGTCAACATGAACCGGCTGGGGCACGCCCTGAACGAGCTTGACGATCCGCCGGTCCTGAGCCTCTACGTCTACCATTCGAACCCGGCCGCAGTCACCCCGGACCAGAACGCCGTCCTCAAGGGGCTCGCACGCGAGGACCTCTTCACCGTGGTGCACGAGCGTTTCCTGACCGACACGGCGCGCTACGCGGACATCGTGCTGCCGGCCACCTCCTCGCTCGAGCACAGCGACGTCTACCGCGCCTACGGCACCTATTGCATCCAGCGCGCCCGTGCCGCCGTCTTTCCGGTGGGCGAGAGCCGCTCCAACTGGGAGGTCTTCACCAGCCTGGCCATCGCCCTCGGCTTTCAGGAGCCCATTTTCCGGGAAACCGCCGACCAGGTGATCGACAGGCTGCTGGCCATCCCCTCACCCCTGCGCATGGGGATCGACCAGGCTGCCTTCGACGAGGGGCGGGCCGTCGAGCTCAGCATCGAGCGGGACAAAGGGTTCCTCACCGACTCAGGCAAGATCGAGATCCTGAACCGGAAGTCGAGCCATCCGCTCCCGTGCTACCTCCCGAGCCACGAGGAGCAGGGGACACTCCCCTTCCGGCTCATGACGGCACCCAACCCGTTCGCCCTGAACGCCACCTTCTACGAGCAGGAGGAGCTCAGGCGCAAGCAGGGGGGGATGCAGCTCAAGATGAATCCGGCCGACGCGGCGGGCCGCGGGCTCACAGACCGCGAGCGCGTGGTCGCCTGGAACGACCTCGGCGAAGTGAGCTTCCTTTTGGCGGTCACCGACAAGGTGCCGGCCGGCGTGGTAGTCGCCGAAGGCGTCTGGTGGCTCGCCCACGCTCCGGGAAACCGCTCGGTCAACGCGCTCACCTCGCAGCGCCTGACCGACGAGGGAGAAGGGAGCACGTTTTACGACAACCGCGTCGACGTACGCCGCGAATAGCCCCAACATTTGCCTCATGTTTTCGCTCTATGGGCCGATGAGAATGGGAACTGATCGGCAAATACTGCTAACGCGAGGACACTATGGAAGCAAACAACAAAATCCTTCTGGAGAGCGGCACCAACGAACTTGAGATCGTCGAGTTCCGCATCGACGAGCGCGACAGCAAGGGGAACGTGGTTCCCTGCTTCTTCGGCGTCAACGTGGCGAAGGTCAGGGAAATCATCCGGCTCCCCAACCTGCGCAAGGTTGTCAATGCCCATTCCGCCATCAGCGGCATGATCAAGCTGCGCGACCAGGTGATCACGCTCATCGACCTGTCCCAGGCCCTCAACAAGAACACCGAAGGGATCGCGGCGGACCGGGTCATCGTCCTCGAATTCAACCGGATCATCGTGGGGATCCTGGTCCACTCGGTATCCCGCATCTATCGCATCTCCTGGGAAAACGTGGAGCCGCCGGTAAAGGCGATCCACGACGCCAACATCACCGGGGTCGTCAAGATGGAGGATCGCATCATCCTCATCCTCGACTTCGAGAAGATCATCGGCGAGCTTTCTTCCACCGAGGCGCTGCACACCCCGACGCAGGAGCTTATGCTGGCGCACTCGACGTTGAACCGGGGCGAGAAGACCATCCTGGTGGCCGACGACTCCAACTTCATCCGCCACACCATCTGCGGCTCGCTACGCGAGGCAGGCTACAAGGTGCTGGAGGCGGAAAACGGCGAGGAGGCCTGGGACCAGGTCAAGGCGCTGATGAACCAATGCAACTCACAGGGGACCGGCATCGAGTCCGTCCTGAACCTCATCATTACCGACATCGAGATGCCGCGCATGGACGGGCTGCACCTGACCTCCCTGGTCAGGAAGGAAGGGATTCTGGACCAGATTCCCGTTGTCATCTTCTCCTCGTTGGCAACCGACGACAACAAGATGAAATGGAAAGACCTGGGCGCCAGCGACATCCTGACCAAGCCGGACCTGCCGAACCTCGTCGAGAAGGCGGATAATCTTGTCCTTTGAGCAACACCCCGAGCTTTCAGTCATCGTGCCGGTCCTCAACGAATCGGCCACCATAGCCCCCTTCCTGCTGAGCCTGGCAAAACAACGCCAGGTGCGGTTGGAACTCATCCTTTCCGACGGGGGGTCGGACGACGGCAGCATCGGGGTTGCAGAGGCTCTTCGGGGAGGGTTCCCCTTCCCACTCACGGTGCTGCAGGGGGGCCGCGGCCGGGCCGGTCAGTTGAACCGGGGAGCCGAGGCCGCCCACGCTCCCATCCTGCTCTTCCTGCATATCGATTCCGATCTCCCCGACCCGCTTGCCCTGCGCCACGCTCTGGATGTCCTCGCCGGAGCTGCCGCAAGCGGGGACCGGGTGGCCGGTCACTTCCAGCTGGAATTCCACTTCGAGGGGCCCGCCCCCTTCCCCTATCGTTTTTACGGAGCCAAGGCAACCCTGGACCGTCGAGGATGCACCCACGGCGACCAGGGTTTTCTGATTGGCGCCGAGTTCTTCCGCCACGTGGGCCCCTACGACACCAGCCTGCCGCTCATGGAGGACACCTTCCTGGCCGAGCGGATCCGGGAGACCGGACGTTGGCTGCTGCTCCCCGCCAAAATCCGCACCTCCCCGCGCCGTTTCGTGAGTGAAGGGCTCTTGCCCCGGCAGACCCTGAACGCCATGATCAGCAACCTGGCCGCCATCGGCCGCTGCGATCTGATCGAGGAGTTGAAGGGGTGTTACCGGAGTCAGCATGCCGCACAGCGGCTCGAGCTGGAGCCGTTCCTGCGCCATATCAGGAGCTGGGTAGCGGCGTTGCCGTCCGACGAGAGGAAACGTTTCTGGTACGCCACCGGAAGCTTCGTGCGCTCAAACGCGTGGCAGATACCGCTGTTTTTCGACCTGGTGCTGGGGGGTGTTACGGCTGGCAAAAGGGGGAGGTTACTTGAGCTTCACGACCGCTGCGTGGCAAGGCTTCTGAACAATCGGGCGGGGAACTGCGCGGGGACACTGCTGGTGTGGGCCTGGTTCAAGGCACTGACGCGGAAGCTTTAGGGGAAGGTGATTTTTCATCCATCATCTTGAATCGGTCCGATCCGTCCGATCGGTCCGATGTATCACCCTCATGGCCTCACCCACCCGCCGCCTCGCCTTCCCGGCTGCGCTGGATCTCGTCCACCGCCTGTTTGAGCGCCGCCCGCCCGCCTTCCTCCAGATCGCTGAATTCCGCGCCGAAACCCGGAGGTAGCCCCGCGTTCACCCGGTTGCCCTCCTCGTTGACCCAGGCGATCTTCGCAGAAAATTCCCGCAGCACCAGCGGCTCCTGCGGCAGGTAGAGCGCTACCTTGATCATGGTTCCCGGGCACACCGGTTCACGACTGGATATGAAGACGCCGCCGTCGCCGATATCCATGGCGTGGGCGCCCACCGGGCTTTTGCCCAAGGTAAACATGACGGGGAACTGGCAGGGGACACGGAGTTCTCTGCGGTCGACGGCATCGGTATAGCGTCGCGCTATTTCCAGGAATTCCCGGCGGTCGATGGGCTTCGTGATGAAGCCGTCGCACCCGGCCTGCTGGGCGCTTTCCCGGTCCCCGGCCCGTCCCGCGGTGGTCAGCATGATGACCGGGATGGAGGAGAGGAACGGATCGGCTTTGAGGGCTGTGCAGCAGGCGATGCCGTCCATGACCGGCATGTTCATGTCCATGAACACTAGGTCGGGCGGGTCCTTCCTGATCAACTCCAGCGCCTCGGCACCGTTTGGCGCTGTCAGGACCTCGACATGCGACAGTTTAAGGTAACTCTTCTCTAGTTCCAGTACGAGCTTTGTGTCATCCACCAGCAGAATTTTAGGTTTAGCCACGGTGAACCGCTCCCTTTAGTCGAAGATTCCTTCGTGCACCCCTTCCGGCCGACCCATCCTGCACCGCGCCCTGTCATAGACGCCATTAATCTAATACTTACGACGCTTTGTCAAGACGAAAACGGCGATATACGGCTGACATTTACTGACAGGAAAAGACGATCAGCAGATCAGACGGACGAAGTCGGGGAGCGACCTGAGCCTGATCGGAGCCACTCCGAAATAGTCGCCGTCGAGCTGCACCGGTTTGTCCCCGGTGATCTCGAGCTGGGCCGCCGGAAAGCTGAGCAACGACCGGTGCGCCACCGGACGCTTGAGCCCCAAAAGCAGCGCGAGCTTCAGGTAGGTCCTGCGGCCCCCTTTGATGCAGAGGACCTGAAAGCCCGGGCTGAAGAGGTCCCCCTCGGGGGCCAGCAGGAAGTCTCCGCCGTACTTGGCCGCGTTGCAGACGATGACGCTGTGGCAGGTGACGCTTCGGCCGCCGCCGGTGACCTGGAGGTCGCCGCGATCCCAGCCGGCTACCACCCGCAGGGCCGAAAGGAGGTAGGCACCCTTGCCGACCAGCCGTTTTTCACCCAGACGCACCCCGCGGACCACCTCGCCGTCCACGCCGACTCCGGCCATAAGCAGAAAGCGCCGTTTTTCGCCGGAGCACTCCAGCTCGCCAACCGAAATGGGGCAGGCATCGCCCCGCGCCACCCGGGCCAGGGCATCCTCCAGCGATGCTATCTTGAGTTCCCGCGCCAGCACGTTCGAGGTGCCCAGTGGGATAACGCCGAGCGTCGCGGTTCCGGGCTCCAGTCCGTTCAGTACGCCGTTGATGGTGCCGTCCCCCCCGGCCACCAGCACCAGGGGATCCACCGCCTCGGCGCAGATGCGCGCAGCGAAGAGAGTCGCGTCCTCGGCCTTGCCGGTCAAAAGCAGTTCGGGGTTAAGGCCACCCTGGCGCAGGGAGGTCATCACCTGGTCCAGACGGTGCTGCGAGAAGCTTCCGGAGGTGGGATTGACGATCACATAACAGGGTCGAGCCGAGGTCATTTCGATTCACCGGTAAAGGGAGGGGCGCACGCTACGGCCCCGGGAACGATTAGAATTGCGGAAGGATATTAGAACAGTTACGGGTTTTGCAAAAGAGATATTTTGGTGACCGTCCGTACGACCCAGTGAAAGTGGCCGGATGACCCCGCCAGAGCACAAGAAGAGAAATCGTGTAGCGGAAGCGAGCGAGGCAGATCCACTCTATGAGACCTGCTTTTGAGCGACTCTGCTCCCCCGCCCCTTGCGGGAGGGGGGCGGGGGGGTGGGGGTAGCCGCCACGAAGCGGCTCATCAGCCAAGGCACCATCCCCTCACCCCGGCCTCCCCCGCCAGGGGGAGGGGAAATAGCCCAGACGGGCGAACCTCAGTTGCCGCCGTCCGGCTCACTTTTGGTGATCGCCTTGGTGCCGTTTTTATCCTCGCTCTTGGCGAAGCGTCGCATGCTTTCCACCATCGATTTAAGGCGCTCGTTCACCAGGAAGTTCACGCTCCCCGCCGGATAGCAGCCGTCCTCGGCCGGCGTGCCGGCCGGCACGCCGGTGAGGATCTCGATTCCCTGGTCGATGCTGGAAACGCTCCAGAGGTGGAACTGTCCTGCCTGGATCGCCTGCACAACTTCGTCGTTCAGCATGAGGTTCCTTTCGTTGAGCTTCGGGATAAGGACGCCCTGGTCGCCGGTCAGCCCCTTCGCCTTGCAGACGGCAAAGAACCCTTCGATCTTGTAGTTCACCCCGCCGATCGGCTGCACCTCCCCGTGCTGGTTGACGCTACCGGTGACGGCTATCCCCTGGCGTATCGGAACCCCGGAGAGCGCGGAGAGCAGACCGTAGAGTTCCGTCGAGGAAGCGCTGTCCCCCTCGATCCCTTCATAGGACTGCTCGAAGCAGATGGAGGCGGAGAAGGAGAGCGGCTTGTCCTTGGCGAATTTCCCTCCCAGGTAGCCGGTCAGGATCAGCACCCCCTTGTCGTGGATCGGCCCGGAGAGCTTCACCTCCCGCTCGATGTTCACCATGCCGGCCCGCCCCAGGGTGATGCGGACCGTGAGGCGCGAAGGCCTGCCGAAGGTGTAGTCTGCGAGCGTCATGACGGAGAGGCCGTTCACCTGCCCAACGACGCTTCCCTCGGTGTCGCACAGGATGGTGCCGTCCGTCAGGTATTCCTGCAGCCGCTCCTCGATCCGGTTGCTGCGGTAGGTTTTTTCCTCGATCGCTTTTTTGACCCAGGCGCGGTCCACCAGTTGAGCCCCGCCGTTGGTCGCCCAGTAGCTCGCCTCGCGCAAAAGGTCGGAGAGCTCCATGAACTGGGTCGAGAGCCGCTCCTGGTCCTCCACCAGACGCGCGGCGTGTTCCAGAAGCGCCGCCACGCCGCTTGCGTCGAAGTGCAGAAGTCCTTCCTTTCGGCAGTGGCTTGCGACGAAGAGGGCATAGTCCTGCATGAGCTGGGGGGTGCGCTTGATCTTCGAGTCGAAGTCCGCCTTCACCTTGAAGAACTTGCGGTAGTCAGGCTCCAGGTAGAAAAGGAGGTAGTAGATCATGTAGGAGCCGATCATGATGATCTTCGCGTGCAGCGGGATCGGCTCGGGCTTGAGCGACACCACGGTCATGAACCGGTACTGCTCCAGCACGTCCTCGATCTTGATCTCCGAATTCCTGATGGCGCGCTTCAGCGACTCCCAGGCAAACGGGTTGATCAGCACCTCGCGGGCGTCCACGATAAGGTAGCCACCATTGGCCCGGTGCAGGGCGCCCGGCTTGATCAAGGTGAAGTTGGTGGTCGCCACGCCGCCCATCTGCATGACGTTTTCGATGCGGCCGAACAGGTTGTTGTAGGTCGGGTTGGTCTCGAAGATGATCGGTGCGCCCGCCTCCGGGTCGTTCTCCACGAAGACGTTCACCTCGTAGCGCTCGAAAGTCGGCTCCTGCCGTGGGAATCTCAGTCCAGGAATCTGGGGGGGCTGGGCCTGGGGCTTGAAGTCCTCGAGGTTGTTGAGCAGGTCCTCCTGCACGCTCTCCAGGTAGGCGAGCACCTTCTGGAAGCCGGCGTACTTCTCCTTCAGGGGATTGAGGTGATGCCCGACCGCCGACAGTCCAAGCTCGCGATCCAGCTGCGCCAGGGCATCCCTGAGCGACTTCTCGTTCTCGCGCACCTGGCGCAGCACGTCGTTGAGTTTCTCGGTGAGTTCCCGCCCCTGGCTGTCGATCCGCTCGCGCTCCCCGGACTCCAGGCCCTCGTACTCTTCCTGGGTGAAATTGCGCCCCTCCTTCTGGGGGACGATCACCAGCCCGGAGACGGTGCGCTGCAAGGTGAAACCATGTTCCCCGGCCTCGTTCTCCAACTCGGAGAACATCTCGCCGTTTTTCTCCTGGAAGCGCTCGATGATGGCGACCCGGTTGGTCTCGTACTCCTTGCTCTCCAGGGCGCTCGGGATGTTGGCCCGCACGTAGTCGAGCAGTTCCCGCATGTCGGCCGCCAGCTCGGCGCCCTTCCCCGCCGGCAGGGAAAGCGTGAGCGGCTGGTCCGGGTCTGCAAAGTTGTGCACGTAGCACCAGTCGCTGGGCGGCGAGCCTTCCTTGGCGCGTCGCCTCAGGATGCTGCAGATGGTGGAGCTTCTCCCGGTCCCCGGTTCGCCGGCCAGGTAGAGGTTGAAGCCGTTGTTGGTCATGCCGAGCCCGAAGTCGATAGCTGCCAGCGCCCGCTCCTGGCCGATGCTCCCCTCCAGGTTGGTGAACTCTTCGGTCGACTTGAAGCTGAACTGGGTGGGGTCGCATACCCATCTGAGTTTTTCGAGGGAAACCTTGAAATCGCTATCAGGCATGAGAGCCTCCTTGGAACTATTCAGGTTCCGACCTGCCGGCAACCGGGGTCACTGGCGCGGCAACTGCCGGTCCAGGAGCGGCTTGAAACGCTCCCGGACCAGATTTTTAACACCCTCCATGGGAAGCTGCTCCCCCCGCTCCCCGGAAAGGGAGGTGATCCGGCACTGAGGCATGCCGCAGGGGTTGATTCGTTCGAACGGGGAGGTATCGGCGGCGACGTTCAGGCAGAAGCCGTGCATTGACACCCAGCGCCGTACCCCCACCCCGATGGCGGCTAGCTTACCCCGCTCGGTCCAGACCCCGGTTTTCCCTGCCACGGGAAAGCCGCTCACCCCGACGGCGTCGCTCAGGTCGACCAGGAACTCCTCCAGGAAACGAAGGTAACGGTGCAGGTCGCGGCCGCGTGCGCCCAAGTCGAGGATCGGGTAGCCCACCAGTTGCCCCGGCCCGTGATAGGTCACGTCGCCGCCGCGGTTCACTCGCAGCGCACTCACCTTGGGATCGAGGACGTTGGCGAGGTCGCCGCCGGTGCCGACCGTGTAGACTGGGGCATGCTCCAGGAGGAGCAGGGTTTCCGGCCCGCCGTCCCTCAGCTCCGAGACCAGCTGCTGCTGCATGTCGAGGGCTTCATGGTAGCCGATGAGTCCCAAATCTCTGATCACCATGGTTTTACCACCCGTACCCAAAAATGCGGTCCCTCATGCTCTTATGGCCGGGGCACCTGCGTATGCAGTTTGGAAACCTGCAGGCGAGAAGAGTAGAGATATTCTCTAGATAGGAGTTTAACACAGTAATTGACAAAGGGGATTCAGGTGCCACAAAACAGTAGCTTTGCGTCCCCATCGTCCCCTTTTTCTTGAACAGCCCCAGCAATTTCGATTTCGCCCACGGGCCGGAAACCTTCTTTTTGCTTCCTTGCGTTCTGGCGCCGGATTTAAAGCGCCGTTAGCCGTGAATGGCCCTCTTATCGACGTCGAGCGCAGCTTCCTTAAGCGCCTCAGAAAGGGTTGGATGGGCATGCACGGTAAGCATGATGTCCTCGGCACTTCCGCCGAAGCTCATCACGGTGACCGCCTCGGCGATCATGTCCGAGGCGCGCGGCCCGAAGATGTGGATGCCGAGGACCCGCCCGCCCTCGCTTTCGGCGAGGACCTTCACGAAGCCCTCGGTCTCGTCCATGCACTTGGCGCGGCCGTTCCCCATGAAGTTGTACTTGCCCGATTTGTAGGAGATTCCTGCTTCCTTGAGCGTCTCCTCGGTTTTCCCCACCGAGGCTGCTTCGGGCCAGGTGTAGCAGACACCGGGGATGCAGCCGTAGTCGACCAGGCTAGGTTCCCCGTGCATGCGCTCCATACAGACCGCGCCCTCTTCCATCGCCTTGTGGGCGAGCATAGGACCGGTGATCAGGTCGCCGATGGCGTAGATGCCAGGGACGTTGGTCTGATAGTTGTCGTCGACCGGGATGCGCCCCCGGTCGAGCGCCACCCCGAGGTCCTCAAGTCCCAGTCCCGCGGAGAGCGGCCGGCGGCCAACCGCCACCAGCACCTTGTCGCAGACAACCTCCTGCACGCCACCTTCGACCTCCACCTTGGCCACCAGGCGTCCGTCGCGTTTTTCCACGCCGGCCACCTTGGCCCCCATCAGGAAGCGCATGCCCTGTTTTTTCAGAGAACGCATCAGGGCGTCGGCCACCTGTCCGTCGCTACCCGCGACTAAGCGCGGCAGCATCTCGGCCACGGTCACCTGGGCCCCCAGCCTGAGCCAGACCGAACCCAGCTCGAGGCCGATGTATCCCCCCCCCACCACGAGCAGGTGCTCGGGAACCGCGCCGAAGCTGAGCGCCTCGCGGGCGCTCACCACCTGTTCCCCGTCGAAGGGAAGGCCCGGCAGCTGCACCGCTTCGCTTCCGGTGGCGACCAGCACCTTCTTCGCCGTGAGCGTGGTCGCCTGGGCACCCTGGACCTCGACGCGGTGCAGACCGTCCGAGCCGGGCTTTGCGAGCTTCGCCACGCCGGGGAAGGTCGCGATCTTGTTCTTCTTGAAGAGGAAGGCGACGCCATCGGTGAGCTTTTTAACCACGTCTTCCTTGCGCGCCATCATGGTACCGATGTTAAGCTTGGGCGGCTGGATTTCGATGCCGTGGCCGGCGAAGCGGTGCAGGGCCAAGTGGAAGAGTTCGCTGGAATCGAGCAGCGCCTTACTCGGGATGCACCCCTCGTTCAGGCAGACACCGCCCATGGTTTCCCGCTTCTCCACCACGGCCACCCTCATGCCCAGTTGGGCTCCCCGTATGGCTGCCACGTAACCGCCAGGTCCCGCTCCGATTACGATAAGATCGAATGTTTCTTCAGACATGCGTTAAATCCTCCACGGTTGTCGGTAGCACTATTGCAGAAGATTCCCGTGCTTTCGCGTGGGAACCGTTAGGTGACCTCCCTCCCCCCTGCCGGGGGAGGGTCGGGGTGAGGGATGAGGTACTGGTATAACCTCCTTCTCAAGGGAGTAGGAGGAAGTCCGGCAGCATCTTCTTATCTCTTAGAGCAGCATCTCCTGCGGTTCCTCGATGTACTCCTTTACCCGCTTCAGGAAACTCACCGCCCCTTTGCCGTCGACGATGCGGTGGTCGTACGAGAGCGCGAGGTTCATCATGGGGCGGATCACGATCTGGCCGTCCCGCACCACTGCGCGTTCCTGGATCGAGTGCATGCCGAGCACCCCACTCTGCGGCGGATTGAGGATCGGCGTGGAGAGGAGGGATCCGTAGACCCCGCCGTTGGAGATGGTGAAGGTGCCACCCTCCAGGTCGGAAATTGCGAGGGTGTTGGTGCGCAGCTTTTCGGCAAACCCGGCGATGGTCAGTTCGATCTCGGCAAGCGACATCTTTTCGGCGCTCCTCAATACCGGCACAACCAGTCCTTTCTCGCCGCCGACCGCGACGCCGACATCGCAGAAGTTGTGGTAGACGATGTCGTCTCCCTCGATGCTCGCGTTGACCTCGGCAAACTCGCCAAGTGCCAGGCAACAGGCGCGCACGAAGAGAGACATGAAACCGAGCTTCACCTGGTGGCGCTTGAGGAAATGCTCGCCGTACTTCTTGCGCAACTCCAGCACCTCGGTCATGTCCACCTCGTTGAAGGTGGTGAGCATGGCGGTGTTCTGGCGCACCGACACCAGGCGCTGGGCGATCTTCTTGCGGATCGGGCTCATCGGCTTGCGCACGATGCGCTCCTGACCGGTCGTACCGGAGGGGGCCGGCGCCGCACTGGCGACCTTGGGAACTGCACCGGCGGATTTGGGCTCCGTGCCGGCGGCCGGCACGGTGGGCGCTGCGGGCGCGGCCGCCTGGGGTGGCGCTTGGGGGGCGACTTTGGGCTGCTCGGCCTTCGCCAGGTCTTCGTTGGTGACCCGGCCACCGCGGCCGCTTCCCTTCAGTTCCCGGGGCTCGACCCCCATCTCGCGCGCCAGCTTGCGGCCGGAAGGCGACATGGGCGGAGCGGTCTGGACGGTTTGCGGCGCTTCCGCTTTGACGGCTTCCGGCTTAGCTGTTTCCGGTTTGGCTGTTTCCGGTTTAGCGGCGGCAGCTGCGGGGGCAACGACCGCAGCCTTTTCATCGATGGTGCCGATCACCGCTCCGATCTTGACCGTGGTACCTTCCGGGACGCTGATGGAGAGAACCCCCTCGGCCTCCGCGGTCACTTCGAGGGTCACCTTATCGGTTTCTATCTCGAAGAGCGGTTCGTCCCGAGCCACCCGCTCACCTGGGCTTTTCAGCCACTTGGCGATCAGCGCCTCGAAAACTGACTCACCTACTGCCGGCACCTTTATTTCCATAAACGATCCCCCTAATGATTCTCATGATGCAGCATCTTTACGTTCCCAATTCGGGAGCGATGCAATAGAAATTCTTGACTCACCACAACTTGCCCGGATGTTCTCCCGGCTCCGCCGGGGTGCCGGCATAGGTATGGGGTGAAGATGCGGCGCTGTAGCGACTCCCTCACCCCTGCCCCTCTCCCAAAGGGCGAGGGGATCATCCGATGCTCTACCGGAACCAATTGTTATCCACCTTAATCAGCCCTACCAACTCCCCCCTCGCCCTCCGAGAGAGGGCCGGGGTGAGGGCGCCGAAAGCACCCCGACGATTACTGCAGCTGCAGCGCCTCGGTCACGATGCGTCCCTGCTCGACGCGGTCGAGACGGTGCGAACCGGAGGCCGGTGCAGCTGCATCGGGACGCCCGACATAGCGCGGCTCTTCCCCGAGCAGTTCCGCAAGCGAGTTGCGCAGCGAGCGCCAGGCTCCCATGTTGCGCGGCTCCTCCTGAACCCAGCAGAAACGGACGCCGGCCGGGTAGCGGCTCAAGGTATCGCGCAACTGGTCCTCTGCCAGCGGGTAGAGCTGTTCCACGCGTACCAGCGCAATCCCCTTCACCTGCTCCTTCAGCATCCTTTCGGTCAGGTCGTAGTAGATCTTCCCGGTGCAGATCAGCACCTGCCGGACTTCGTCGGTGGCCGGATCGGCGATCACCTCCCGAAATCCTCCCGCGGAAAGGTCGTCCAGGGTCGAGACGCAGAGCGGGTGCCTGAGCAGGCTCTTCGGGGTGAAGAGCACCAGCGGTTTGCGGAATCGCTGCAACATCTGCCGGCGCAGCACGTGGAAGAGCTGGGCAGGCGTGCTCGGATAGACGATCTGCAGGTTATCGCCGGCGGCCTGGGCCAGGAAGCGCTCGATGCGGGCACTGGAGTGCTCGGCCCCCTGCCCTTCGTAGCCGTGGGGAAGCATCAGGACCAAGCCGCTGCAGCGCTCCCACTTGGCCTCGCCGCTCGCCACGAACTGGTCCAGGATCACCTGGGCGCCGTTCACGAAGTCGCCGTACTGTGCTTCCCAGATGGTAAGCGCCTCGGGCGCCTCCAGCGAATAGCCGTACTCGAAACCGAGCACGGAGAACTCGGCCAGCATGCTGTCATAGGCGTGGAAGGTGGCCCCGTCGTTGGCCACGCTGGAAAGCGGCAGGTACTCGCTGCCGTCCTGCTGGTCGCGCAGAACCGCGTGCCGGTGACTGAAGGTGCCGCGCCTGACGTCCTGCCCCGAAAGTCGGACCGGAAAGCCCTGCTGGAGCAGCGTGGCGAACGCGAGCGCCTCGGCATTGCCCCAGTCGAGTGCGCCACCGTTTCCGATCGCCTCGCGGCGCTTGTTCAACAGGGCGAGCACCTTGGGATGCGGGTTGAACCCCTCCGGCAGCACGGTCAGTTTGGCGGAGAGTTCCTGCAGAGTTGCGGAGGGGACCGCGGTCGTCACTGGTTCCTTCGACGTGCCGGGCTTGAAGCCGCTCCAATGGGCAAGGAAGGCGGATTCCATCGGGACCGGCGTCTTCTCGCCGGCCCCCTGGATCTCGGCCAGCACCTCGTCCTCGATCTTCTTAAGCTCGACCTCGTCGAATCCCTCGCCGGTGAGTTCCGCCTGGTAGATGCTGTGCAACTGAGGGCGCAGCTTGATCTGCTCGTACATGAGAGGCTGGGTGAAGTACGGCTCGTCCCCCTCGTTGTGGCCGTACCTGCGGTAGCAGATCACCTCGACGACCACATCCTTGCGGTAGGCGTCGCGGTAGGCGAGCGCCAGTTCGGTGGCGTGCAGCACGGCCTCGGGATCGTCGCCGTAGACGTGGAAGACGGGAACCCGCACCATCTTCGCTACGTCGGTGGCATAGAGGCTGGAGCGCGCGTCCTTGGGGGCGGTGGTGAAGCCGATCTGGTTGTTGACCACGATGTGCAGCGTACCGCCGGTCCGGTAGCCGTCCAACTGGGAAAGGTTCAGGGTTTCCGCAACCAACCCCTGTCCGGCGAAGGCGGCATCGCCGTGAATCAGGATCGGCAGCACCCGTGTCTTGCCTTCCTCGCCCATGCGGTCCTGGCGGGCCCGGCTTTTCCCTTCGACAACCGGGTTGATCGCCTCAAGGTGGCTCGGGTTCGCCGCGAGCGAGAGATGGATGGCGTGGCCGTCCGGCAGGGTGAGGTCCGCGGAGAATCCCTTATGGTACTTCACGTCTCCTTCACCCACCACGCCGTACTCGGCGTTGTCGGAGAACTCGGCGAACATGTTCTCGTGCGGCATGCCGAAGATATTAACCAGGACATTCAGGCGCCCGCGGTGCGGCATCCCCAAAACGATGTCGGTCACCCCGAGGCCGGCCGACTTGCGGACCGCGGCATCCAGAAGAGGGATCAGGACGTCGCCCCCTTCCACTGAAAACCGGGTCTGGCCGGGATACTTCTTCTGGAGCTGGCGCTCGAAGAACGCGGCTTGCTTCAGCTTTCTCAGGATGGTGAGACGGTCCTCGCGACTGAAGTCCCCCCGGTTGCAGGAAGGCTCCATCCGGTCGATCAGCCACTGCCGCTCCTCGGGATCCTGGATGTGCATGAACTCGACCCCGGTGGAGCCGCAGTAGGTGCTGCGCAGCACCTGCACGATCTCCCTCAGGGTGACCGTCTGTTTCATGAAGCGACGGGTGAAGAAGGTCTTATCAAGGTCGGAGAGGTCGAGGTCGAAGGCGGAGAGAGCCAATAACGGGTGGTCCATCTTGCAGGGAGAGAGGGGATCGGTGCAGGCGAGCAGGTGCCCGATGTCGCGGTAACGATAGATGAGGGACTGGACGGCCGAGTGCTTCAGCGCGTCACCGGTGGGTAACTCCTCGCCACCAGGGACTTTTTCGCGGGCACCGCCCAGTTCGAATCCGGCAAAGAAAGCGCGCCACTCTTCGGAAAGTGTTTCCGGCTCCTGCTTCCAAAGGTTGAATTGGTTCTCGATCCAGAGGGGACTCACGTTGTCCAGCAGACCCATTCGCACGCTCCTTTTTCATGAATATAGGGAAGTGTAGCAGATGGGTATGAGCTTTCAAGCTGACGGCTTGCGGGCGTAGCGCCAGACGGAGACCTTCTCCATGGTGATCATGCCGCCGTCCATCATCGACTCTATCCGGGGAAGCACCGCCTCGAAGCGCTCCCGGGTGTCCACCACCTCGAGCACCAGGGGAAGCTCGGAGGAGAGGCGCAAAAGCCGGTCGGTATGGTAGGTGTGGTGGGCGCCGAACCCGGCAACGCCCCGCAATACGGTCGCTCCGGCGAAACCCTCGCAGCGGAACAGTTCCACCAGAGCCTCGTGGAGCGGCTGATGACCGTACCGGTCGCTCTCCCCTATGTAGATTCTCAACAGTACCTGCTCGCCAACATGCTCTTTCAGGTCCATCGCGGTCTCCCCTTGCGGCGCCGGGACGAGAGGCCCCTGCGCGCGAGACATTATATGCTTTTAATGCAGAGCACCCTGCGGTACCGGGTCGCGTCAGCGGCTCACAGGGCTCGTGCTACGACGATCCCGAGCCAGGTGCAGACAAGGCAGGCGACCACGCTGACCAGGATGTTGCTGAAGGCGGTCAACAGGGAGCCTTCCTCCAAAAGTCGGAAAGTTTCGAAACTGAAGGTGGAGAAGGTGGTGAGCCCCCCGAGGAACCCGATGGTGAGGGCGGTGCGCAGCGTCGGGGGAACGAGGGCGCTCCTGATGGAGAACTCCATGATGAGCCCGATCAGGAAGGCGCCGACGATGTTGACGACGAAGGTGCCGTAGGGAAAGCCGCGGCCCAACAAGGCGTAGACCCAGCCAGAAAGGAAATAACGGGCCAGGCAACCGAGGGCACCCAAGAGTGCTATAGAGGCGATCTGCTCCATGTTGAGAACTTTCTCGTTTCGATCCGGCTGGCGCTAGAAGGACCAGCCGACATTCAGGCCGAAGATGTCCGAAGAAGACTCGGGCTGGAAGAAGCCCCGCAGCACGGGGGATGCCCCGAAGCGGAACCCTTCATAGGAGGCGGTGAGTTTCAGGTGCTGGTAGCTTACGCCGCCTTCCGCGAAACCGCTCCACCGGTTCTCCGGCCGGAAGGTGGATTTACCGCTGCCCGCAAAGTGCACGGTGTTGCCGGTGTAGAAGGCGTATTTGGCCCCGCCTTCCGCGAGGAGGAAGACGCCGGAAGCGGTTTCGACACGCCCACGGGCACCCGCCCTCATATACAAGGTTTCCCAGTGTTCGGTGTAGCCGGAGACCTGGATGCCGTTATTTGTGGCGGAGTCATGGAGGTCGCGCAGCCACCAGCGGTAGCCCAGCCCCGCAAACGGCTCTGCGGACCAGGATGCCCCGCGCTGCCGGTAGCCCAGATCGAATTCGTGGCGGGTTCCGACGTACGTCACGTCGGTCTGCACCGGAAGCGGGCTGGCACCCTGGGTCTCCCCGTTGTAATCGACGACCCCGCCGAACACCTCGTTCTTGGCCCGGACCACCGGCGTGCCCGGCAATTTCGGTGTCACGAGGACGTCGAACAGGACACCGCCGACGTAGAGAGCGCCGCTCTCCTTCAAAAGCTGTCTGCCTTCGTTGAACTCCCGCCAGGTGAAGTACTGCCCGGAAAGGTAGGGTGTCACCTCCCCGGTCGACGCAGCGGAGGCCGGAAGGACGCTGCAGGCCAGCAGAAACAGTGCAAAGATGGCCTGAATAGGTCTGCAGCGCCACATCACTACGGATTTTCTTCTTTTTTCTTCCGCGGGGCACGCGGTTTCTTGGGTTTCGCTTCGGAAGACTCGGCAGGCTTTTGGGCGGAATCCGATGCCGGTGCGGGCTGTGCCTTCTTCTTTGCCGGGCGTTTTTTCGCCCCCTCGGCTGCCTCGGCGGCGGGAGCCACCGCCTGAGCGGGTGCCGCCTTCTCGGAGCGTTTGGGAGCTGCAGCAGGCTTGGTTTGAGCCGCCGGAGCAGCTTTCGGTGCCTTAGGTGCCTTGGGAGTTTTCGGTGCCTTGGCAGCCTTGGGAGCTTGCTTCGCTTCAGGAGTCTTGGCTGCCTCTGCTGGCTGGACAGCTTCGGGAGCCTTGGCGGCTTCATTAGCTTTGGCAGGCTTGGCCTTGGGGCCCCTCGCCGATTTCGCTGCCTTGGGAGCTGCACCCATGGCCGCTTCCGCAGCCACCGCAGGAGCCGCAGCAGGTGCCTCAGCCGCGGCGCCCGTCTCGGCAGGTGCCCCTTTGCGGGCTTTGGCCGGACGAGCAGGTCGGGACGGCTTGCCACCCTGCTCGGAAGAGGCCTCTGCGGTAGACGCCGAAGCGGCTGCAACCGGAGCCTCGGCAGCCGGCTCGCCGGCCGGCTTCTTCTTCCTCGCCGGGCGGGATTTCCTGGCCAGGCCCTCTGCGGACTCGGCGCCGGATTCGGCCAGCCGTGCCACGGCAGCCTCCCCGGCAGTCTCGGCTCCGCCCTCGGGGTGCGCTCCGGCAGCATCGGCTGCGCCGGCTTCGTGCCCGCCCTTGCCGCCACGCCGTCTCTTGCGGCGGCGCTTCTTCTTCATTTCCTCGCCGGCAGCTTCGCCACCGTGAATGTTCGCCGGGGTCTCAGTCGGGGCCAGACCTGCGTACTCGCCAGCCAGTTCCGGAACGACGACCGGCTCGCCAGTGGCGGCTGCCACACCGGCGATCGGCTCGAGAGTGATGTCGCCGGCAGCAGTCTCAGCACCGCCCTTGCCCCGCTTGCGCTTGCGGCGACGCTTCTTCTTGTGCTCCTCGTGCTCACCCTCGACCGTCGGCAGCGCCTCGGCGCCTTCCGGCTCGACGGCCGCAACAGCCG